>Ga0099364_10014339_pt1 | contig 10557 bp, 8 predicted proteins | sample TergutTh196P3_FD_73070 | JGI IMG/M metagenome (GOLD analysis project Ga0099364, IMG submission 73070) | Microcerotermes parvus P3 segment gut microbial communities from Pointe-Noire, Republic of the Congo - Th196 P3 | ecosystem: Host-associated > Arthropoda: Insects > Digestive system > Gut ...
ATTTGGGCGGCTGATAGACTTAAGCCGTTATTGAGATCAACTACCCTGCCTTCTTGCATATACGAAACCACATCCAATGCGTATTCTTCACTCTTTTCCGCCAACAGTTTTTTGTAGACCTCATACAGGGTTATCGTCGGGACAATAAGTTTGCCTGGATTTTCGATAACCGGAGCGACTTTCAATCCTATCTCCGTATCCATGAGGTATTCGAACCAACAAGATGTATCAACGATATTCATAGCAGGCGGTCGGCTTCGTCGCGGATATCCGATATGTCTATACGATGCAAGGTTCCGCGTAACGCCGCGATGTCGGGTATTGGCCGCTCTTTAGCGCGACTTTGTATAAATTCATGCAGCAATGTACCTATGGTTTGCTGTTCAACCATAGGTTTCAAGGTTTTGTAAGCGGCATCATCAACAATTATGGTTAATTCGTGTAACATACTTTCGGTTTACCGCAGAATCGCCATCCCGTTCAACCAGCCCGGAGCATTTGTGGCGTCTCGCAACGAATCTCATGGAATATCCGGGCTAAAATCGTTCAAAAACGATACTATTTTACGAAATTCCGCAAAAAAATCAATCTATACTCCAGTTTGGCTATCCCAATTTTGGGGATGTCACTTCATTCTCTTTATCTGCTAATTTGCCAGATATTCCAGCGCGACTTCCAGCGCGTCTTCATCATGGTTCGTCAAAATATCCGGCCAAAGCGTGTCCGGGGCGGCGTTTCTGTTCGGACGAAGAAACCTTCTGGTCGAAACACGGAAATTAATACCATGCTCCAGAGTAGAAAAATTCAACATATTTCCGAAAGCATTCGGAGCGTTCATGCTGGCGCTGCCTATTATCGTGCCCAGATTGCCGTCCTGAACCCACACGCCGAGCATCGTTGCTGAACTGTATGTCACGATATCGGTCAATACAGCCAGGTTTATGCTCTTGTTTTGCACTGCCGCTCCGGGATTTCTTGCATAGTTAAAAAATGCAGTACCGGATGGCAACCCCCATGCTTCAGGACTCTCACCATATATATCAGCTAAGTAGGAACTGAACCGCGTATGCATGCCATATCCCGGTACTCTCATGCCCAAGGCTCTTAAAAGCTGATCACCGACGTTTGAATTTCCACCGCCGTTTCCGCGCACATCTATAATAAACTTTGTCACACCGTTGGCAACGGCCCGTTCCATAGCCTGGGCGGTCGCGTCAACCTGCTGACCGAGAGTGAAAGAGCGTAAATCCACATAAAACACGTCGCCCATCATTTCGTGACGGCAAATATAATTCGCGCCTACGGAACCGATTTCATTCCAAAACCACGACGCTCTGAAACCGAGAATTTGCGTGCCGGTCGTAGTTGCAACGGTTATCTGATTGCCGCCGGAAAATACGGCGCCGGCTATATTAAGCATTTCCATCTGGCGGGTAAACACGGCGTAAAATAAATCCCATCCTGTTTGATTTTCAGCGAAATAATACTCCCTCACGACGGCTTTTATTTCGTCTATGGGAACGCCGCCTATGCTCAGTATCTCGCTGTCGTTGTAGTACAACAGTCCATCGCGGTGAACAAAATCCGCGGTTATAAAACTGCCCGAAAAAAGTCCAAAACCCATATGCCCATCCTTCAGCGTCGCGAAATACCTCTGCGTTGCAAGCAGGAAGTCCGTTTGGGAAATGCGTCCGTCGGCGGCTTTCTCAAGAAACTCATCCCGGACGACATAGTATCTGTCGGTGATTTCGCTAAGCGTAAACGCCGGATGTACCTCTTCGACGATGCCGATGATATATTCCGCGTCGGACAAAAAGACGGGCTCAACATAGGATAGTTCCCATCCGGCGTACAGCGTAATGTTCTGCGTTACGGTAATGGGAAACACTGCCGGAGTTGCAATGTCCGAGTCTCTGTACCATCCCGTAAAATCGTAATCGGCGCGTGTAAACGCAGTAGTGGGTTCGGCTATCGTTTCGCCGGTGTTATTTGTTGCGACGGCATAGTCGGAGCGCCGCCGTTTAAAACAAACGACACGGTGTATTGAACCGGTTGAGGCTGATGGAATCACCGGTGTCCCATTAAAGTTGCGAAATAATGGAAACGATTTCAAACTTGCGTTAATCGGTACAAAGGTGATTATCGCGTCGAACAATTTAATTGCATTGATTATTTTAAAATAATGGCATTTGCCCAGTTAACTTATCGCGAAAGTCTTCGTGATATAGTTAACCCGGTAACGGTAAAGGCTGCCTTTTATTTAAGCGGTTCTTGAAGCCGGGAACTGTGCTTTAAAATCACGGCGAAAAGTTCTTCGACCATCTCTTTCGGCAAGCCCAGCGATGTTCCCCAGTCGCGCCGCTCAATCATCATTCTTTTCTCCCGGTCGGCGTCAATCACCGGCGCAGCCTGGTACGCTTTCAATTTTCCGATCTTCCGCACGGCGTCGAACCGCCGGGCAAGAACCGACATTAATTGCTTGTCCTGCCTGTCTATTACCTTGCGCAAATCCTGTTTCCGGGGGCGGAGACGGTTGTCCGGCGTCATCGCCCGGCGCTGTCCGGCGGCTTCTTCCCAGGCTTCCTCCGCGGCGGGTTCCATCATTTCCCTTATTATAAACGCCAGGCTGCGGTTGAAATCTTCCATGGCTTTGCCGATCGCTTCGGCGTTTGTCGCCATGATTCCTTTCCACATCACGTAGTTTGAGGCGGCCAGCCGCGTCATGTCGAGAAAGCCGCGTCCCGCCATCTTTTCGAGCATACCGTGTTCGGCGTCGCCGGATATGGCCGCGCGCATAAGCGCCACCGCTATGAAATGCGGCAGATGGCTGACCATCGCCAGGATGCGGTCGTGCTCCTCCGGATCGATGGTAATGGGAACGGCGCCCAGACTCTCCACCAGTTCCATAAGCGTCAAAAAAACGTCCGGCGGCGTGTCCTGATACGGACACAGGAGGTAGACTCGATCATTGAACAACAGCGGGTCCGCGGCCTCAACGCCGGATTGTTCGGCGCCGGCCATGGGATGCCCGCCAATGAAATGCGCGCCGGGCGGCATAAGTTCGCGGGCCGCCGCCATGATTTTGCTTTTTGTGCTCCCGGCGTCCGTTACAATCGCGTTTTCTTTCAAAAACGGTTTGATGGCGGCGAGCGTGTCCGGCACGAATTGTACTGGCGTAGCCACTACCACAATGTCGCTGCCGGGTATATGCGCGGCGAAATCGTCTATGGAACCGACCGTGTCGGCGACGCCCGCGTCCAGCATCGCCGGTATGTGTTCAGTCAGATCCAGGCAAACTATGGAATGTTCGGGCCGGCGGCGTTTCAGCGCGAGCGCAAGCGATCCTCCAATCAGGCCGCAGCCGATAATCGTGATTTTCATGACTGGCCTCGCGTTAACGGGTTCTGCCGAGACGGCGTCCGATCGTGGTCGCGATGATCTTGCAGCGATTCATCAGCATGCTGAATTCATCGAAAGTAAGCGACTGCGGCCCGTCCGAGAGCGCGTTGTCGGGATCCGGGTGAACTTCGATAATGACGCCGTCTGCGCCGGCGGCGATAGCGGCGCGCGTCATGGGCGCGACGTAGCGTCGTATGCCGACGCCGTGACTCGGATCGGCGATGACCGGAAGGTGTGATATTTGCTCAATGACCGGAATCGCCGAAATATCCAGCGTATTGCGCGTGGCCGTCTCAAATGTCCGAATGCCGCGCTCGCACAGGATGACGTCGGGATTTCCCGCGCTCAGAATATATTCGGCGCTCATAAGCCATTCCTGGATGGTCGCGGACATGCCGCGTTTAAGCAAAACCGGTTTTCCGGCGTGGCCGAGATCTTTAAGCAGTTGGTAATTCTGCATGTTCCGCGCGCCTACCTGGAGCAGATCGGCGTATTCGGCGACAATCGGGATCTGTTCGCTCGACATCACTTCCGTCACAATCGCCAGGCCGTGCCTGTCCGCCGCGATACGCATCTTCTTTAAGCCTTCCTCCTCCAGCCCTTGAAAGGAATATGGCGAAGACCGCGGCTTGTACGCGCCTCCGCGCAGCACCTGGGCGCCGCTCGATGCGACAAATTCCGCACATGCTTCAATCTGTTCATCATTTTCCACGGCGCAGGGACCGGCCATAACGGCTACATCCGCCCCGCCGATCCAGCAGTTTTCGCCGACGCGCACAACCGTGTCCTCGGGATGGAACTCGCGGCTGGCCAGTTTGTACGGAGATGACACACGCACGATTTCGCGTACGCCCGGCAACGACTGCACCACGCCGGCATCAAGACGTTTTATGTCCCCGACTATGCCGATCACGGTATAGTCCGCGCCATCCGAACGGTGAACGTCCAATCCGGCGTCCCTTATCTTTTGCTGTACTGAATTAATCTGTTCTTCCGTAGCTTTGGCTTCGCAAATAACAATCATGAAAATTCTCCCAAAAATATACTGCCGATTTGATATACGCAAAAGGCGACGAGCCACGCGAAGCCCGTCTGATACAGTATGACAAACGCCGTGCCTTTAAGGTTGCCGAATTCCCGCTTCACGGTGGAAACCGCCGCTACGCATGGAGTGTACAAAAGCGTGAACACCAGAAAGCTTAACGCGGCAAGCGGCGTGAACAACGTATGCAGCGCATCGTCAAGCTCGGCGACGCTCGCGCCGGTTAATATGGCCAATGTGCTGATGACCGCTTCTTTTGCCATAAAGCCGGTGATAAGCGCCGTGGAAACGCGCCAGTCGGAAAAACCGAGAGGGACAAACGCCGCGCTTATTAAGCGCCCGACCGAAGCGAGGATGCTGTCCGCGCTGTCAACGACGGTGTTTAAGCGGAAATCAAAGGATTGCAGGAACCATATAACTATGGTCGCCATGAAGATAATCGTAAAAGCCCGCTGAAGAAAATCCTTCGCCCTGATCCACATAAGCAGCAAAACGGTTTTAACCGAAGGGAAACGGTAATTCGGCAATTCCATCACAAAGGGAACCGGCGCTCCGCTGAAAACGGTTTTTTTCATAAGAAGGCTGGACAATATCCCCAGAATGATGCCGGCGACGTAAAGCCCGATCATTACAAAGGCTTTATGTTTCGGGAAAAAAGCGGCGGTAAACAAGGCGTATATTGGCAGTTTCGCGCTGCAGCTCATAAAGGGCGTCAGCAGGATAGTCATTTTTCTGTCGCGTTCGCCGGCCAGCGTCCGCGTAGCCATAATAGCCGGGACGGTACAGCCGAAACCCATCAGCATGGGTATGAAACTGCGCCCGGAAAGTCCGATCCTGCGTAACGGCTTATCCATTACAAACGCCACCCTCGCTATGTATCCGCTGTCCTCCAGGATGGATAGGAAGAAAAACAGCGTTACGACAATCGGCACAAAACTGAGAACCGCGCCGACGCCGGCAAAAATGCCGTCAATCAGCAGCGAGCGAAACACGGGATTAAGACCGTAGTCCGTCAAGGCGCCGTCGACAACGCCGCTCAAGGCATCCAGTCCCCATATCAACAAGTCGCCAAGCCTGGTTCCGACAACTTCGAAAGTGAGCCAGAAAACCGTGAGTATGATTCCCAGAAACGCGGGAATCGCCATAATCCTGTGAGTAAGCAGGGAATCCAGTCTGACGCTGCGGCGGTACTCCCGGCTCTCTCCGGCTTTCATTACGCACTTGCGGCAAATATCCTCGATAAACTGGTAACGCATATCCGCGAGAGCCGCTTCCCTGTCGGTATCCAGCTCCGCTTCCATCTCTTTTACCGCGTGTTCTATCGTGTCTTTTTCATTATCCGTAAGCCCAAGGCCGCCCATCATGAGTTCGTCGCCTTCGACCAGCTTTGTGGCCGCAAAACGAACGGGGACGGCAAAACGCTGGGCGTGATCTTCGATCATGTGCGCGATTGCGTGAATTGCCCGGTGAACCGCACCGGAACAAAAGTCCACTCGCTCCGGCTTTTTGCGGTTTTTCGCCACGCCCGCGGCTTGTTCCAAAAGCTCGGCCAATCCCTGTTTTTTCACCGCGGACGTAGGCACTACCGGTATGCCGAGCGTTTCCTGCAAAAGTTGAATGTCTATGCTTCCGTGATTGGACTGCACCTCGTCCATCATATTGAGCGCTAAAACCATCGGAATTTGCAGCTCTATAAGTTGCAGGGTAAGGTACAGGTTTCGCTCGATGTTTGTCGCGTCGACAATATTGATGATTCCGTCCGGATTCTGTTTTAACAAAAAATCGCGGGTCAGGATTTCTTCGCCCGAATAAGGCGACAGCGAATATATGCCGGGCAAATCGACGATTGACACGTCTTTTTGTTCGATTACCTCCCCGATCTTCTGTTCCACTGTGACGCCGGGGAAATTGCCAACGCGCTGATTTGAGCCTGTCAGTTGATTGAACAGGGTGGACTTGCCGCAGTTTTGATTACCGACGAGAGCAAATATCATATCTCTGTTTCTTCCACCGTGATTTTATCGGCGTCTTCAAGCCGCAGCGTCAGGACGTACCCCCGGAGCAGCAATTCAATCGGATCGCCCATCGGAGCGATTTTTTTAACCGTCACCAGGGTGCGCGGCGTAATTCCCATATCAAGAAGCCGATGCCTGAGCGCCTTTTCACCGCCGACGGTCAAAACGCGGCCGCTTTTTCCCACTTCCAGATTTCTCAGCGTCATGACGCTCTCCTTAACTTAACCGGCAATCGCCGACAACCGGTTATAGGTTAGAAGCAACTAACTCATTTGTCAACAGGAACCTGACTACTTTCGATCGTCCCGGATATTTCACGTTGAGCAATAAGTACGCTTGTGGCATAATTCGGCCAGTTTCATGTATCCGGGTTAATGAGGAATCAACGAATTGAAAACACAGAAATCAACGGAGAATTACCTGGAAACGATTTTGATGCTGAGTCAAAACGGCGAACCTGTACGCGCCATTGATATTGTCAATGAACTTGACTATACAAAGCCAAGCGTAAGCGTCGCCATGAAAAATTTGCGTTTAAGCGGGCATATAGTCGTAGACGGCAACGGTTACATCTCGCTTACCGAGAGCGGGCGCGAAATCGCCCAACGCATGTATGACCGGCACACGCTGATTTCCGACTGGCTGATTTTTTTGGGCGTGGACAGGGAAACGGCCGTCGGCGATGCTTGTAGAATTGAGCATGACATAAGCGAGCAGAGTTTTACGGCGATCCGAAAGCACATTGATGAATGGAAACGAAACGTATATAAGCACAAATAGCCGCCTCACGGCGTCAGAAGACTGGTGAAGCGTTTCTGGAACCGGACGCTGTCAAGCACCGAGTGAACATTCCTCAATTCATTTTTAAGAATCTCCCGGTATTTTTCAGGCTCAAGCTCAATCGCTTTGGCGAAAGCGTCTATCGACTGATCCTCCTGGTTATTCTTCGCGTAAAGCACGCCCAGGTGAAAGTGGTTGTACGCCGTTCCTTCGCCGAGCGAAATCAGTCTCTCATGCGCCGAGATCGCTTCTTCGTCATTCTCGAGTCTCTCGGCGACAAGCGCGATATTACTCCACGCCGTCGCGTATTTTGAATCCAGCGCGACGGCATGCCGGAGTTCAGTCATGGCTTCGGCGTACATTTCGTTTTCCGCGTAAAGAACGCCGAGGTTCAGCCTGACTTCTTTTTGATCGGGACGCAACTCCAGCGATTTCCGGTAGGAATCTATAGCTTCTCCTGATTTTCCCGAATCGGAATAAAGATCGCCAAGCAGGTACCATGAATCGGAATTTTTCGCATCCAGCTCCACGGCCTCTTTGAGAACTTCTATGGCGGCAAGGATGCGCCCGTCGCCGACCAGGCTGAATCCGAGTTTCGGCAGAAGGAGTTTCGCGTCGCCGTTATAGTTGATGGCTGCCTGATATGCCTCCGCGGCCAGAACGTGCTGGTTAAGAAACGTTCGCACGTCGCCGAGACGTTCGAGCAGTTCGGCGTTTTCCGGTTCGATTGCGCGCGCCCTGTCAAATTCCCCGGCCGCTTCGGCCATTTTTCGCTGCCTCGCGTATATCAATCCAAGATTGTAACGCGCGGTGAAATTTTCAGGTCCAATGGTCAACGCTTCCTTGTACTCGTCCTCCGCTTTTTCGATTTCATCTTTTTTATGGTAAAGCAGGGCGAGGTCGACGCGCGCCGCGACATCTATCGGATTGGATTCGAGAACGCGCTGCAGCGTGTCGATGGCCGCGTCGTCGCGGCTCGTCTGAATCTGCAGATATCCCAGTGATCGCAACATGCCCATGTCTTCGGGCTTTCGCCGGAGGCCGGTTTCAAGAGCGTCTATAGCCTTTTCAGGATTGCCGGCCCCGCTGTGCGCCGCGCCGAGCAGATAGTAAATATCGGGGTTGAAATCCGGCTCAAGACGCAACACGGCTTCAAATTCTTCGGCTGCGTTCTTCATTTTGCTTTGATTTATGTAAATCAGTCCGAGATTGTAACGCGCCTCAAAAAAATCCGGCATGATCTCTATGGCCTTCCGAAACATTTCCGCCTGCTCGTCGCTGTTCTCCATGTCGGTTTCGATCATGTCCTCGCCTTTGCTGAACCATGACCTTGCCTCATTATAGATTTCGATTTCCTGAATAACCGGCGAGACGGGCTTTTTTCCCGTTTTCGCGGACTGCGCCGAAAGATCGGCGCAGACGCCAAAGAAGAGGATCAGCATCAGAAACGCCGGCAATGCCGCAACCCTTGTCAAAGGCTTGAAAAATCCATCGAACACATCCTTCATATTTATCCGGCAGCCAGGCAGAACATGTACGTCTATAATATCCGCGTCTCCGTAAGCGCTGGTAAGATATCCGTCGTCGGTAAGCAGATGAACCGTTACGGTTCCGCCGTCCGGATCGACGATCCAGTATTCCCGAACGCCGGCTTGCAGGTATTTATTAAACTTTAACAGCCTGTCGCGGCCGGAAGTGGACGGCGATACGATTTCAATTATCATGTCGGGCGCGCCATTGCAGCGTTTGCCGTCGAGCTTTGAACGGTCGCACACAACCATAATATCAGGCTGCACTACCGTTGCGTCGTCGTCGCCGGCGGCATTAAGACATACATCAAAAGGCGCGTAAAAAAGCTCACACGGTTTGCCGTCAAGAAAACCATCCAATTGTTTTGTCAATCTTCTGCTCGTTCTTTGATGCGTCTCAGACGCTCCCGCCATCATGTAGGCCGCGCCGTCAATCAGCTCATACCGGGCGTCCGTGTTCCAGCTTGCGTAGTCGGCATATGTATAGCTTCTATCGTTCTGTAAAGCGTCCATATTCATGACCATTCACTGTTCATTACAGGCAACATCCGAAAACCCCAAACTCTGCGTTACTCCCTTCGCCGAAATGCTCATTTACCTATGTGTAAACTCCGCTTTCGGTTCGGTCGCAAGCCTTGATTTTGGGGTTTTCGGAGGTTGCCTATAGATATTTCCCGACGATCTGCTCAAGCCTGCGCCGGGCCGCTTCCGGAATTTTCGTCCTGTCCGTGATTATGGCGTGTTTAAGCGTTTCGCCGCAACCGCAGCGTCTTTCTTCTTTAAGATCGCGCACTGTTTGCTGGATGATCGCCTGAGCAGCCCGACAGTTCTTCTGCAGGTTTTCGACAATCATATCCGTACTGACGGTCTCGTGCGATTCATGCCAGCAGTCGTAATCCGTAACCAGGGCGATGGTGACGTAACAGATTTCCGCTTCCCTGGCGAGTTTGGCTTCCTGCAGGTTTGTCATTCCAATAACGTCCATGCCGCACTGCCTGTAGAAGTTCGACTCTGCCTTCGTCGAAAACGCCGGGCCTTCCATGCAGACATAACACCCGCCTTTAACCGGGATGACGCCGGTTTTCCGCGTGGCGGCGTCCACCTGGTTGAGGAGATCCGGACAAATGGGATCGGCGAAAGAAATATGAGCGACAAGTCCTTCGCCGAAGAATGTCGAGACGCGCCCGCGCGTCCGGTCGAAAAACTGGTCGGGAAGCACGATGTCAAGCGGCGCGAGGGCTTCTTTCAGCGAACCGACCGCGCTGACGGATAGAATGCGCTCAACCCCAAGTGTTTTCATGGCGTAGATGTTGGCGCGGAAATTCAGTTCAGACGGCGACAAACGATGTCCGCGGCCATGTCTGGGCAGAAACGCCACACGCTTTCCTTCGAGCGTTCCGACGATAAAAGCGTCCGATGGCGCGCCGAACGGAGTTTCAACATTGATTTCCTCGCGCCCCGACAGCCCCGGCATGTCGTACAGCCCGCTCCCCCCGATGATCCCTATTTCTATTTTTTCCATAATTCCCTCACCTATAACTTAAACCCATATCGCGCCCCTAACCTGGGAGCGCGGGCATCCTGCCCGCATTTTTCAATAAAAAGCGGGCGAAGCCCGTGTTCAAACGCCCTAAAAAGGCGTAATGTGAGTAACCGGCGGGACGTAGGGGCGCGAGTTATCGCACCCCTGGAGTTTGTACATTTACGCAAGCATAGACTTGGGAACGCAGGCGTCCTCGCCTGCATGAGTTCTTACAACCATCACGGAATTATAAATAAATACAAATTGTAT
>Ga0099364_10014340_pt1 | contig 10556 bp, 11 predicted proteins | sample TergutTh196P3_FD_73070 | JGI IMG/M metagenome (GOLD analysis project Ga0099364, IMG submission 73070) | Microcerotermes parvus P3 segment gut microbial communities from Pointe-Noire, Republic of the Congo - Th196 P3 | ecosystem: Host-associated > Arthropoda: Insects > Digestive system > Gut ...
GTAATTTATGGTATATTTTACCCAAAACTGCGTATTTAGTATTAAAGTGCGCCTAATCTGTGCCGTACCGAAGGTACGCAATCCGTGTGAAATTTCATATATACTTCTAAAAATTGATTTCCGTGAGGGGGTAATGAAATGGCTTGACTAACTATTGGAAATATGCGATATTATAGATAGGCGGTAGCCGTAAAAACCGTGATATTGAGGTCGGTACACCCGAAAGGGTTAGCTGGAATTCCCATTATCACGGTTTTTTATATTTCGATACCGGTTGCTCCGTAATAATATGCAAAGTATCTGTTTGGTTGTTTTTTAACGATAATACGAACATGGTAGTCTTTACCATCAATTCTACAGTAATTTTCAAATTCACTAACGCTTTCAATGCCTGGCGTATTTTTTGTATCTTTCCCTGTTGCAACTAATGTTGCGGTTTCTATCATAATATCCAGTAATTGAATTGCTATAATTCTGGGACGGGTACGTGATTTTTTCCACCATTCCTTTACAACTCTTGTAGTAACCTCTATCTTCCATTTAGTATCTTGGTTTAACAATACTAAAGGAGTTTCCTTTATAAAATTTTGATAAGCGTATCTTGTATATTTGCTTTTCAGTTGCTTAATTTCGAGTTTTTTATCTTCCTCTGTTTCCCAAATCTCAGGTATTTGAACTTCCTCATCGAAACCGTTTGCCATAGGTAAAGTATACAGGAAAATCAAATTAAAGATAACGAATACAGGGTTAAAAGCTAGGCGGTATTTATTTGCCGCCGCCCGCCGGGGCTTGACCGGCGTGTTTAGCGGGATGAACAGTGAACAACCGGATGACTGTTACCACCCGGTTTGTCTAAACTTGTCTAAACTTTAAAAGCTGTTTTATTTATAGATAACTTTTGTGTCCGGGTCGGCTCTGGGCGATGCGGAGCTTATAACGTCAATATCTGCCGGGAGTCTGCCAAAACGGGTAACAATTATCGCTGTGTGATCTTCAGGGATTCCAAGCTCATCTTTTAAATTGTTGGCTCTGCCGATTAAACCGGGATTGGTATACTGCCGGGCGCCGAGACCTAGCGCCTGAGCTGCAATAAACATACTCTGCGCCGCAAGACCGGCATCCAGAATAACAGCGTCTCTGTTAGTGCCTCCCAAAATCCCGGAACCAACTATCAGCATATTCCCTTCAGTCGCATCGGGAAGAATCTGCTTTACCAGCTCTTGGTTTTGAATAACGGTAAAGAGCCAGGGCTGCCGGTTACCCGCACTTGTTGAACGCAGTCCGGCCTGGACAATAATGTCCCGTTCCTCTTGGGTTATCTGTCCCTCAGCATAATCTCTAGCTGAAAAATGATGCAGAATTGAAAACAGGACAGCGGCATTATCCGCAGGCTGTTCCTGTATCTGCTCCGTGCGGCCTGCCGCGTGCAGCATAGACAGCCCGAATACAAAAAGCACTAAAAAAACCGGTATTTTCTTAAACATATAGTCCTCCGTAGCGGATAGCATACCATACTATCTCCCTTTGGTCTAGACGGACAATCCTTGACTTTATTACTAATAGGCACTAATCTTAAACCATGTACAGTACTGGGTTAGCGTATTTTCTATGGTTAATATCCGGCTTTGGAGCTTTGGGATTTCACCGTTTTTATCTTGGAAAAATCCCGACAGGATTATTGTGGATGTTTACAGGCGGTCTTTGCATGATCGGTTCTATCTATGATTTTTTTACTCTGCCCGGACAGGTAAGAAATGCTAATTTACAGCAAGCCATCTTAAATAATTCTGTAAGAAATAATGTTAGCGATCAGCAATTCTGGCGTAATGTCAGTGATGGAGAAGCAAAAATTGTTCGCGAAAAAGAAAGTATAGAACGGGTAATTTTAAGGACAGCAAAAGCCAACAAAGGTATTCTGGCAGCCAGTGAAGTGGCGCTTGCAGCAAATGTTTCTGTAGAAGAAGCAAAAAAAACCCTTGATTACATGGTTTCTAAAGGACATGCCGAATTGCGTGTGCGTCAGTCCGGCTCGCTGGTTTATACCATTCCCGATTTATTGGACAAAGATGAACCGTTAGTTGATTGAATACCATTAAAATTGTTATTTCAATACAACTTCTGTCCTGCCTGAGCCGCCAAGTTCCGGGCGTGCAAAACAAAATTCTGCCACTGCCGGGTCTTCTTTTAAATAGTCATGTATACCTTTTTGCAGAATGCCGTTCCCTTTTCCATGAATAACAGAAAATGTCTTAAAACCGGAAACAACGGCGGCTTCGATTTGACGGCGAAGAGCTTCTGTAGCGTCATCAAGCCTTAATCCTAAAAGCTTTAATTCAAAGACAGCGCGGCTGCTTGATGAACTGTACTCCGCTATCCATGAATTGCTGTTTGAAGAAAGCGGCTTTCCATGAGAAAGCGGCTCTTCATGAGAAAACGGCTTCTGCTGTAAAGACTGTGTAACAGGAAGCAATTCGCTTTCTGGAAAACTCATCTTTAGTGCGCCGATTTTGACAATCCACGATTTACCTGCTGCATATTTTTTGTCAGAGCGTACTATAATGCCGCGCTGTTTTAACAAGCTCCCATCGGATACCCGTCCGGCAAAAACTTCTACTCCGGGATAAAGACTTTCTTTTGCAGAGATGGCATTTTCTGTATTGTTATTCTGAAACTGCTCACTGGTAATTCGTTCTTCTTCATCAAGAGCGGCGCTCTCAATTTCTGCGTTATGTGCAAGTTCATTTAAAAACTCTTTTACTTTTAATGTTTTTTCGCGGGTTACTTCTCCCTCTCTTAATTCCCGCACAAGATTTTCCAGTGTTTTGCGGCTTTCGTGCAGAAAAACATGGAGTTTTCCGACAGATTCGCGTTTTAATTCCGCTTCCTTCTGTCTTAGTTGTAATTCTTTTAAATCCGATTTTCGTTTTTCTTCCTTTAATTTATTCTGCTCAGTCACATTCTTTTGTTCCAGTACCGCAAGTTCCCTCTGTTTTTTTTCAAGTCCTTTGATCAATGCTGATATATCTGACTTTTCTTCGGTAATGTAATCTCTTGCTTTTTTAATAATCCTGCTGTCAAGACCGTTAGTTGCTGCAATATCCAAAGCTCTGCTTTCGCCGGGTATTCCGTTAATTATTTTGTAAGTTGGGCAAAGAGACTTTATATCAAATTCCATGCAGGCATTTTCAACGCCCTGTCTTGTATAGCCGTAATTTTTTAATATTCCATGATGAGTAGTTATAATCATACGGGCATTTTTTTCAATCAAATAATCCAATATTGCCATTGCAATTGCACAGCCTTCCTCCGGGTCAGTACCAGAGCCCAGCTCATCAAGAAGGACGAGTGAGTTTTCTGAAGCATTGGCGGTTATTGCAGAAATATTTGTAATATGAGCAGAAAATGTCGACAAAGACTGATCGATTGATTGTTCATCGCCAATGTCAGCGTATATTCCGTCAAAAAATGGAAGCATACTGCCTTCTTCGAGAGGGAGGGCAAGTGCACTTTGGTTCATCATGGCGAATAATCCTAATGTTTTTAAAGCGACAGTTTTTCCGCCCGTGTTAGGTCCTGTGATAATTAAGGTGCGGATATTACTGTTCATTTCTATATTGATAGGGACAGCTTTTTTTAACATTGGGTGACGCGCCTGTTTTAAAAACAAACTGTTATTTTCTTTTGCTGCTTCTTGCTGCGTGGTTTCCAGGGTAAAATGCCCTTTTGTAATAACAGAATATTTGGCACGCGCTCTTAAACATTCAAGTTCGATAATTACCGGATAAAATAATTTTAAGTTTTCGGAGTATGACGTTATTTTTTCTGTTAATTCACGCAATAATTTGTGAATTTCTGTATCAAGATTTCGCTTTTCAAGCAAAATGGCATTGTTTTTTTCTACCACATCAAAGGGTTCCATGAAAACGGTTTGTCCGCTGGATGAAACCTCGTGAACAATCCCGTGGATTCTCCCGCGATAATTGGCTTTTACGGCAATCACAATCCGCCCGTCCCGTTGTGATGGCAGCGACGACTGAAGCATTCTCTTGTATTCTTCATTCGATGAATATTTAGATACCGCGCTGTTCAGTTCTTTTTCAAGATTGTTAATCCTTCTTCTGATTGCACGTAACACAGGAAGGTCCCTAAGATTACCGTCTCTGTCAATGATTCTAAAGATTTCATCAGCAACCGGTTTGCAATCAGGAAGATTCTTGACAAAATTTTCTGTTACGGAAAATTGCCGTCTGTCAGGAGTATCCTTTTTCTTTAACCAGTTAACAAGCTCTGCCGCCCGCTCAATGAAAAGCCCGATTGCAAATGCTTCATCAAGATCTAAAACAGTACCAATAGTTTCTATTTTTGGAATAAGAAATCCAATAGAGGGCAGCCATGAACGCGGTTCGTTATTTGTTGTTTTAATTCTTGTATAAATTGTACGGACAATTTTCTTTGTTTCTAACGCTTTGTGCCTGTCATAAACCGGTTTTGCTCCTTTAATAATTACAGACGCTTCTTCACTTAGCGCATAGGATGCAACCTTCTCCATTATTTGCGGATATTCAAGGAGAGTTTGTGTCTTTTCTGCCAGTATTTCTTTATTAATCATCAGTATATTTACCTGCTTGATCTGCGGCTAGATCATCACCGATACGCAAGAAACTGTTATAACGATCCTCATGGATTACGCCGGCATCAACAGCTTCCATTATTTTACAGCCCGGTTCAGTTTTATGGGAGCATGACATTCCAAAACTGCATTTACCTGCAAGGTCTGCGAATTCTTTCATGTGTAAAATAATATCATCTTTTCTGATTCCATCAGGAATAAACCGGCGTACTCCGGGACTGTCAATCAGTCTGGTATGCACGGAAGCAGTATTGTCAGAAATCATAACCATAAATGACATTGTAGTTGTATGTACACCCCTGTCATATTTTTCATTTAAACTTCCTTCTTTGATATTAAGTCCGGGTCGTAACGCATTTATTAAACTGGATTTTCCTACTCCTGACTGTCCTATCAGAACAGATGTTTTCCCGTAAATTTCTTTTTTTAGATCATCCAGCCCTTCACCGGACTTTGCTGACACTCTTATAACTTTATAGCCAATTCGTATAAAATCCTCAAGTCTTTCATCTGTATCAATATCAAAATCAAGGTCTGATTTATTACAGATAACAAGAGCTTCAATTCCCTGAATGCATCTGCCGGATGCAATATTTGCCTGTAACAAAACTCTGTCAATAAAACGCGGTCTAAATGGAGGCGAAGCCGGAGTGCAGATACATAATACAAGATCGATATTTGCCGCTAATAACTGACACACAGATCCTTTTTGATTAAACCGGCTGAAAAAATTGCGTCTTTCTTCGACAGACAAGATTAAAGCTTGGCTAGAATTTTTTTTGCGCTCAATTGTTACAATATCGCCGGGAGCAAAAGGGTTATAATATTTCTCGCAGTTTTTTAAAACTTTTCCTTTTATTCGACATTCAAGTTCGGCCGGTTCGCCTTCATTATCAATCTGTACTGTCAATATATTACGCGAACCGCGTATTACAAGTCCTTTTAAAATTTCAATATCATTGCTCATAGTTTTCATTTTACATAATATTGTCTAACAGACAAAGATCAAAATTTAAATCTTGCGCTTTATTTTGCCAAATTTGTTCCGGCATTTGTGTTCCTGTAAGTATCAGTCTGCGGACAATTTTGGATTCTTTTTCTGCAATAGCTCTTAATGCGCTGTTATTTTCGCTTAAAAGAAATTCTATGCGCTTTATAATTCCCTCAAGTGAGTCAAAAATCTTTATGTTAGCATGCTTGCCCTCACATTTAAATTCATCGAGCAGATACAGGAAATGCGTGCATCCAAGAACAAGCGTATCAATATTTTCAGAGCTGAAAAAGTCCAGATAATATTTTACAATCTCTGTCTTATCTTTCCTGCTTGTAATATCAATACGCTGCTCAATAAATTCAACTAACTCAGGAGCCGCAATCCCGATTATTTCACAGTTATCACCTACAGCATCTAATCGTTTCGCTAGAGCTGTAGGATTTTCCTTGTCGTAAATATCCTGTATCGTTCGCTCTGTTGCAAGCAGACCAATTCTCCCTTTCTGACACGATTTTGCGGCAGGTTTAATAGCGGGAACAGTCCCTACAAACGGTAGTTGAGGAAATTTTTTTCGCAAGGACTCAAGAGCGGCAACAGAAGCAGTGTTACACGCAATCACCACCATTTTAGGATTTAATTTTTTTAACAATTTATCTGTCAGTGATACAAGGATATCCGCTATTTCATCCTTTTTACGCGGTCCATAGGGAAAATTCTCGCGATCTGCAAGATAATAAACGGTTTCATACGGGTTTCGGCTGATAAAATCCCTGCAATACGGAAGCCCGCCAACCCCGGAGTCAAGAAATAAAATATGCCTGTTATCCATGATAAGCTCTAAATCTCATTTAAATAAATTATCGAATGCAGTTTTTGCATTACCGGCTTTTTCTTTGTCTTTGGACTGACCGGCAGTTTGTGTACAGAATTTTTGATCCAGCGAAAACCAATCGCAAAAATTTGAGCGCTCCTTATCCGGCTGCGGTTCTGCGCTTGTCTCACGGCAATCACCTCGGGCTCCTGTTAAAAAAAAACGGCAATTTTTACAGGCTCGCATATCTTTTCCGCAATCATAACAACGGGATGAGCGGCCGATTGGCTCTGCATCTGTAATGGGCGATCCGCAATACCAGCACATGATAACCTCTACAAAATTAATAATAACCAAATGTACAGCAAACTGCTGCATCGCAAACCAATGCAGAATGTTATAACGCCGTAATCATTTCTCATTTTACTCTGTGTAGGGCTGGTTGTAAAGAGAAAAATGTCTTAAAATGAAGGAAGATGTTTGTCAATAAACCATGCGCTGCCGGTTGTGGTAAGCCTGCTATAACAGGAAATAATTTATGTTTCATACATCTGGCAAACCCGGAACAGGAACTTGCCCGGATATACCAGTATATTGCAGATGAAAGAACAATTAGGGATTTGAATGTTTCCGCCGTCCGGTTTGAAAACATTGATTTTTCCGGCAAACATTTTTATGGCTGTAATTTCAAGGATGCGTTATTTATAAATTGCGATTTTTCAAATGTAAAAATCAGAATGAGTTTTTTTGATTTTGCAAATTTTAATAATTGTAGTTTTTTTAAAGCAGATATGCAATTCCTGTCTTTTGCCGGAACATCCATAGATAATATCAGTTTTGAAGATTCAGAAATTGTCCATGTTAATTTTGAGGGAGCTGTTATCACAAAATCATCATTTACTAATTCAAATTTATATAACAGCAGATTTATTAGCGCGGATATTAATGAGACGGATTTTATTAACTGCAATTTAAAACGTGTATATTATGCTAGTGCAAAACAAAAAAATGTTTTATTTAAGTCGTCAAATACTGCCGAAGCGGTATTTGAATCCGAAGATAATGGATAAAATTTAAATTATATTGAGGTAAAAATGAAGCTTTTTTTTCAATACTGTTCATTTGGCTTTAGCAATTGCTATATTTTGGGAGCGGAAGATAATGATCCGGAAGAATCAAACGCCGCTATTATTGTTGATCCGGGGAGTATTGAAAAAGATACTTTGGAAATAATAGAAAATAATAACTTTGATGTTAAGATTGTTTTGATAACACACGATCATATTAGTCATGTTCGTGGTTTACGCACCTTAAAGCGAATTTACAATGCTGAAATTTTTGCTATTAACCAGACTGTTTTGGATCACAAAACCAATATGATTAAAGACGACGATAAAATTAATCTTTCGGGATTTAATATAGAAGTTATTTCCATTCCGGGACATTCTTCCGATTCTGCCGTTTACAGGGTCGGCAATTTACTCTTTACCGGTGATGTTTTGACAGCGGGTCTTGTGGGCAGTACTGCCAGTGCGTACGGAGCAGCTACTCAGATGAATAAACTTCGCAGCCGCCTTCTTTCTCTTCCGGGTGATTATGTTGTACTGCCCGGGCACGGGCCTCCCTCCACATTGGAAGCAGAGTGCCGTTTTAACACTGACATCTTTCATTATGATAAAAATCGTACTAGGCGCCCCAGCTTCATTACAGATATATAAGGAATTGATTTAACCATTATTTTTCTAAAATATTCCATCTGCTCTGCTTGTAAACCATTTATAAATCGCCTCCGCACGGTTACCGAATGAGTTGCTTATTCTGTCTCCCATGCCGGGAATAGCTGTCGCTTTTGCCATTGAGACTGCATAAATTAAAAGGGAATCGCCGCAGTCGATTATAGCAAATACAGAACGCAGTTTATTTTTTCCAATAGCGGGAATTATCCCGGCAGTAAGAGCTGTTATATTTTCCTGGGTAAAAAAGAAAGCGTCACGGGTTGTGGTATAATCATAACGGTAAATATTATCTCCAAACGTAAGGTCTTTTTGTCTGGCGTAAAGAGTAAGCGATGACGGAGGCTGTGTAAAGACCGGATCGGAAAGAGGGTTTTTTGATGACGGGTTATCTATTACAACTGATGATTCGTAAAATGTTCTCATACTATTACGGCTTGCCGAATAATATTGAATGCCCGTCAAGGTACTTAATGCAAGAATTCGATTGAATAAATTATTAATCTGGGAATTGCTCCAAACAGAAGCATCTGCGGATTTCTTATAAAGATACAATGTCTCAACAACAATACCGGGGTCAAGTTCGTTTTTAACACCGGTAATATACTGCCGCAGTTCGCTATGCTGCGGCAGCAAACTTAGTTGCGGATTCCTAAGCTGTGTTCCTGCAACAGATTCGCCCGACCTCAGTATTCTTGCATTTTCTGTGTTTACTAATTCATCAAGCGGTATTGCATAAATACCATGCAGTATCATGCAGGAAATTAATAATAAAAATAATTTATTTGTCATTTATATCCACGAAAATAAACTCGTACCTGTTTATATAAACCATCTCCTTCGCTTTTGGTTTCAACATCGCTAATATCATTTAAGGTGGTATGAATAAGCCATCTGTCAAAGGGATTCATGGGTTCAAGCAACATTGATCCACGTGTTTCGCGGACTTTTTCCGCTACATTGTAGGCAAGACGAACAAGAGATTCTTCTCTGCGGATACGGTAATTTTCAGTATCCAGAATTATCCGAGTATTTTCCTTTCCCAGTTTGCCTGCGTAGATATTTAACAGCATCTGTAAAGCGTCAAGATTTTTTCCTTTCTTGCCAATCAATATGGATGAATGTTCTGAATCTATTTTCAAACCCAGCTTATGTTTTTCCCGGAATAAAACAGAAACTTTACCGGGATAACCCATGTGTTTTATAAGCCCGACGGTAAATTCCGCCATCTTTTCTTCAAATTCATTCTGAGGCATTGGTTCGCCAAAAACAGTATTACCATCATGTTTACGGCTTTTTCTCTCGGAATGACCGTGATCAATATCCGCTGTCTTAGTCGTGCCGACGGATCCGACATGAACTTTTATCCGCACATAACCTTTCTTGAATAAACCATTTTTCTGGGTCTCAAGAATCTCCACATCAAAATCATCTTTTTCAAGACCAAGTTCTTCTGCGGCCTTATCAATTGCTTCTTTTTCTGTCTTGCCTTCAAATTCGTATTCCATAACAACTCCTTATATAATGGCGGCAGTACCGCGTATTTTTATCTTCTTCTTCTCTTTTTCGCAGGCGCAATTACTGTTTTCTTCTTTTCAGGTACGGTGAATACCGGCTGCGGCTCAGGTACAGCTTTTTTCTTTATTATATATTTATTAATAATTACCTGCTGCACCATTGTAAGTATGTTTGAGAAAATCCAGTATATTAATAAACCTGACGGTACATTGTAAAGTACAAAAAAGAAGACAATAGGCATTACATATAACATCATCTTCATTTGTGTGCCGCTCTGCTGCCCAGGTGTCTGTGTAACCTTACCGTAAATTAACTGAGACCCTACATAGATAAATGGCAGAAGTCTTAATGCTGTCCAGCCAAGTATAGGAATCGTAAACCCGGGAAATTCCCAAATATATTCGGGAGCAGAAAGATCCGGTATCCAGCCGGGAATAAACATGGCTCCGCGAAGATCAAAATGATTGTTAAAAAGGTTGTACATTGCAATAAATAAAGGAAACTGCAACAGCATGGGAAGACATCCCGAAAGCGGGTTATAACCTTCCTGTTTATAAAAATTCGCCATTTCTGTTTGCAGTTTCTGCTGGTTATCTTTATATTTTTCTTGTAATTCCTTAATTTTTGGCGCAAGAGCCTGCATGCGTATGGTTGCTTCAGATCCCTTTTTGGTCAGCGGGAAGAAAATTATTTTAATGATTAGTGTAAGCAGAATAATTGCTATACCATAATTATTTGTTGGTATAATTCGCACTAAAAGAAGCAGCATCCACTTCAGAACCCTTTCCAACGGGGACAATATTCCGCGTGAACTGGCAATTTCTACAATGTTTGAACTTATAAAACCAAATTTATTTTCTCCTGTATGAT
>Ga0099364_10014341_pt1 | contig 10555 bp, 6 predicted proteins | sample TergutTh196P3_FD_73070 | JGI IMG/M metagenome (GOLD analysis project Ga0099364, IMG submission 73070) | Microcerotermes parvus P3 segment gut microbial communities from Pointe-Noire, Republic of the Congo - Th196 P3 | ecosystem: Host-associated > Arthropoda: Insects > Digestive system > Gut ...
AGGGTGTGACGGTGACGGACTGGGGCGTGCCTGACAGCACGGACGCAGTAGAATCGGCTCGTGGTTCTATCACCCTCACTGCCACCCAAGCCACCGATGATGACGGTACCTTGGTCACGGCATTTTCGAGCACCATAGCGACAGTTGACTCGGAAATCATTGTAGTAAAGTACGCTGCCGCTGAGTTCGTGGGAACTATTGATGGGGACGCGATTGATGCAGCCACTCCCTACGACGATGAAGCGGTATCCAATGGAGATATCTTTGTCATTCAAGCTGTGGACGATGAGGGGACTGTTCTTGGGGGCACTGGCGTATTCTTTGCCATCGAAGTCACTGTCGAAGACCCCGTTGACCCCACCACCCCCGACTCCAACGCCAAAGAAGGCGATGGCGAAGGTGAAGGCGGCGCCCTCACCCCGGTGTTTTATGACGACGACCTCTATGTAGCCACACTCCCCACTGACCTTGACTTCGGCTTCACCCTCGACCCGCAGGGTATATTCTACCTGAGCGACGAAGAGATCGAGGCTCTGGACGTGGACCCTGATTCCGACCGCCTCGGCACGATTACAGCCGGTGTATTCGCCCCGCTGCCCACGGCCGGACAGATCATCTTCTCCGAAGGGTTTCGCCCCCTTATCCTCAATGAAAGTAACTATGCCGTCGCTGTTGAGATGGGTTTTACCTTTACCGTCGATGGTGGTGACGTGACCGCCGTAGCTACGCTCGGTGATGTAGAAGACCCCGTTGAGGCCAATATTTTCATTGGCGCGACCTTCTCGACCGGCAATGTGAAAGAGGCCAATCCTTCTAGTTTCGTCGGTACCAAAGCCCTGGCCATCACCAACACGGAGACAAAACCCCTGTTCGTTCTGAACGCTGCCGACTACGACGACGAAATCACATCGACCAATCAGAGTGTCACAGTCAACAGACGGGCGACTATCGTCCCCGACACCGGCCACGGCACCCAGTTCATGCTCAGCGGCAAATGTAATCCATTGGCCGATTGGAGTAAAATCGGCACTGATATCGAGATCGGCGTCGAGATCGCCTACACCTTTAGCAAGGCGAGCGAGGCAGACACAAGCGCAACAGGCATCACTGGCGCATATGGCTTGAAAGCCGCTAACGACCTAGCCGCAGGTGATTTCATCGACATTGAAATCAACGAAACCTTCGTCACCGCCGATGAACAGGCCGCTATCGATGCTACCACCGCCGCCGACAGCGCAACATCCGCCGCCGTAAGCGCGACGGGCACGCTCGATGACGCGATTACGGCATTTGAAGGCGACGATGATGAGGAAGCCTTGGAAGACGCGATTGGCGCGGCGAAAGCTGCCCTCGGCGTAGCGAACAGCGCATTGGGCGCTGCCGAAGAGGCCATTGAAGACGCCGAGACAGCCGGTCTTGACGAAGCCAGCCCGACCACGATCTATGACGCACTGGTCGCCGCGAAGGATGACCTAGAAGCCGCGATAACCGATCTGGAGGAAAAAATCGGCGAGGCGGAAGCGCTGGGAACGCCGGCGATACCTCTAGGCTTCTATGACTTCACCAACGATGTGCCGTATACGACCGGCACCTCCGCGAGGAATGTATGGAAAGCCTTTGATTTCAACTATGGTGGTGAGACAGTAGAAGGTGTGACGGTCGGCGGGGTTTCGATTACCGAAGGCACCAACTACCGTACCACACAAAGCGCGAGCAACCAAATTGAATTCATGTTCGCGAGCGCAAACACCCGCGCCATCGTTGTCACCTTGTCAGACGGCACGACATGTGCCCTCTCGCTCGTGACATCATAGGCACAACGTATTTCCCGGTAACATCATAGCTTAGTCACAGTCCGTATCGGGTGCCATGCCGCACCCGATACGGGCACGATTAGGCAAAGAACCTTTTCAGGAACACCGGCCATTACCTGATACAGCCGTGGCATGAGGTACGTCATGAGAAAATTCGTCAAAGAGCAAGTAATAGAGCTGCTTTCCACTTTATGGGAGGGTACCAGATACGTCAAAGAGAACAAAAGCGCCGCCGGCATCGTGATACCGGATTGCCTCGCTGTCGCGGATGTCATCGCGAATGTCTTGAAGCCAAGCACTTCTCCCGATCGATTTGCGCAATACACCGAACAGGTCGATGCCCTAAAAGAAAAACTAGATTTGTTCCATGCCGCCCTTTCGGGCGACGAAGCCATCGAAAAGTCCGCCAAGGACATAAAAAGACAACTAGTGTTATTGGAAAACTCCATACGGGGCGAGAGTCGTGTCACTCTTGAGATCGTATTTTTATCATACAAAGCAAGCATGTGGGACACTCTCGAGAGTATCTGGCTGGCGGCGAGGGACGACCCTGATTGCGAGGCATATGTCGTGCCTATCCCCTATTTCGACAAGAACACTGACCGCTCGCTCGGCGGGATGATTTATGAGGGTGATGCCTACCCTGGCCATGTGCCGATAACTGATTGGCAAAATTACGATATTGCGGCACGTCGGCCAGACATCATCTTCACCCATGCCCCATATGATAGTGGCAACATCGTCACGAGCATACATTCTGACTTTTATTGCGAGAGATTGAAAGACTTTACCGATATGCTGGTGTATGTGCCGTATTTCGTATGTGGCGCCGATATCCATGAAGAAGCCTTTTGCATCAATCCCGGAACGATATATGCGGACAGGGTAATCGTCCAGTCGGAGAGGGTCAGGCAGACATATATCCGCTTTTTCAAGAAATTCGAGGCTGAAAATGGCGCGAAAGGGCGTTTCGGTAAGCCGGAGGAGAAATTCGTCGCCCTCGGTTCACCTAAGCTCGACAAAGTCGTGAATACCAAAAGTGGGGATAATCCGCTGCCGGAGGAATGGACGAAGCTGATCAAGGGCAGGAAAACCGTCCTCTACAATACGAGCGTTGGTGCGCTTTTGCGAGGTGACGAGCAATATCTGGCGAAGCTGCGTTCCGTGCTTGACACCTTTCACAGAAACAACGATGTCGTGCTGTGGTGGCGTCCGCATCCGCTCAGCAAGACGACATACCAGTCCATGCGTCCGCACTTAGTCAATGAGTATATGGCCATAGTCGAGGACTACAGGCGGGCAGGCTTCGGGATATATGATGATACCCCTGATTTGCATAGGGCGATCGCGGCAAGCGACGCTTATTACGGCGACCCCAGTTCCCTTGTCTCCCTGTATAACGGGACGGGGAAACCTGTGCTAATCCAAAACATCGACATGAGCGATTACTCTGACCCCTCAGACAGCAGGAAAATCAGTTTCTTTTCATTCACGGTCAGGGAAGGTATTCTTTGGGCTGTTTCATCAGACCTTAACGGATTATTCTCAATGGATCTGGAAGACAAAGGACTCAAATATCATGGTGAAATAACAGGGGAACTAATGTTCGGCGAGTGTCTTTATTCATCCTTGGCTGTGGATACGAATAAAATCATCGTCCTGCCTTTCAACGGAAACGCAGTTGTCGAATATGACATTCCCGGGAACACCTTTACTCGTACACCATTCGGGGATTTTACCACTGGTAAATTCCTCAGTTCGTATGTCTATGGTAAGACCCTGTATGCCATTCCGCGTTTTTATCCTGCCTTGATAAAATATGACCTTGAAACGGGCGAGATCACAGAAGATCGCAGATTATGCTCGGAGCTGGACAAAAACGGGATAGGCGGGGGATATTTCATCCGGGGCAGTGCGATGGACGACCATACTCTTACTCTCGCGTCGTGTACTTCTAATATTATCGTGAAATATGATCTGGACTCCGGCCAATACAGCTTGAAGCGTATCGGCGATCCCCAAAACAGGTATATTGATATGTTATTTGACGGAAACGATTATTGGCTGCTCGATTTTAGCAAGGGAATACTGCGGTGGAACGAAAAGACGGGGCAGGTCGTTCATATAAACAGTTTTCCCGATAACTTCGTCCCCGGTGGGGCATATGATTTCCTCTGCTCCATAGCCTTTGACGACGCTGTTTTCGTCTTTCCTTATCACTCTAATATGATACTCCGGCTGAATACGGGAACAAACGAGACAGAAGAGTTCATTGACCTTAATCAGCGGCAAAGACACGCCTCATTTAATTATAGTAAACCCAAGTATTTTCATGCTGAAAGGGTCGGGGATTATATATACGCATCGTCCTGTTATGAGAATTGTCTGCAAAAAATCAATCCCAAGACGGGGGAGATTGAGAATATTCCCCTCATTTTGTCCGATGAGGACTATCGGCAAATCATTGACAAGCCCTTGTTCGTCAGTTCCTGCCATTCGTATTCAGATTCTTGGCAAAGCAACGAAAAGGCTATGGTCGGTCTGCCTTTCTTTTTAAATCGGCTGGCAGCGGAGAATATGGAAGAGAATGGTTTCCATACGGACAGACGCATTGCCCGTATTTTTGAAAACGCCGACGGATCATGTGGGATCAGGACGCATGAGTACATAAAATCAGCAGTGAGCCGGGAGGCAGGGTAATGGACATTGAAAGAAAAAAAATATTGCTGTGTCTGATCCACGATTTTAGTTTCAAGGATATCCGCTTCAATATGGGCGCGGCCTTTATCAGTGCCTCCTTAAAGCAGCGCTCTTTCGATGTCAACAACTTCATCTGGGATGTGTCGCGTGACACCGCCTACAATGAGGAGAACTTAGGGAACGCCCTATCCCGGCATGATATCGACGTGCTAATGTGCGGCGGGAGCCTTTTTGACCGCGAAGAGCTAGATCATATTTTCAAGACCGCCAAAGGTAAGTCGGGTGACATCATCACCGTCCAAGGCGGAGTTTTTGTCAGCTTTTCGCCGATTGAAGCGATGACTCTCTTACCAGAATGTGATATCGGCGTCATCGGCGAGGGGGAAATCACCGTCTGCGAGTTGATGGACACGATTGAGGACGGGGGAGACATGCACACGGTCAAATCGATAATTTACCGTGATGGCCATAGCGGGTTCGTCACGACGGAAAGCCAAACGGACGTACCTGACTTGGCAAGGCTTCCGATACCCGATTACGAGGGCTTTTTCGGCGACAGACTGGACGGCATGGAAGTTTATTCCATTTCTTCGGGTCGTGGATGCAATTACGCCTGTACCTTTTGCTCGAAATTCGGAAAAAGGTACCGCGAAAGACCGCTCTGGAAAATATTCGAGGAGATTGATTACTATGCCTCGAAATATCGATTGGGGAAACTGTTTTTTACCAATGAGTTCTTCAACACTGCGGAAGAATACCTCGGTACTTTCTGCGAAAAAGTCAAAAGTTATGGTATCCCTTTCCGACTGGCCACAAGGCTTTCGCCCGCCCTGACGCCGGAAGTCCTGAAAAGACTGAAAGATAGCGGTATCGCGGAAATATTTCTGGGACTGGAAAGTGCCGACGAAACAGTGCTGGCGAGCATGAGGAAGGGAACCTCGGTTGAACTGATGTTGAAAGTGCTAAGAGACCTAAAGGCCGCACGGATAAATGCCAATGGACTGTTTATATTCGGCGACACCGTCGAAAATCACCAAACCATCCAGAACACGCTGGACTTCATCCGGCGTCACCGAGACCTGTTCTTCTCACTAGGTCTGGGTATGATCCGTCTTTTCCCCGGCGCGCCTCTGTACGACAGGGCCGTCTCGGAGAGCCGGATAGACCCTTTCCCCCATATCGTGAATCATTGCCCGCCGACGAATATCTCCCAGCTTGGTGATGATGAATATGATTACTTGCGCGATTATTACTTTAATTACTTTCACAATATGGAGTTTGCGACCGACCTGAACATCAGGAATGTGACATTCCGGCGGACGAACATCTCTCACTTTGATTTTTGCTTTGAGTGTAGCAGCTGCGGAGAAATGAACGCCTTCGCCATTGATTTGTCACAGGGGGTACATGATGATTATCGGACGAATTGCTTCTTCTGTATCTGTGGCGAGAGGCTGAGACTGGATTTTTATTCCCATACAGTAAATAAATGGAATATCCTCGAAATGCTCCTTAGTCACCGGACGGCATTTTACGGCATTGGCGAAGTATTCAACAAAGTGTATTTCAAATGTGAGTTGTCAAAATATCAGGAAACGGAGTTCTTTTTAGTGGATGGAAGAGCCAAAAAAGCACCTACTATGTCTAGCAAGAGTAATTCCGAGTTGGACTCCAAGATACATCCCCCTGAACTGATGGGGACATTAGGTATAGAAAAGGTCATCGTGACAATCAGCGGCTATTATCATGACTTGGAGGCCGTCGTCAATGGATTGCGGATGAGATACCCGGACGTGGAATTTCTGATGTGGTACGAGCTGGCGGACTATACTCCATAAGAACGATGTAATGAGGATAAGCAATGGATTTTTCTACAAAAACAAGCACGATTTACACCCATTTGGAGGACGAACTATCGAGGGATATTTTTGCCAATCGGCTCTTGTTTTCATTGACGCAGGATAAGCAATTTATATATAATGTCACATTCCTGGCCCTTTCGAGGGATAACAATGTGCGAGAAATTATCCATGGGTTTTTTCCGAGCAAAGACCTCATCATATATGGTTGCGGAAACGTAGGTCGGGAGATTGCAAGATTATTGGATGTGTTAAATATTACGGCATTTTGCGACAGTAGCGCAGAAAAATGGGGACGGGAATTTTTCGGCCATGAGATTATCTCGCCCATGGATTTGGCAGAAAAATATCCACGGCACACGATCGTCGTGGCGGTATGGAACGATTACTTGATAAGGGAAATTACGAATAATCTGTACGCCTTGGGTTTCGCCCCGGAGCAGGTCAAAACAGCAAAGGACTTCTATGAGATATTGCGGACAGTAGAGTATTTCGACGACGGCATCATTTTATCCCAACTTTCAAAAAATGAAGTGTTCATTGACGCCGGTTGTCTGGATTTTGGCACCTCCCACCGTTTTATTGACCACTGCGGCGGGAAATATAAGCATATCTTCGCTTTTGAACCCAATCCCGACCAGTATCCTATCTGCGCTGAAAACGCCCGGAAAACCCAAAATGCAACAGTTTATCCTTTCGGCCTTTGGCATGAAAACACCGAACTGTCATTCGACAATGGCGGAACTCCGGGCGGCGCTCATTTTTCCTGTGATTCCCCGGAGAACCCTATCAAGGTCAAGGCGGTAAGGCTCGACGACATCCTAGATGGCGAAAGGGTTACTTTTATCAAAATGGACATAGAGGGGGCGGAGCTTCACGCCCTGAAAGGCGCAACGCAGACGATATTGGCGCATCGCCCCAAGTTGGCGATATGTGTATACCACAAAACGGAGGATATATGGCAAATCCCCCTTTATATTCTGTCGTTGCACAGTGATTACAAGCTCTACTTACGGAATTACAGCTTTGCCCGTTCTCCCGGTACTGTTCTTTATGCCGTATGAATGTGAGGTTGCATGGAAAAAATATCCGTCATAATCCCGGTTTACAATGTGGGGCAATATCTGAGAAAGTGCCTTGACAGCGTTATAACCCAGACATACTCGAATCTGGAGATACTGTTAATCAATGACGGCTCGACTGACGACAGCGGGCGTATCTGCGATGAGTACGCCACGAACGATTGTCGCATCCGCGTGTTTCATAAGTTGAACGGGGGCGTTAGTTCGGCAAAAAATGTCGGTCTAGAGAACATGACGGGGCGTTATGTGGGCTTTGTGGATTCTGATGATTGGATTCAATCGGATATGTATGAAATTCTATATAAAACGCTTACGGAGAATCATTGCCATATTAGCGTCGCCAGCTATTACAAAGTCAGTGATACGGACTCTGTTCCGATGACCAACCGAACCCCGATTCCTATCGGAATCATCGAAACAAAGGAAATGCTGCTATATCCTTTACAAAGAGATAATTACATGGGTTTTTGCGGATATCTGTGCAACAAACTCTTTCTTGCGGATGTTTTCCTGAAAAATGGCTTGCGGTTCGACGAAGACATCAATTACGGCGAGGATGTCTTACTCTTCACCCGAGCTGTCCTCGCCGGGAAGTGTCGGGGATCCTACATAGACAAGCCATTGTATCATTATTACCAAAGGACTGATTCAATCGCTCACTCTGAGTCCATCAAGGTGAAAGCAGACATTTTGACCGCTTATAAGAAAAAGGAGGAGCTGTTTGATAAAAACGGCTACGGAGACATAAGTTACTGGGCGCGGGGATTTTACTGTCACCATGCCAGTGTCATTGCGGAAATTGCCAGTAAAAACAACGACGTGAACACGCTACAGTCAATGCGGTCTAAGATTAGGGAGCATTTGGATGATTACGTCAGAACCAATGCGGACTTTCCCGAAAAATACGAAAGGATGTACTGCTTGCTTGATGGATAAAATTTCCGTGATTGTTCCTGTTTTCAATGTCGCGCCTTACATCGGGAGGTGCCTTGATAGCGTCCTTGGTCAGACATATGCCGATCTAGAAATAATCTGCGTGAATGACGGCTCGACTGACGAAAGCGGCGGAATCTGTGATGAATACGCCGCAAAAGACAGCCGCGTCCGTGTCTTTCACAAAAAACACGGGGGCGTGGCTTCCGCCAGAAACGTGGGGCTTTTGAATTTCAGCGGGCAATATGTGGGCTTCGTCGATTCCGATGATTGGATAGAGTCAGATATGTATGAGGTCTTATATGGCACGATCCGAAGCAGGGGTGTTTCGGTGAGTGCCGTCGGGTTCTTTGGCGACACGGATACGGGTACCGCTCCCCGGAAAAATGTCAGGCACATTCCCGACAGGGTGCTGACGCAAAGGGAGATGCTTTCTTTTATTTATCAGTTGGATCTTTACAACGCTTTTCATGTTGTTGTGTGGAACAAACTTTTTTGCTCGGATTTGTTTAGAAACAATAATGGTTTGCTTTTCAACGAGCATCTTTTTAGTGGAAGCGACGCGCTATTCCTGCCCTCTGTTTTCCTTATTGATGGCTGCACGGGTACCTACTGTGACCAGCCTTTGTACCATTACTATCAACGAAACTCTTCTATTGTCCATTCCTCCACTGCAATAATTAAGGAGAAGGGTTCTTTGGCCGCTCATAAGTCAGTGCTGAAAATGTTCAATGATAGTGGCTATGAAGATTTGGCGATGTTGGTAAAAAAGGAAATCTGCTACTGTGCGAGCCTGATTGCGGAACTGGCCATAAAAGAAGGCGACGAGGGGGTCTTGGAGCGTATGAAACGAGAAATGAGAACATACATGGAAGATTATGTTGAACTGAACCGCGATTTCCCCGCAAGGGTTGAAAGGATAAAAGAACTCATCAACACCAAAGAGAAACCGTTATGGTCGCTTTGAAAAATTGCTCGATAGGGACATTCATGAATTATGCCGCCGGAAAGAGGGTTTTTGCTTTCGGTGCGGGTGAAATGATGCGTTTGTTTTGTATGGAGAATGAGCGCCTTGCGTTTGAAAAAATACTGTTTGCTTTTACGGATAATGACGCGACAGTCTGGGGAACGGACTATATCATAGACAAACACCATATACCGATTATCGCCGTCAGTGATTTTGTCGCAGGATACAGAAAGGATACTGATATAATCCTGATCACGCCGTATTCTGCCTATCCGGCTGTCCTTGGCCAGCTTGACCAAATTCCGGCTTTGGACGGTGCCGAGTGCTTCATTTTTGCGTATGTTAATGAGCACTATGACGATGGCACCGCACTGGAACTAAGAGATAAAATCGAGGTGTCAAAGGAAAGGGAGTGGCAGATTCCCCGGAAAATACATTATGTTTGGTTCGGGGGAGGTAAAATTCCCGATGGCATGAAGATGTGTATGGAGAGTTGGAACCGCTACCTTGTTGACTATGAAATAGTCCGATGGGATGAGAGTAATTATGACGTGAGCAAAAACAGGTATCTGAAAAGCGCTTATGAAGCAAAAAAGTATTCAAAAGTGAGTAATTACGCCCGCTTGGACATCATCTATGAAAACGGCGGTATTTATCTGGATACGGATATAGAAATCGTAAGACCTTTTGATGATTTACTGTATCATCAGGCTTTTGCGGGCTTTTCATTCAAGCATTTCATTGAGCTTGGTGTGGGGTTTGGGGGGAAAAAGCATTTTTCTTTGTTTCAAAGATTCTTGGAGGCTTACGGCGATGATTCATATTTTGACGCTCATCAAGCCGTGTACATGAAAAAGCGCCAAGCCCTGCTCCGCTCCCTCGGTTTTTTACCTGACAACTCTTTCCAGTGTGTCAGCGGACTCACGATTTACCCAAATGAGTTCTTTTCTCCTTTGAATCCGGCGACGGGCGTTTTCAGGATGACGGAAAACACTTACTCCATTCATCACTTCGCCGGGACGTGGGACGAAGGGGTGAGGGTACGACGGAATAGTGCGGTCGAGTTTTATGACAAAAACAAAGGGCGAATGGAGAGTGTGTCCTGCCCGATGTGCTCTTCCGCCTGAACAATGAGTCGGATAACGAAATCGACCGCAAGCATAATCTGATGTATGCGGAATATGTGCGCTACCATCTGGA
>Ga0099364_10014343_pt1 | contig 10554 bp, 14 predicted proteins | sample TergutTh196P3_FD_73070 | JGI IMG/M metagenome (GOLD analysis project Ga0099364, IMG submission 73070) | Microcerotermes parvus P3 segment gut microbial communities from Pointe-Noire, Republic of the Congo - Th196 P3 | ecosystem: Host-associated > Arthropoda: Insects > Digestive system > Gut ...
GTTATGTAGCCGTACAATCGTACAATCTACCTAGGCGAATTAGGTTGGAGGATTTATTTGCCCTAAAAGTTGTTGGAAATTCGATGATAAATGCAGATATATTTGATGGAGATACTGTGGTGTTTGAAAAGGTTGTTTCCGTTCACGATCAAATTAACAATGGAGATATTGTTGCTGTCTTGATTGAAGATAAGGCTACATTAAAACGTGTGTTTTTTGTAAAAAATGGTCTCGAACTAAAACCTGAAAATCCTGAGGTTGAGCCTATTTTTTTGAGCGAATTGGATTTCGTTCTTATTCAGGGAAAGTTGGTAGTAGTTATTAGAGCAAAAGAAAATAAGGGTGAGAATGATGGCGAATGAAAAAGGATTCGGCGGGTTGTTAATTAAATTATTTGTGAGCCAAGATGACGGCGTTAATCCTAAATTATATATTAGCACTGAATGTAAATCTGAGGAAGATAAGATTATAGAATTTATCTCTAAATACAAAGACAAAAGACTGGGTGAGTTGGCAATTGGTCGCATCATAACCAATCCGGATGAAATGATGAAATTATGGGAGGACCGGTATGGAACAGGCGGAGTGGATTTTTCACAACATGGTAAAGTAAGGGTTACTGACTGAAAAAGATTTTGTTGTTAATAGAGAAGAAGCTTCCAAAGGCATATGATTTTAGATTTTAACGATGGGTTTGGGGCATCTAAAAATTTGGAGATATGGTTAAGTTTAAAATATGCTTTGATATGTTCGTCAAATGTGGTCATTTTTGGGATTCTTTTTTCGATTTGATTGAGTCGTTTGATAATCATATAGGCTATCATGTTAGTACTCCTGTGTTGGGTTTAGATAAGATAGATTTTTCGGCGTTTACAAAATTGTCTATATGAGTTCGGAATCTTTTTAAACAGGTGTCATCGTATTTCCATGTGATGTTTGCGGTTTTGCCTTTTTTGGAAGCCGACTCAATTGTAAACTCAAAAGGAACAATATACTCTACGGTTATACGAATATGTGGTGGTGTTTCTTCTGTTATGAGTTTGTGGTCTTTTATAGTTGTTTGTATCATGTTACCTCGCTTATCTTTTGTATTAATATTAGCGGGTAAATGTCAAGCATTTTTTTTGTTAGGTTAGAAATTAAGAACCATTGGTTCTTGATGTAATATAATAAAAATTTTAAGGAGTAGTAAATATGGCAAATAATAATAATTCAAGCAGAAAGGTTGAAAAATCGCAGAATTCATCTGCTATGGTACGCAGGGAAGACAGCCAAAATTCAACTGTAAGCAATAATTCTTCTGGTGGAAGTAGTTCAGCGATTGGTAAAAATACTGAACCAAATCCACCAAAACAAAAATAATATTTTATCCAAATATTTTTTTGGTTATTTTGTTGAACAATTGCTTAATCTTATGGAATAATTTTTTTATCCAGCTAAGAGACTGTTTTTTGTCTTGATTGAGAAACTCTATATACTCGATTTTCATTTCGGGCGTTATAAAAATTTCTCCCCTATTAAGCGGAACAAGGGTTTGCTTTTTTGTTTTCTTATTGTATACAACCCAAGACGAATCTTGAAGATAGATGTATGGTTTGTCGGGGTCATCAGAAAAATGCCGAGGATAGCCCTTTAATCTGTATCCGTCTACAAAATTTATAACAATATAGCACTTCTCTTTTTTAAATACATCATACCAAACAGATGATTCCGCTGTTTTCTTGGTTAGCTTAACTGTTCTCAAACAATTCAAGAGTACATCATAATGTATAAGTCCACCAAAAAGAACACCATAGAAAAGACTCAACAATAAGATACCAATCAATGACTTAAATTCATAAATTAGTCCCGGTGTTTCAAAATCACTAATTATAAAAATGTTGCCATTTTTTGCAAAGCCGGAAAATGTAACATAAATTAGTAATGAAAAAATCAAGGCTTCGATTAGTTTGGTTAATTGGCTTTGATTTTTCCGCACCACCATTGCATTCATTATAACCGAAGCTATTAAGCCCGGAATTAAAAATAAAAATATTTGGAAAGTTTGATCGTTGAACATAATATATACCTCTATACTTTTGTATTGATATTATATATTAGATGTCAAGCAAATTTTTTACCTCACTTCTTGCCAGTTTAACTCACTTACCGCCAGTTGGCTCTTGAATTTTTAAAAGAAAAAGTTTAATGTTCTAATATGAAAAAAATATTGGCATCACTTAGAACGATAACATTATCATTTTTGGCAGGAGCAGTGGCAGGCTCAATAGCAGTATATTTTTATCTGCAAAAAGATACACCGGTTGGCAATGAGGTCGTGGTAAGACAAATAAGCGGAGAAAGAATAGATCACGATAATTTTAATTTTCGTGGGAATACTATAACTTTTCAAACGGCTTCACAGGGAGTGGGTGTAATTGAAACAGAAATACCTAAACTGCTAATACCCGAGGCGTATAACTGGATGAAGCGAGTTCACACTTTAACTTTTTCGATAGGGTTAGACAATAGACAGTCGGCATACTATGGCATAATGTATGGTTATAGAATTAACAGAATAACTCTTGGCGGTGGTATGGATTTAGGAAATAATTTTTTTGGCATAAAGGCATCTGTCGGCTATTGTTGGTAATTTTTACTTGACATTTAAACATTATGTCTCTATTGTTGAATAATGGCTGAGATTAACAATTATAAAGACGATGAATTAGTAACACTAAGGGAAGCTGCCCGCATACTGAACGTATCTGAAAGCACATTTGCAAGATATAGAGATGACGGCAAAATATCTTATTATAGTTACTCTAAAAGAAAATTTTTGTATAAGGTTTGTGACTTAAAAAAGTTTTTCGACAATTCTTACAACTCTACAAGCGACTACGAAGAATAAAAAATTAACTCACTTGCTGCCAGTTTAGCTCACTTACCGCCAGTTGGCACTTGTGTATATTCGCTATAAGTTGTACCATACCTCACATGAGGTATGATGAATGGCATATCAAGACCATGTAAAAATTAAAGCCTATACTCTTTTTATAAATGGAACTTCTTTTGAAGAAATAGCAAAAACGCTGTCTAAAAGTTTTAAGATAGCTATAACTGCAAACACTATAAAAAACTGGTCAGAGAAAAAAGACAGAAAAGGACTATCTTGGGCAGATTATCGAACCGACATTAGAGAAGTTGCAAAGCAAACAATAGATGCACAAGAAAAAAACCGCATAGTTGCTGCAAGAGATAAAGTCGATACTCTCACAGAAAAATTGTATACTAGATTAGTTGAAGAGTCTGCCATGAAAGTATCATCTTATGATGGGGGGATGTATGCACTAAGGACGTTTTTAGACTTTGGGATTAAACTTGATGAGAAGACACAAGGAAAAACCGATGGTCTTGCCATCATTCAAATGGTGCTTGATATTTTCTATGAAGTGCCCGAAGTTCGCAAATCGATACAAAAGCACTGGAAACATATTGAAAAAGAAATCAGAATCAGAATTTTACACGAGAATCCCGATTTAGAATCTCAAAAAATGATTGAGGGCTAAAATGTTTCAAGTTAGTCATCAAGAGATTCTCGACACCCTTTTAGAAGAGGGATTAAAGAAATTTTCTAAAATTCGCCCCGAAGATCGTGTACTATATGGTAAAAACTACGGACAAAACGAACTTTTTGCTTTTTGTAGATATATCGACCCTAAATTTATAACCCCACGACATTTACAGTTAGTTGCCGAAAAGTTAGAAAAAGTCGAAAAGGGAGAACTTAAAAGACTTATAATAAATATTCCGCCTCGTTTTGGGAAATCTTATTTAGTTTCGCAAATGTTCTTATCTTGGTTACTTGGGAAAAACCCACGGCGTGAAATAATTCTTTCAAGCTACAATAAAGACAAGGCAGAGGAGTATACCTCGTGGGTTAGAAACACCTGTAAAACCGACCGCTTTAAAAGTGTTTTCGGCAACTTCAAAATGGACGATTCAAAACAAGCTGCCGGCGAATGGCGTACAGCCATAGGCGGTAAAGTTTTAGCGACCAGTCTAAAAGGCGGTATAACAGGATACGGTGCGAACATTCTGATTATAGATGACCCTGTTAAGGACATGGATGAGGCTTTATCGGATATTATGCAAGAGAAAATCTGGAACAGATACAGGGCAGATATGCGTACAAGGCTGTATCCGGGAGCTGCTATAATAGTCATTATGACAAGGTGGACCACCAACGACTTAGTAGGTAAGCTCATAGAAAACGAGGGTTTACTCGAAAATGGCGGGAAATGGGATATGTTATCTCTACCCATGCTTGATGAATCGGGTGCTCCTTTATGGGGCGAGGCTTACGATTTAGAAGAAATTCAAGATATTAGAAGTTCGCTTGGCGAGAAACTTTTTCAATCGTTGTATCAGCAAACGCCGGTTGACTTGGTGGATGGTGTGTTTTCTGATCCAATTTTTCGTGAACCCTCAGAGTTAATGCCTAAGATTGGGTATATTGACCCTGCGTTTGGTGGGGATTGTTATAGTTCACTATCGATTGGGGGCATTGAAAACTACAACGGCGACCCAAAAATTTTCGTTACGGGCGGATATAGCTGGCTTGGCGGAATAGAAAAAACTTACGAAATGCTTGAAACAATCCACAAGAGGGAAAATCTTCGCACACTCTATGTAGAAGCCAATCAAGCACAGCGAATTATGCAATACGAACTTAAAAAAAGAGGACTTAATGTAGGACTTGTTACAAGCATCAAAGATAAACATTTTAGAATAATTAACAATGTCAAACTTAATTGGCATCACATATATTTCTCTAAGGATGTAACGCCTGAATACATGAAACAGCTCTTACATTATACAGAACTCTCAAAAAACAAAGATGCTGCCGATTCTCTGGCAGGTCTTGTGCAGCAACTCGGCTTTGGAAAGCCCAAAATATCTGATAGATACAGCAATCTTGCTAATTTTTTTAATAAAAGGTTATATAAATGAAGAGAAGACACCAAAAAAAAGTAGAAAAAGCAGTTTCACCACTTGATAAGAGGTTTGATTCTATGATTGGGCACTCTACCGGAAGAGGCACATCGAGAGATAAACTGGCTCGATTAGCTCCTGATGTTAGACAATTAGCATCAACCGTAGTTAGAAACTGGTATATGTCTAATGGATTTATCCAAAATATTATAGATGCCCCTGCCGAGGATGCCGTCAAAGATTGGATTACCATTAAAACCAATCGAGATACCGACGGCGATCTTCCCGGATTGGGGATATCCCGCCTTATAATAAACCGCATGGATGAATTAGGAGTTAGAGAAAAGTTTAGCGACTTAGTACGCTTTTCGAGAATGTATGAAGAGGGCGGATTTATGTATATAGGCGTAATTGCCGACAAGCCCCAAGTTCACAGCGAACTTGCTTTCCCAATGCCGTCAATAGACAAAATAGATTATATCAATGTTTTTGGTCCGGATGATGTTTCGGTTAGAACAGTTACACGAAGTCCTCTATCCAAAGCCTATCATACACGAAAATATATCATAAGCGGAATAGAAACGCATGAGTCAAGGCTTTTTCATATAGTAAGAAAATATCTGCCCGAAGAAGAGAGAGGTATATCGGTTATATCTACAATTCTTTCTCCTATTATAGGGCAAGATACGGCACTTTGGTCTATTTCTTCGTTGGTGTACGAAATGGCAGTATGGGTTTTAAAATCGCCCGACTTTAAACACATGTCTTCAACCGAACTTGCTAACACTTTGGAGAGCGTAAAATCTGTAATGTCTACTCAGGGTTTTATGGGAATATCTGATGACGAAGAACTGCAAAGGATAGTAGGCACAGAGGCAGGAAAAGGTTTTTTAAAAGAAGCTGTTGAAATCATATTTGAAAATCTTTGTGGTATGGCTCAACAGCCAAAGTCAAGGCTTATGGGTCAAAGCCAAGGGGTTATAACATCGGGGCAATTTGATTTACGCGGATATTATGAGGGAGTAAATCGAATGCAAGAAACAGACGGTCGACCGGTATTAGAGAGAATCGTTTACTTAATTGTTAACGAAAAAAAAGGAGAGATACACAAAGCACTCGGAGGAGATACATCAGCCCTTGACTGGGAGATTACATTTAATCCTCTTTGGGTTGAAGACCCCAACGAAGAAGCCGACCGAAAACTAAAACAAGCACAAATCGATCAGATATACATAACAACCGGCGTACTATCTCCAAGTGAAATCAAACAGCTTCGTTTTTCGGAGTTGGAAGAGTTTGATGACTGGGAAGATCAGCCATTGGATTTTAGCAATCCGCCGCTTAATATCGAAGAGGATGACGAAAAAGATGAGAAAAAAGACAAATCGTCTACAACGCAATAAATTAATGTTTTAAGGGGTGTTTATGTCTCTTGGTATCTATGCCCTACTTTTTATTTTGGAAACGTTTGGAAGCCCTTTCCTCGCATCTGAGAGGGTTTTAGAAATCCATCACCGCCTATCGGTAAAGGAGTATCTTGATGTATCCTTTTAATCTTGAACTGCAATATAAAAAAGACTTTGCCGGCAGGTTTGCAAAATATGCCAAGCCCTTTACCCAAGAGGTTATTGCAAGGTTAAGAAGTGAACATAGAGCTGATAGTGATGTATCTGTTAGGGTTGATTCTTTAGAAGATATGTTGGAATACATAAGAAAACTTCGAGAAAAATACGGAGAAAGAATTGAAGCCGAAAAACTTGAAAAAATAATTAAAAAAGACTTCACTCAAATAGATGCATGGGCTCGCGACAAAAGCAATGAGGTAATGGGAAAAATGTATTCTCGCTTGAACACGCCTCAGCCCCCATCGGTAACAGGACGACCTACTCCAAAGGGGCAAGCCGGCGAACTTTGGATGACTACGGTAAAGCCTTTTAACAATTTAAGCCAACCGAATAAAGACTTAATAGATGAAGCCGTAAAAAGAAATGTGCATCTAATAAACGAAAAGTATAAAGCACATTTCGATGACATTGAAAGAATTGTAAAAGAAAATATCCTATCCGGAAAGAGCCGTAAAGAGATTGCAAAAGAACTTATGGAAACAACCGGGGTCAATATTTCACAAGCCGAATTTTGGGCAAGGGATCAGTCGAGTAAATTTTTTGGCGAAGCTACAAGAATTCGTCAACAAGGAGCAGGCATACCGGGCTATATTTGGAGATGTGTTGGTGACAATAAAACAAGAGACCGGCATTCTGATTTGGAGGGGACTTATCACAAATGGGGCAATCCGCCAATTGTTGATCTTCTTAGCGGCAGAAAAGCCGATCCGGGAGGTGATTACAATTGCAGATGCCATGCAGAACCTGCCCTTGGACCCGAAATGGCAGACAGAGAATATACCGACCCGAAACCGGATGACAACTATTATGAGAATATCCGCCCCGGTACAGAAAAGGCTAAATGGAGTGAAAACGGCGGCATTGCCGAAAGAATGGTTATTGATATACAGGATGTTAATTTAAGGAAAAGTGTCGATAATATGATTGGTGAGCTTGACAAAGTTTTTAATATTGACCCTAAACGTATTAAGCACGCTATTACCGTTACAGACAAAATGTCGTTCAAAAATCTTGATAAAGATGTAAAGGGGGTGTTTGTACCTGCAAGTAAAGCTATTGCGTTGAAACCCGGCACGCTGTTCCCTGAAAGGACATTTTTGCATGAATTTATGCATTATATGTCTTTTAACCAGTTCAAAAGTAGGGTAAAAGTTGGGAATAAGGTCAAATATACTGGTGCATTAGCAAGTGTTCTTTATATCATAAAAGAAAGCGGTGATGTTAAAAAAATACGAAAAATAATAAAAACAGGGCAGTTGCCATCCGGGAAAAAGCTAACAGAAAAACAAATAGAAAAATTTAAGTATCTATTAAAGACAGAAGAACTTTTTGCAAGAGCTTCTGAACAATATATGTTTGTTTACAAGGGTTCAATAGAAAGAAATAGAACTGCAATGTTGCAAAAAATAGAAGGTGAATATGGATATTTGCTTGACAAAAATGATGCCCGAAAGCTATATGAAGCACTAGATGTTTTATTTAAAAAAGAAGGGTTGATTGAGTAATGATTGAAAAATTCCCTATAACATCGGCTAGAGAAATTTCTTTGGAAATTATAGCTGGAACTATTACCAAAGATGAAGCAATCGCAGAGTATATGAGGTTTGGATATTCCCCTGAAACGGCAGACATGATTTATCAAGACATAAAAAGCGAAGTAGCAAAAGCACGTCTCGGTTTGCTGTAAAAACCCCCTATTAAAAACAATAATCACCAAAGAGAGGATAACCTCTCTTCTCTTATAAAATCTTATAAAAAAAATTAACTCACTTTCTGCCAGTTTAACTCACTTACCGCCAGTTGGCTCTTGTGCATATCGGCTATATATTATATATTACTTTCTATGGGTAATGAATTAAGATATGACCGCGGGCAGGCAGAGATAGTCGAAAAAGGAGACGGTTTTCTGCGTGTAAAAGTTGTGTTTGCAAAGATAGGGGTTTTCCCTTATCTTACACCCTCGGGCGATATTCGCTATGAGGCAAAACTTCCCGAAGATCTTTTATCAGAACTCACTATAAATTCAGCCAAAGGGGCTCCTGTTACAGATGATCATCCGCCTGTTGGCGACAATGACGGAATGGTCAACACTTCCAACTGGAAAGCTTATATTAAGGGTACACTTGGCGATGAAATAACAGTAATAGAAAATCAAAAATTAGAAGCTGTTGAAACAATCTACGATGCCAATTTAATAGCCGACTTAGAGGCAGGCAAAAAGATCGAGGTTAGCATCGGCTTCAAAACAAAATTAGACCATACGCCGGGCGTTTTTGAGGGTGAAAAATACGATGTTAAACAAACAGAAATAATCATCAATCATATTGCACACGTTGAAGAAGGCCGAGCCGGTGAAGATGTAAGAGCATATCTTGATTCTGCAAATGGAAAATATGCAGTTCAAATAGAAGAAGGTCAAAAAAAAAACAAATCTAATACAAGGAGAGACAGCAAAATGACTTTAGACGAAATTAGAAAGAAAATAGCGGAAATTTTCGGGTTTAAGTTTGAGTCGGATTCAGATGATGATGAAGACAAAGACACAAAAAATGACGATCAGAACGATGATGACGATGATGTCAAAAACGATGATGACGATGAAGACAAAGACACGAAAAATGATGATGACGATGAAGACGATGACAAAAAAACCGATTCAAAAGACATCAAAAAGCTAAAAAAACGCTTAAAAAAAGCAGAGGCACGAGCAGATGCGGCCGAAGCCTTAATAAAAAAACTCGGCTCGGTGACAAAAAAGCACGATGCAGCAATCGTATTTGATAAAGCCGTTAACAGGAGAATCCAGTTAATAGAAACCGCAAAAGCCATAGTTCCGGACTTTAAATACGATGGGATGAACGAAAGAAACATCATGCTTAAAGTCATAGAGAACACCCTTCCCTTTGACGAGGGCACTAAATTAGACAAAAAGGATGATGTTTACATTGAAGCAAGATTTGATGCAGCCTTAGCGTATGCTAAAAGTCAAGCAAATTATGACATTGGCAACTCAAATTCAAGCAATCGCATTGATGCATCGGCTATCAACGAGAAAAAACAAAAAAGACTAAACTGGATGAAGGAGGCCGACAAATGAGTATACCAATGGGCGGTTTACATAATGACAAACTTCGAGAGGCAGGAGAAATTGCACAACATCTTCCCGATGAATATATCGGAAGTTTTGTTGCCGAGGAGTCAATTCAATTTGGCTCGGGTGTTATGCGAGGAGCAGAGCCTGAGGGAGTAAAAATAATATCATCTGCAACAGGCGAATTTTTAGGCGTTGCAGGTAAATCTTTTGAAGCCGGAGATTTTGACAATAATAAATATACCGAAAAAGACCCATGCGGGGTTATTCGCAAGGGTATTGTGGTTGTATGTGTTAGTGAAAATGTAAAACCGGGCGATAAGGTAAGAGTTCGACATACCGCATCAGCAGATAAGCCGATAGGCATTTTTTGTAAAACTGCCGAAGCCGGCAAAACCGCAGTAGTTGAATTTGCAGAATGGAAAAGCGAAACCAAAAACGGACACGCAGTGCTTTGGATAAGCGGACCGTTTAAACTGATAGCAGATTAAAAAGATAAGGAGATAAAAAAATGGCTTTTTTACAAAAAGATGATCTTTTGGCAGTAGACAACACTCTCTTTGATACAAAGAAAGAAGAACTGGCAGGAAGAAAATTTCTTCATTTAAATACAAGATACCCACGATATGCCGGCGATATATCTTACGACTGGTACGATATGACCGGTTCGGCAGCGATACTTGCAGCAGGGGCAAGTGCCAAAGACGTACCTTTTGTCGGCGAAGTTGGTGGAAGAGAAACTTTGAGTGTTTATGATATAGTTACAGGGATTAGATTTACTAAATCAGAAATACAAGCATCGCAAGCAAGGGCTGCATTAGGAAAAGGTCCTGCTGTTAGTCTTGATACAATAAGAGTATCTGC
>Ga0099364_10014344_pt1 | contig 10554 bp, 10 predicted proteins | sample TergutTh196P3_FD_73070 | JGI IMG/M metagenome (GOLD analysis project Ga0099364, IMG submission 73070) | Microcerotermes parvus P3 segment gut microbial communities from Pointe-Noire, Republic of the Congo - Th196 P3 | ecosystem: Host-associated > Arthropoda: Insects > Digestive system > Gut ...
CTGCAGAAGGTCCGTCTTTGGGAGTAGCTCCTTCCGGGATATGAAGATGTATATGGTTCTTTTCAAACCATGAGGGGTCAAACCCATAACGCTCAGTTCCAAGTTTCTGGGCAAGAGTTTTGGCAATTGCAGCGCTTTCTTTCATTGTCTCACCCATTTTACCGGTAAGGGTTAAGCCGTCTTTTCCTGGTACAGAAGTTGCTTCAATTACAAGTGTATCTCCGCCCATGCTTGTCCAGGCAATACCAACTGACATTCCAGGACGATCAGCTCTCTTTAAATCACCTTCCGGAAAAATGGGTTTACCAAGATGCTCTTCGATGATCTTTTTATCAATTGCAAATTTTTCAGGAAGCGATTTGTTCTCGGGGGCATTTTTAACAGTTTTCTTAACTTTAGCTTTCTTCTTTGTATCATTTTCCAATTGGGCTGATTCTTCTGCATCAACAATTTGTTTGGCAAGCTTGCGGTGAATTTTATCAAGGTTTTTTTCAAAATTCCGCACTCCCGCTTCTCTTGCATAACCATTAGCAATATAAAGCAGGGACTGGCGGTTATATTTTACCTTAAGCTTTTTTAATCCATTTTTTTCAAGACTTTTCGGAACCAGATATCGTTTAGCAATTTCAAGTTTTTCTGTATCAATATAACCAGGAAGCTGTATGATTTCCATTCTGTCTATTAAGGGACTGGGTATAGTATCCAGAGTATTGGCGGTAACAATAAAAAATACATTTGAAACATCAAAAGGAATATCCAGATAATGATCACGGAAGTTGGTGTTTTGTTCGGGATCAAGAACTTCAAGGAGTGCGCTGGCAGGATCACCCTGAAAGCTCTGTCCCATTTTATCGATTTCGTCGATCATGAAAACCGGATCCTTGGTTTTAACAATCTTCAGCCCCTGAATTATCTTGCCGGGAAGAGCACCTATGTATGTTCTGCGATGTCCTTTTATTTCGGCTTCATCCCTCATCCCGCCAACGGAAAAACGGAAAAATGCTTTGCCAAGAGATCGGGCGATGGATCTGCCGACAGAAGTTTTTCCCACACCCGGAGGTCCCACAAGACAGACAATAGAACCCTTTGTGTCTCTGCGTAATTTTCTTACCGCAAGGAATTCTACAATACGGCTTTTGACATCTTTTAGGCCATAATGATCAGCCTCAAGAATTGCCTGAGCTTTTTTGAGTTCCAGGTTTTCCGGTGCAGGATCACCCCAGGGCAGGCTTGAAATTACATCCAGGTAGTTTCTAGTGACTATAAATTCAGCCGAGTTTGGATCCATAAGGCTGAATTTTTCCAGCTCTTGTTCTACTGTCTCCTTTATCTCTCCCTCAAACTTAAAAGCCTCCAGCTTTTCCTTAAACCGTTGATACTCAGAGCTCTTTGCATCTGTAGTCATGCCAAGCTCTGTTTTAATAGCTTTTAATTCTTCTTTAAGAAAATAATCCCTTTGGGATTTCTCTATCTTCTCGTTAATTTCCTTTTGTATCTTCTTTTGTATTCTGAGTAATTCCTGTTCCTTTTTTATAAAGATCAGAACTTGTTCCATTCTTTTTCGAACATTGATAATTTCCAGTATCTTCTGCTGTTCAGCCTTATCGATATTAAGTATGCTTGCAATAAAATCTGCTATTTTTCCGGGATGATCAATATTTATCATGTTTAGCCGCATTTCTTCGGAAAACAAAGGGTTGTTTTCAGAGATTTGCTTCATTTCACTGACCAGCGCCCTTGTAAGCGCCTTTACCTCGGCAGTATTGTCCTCTTCGTCTTCCAGGTACTCAATTGCGGCAATGATAGGGTCAGCAGGATGAAGTGTTTTTTTAACACGAAAGCGTTTTAAAGTCGATATAAAAATATTCATTCCGCCGTCAGGCAGGTTTATTTTTTTTACTATTTTCGCCGCTGTGCCTACTTTATAAAGATCGCTTATTGAAGGGGTTTCGGTTTCGTTTTGTAACATTACAAGACCAATAAGGGCATCCCCGTTCACTGCCTGATCAATTACCTTTATGTCCCCAGGATTCCCAATCATTATGGGTGTAAAAATTCCGGGGAAAATAGGCCTTCCCATAAGCGCTACCAAAGGCAACTTATTAGGTAGAATTTGATCTATGGGTACTACACTTTGTTCTGCCATTACAATAATATGGCAAAAAAACAACTGTTGGGCAAGGATGTAAAAAATGAGGCATTAATAATGAGCAATGAGCAATTTGAGGCTTACTACCAAAAACTCTATGGCGAGCGATGGCCTTCCTTAAGGGAAAGTCTGCTTTTGCCGGCAGCTGCAATCCCATACAGTGAAGGCCTTATAAAGCCCTATATGATGGATAAAGCTTCGGTTCTGGCTGCTTCTTCCCTTCGCCTGCCTGTCTGTGGGCTAATCCTTGACGCCTGCGCTGCACCAGGAGGGAAAAGCCTTGTATTGGCTTCCCGCATGGGTCATAAGCTAAAGCTGCTCTGTAACGAGTTTTCATCGGAAAGACGAAGGCGTCTTGTGAATGTCCTTGACGCCCATCTGCCTGAAGACATACGTAATCTGGTGAACGTTTCGGGGTTTAATGCTGCCTCAATGGGCGGTAAAAAAAGCGAATGGAATAGATTTGATGCAATACTCCTTGATGTACCCTGTTCAAGCGAACGCCATGTGATAAATGACGCAAAAGCTCTCTCAAAATGGACACCTGCGCGGCCTTCCTCCCTGAGCCAGCGCCAGTGGTCTTTACTCTCTGCAGCCTTTTTGCTTTTAAAACCTGGCGCCTGCCTGGTCTACTCTACCTGTGCTATTAACCCCCAGGAAAACGACAGCCCTGTCGAAAGACTTTTATCGAAATATGCACAGTTAATTGAACTTGACTATTTGGACTTTGCAGAAGGGGAAAACACAAAGTTCGGGAGGTTAATACTTCCGGATATTTCTGGGGGTATGGGGCCAATGTATGTAGCAAGGTTTAAAAAAAATGAGGAATGAGATAGGCTCTGTTCGATAAGCATTGCAAAAAATATAAAATATAGTATTATTTGATTGAGGAAATTTATGAAAAAGTTATTAATACCGGTATTGTTTTTATTAACTGCATGGCTTGGCGCACAAAATATTAATCTTTCAAATGTAATTGAAAGTTCAGCAAGAACTATTGAAAGTGATTTACCTCAAGGAACCAGGATAGCGGTACTGAATTTTGCTTCGCCATCCGAAGTGTTTTCTAATTATGTTTTCGAGGAATTAAGTGAAAAACTGGCCAATAGCCCAAAACTAACTATTATTGATCGTCAAACCCTGGCGCTTGTAAGGCAGATTATGAATGTTCAGTCAACTACTAATCTCAGCGACCATTCAGCATGGACTATAGGACATATGCTTGGAGTCCAGTCGGTCATTTTCGGTGAAATGACAGATATGGGCAGTTCATACCGTTTTAGGGTAAAGGTGATTGATGTTAAAACTGCAGTAGTCCAAACCCAGCTTTCTTTTGATATAAATCACGATCCGCAGCTGACAATATTTATGGGCAGATCGTCTGTAACCAGCTTTCCTCCGGCAACTGTAACAATACCACCACCTTCGCGCTGATCCCCTTTTCCACCTTTGGCACCATATATGGTGTCATATTCAATCAAAAATCAATTTTCCAAAGGAAAAGCCCTTTACTAGGCGCCGTGGGGCCTGTAAGGCTTCTTTTTCCGGTTTCTATAACATTTTGTAAAAAACCAGTATCATGCCCCTTTTCCTCGTAATAAACAATTGTACCTGCAATTGAGCGAACCATTTTCCATAAAAAGGCATTTGCTGTAATCTCAAAAACAAGTTTACCGTCCTCGATAAAAAAACAGGCACTGGAAATGTATCTGTGTCTGGATTTGCTTTTATCACCTGGTACTGCAAACGCAGTGCAATCCATTTCTCCCTGGAAAAGTGCAGCATAGGCGTTGAGCTTTTCAACACTTACCTGGCGTCTTAAATGCCAGGCATAACGCAGCTCCCACGGGAGTGCTGTTTTGCTTAAGATAAAAAAATACCTGTATGTTCTGAGTTTGGCAGAAAAACGTGAATGAAAATCTTGGGCTACTTCGTTTGCCTCAAGAATCCTAACATCATGCGGAAGCAGACTGTTCAGGGCAGGTACAAAACGCCCGGCATCCATGTTCTTTAGGTCTGTATAAAAATTTGCAACCTGGGCTTTAGCATGAACACCTGTATCGGTACGGCCAGAACCTGTTAATGTTAGGTGCTTTTTATGTATTTTTTCAAGGGCATCTTCAATAATTCCCTGGACAGTCCTCGTACCTTCTTCCTGCCTCTGCCAGCCAAGAAAATCAGTTCCGTCATAGGCTAAAAGCAGTCGAATATTACGAATATTACTATTTGAGTCATTTTTTTTATCATCAGACTTCATCTGTCTCTTTCAGTTCTTTGGAAATAGTGGTATATAGTTCTCTGGCATGCTCAAGAAGCGGGCCGGGTTTTGACTTGGAAGATTTTCCTATTCCAAAAATCCTGGCTATGGTACGTTTAGCTTCGTCAAGTGAGTTTACTCTAAGGTCAGGATTATCATGAAAGCTATATTTATACCTTAAAAGCGCCGTTAAGTATAAAGCTCCTTCATAGCCATAGTTTTTGTCTGTATCAGGGCCAAATATTTTAAGAGCAGAAAGTGTTTCCTTACCGCTTTGTTCTCTCCTGATTGCTTCATTGTAAAAATAGCAGGCTTTTTTCTTGAATAGTGTTGCAAGCCAATCATAATGCTGACCTGGTAATTTTTTTTCCATTTCGTCAAACATCCAGCCAGCTCTCAGGGAGGCGATTCCCTGCTTGATAGTTGGAGAGAATTCCTTCGGATAGTATTCATAGCAGCGAATCAGAAGATAGAGTGAAGCTGTACCGCTGAACAGGTCTCTTGGTTCATTAAAATCTATATCCGGGAATATAAGCTGTGTGTCTGCCATGCGCCTTTCACGATCTGACAAGGCTGTTTCCTGGGAAGCTCTGGGAAGATCGTCAAAATCCTTGTCCATAGAAGTAAACCAGCATTCTGGACAAACAGTTGCCTGATAAGCCAATGGATAGACATCCCCATACTTGGCGGATGGTTCATAAAGACGGTGTAATTCATCTGTAAGAGGTCCGGCAATTAATCTGCCCGAACCCGAATGAAGCTCCTCTCTGAAAAAAACTGTTTCGCATATCGGACAGTTCTGCTCATCCTTTGACTGGAAGGAAATTTTTACTTCCCTTGTTTTAACTTCTTTCATATTCAAGCACCACCATTGCTATTGCATTATCCCTCTCATGACTTAAAGAGAGATGGATTATAGAAGCACCCTTGCGATTCATCGCCTCTTTAGCCGTACCTGAAAGCTTAATTTCAGGTTGCCCATTATGCTTATTTATTACATTTATGTCTTTAAGTATTATTCCCTCAAAACCAGTGCCCAAAGCTTTGCCGAAAGCCTCCTTTGCTGCAAACCTGGCTGCAAGGGATAAATCAGCTCCGTTTGTTTTTTTCTGAACTGCAATGAGCTCTTCGGAGTTAAAGTATCGTTCCAAAAGCCCTGTGTTCGTCATCCATTTTTTCATCCTGTGAACATGAACAATATCTACTCCAATACCTGCAATCATGTTTAATATTACTCCGTATGATGTATCCAGATATTGACTTCGGATGGATCAACAATAATGCTTAAGCTTCCCGTATCTCCTGTTAATATCGGCAAAATATACATTCCCGGTTCAGATATTTCCGAAGCATCAACTCTTAGAAAACCCGCAGGTGGTTCAAAGCTTTCTATTTCCTCTTGATTTTCCCCTTCAATATGTATATTGCCAACATCAAACTCCAGATCACCCGAAAACAAATCTCTTAGTCCGGTGATTGTAATTGGAAAATTTTCAATATTGCGAACAGGGATAACCTGGTTTATATTACCCAGAAAATCTGTTGTTCCCCTTCCACGAATAACAAGGAGCGGACTAGGGGTCAGAATATTCGCCGTCATAATAAAATTACTTTGCCGTCCCTCTAAATCAATAAGCTCGGTTGATAATTCTGAAATTGTACTTATAAGCCCCGCAGGACCGTCAATGATTATCTGATTTGGAGCCAGTGAATAAGAAGTCATAATAAACCCGCTTTCAGGTTGACCCCGAAAGTTTGCACGTACTGGAACAATCCTGCTCATTCTGTTATCCAGGGAAAAAACAATTTCAGATGGGTCAACATTTATCTGAAGCGGATCTATCCCCAAAGCGGTTCCTTTTTTTCTCCACTGAACAGGAACGCGGTAAATACCGGGTAAAGTGTATTCTGTCATATCAACAAATATTTCTATATCATCTTCCATTATGGAGTAGATGCCATGACTTTCTCCGCGAAGAGTAACCCTTACCATGCGCGGATATGTTCCTGAAGGCATCATGGAATTCAAGTTTTCAACATTGAGTGGAACAGAATAAAACCGCTCTTCAAGAGTTACCATGCGGTGAAACACAAATAATATTATTGCCAGGGCAAGGGAAAGAACTTTTGCAGGCCAATTTCTGACAGCCCTGTCGAAAAGCATCTTAGCGCTCAATTCTTACTCCTCTCTGCCTTCAAGGGGTATTGCATCCCCTTCCATAGACAGTTCCTCAAGGATTTTCTGTTGTGCGGTTTCGGTGTCTTCTTTACGCAGTCCCTGATCCAGATGTTCCTTGAGCTTGCGTGTCAGTTCAATTGACGAAAGGCCGTATAAAATCTTGCCGTCAAAGGTCAGGCTCATGGCCCCGCTTTCCTCTGAAACTACCAGAACCACAACATCAGACAGCTCGGAAATTCCCAGGGCGGCCCGGTGGCGGGTACCAAAACTCTTTTTGATATTCTCCTGCTCGGAAAGCGGAAGCAGGCATCCGGCTGCTGCAATACGGTTATTTTGAATTATTACTGCTCCATCATGAAGGGGAGTATCAAATTCAAAAAGCGTTACTATTAGACTGGAAGAAATATCAGCGTTCAATCTGGTTCCGGTTTCGATGATATTTTTAATATTAGTTCTCCGGGTAAAAACCACCAGCATTCCCCGCCTTTTTTGCGAAAGTATTTCGGCCGCTGTAACAACTGCTTCCAGCAAGCCCAGGCGCGGCTTGCTGTCAGGCCTAAATAGCTCCCTTTGCCCAAGGCGTATAATTATTTTTCTTAATTCAGGTTGAAATACTATGGCTATTGTAACAAATATTCCCGGCGCCAGAATGGTTAACAGCCATTGAAGGGTTGAAAGCCTGAATAATACGGCAAAACCGTAAACCAATGCAAGAAAACCAATACCTTTTACAAGCTGCGCTGCCTGTGTCTTCTGTAATAAATCATAGCACTTATAAAGGAGTATGGTCAGGATAATAACATCCAGAACGGGGCGAACCATATCGTAAGCTGATAGAATGTATTGAACTATTCCCATACTATTCCTTGTCCTGGATTGCGAACAGGATCTTTACCAGATCAACATGTTCTTTTACATCGTGTACACGGATAATATCGGCGCCGCTCATTATGGCCGCCGCATTCGCAGCCAGGGTTCCGGCAAGCCGGTCAGGTGCTTCCCTGCCGCATATTTCACCGATGAAGCTTTTCCGTGAAAGTCCCACCAGTACAGGATAATCGTTCCCGCATATTTGGGCAAGACTACGGATTATCTGTAAATTACCGGAAAGACTCTTGCCAAAGCCGATGCCAGGATCTATAACTATTCTTTCCGGGGAAATTCCAGCATTCAGGGCACTATTTATAGTTGTCTGAAACCAGGCTGAGATATCAGCCTGCAGATTCTCATAAAAGGGAGAGTTCTGCATACTCAGTGGAATGCCCTTTTTGTGCATTAAGACTACCGCCGCTTTTTTTTCTGCGCATACTGCCGCCATTTCAGGATCATCTGTAAAGCCGGAAATATCGTTAATTATATCTGCTCCGGCATCCAGAGCCGAACGCGCTACAATAGCCTTACGGGTGTCCACAGAGACCGGGAGAGCAGAATGCTTGCGAAAATCGCTTATAACCGGGATAAGCCTTTCCAGTTCTTCTTCACAGCTAATGTACGAGGAACCCGGTCTTGTAGACTCGGCTCCAAAGTCGATAATGGAAGCGCCTTCTTCCTGTGCTTTTAGGGCCATTTCGACAGCTTTATCCCTAAGCGCCCTTGAGGGGGCATAGAAGGAATCTTCGTTACAATTAACAACTGCCATGACTGGAGTAGGCCCGGAAAAGTCCAATAGCCTGTCATTTGGCAAAAGCAAGGGCAATTTACACTTCATTAAAAAGCAATATGAAGCCTAAGAGCCTATTTGTTCTTGTGTCTGTTTTTTCTGAGTTTCTTTTTGCGTTTGTGGGTCGCAATCTTCCGTAGTTTGCGTTTTCTTCCGCAGGGCACATCAGACTCCTTGGGCTTTTAGCCATTATTTGGATTAGGTAAGGACATTATTGTTAATAATAATTAAAAAGTCAACCACTTTGTGGTTGCATCATAGAAGAAATTTATTATATTGTCCGCTAAAGCGGACTGAGATTCAAGCGCTTCGGGATTGCATTAATAAAGAATGCTTTGACATATTCGTATTTACAAGATATGATATTTACTATCATTCACAGGAGGTGATCATGAGTAATGACAGACAATTCAGCCATGTCATTAGAGAAAACTGGTGCAAAGGGTGTGGAATTTGTATAGCGCTTTGTCCAAAATCTGTACTTGCACTATCAAATAACAAGGTAAGTGTGGAAAAACCTGATGATTGTATAGGATGCCTTCTTTGTGAAAATCGTTGTCCCGATTTTGCGATAGAAGTACTTGGGGTCAGAAAGATAAACATAGACCCGGACACATCGGAAAAATACTTTTCGATTCCGCCGGAAGTGGAGGTTGGATGAGTATAGGTAATGCAAAATTATTACAAGGCAACGAGGCTTGTACCCTTGGTGCCATCCAGGCAGGGCTCGAATTCTACGCTTGTTATCCAATAACCCCATCAACCGAGATTGCCGAGTATTGTTCAGAAGAATTGCCGAAATTTGGCGGTAAATTCATACAGATGGAAGACGAAATCGGGGCAATAGCAGCCGTAATCGGCGCCTCACTGACCGGGAAGAAATCCATGACTGCCACAAGCGGCCCGGGGTTTTCGCTTATGATGGAATGTATAGGTTATGCTTCCTTTACCGAAGTGCCGCTGGTGATCATAAACGTGCAGCGTGTCGGCCCTTCTACAGGGATGCCGACTTCTCCGGCCCAGGGTGATGTCATGCAGGCCCGCTGGGGAACACACGGCGATTCCTCAGTGGTTGTACTTGCTCCCGGTAATGTAAAGGAATGTTTTGAATTGACCATAAAAGCCTTTAATATATCCGAGGAGTACCGGGTACCAGTTATAGTGCTTTCAGACGAAGTCATTGGACACATGAGGGAAAAAGTTATTCTTCCCGATCCTGCTTCTATCAAAATTGTGAACCGCAAAACACCTGCAAGCCCCGAAGGCTTTCTGCCATATAAGGCTGATCCGGATGGCGGCGTTCCGCTTATGGCAGCTTATGGCTCAGGGTATAGGTTTCATGTTACAGGCTTGACCCACGATGAATCCGGTTTTCCTACAAACCGCGGCGATATTAACGAAACGTTGATTCGCAGGCTAAATAAAAAAATAGAAAAAGCGGAACCTGTAATTCGTGATTATGTCACAGAATCTACAGACGATTGCGAAATACTTATCGTGGCTTTTGGCTCTTCCGCCATGTCTTCCCTATCAGCTGTACGTCAGGCAAGGGCCAAGGGTATAAAAGCCGGCTTGTTCCGGCCAAGAACAATATGGCCCTTCCCGGAAGAGCCATTAAAAGATCTGGCCGCAAAGGCCAAGAGGATTATCGTTGCCGAAATGAACCTTGGACAGATTGTCCGGGAAGTTGAGCGGGTGGCAACCGGAAATGTTGAACGTGTTGGTAAGGTGAACGGAGAATTATTCAAACCGGATGATATTCTTTCGGTTATAACGGGAGGTACAAAATGAGCGAAAAGCTTCAGTACTTCAGACAGCATAAGCTGCCTCATATCTGGTGTGCGGGCTGCGGACATGGAACTGTAACCAATGCTCTGGTTGTTGCTGCCGCGAAAATCGGCCTTGACAAAGACAGAACCGTTATTGTTTCCGGAATAGGATGCTCAAGCCGGGCACCTGGCTACCTTGATTTTGATACACTTCACACGGCTCACGGACGTGCCCTTGCTTTTGCTACAGGGGTTAAACACGCCAAACCGGAACTAAAAGTAATAGTTATCACCGGTGATGGCGATTGCGCGGCAATAGGCGGAAATCACTTTATCCATGCCGCAAGGCGCAATATCGATATTACAACCATTGTCATGAATAACAGCATTTATGGTATGACAAGCGGCCAGTTCTCCCCAATGACAGAGAAAGGCTATCTTGGCACTACCGCACCCTACGGAAATGTGGAACGTTCCTTTGATATTACAAAGCTTTCAATTGCGGCGGGGGCCACTTTTGTTGGCAGAGCCACCGCTTAC
>Ga0099364_10014345_pt1 | contig 10552 bp, 8 predicted proteins | sample TergutTh196P3_FD_73070 | JGI IMG/M metagenome (GOLD analysis project Ga0099364, IMG submission 73070) | Microcerotermes parvus P3 segment gut microbial communities from Pointe-Noire, Republic of the Congo - Th196 P3 | ecosystem: Host-associated > Arthropoda: Insects > Digestive system > Gut ...
CTTTAGAATTGCCAAAGAGTTAAAATACGGAATAGGAAAATCCACAAAACAAATAAGGAGGAGCAAAACTATGGCATACATGCCGCTCGACAAAAGCAAATTCTACCTAGACCAGTCAAAGATGGTAAAGATCTACGATCTGTCCAACCCGTGGGGCGTAGACACACCCCTGTGGCCGTTCCCCGGCGCGCGTCAGGATCTGCTGTTCCCCCGTGGGCAGTACCTCGAGCGCTTCCACAAGAGGACGAACACCTACACAGGGACGCTTCACGCCGCCACGCACACGGATGCGCCGAACCACGTGATGCACGAGGAGGAAGTGGACCGGGCGCGCTACGGTTACAGCCTCGACGAGCTGCCTCTCGAGTTCTGCATAGGGACGGGGGTCATCCTGGACATGACGTACCTGTACGACGAGTTTGAGGCGAAATGGAACGCGGCCGCAGGGGACCCGAAGAGGTTCGGGGACATCTGGGTGGAGCTAAAGCCCGAGCATTTTGAGAAAGCCGCCGCGAAAGACGGACTTGAGATCAAGCCGAACGACTGGGTGGTTGTGAACACGGGATTCCACCGTTACTGGCGCAAGAACAACGACAAGTACTTCAACTACTATCCCGGCATGGGTCCCGAAGTGTGCGACTGGCTTCTGTTCGAGAAGAAGATCAAGGGCATCACGGGCACGTTGGGCGCGACCGACGCGCCGCTGTGGCACCATCCCCTCAAGGAGCAGATGCCGTGGCTCGACGCGATTTACAAGGAAGCGACGGGGAAAGACCCGGCGATAGAGTTCCCGGATTACGAGTACTGCCACCGCAAGTTCATGCAGTACGGCTGCATAACGATCGAGAACGCGGGGGGCGACGTGGACGAGATCACCGGACGCCGCATGATAATAGCCGCGTTCCCGTTCCGCTGCGAGATGGCCGACGGCGGGTTTGTCAGACTTGTCGCGTGGGAAGAAGGTAATTTTTAGAATATGAATAGCATAAAAGATATCAAGAAAATCGCCGTACTGGGCGCCGGGACTATGGGACCGGGAATCGCGCAGATGTTCGCGATGGGCGGATACCCGGTCACTATGTGGACACGCAGTGAGCAAACGCGGGAAAAAGCAAAAGAAACGCTCTATAACAGCCTAAAGACGTTCATCGAAGAAGGTATGCTGGCTGCAGACAAGCTCGAAGAAACATTCAAGCTCGTCGACTTTGCGCTTACGGTAGAAGAAGCGGTCAAAGGCGCCGATTTCATACAAGAGACTATCGTCGAGAACAAGGATGCGAAAATCGAGCTTTTTGAAAAAGTATACACGGCGGTCAGCGATGATGCAATCATCGCTTCCAACACGTCGGGGCTTGACGTTTTTGCGCTCATGCCGGAAAACAGGCAGAAGCAGGCTGTCATTGCCCACTGGTACTCCCCGCCTCAGTTGATACCGCTTGTCGAAGTCGTGAAATGCGACAAAGCGCCGCAGGTTTACGCGGATATCACGGTGGAGTTATTGGAAAAGTGCGGAAAGTCTGCCGTTTTGATGAAAAAGTTCATCCAAGGGTATATCGCAAACCGTATGCAAATGTGCCTGAACCAGGAGCTGTTCTATCTGCTCGATAATGGATACTGCACCCCCGAGGATATCGACAAGGCGGTAAAGACCAGTTTTATCCCCCGCGCTGTCGTGCTCGGGCTTTGCAAGCGCGCGGATTTCGGCGGGTTGGATATGACTGCGAATAATTACAAGAACAAGAGTTATAAAATGCCTCCGGAAGTCGATATGCCTGTTACGCTTCAAGAACATATCGACAAAGGTGAGCTTGGCTTCAAGACCGGCAAAGGGTTTTATGACTATTCGGGAGTTGACAAGCAGGCGCTCACAGCAAAACGTGATAAGCAGCTTTTTGAAGTATTTAAGCTGGCCATGAAGTTCATGGACGACCCGGTTTAGTAATAAAAATGAAAGGTAATATTTACTATGGCAAAATCAAATAAAATAATGATCCAGGTCTGCGTGTGCGGCGCCGGGACAAAGAAAGAACACGCTCCGACTGTTCCTTATACGCCCGATGAAATCGCCGAGCAGACGATTGCGTGCGCAAAAGCAGGCGCGTCCATCGTGCATATCCATGTACGCGAGGACAAAGAAGTCGACGGAAAGATGGAAATAGGCTATAAGTCAATGAGCCTTAATATGTTTACGCAGTCCGTCGAAAGAATCCGCGAAGAAAGCAAAAAAGCAGGCGTCGACATTATCATAAACCTGACGACATCAGGCGGCGAGTACGAGGATCATAAACGTTTGGAACACCTCGGAGCTCTACGGCCCGAGATGTGCTCGTTTGACCCGAATACGCTCAACTGGAACAATGCCTACATTTTTGAGAACCATCCGCGTTTTCTCAACTATCTCGCGCAGGAAGTCGTCAAATACGATGTGAAGCCTGAGTTTGAAATATTTGACACCGGGCACATCGATTCATCCCTGTTCTATGCGGACAAGCATGGCATCCCCAAGCCGCTGCATCTTCAATTCATCATGGGCGTCGGAGGCTCTATGCCGGGGACGGCGGATTGTCTTGCGTTCATGGTTGGGAAGCTGCCGCCTGATTCGACATGGAGCGTATCCGGAATCGGCAGGGCTCATATGCCGATGATGCTTGCAGGGCTCGCGCTGGGGTGCGACGGACTGCGCGTCGGTCTTGAGGATAATATCTATTATTCGCGCGGCGTGATAGCAACGAACGTGCAGCTCGTGGAGCGCGCGGTGGAGCTTTCGAAAATCGCAGGACGCGATATCGCGACAGCAGAAGATGCCAGACAGATCCTCGGCATCACACGCAACTGCCTGCGTGACGAAAAGACAAACCCGCCGACTTGGAAGCCGTAGGCTTACACTCATCAGGGGTCAGGGGTCAGGGACTAGAGAGTAGGAAATAGGGAATAGTTGGACGTGAGCAAGGTATACTCGTCCACTTGTCTGTGACCTCCATCTTTCTTAACCCCTATTCCCTGTCCCCTGTTCCCTTGCGATTTTCGGATCGCATAGGAGGTTAGTATGACAAACATACCTGTTTATTCTTTCGTTGCGTTTTCGGGTACCGGAAAGACGACGCTGCTTGAAAAACTCATTGCTGCTTTGAAAGGACGCGGGCTTCGCGTGGCGGTCATCAAACATGATGCGCATGAGTTTGATATCGACCATGAGGGTAAGGACAGTTGGCGGTTCACCCGCGCGGGAGCGGACATTACAGTTGTCGCATCCGGCAGCAAGGCGGCAATAATGGAAAACAGGCCTGTCCCGCTTGAAACGCTGCTTAGCAGAATAACAGATGTTGATATCATTCTCACGGAGGGTTATAAGAGCGGCATCTGGCCGAAGATAGCAATTCAAAGAGGCGCAACAGGTAATCCGCTGCCAATTCCGGAAGAAGACTGCTTTGCAATCGTGTCAGACATCCCGGATGAAACGGGGGAACGGTTCTCTCGTTCCACTGTGGAGCGCGAGAACCGTCCCCCCGTTCCGGCGCGTTTTGAACTCGACGATATACAAGGGCTTGCTGACTACATTATGAATGACATGAAATAGTTGTCCGCGCCTAAAGCTGGTTCCTTTGGAGCTTTCCGTTTATTGTTTTTGGCAGGCTGTCGCGGAAGACTACTATACGTGGGTATTTGTACGGGGCGGTGTGAGTCTTGACGTATTCCTGAATCTCCTTTGCCAGTTCATCCGACGGTTCGGTATCCTTGGTAAGCACTACGCTTGCCTTTACGATTTGTCCGCGGATTTCGTCCGGCACCGCCGATACACCGCATTCGAGAACATATGGAAGCTCCATGATGACGCTTTCGATTTCGAAAGGCCCGATGCGGTAGCCTGATGATTTTATCAGGTCGTCCGTTCTCCCGACATACCAGTAATAGCCATCCTCGTCACGCCATGCTGTGTCCCCGGTGTGGTAGAACCCGTCATGCCACGTCGCTTTCGTTTTTTCCTCGTCCCTGTAGTAACCCATATAGAGTCCGCAGGGTACATTCTCGGACACACGGATGCAGACTTCACCGACATCTCCGACACCGATCTCATTGTCTTCGCTATCCAGAATCACAACGTCGTAAAGCGGGCTGGGCTTGCCCATTGCCCCGACTTTAGGCGACATGCCGATAAAGTTCCCTAAGACGAGCGTCGTCTCAGTTTGACCGAAGCCTTCCATTATGGATAGCCCGGTCGCTTTTTTAAAGACGTTGAACACTTCGGGGTTGAGCGCTTCGCCTGCGGTCGTAGCATATTTTATCGTGGTCAAATCATACTTCGACAGATCCTCGCGGATTATGAACCTGTACATTGTAGGCGGTGCGCAGAATGTCGTTATATTGTGCTTTGCGAACATCCCGAGGATTTCTGCGGCGTCAAAGCGGTCAAAGTCGTAGGTGAACACAGCCGCTTCGCAGAGCCACTGCCCGTACAGCTTGCCCCACAGGGATTTGCCCCAGCCGGTATCTGATATCGTGAAGTGTATCCCGTCCGGGTCGACGCTATGCCAATATTTGGCAGTTATGAAGTGGCCGAGCGGATATGTGTGCGAGTGTCCGGCAAGCTTGGGGTATCCTGTTGTGCCCGAGGAGAAGAACATGACAAGAGGATCCTCTCCGGCCGCTGAATCCTCCTCTCGCTCGAAAGTGCTGCGGAATGCTGCGTACTCGCTGTCAAAGTCGTGCCAACCTGCGCGCGTTCCGTTCGCCATGATTTTCAGCGTAACGCCCGGGCATCTGGCAAATGCTTTTTCCGCTTCTGCGGCGGCTCCCGACTGCCCGGTTATAACAATACCCGAGACCTCCCCCAAGTTGAAGCGGTATTCGAAATCTTTCTCAAGGAGCTGGTCGGTCGCAGGAATCGCTATCGCTCCGAGCTTATGAAGCGCCAGTATGGATATCCAGAACTGGTAGTTGCGCTTTAGCACCAGCATGATTTTGTCGCCCTTCTTAATTCCCAGCGAGCGGAAATAGTTTGCAGCGCGAGAGGACATTTTTGACATATCTTCAAATGTGAAGCGGCGCTCGACCATGTCGCGGTCGATATGCAGCATCGCGAGCTTGCCGGGGTCTTTTGCGGCAAGTTTATCGACTATGTCAAAGGCGAAGTTGAATTTATCCGTATCTTTGAAGGAAATCGACAGCAGTGCGCCGCTCTCGTCTTCAACGGGTACGGCGAAGTCTTCGTATACGAACGGGCCTTTTGTGGCTGTCGACACTGCTTTGATCGGTTCGACCTGCTCCGGTATGGCGGCATCGCTGCCGGGAATCACGATGGCGCAAAATACACAGTCTTGCCCGCCAACAGCTATCATTCCATGGGGCGTCGCGCTGTTGTAGTAGATGCTGTCGCCCGGTGATAGTATTTCCGTGTGTTCGCCAATCTGCACTTTAAGCTGGCCTGTGTATATAATGTCGAATTCCTGGCCGCTGTGCGATGCGAGCGGTATTGGTTTGTCTTGCTGTTCTTCAGAGTAGGCATACGTGACCCAGTATGGTTCCGCGGTTTTGTTCCTGAATCGCGGTGCGAGGTCGCGGACTTCAATGTTCTGTTCGCGCGAGGTGACCCTACCTTTCCCGCGCCGCATAACGGCATATGTGGTAAGGTGTGCGCTTTCGCCTTCAAGCAGGTCGCTCAGCTCGACACCGAACAGCAGGGCGCAGTTGTGAATGAACGAAAACGGCAGGTCTACCGTGCCGGACTCGTAACTGTTGTACGTTTCCACGCTCAGTCCCAGCTTTTCCGCCAGTTCCTCGCGGCTCATCCCGCTGACTTCGCGCAGTTCCCATATGCGCAGGGCAACATCCAATAGTTTTGTTGAGGTTTCTTGTTTTGTTGTCATTTTTACCTTCCTTTCCAATAAAAAACCCGTCTCAAAGACATTCTCTGAGACGGGTGTGTTCACATTACCCGCGGTACCACTCAAATTGCGCTCTCGCGCCACCTCATCGGACTCGCCGCACTCATAAGAAAATGCAGTAAGCCTCCGGCTTTAACGCAGCCGCTACGGGAGACGTCTACTTGCGCGGGCATTTCGAGAAGCTGCCCGGCGTTCGGGTTCCGGCTCGGAAGGGATGGGCTGTGTCGGTCTTTGCGCGTCCGGCTCGCACCAGCCGCCGGCTCTCTGCTCCGCGAAAAACCGCGCCGTCTTCGTCATCGCCTTTTCGTTGCTGCGGCTACTCTAGCACACAAGAGTACCGCTTGTCAAGTATAATTTTTTTAATCACTTCAGGGCAATCACTAAAGCACGTGTTACAATTCACGGGCAGCCGGAAAACACCAAGTTTCGTCGTTGCGAGGAGCGTAGCGACGTGGCAATCCAGACACAAGCCTATCAATCAGTGCAAAAAGAACTGGATTGTCTTCGCTACGGCTCGCAAAGACGGCAAGCCGTGTAACGGATATTTACGCTATAAAGAAAATAACGAAATAACGAAATAACGAACTTTCACTTGACATCTGACCGTAAATAGCATATTCTGGACTCAACAGATCCCGCCGCACCTCAGGGCACAAGTCTTGTGCTACGGTGTCCCAGGCGGGCCTTTCTTTTGGCAGGGTGAGCATATGCCTAAAGCATCAAAAACAAAACCATTATGGGGGTTAATGATGATCAGTCAGTCAAATTAAGCGGCTTATGTCATTCCAGAATGCTGATTGTTACGGAGTCCCGATAAATGCCGAGTATTTTTGCAATGTATTCTCCCATAAGCTCAAGATGATACACACCAAGTACCGTGCTGTCAATCTCTACAATCAGAATCGCAACGTTAATGCTTTCTACAACCCCCTGCTCTCTCTCTATACTGTCTATAATGCCGCTAATTTCATTGTTATTATCAATGATTCTTTCCCAATACTCCTCGCTATAATACTCGACAACGTTTTGGAATTCACGAAGGCTTTGATCTCTAATGACGCCTCTCATCGCTTCTGCCGAGGGCGGCGCAAACTCAACTTGCGTTTCAGATACTCTATCGAAGTTTAAGATGAGGCTTGTCGTCACGCGAAAGTTGCTTGAATCAAATAAAGGCGACAAAAACTGTTCACATTGCGTCTGGATTTGCTTTTTGAGAATCTCCTCAAACTCAATTTTGCTGTTTGCCGCTGTGTCGTTAGCGCCATCAGTTATTGATGTTGATGCGACGCTTTCTGCAACGACCATTTGACTATGCCATTCATTTGAGAGTTTTATACCATCGTCTCTATCATTTGCAAAATACCCAGTGTAAATAAAGCTAATAATAATAGCTCCTATTATTACTAAACCAATAATTCCCAACGCAATTAGGCCTTTTTGTCTTCTTGAACGGTCGGCAAAAAGGGATTTGACAAACTCAATACAATTATGAAAGCTAGAATTTCGCGACGGGTTTTTATCCACCTGATGTGGCGGCATCGGCACATCAGGCTCTACGCCGCTTCCACAAGAAGAACAAAACCTATCGCCAGACTGTAATCGTGCGCCGCATTTACCGCAAAACATACTTACTCCTCCTAGTGTTTATCACACAATATCCTCTTCATAAATTTCGATGCCACGCCTCTTCGCTTCGCATTGCATCGTGTTAACATAGCAGTATTTCCCGTAAAGCTTTCTAATTTTCCTAGCTTTCGCCATGAATTCTTCATCTGCGTATAATACATCTACGCCTTTAAGCTCTCGCTTGGATTCGCAATATCTTGCCAACTCATCAGAGTCTTTGTATTGGCTTATGCTCAAAAACAGTTCTGCAGCATCTGCAAAATCTTGTTTTGACTTCCCGTTATTCATAATCCTTGAGGCCTTTTGATATATTGAGTCATTATTGATCAAGGAAGCATTGCAGCTTATGTATTCTTCCAAACGGCTTTTAAGCTTTGAGCCGCTAAACCGTAGTGCGCGTTGGAAATCGCCGTATTCGTCCAAACGCTTGCTATGTTTTGGCAAATCTTCTTCATTGCGAATTTCGAGTGCCGCAAGCAGCTTTCCTAAATACGCTTCGGCGTTGCGTGGCTCTATGTCCAAAGCCCTGTTGTAGTAATCGCTTGCTGAATCAAAATCACCATCCTCAAGAAAAATACCTGCCCTGTCAAGAAGCTGCGATCCCCCCGGCGTCGATCCGCCCCCCGTTTGTCCGATCGGCATCGCCGGGGTGGTCGGGGCAACAGGCCTGAGCATCTTGTTTACGCCGCGGACCAAGTCCTGCATAAAGCCAAGCTTTCCCATATCCTGCGCTTGTAAATGAGAAAACTCATCCGGCAGGTCGTATGCATCTATATCGCGGTAGGCGGGAATAAGAATTTTTTCTGCGCCGCCTTTAATGAGCGCTAGGTATCTGCTCCATTCGTTCTTGACCCATACGGCATTGAAGTGTTCCAGCTTAGTGCCGAGGACAACCATGACCCTTGCCGACTGCAAAGCGGCAAAAATGTACGGCTCATAGGCAGCGCCTATTTTATCTTCCAAAGTAATCCGGGAGAAGAACACCTTGAACCCTTCATTGGTCAGTTGGTGGTACATGTCCTGCGCCAAAACGCTATCAGGCGTACGTCGGCCGTTGTTGTCCGTTTCCTTGTAGCATATAAAAATATCAAAGGGCGCTTCCTTGTTCGACACGTCAAGTATGCCTTTTTGGATAATGTCAATAGCCCTAGCTTCTTCTTCATATAGGCTACGCTGATGCCCGTCAGCGTAGGCGAGAGCCTGCTTGTAGTCTTCGTCTGCCAGAATAGAGGCATACTGTGTTCGGTTGCAAGTGGGGATTCGCTTGTGCGTTGCGGGGTCTTCGACATACTCCACCCCATATTTGCACAAGACCAATGACCAATACGCCTCGGCATCGGTTCTTTCCTCGTTAAGAATGGACTCGTACAAAGCCATTGCCTTATCGTATTCGTTGTTTCGCCTAAAATGGTTGGCGCGGTCATATAGATTTATCCGCCGGTCATCGTCCAATCTCGGCAGGGTCTGCTGCGTTGCGCAGTATTGACAAGTCCCAACGCTTGCCTCGGCATGGATTTCCAAATCGCCGCCGCACATTTTACATTTGAAAACAATAGCCATGATATCAACTCCTCCGCACTGGTATTATTTTACATATATCCGCTTCATCAACATCTAAGGGAAGTGATTCTATATCAGCAGAATTATCTCCGCCAAACTCCCCGCTATCAAAGCCGTCCATATGTTTAACCCCCCATAATTTTTCTTACAATTATCAGCCAACTTACGCCCCTACCGTAGTTTCCAAAATCTTATCTGCCAATGCTGTACTGATTTGTAAATCTCGTTCAAGCTCCTGCTATCCGTTTTTTATTCAACTCGGAAAACCTATTTTCTGACATCAAGTCTCCTTCACATTACGAAGCACAACCCCGGCCATAAGGGAAAAACCAGAACAAGCAAACACAGCATCCCCAAAGCAAAGCCAAAATGCGCTACTGTAAATCTTCTTCAACGCGTTCAATCGCGAACCCTTGCTGCTGTAGCCTCATCGGAAGGCCGTTTAACTTTTTGATTTTGGAACGCCATGTTCTTTAATGTAATTGATTTCAGCTTCTAAGGCTTGCTTTATTGCCCCATCGTATTTTCCTTCCTCGCCATTATCAAAAGCGTTTTTTCTTATTTCAAGCACTTCATTTCTAAAAGCCTCCGCATATTCCCCCCGGTCAATCAGTTCCATAATTTCATCACGATGTCTCATGATGTCTTGCGGACTGTCAGGCAAAAAAGACTCATATTTTCTATTAATGATCCCGCCAGTAGTAGGCAAGGCTCTATGATCTCGCTTTTCCAGTTCAATAGCAGTTTCGATTTCTTTGTTCTGTTCGACAAGGCTTTGTGGAATAATGTGATGAGCTTCCCCAACTTCACCTTTAATCTCTGAACCTTTAATCTCTTTGTATGTTCCGGCTATTTGTTCAACTTCAAGATCGCCTTCTCCTAAATCAAGTGAATCGAGTAGAGTTTCAAGTTCGTTAATGGTACGTTCATTAATTTCATCTTCAGAGGGATTGATTTTTTCAGCACAAGTCTCGTCAAACGAGTCATCTGCCCGTTCGCGGTTTTCACCGTAGTTTTCACCGTAATGAAAAGCGTCTTGCTCAAACTCCTGTTGCAACAATTCGCGCTTTTGTTGTATCAACTTTTCCAAATCTTCACCATCAGCCATGCCTTCATCGCGATAGTTATCCCGTATTATTTCGAGATTATCTTCAATAGCCGAATATCCAATTTCTCGAAGGTTGTCGGGATCACGAATTAATTTCATTGGGGTTTCCCCAAAGGCTTCACCGTGCGCGGAACTGGTTTCCATTTCATTTTTTATTTCTTCCAGATTCCGCCTTGTTTCAAGCAAATCGTCACGAGAAGCTGTCTCCAACCACTCATCAAAACTGCTTGCACTTCCCTGTTGCTCGTCTAAAGGATTTGCTTCTATATTGTTGTTCACATCAGAAAGCTCAATGTTTTCCTCAACATCCAAAAGAGACTCCGAAGAAGTATCGCCAAGTCCATCAAATATATCTGATTCCGAAGTTTCCAAAGAA
>Ga0099364_10014346_pt1 | contig 10552 bp, 7 predicted proteins | sample TergutTh196P3_FD_73070 | JGI IMG/M metagenome (GOLD analysis project Ga0099364, IMG submission 73070) | Microcerotermes parvus P3 segment gut microbial communities from Pointe-Noire, Republic of the Congo - Th196 P3 | ecosystem: Host-associated > Arthropoda: Insects > Digestive system > Gut ...
CCCGCAGGCGGCGGGGGTTGTTCCCCGTAATTCGCCGCCAAAGGACAACCCCCGGCACTTCGTGCCACCCCCTTCGTGCGCGAAGGGGGCATAGAGATTGCCCGTAAATTACCGAAAACGGAGAAAAACATGAAACCCTTCATGGATGAAAACTTCCTGCTGGAAACCGAAACCGCGCGCACCCTCTACCACAGCCATGCCGCGCATATGCCCATCATCGATTACCACTGCCATGTAAGCCCCGAGGAAATCGCGCGTGACATAAAACTCGAGAACATCACAAAGGCATGGCTCGGCGGCGACCACTACAAATGGCGCCTAATACGCTCGGGCGGCGTGGACGAACGCTATATCACCGGGGACGCCTCCGACCGCGAAAAATTCGATAAATTCGCGCAGGTACTCCCGCGCGCAATCGGCAACCCGCTGTACCACTGGACGCATCTTGAGCTAAAACGCTACTTCGGCTGCGATTTAATATTGAACCCCCAAAACGCCGACGCCATCTGGGAAATCTGCAATGAGCGCCTTACCCGCGATGACATGAGCGTGCGCGGGATCATCCGCAAATCGAATGTCACAGTGGTCTGCACCACGGACGACCCCGCCGACAGCCTAGAGTGGCATAAAATAATGCGCGATGACCCTTCATGGGAAGTGAAGGTCCTGCCCGCGTTCAGGCCGGACGCGGCAATCGGCATCGAAAAACCCGGCTTCCGCGATTATCTCCGCGGGCTTTCAAAAGCCTCCGGCATCGCGATTAAATCAATTGACGATTTAAAAGCCGCGCTCGAAGATAGGATTAACTTCTTCGCGGAAATGGGCTGTGTTGCCTCCGACCATGGGCTAAACTACATACCTTGGGAGGAAAACTGCAAGGAAAAAGCAGGCGCTGTTTTTAAGCAAGCGCTTGCCGGGGAACTGCCGGGGCAAAGTGAAGCCGATGCCTTCAAAGCCGCGATGCTGCTGTTCTTATCGGAGCAGTACGCAAAACGCGGCTGGGCAATGCAGATACACTATGGCGTTGTAAGGGGCGCAAATTCGCGGATGACAGCAAAACTTGGCGCCGACACAGGCTTTGACTGCATATCCGCGCGGGACAGCAGCGGCGCGATGTATAAACTCCTCGACGCGATGGAAAGCGGCGGCGGGCTGCCGAAAACCGTGCTGTATTCGCTCAACCCGAACGACGACGCGTATCTTGCCACGGCGATCGGCGCGTTCCAAGGTCCGAGCCTGCCCGGCAAGCTTCAGCATGGGAGCGCATGGTGGTTCAACGACACCAAAACCGGGATGGCGGCGCAGCTGACAAACCTCGCGAACCTCGGCATACTCGGCAATTTTATCGGTATGCTCACAGATTCCCGCAGCTTTTTATCCTACACAAGGCATGAATATTTCCGCCGCATACTTTGCAATCTTATCGGCGGATGGGCAGAAAACGGCGAATACCCCGCAGATATGGAATTTTTAGGCGGGCTGGTGCGCGATATCTCTTACAACAACGCAATGCGTTATTTCTTTGGAGGTTAACAGAACATTTCATGCCCGATCCTTCGGGCGGAAAACCAGCGCGGCAATAAGCCCGAAAAAAATCGACGCCGTAATCCCGCCCGCACTGCCTGCAAGCCCGCCGTACAAAATCCCAAGCAGGCCTTTTTCGCGGATACCGTCCTTCACGCCCTTGGCAATTACATTTCCAAAGCCGATGATCGGCACGGACGCGCCGCCCCCCGCAAATTCAATCAGCTTATCGTAAACACCGAAAGCGCCCAGCAGCACCCCCAGCACAACAAACGAAACAAGTATGCGCGCGGGGGTAAGCTTTGTTAAATTTATAAGCACCTGTCCGGCAAGGCAAATCAGCCCCCCAACCCAAAACGCGTTAAAATACTCAAAAAAAGTTTGCATAATATCACCTTAATAGAGATTAGAGATTAGTAAGGGACGAGACGATAAGTTTTGCCCTAAGAAAAAGTGCAGACTACAAAGGCAAGTAGGCACAGAACAAAAAATAGGGAACGACACCGGAAGCGCACGCGCACGTAATAACAGCGGAAAAGTCTTTGATTTCTTTTATTCCTAATACCTTTTTCCGCGTTCGAGACCTGGAGCCCGGCTCGGCTGGGTGATTGGGCGGATTATAGGACAAAGCATATGACGTGCGCGATGAAAGGCACAGGGCTATGCGTTCTGTCGAAATGGGGGTCCGGGGTCTCCCCGGCGCGTTTGCTTCTTTGCGCGGGCAAAGAAGAGCCTCCGCGGCTTGAGCGGTGAAAAATAACCGAAGATGAAATCGTACTATAAACTCCCCCTGTCACTTCGTGACATCCCCCTCTTTGAGGGGGACATAGCCTCCCTCTCTGAGGGAGGTGGCGCGGAGCGCCCGGAGGGAGATTTTGCGGGCATAGAACCCCGCCCTACCCTAAATCCCGGGTCCTAAAACCTCAATCCTGCCGTAGGCGACAAATGCACAAGATGCGCAACCGCCGGGATGCTTTGCCCCTGCTGTGTGCTTACCGTGGACATCAGCGCGCCGGTGCCGATAAACAGCACATCACCGAGCTTCCCCTCACGCATTGATTGTAAAATATACGAACAAAGCACAACCGCGGAGCATCCGCAGCCCGAGCCGCCCGCGTCCACGCCCTGGGTTTTTATGTCGTAGAGCATGGTGCCGCAGTCGGAATGCTTTTTGCGCAACTTGTATCCATCCTGCTCCATGAGCTGCAAAAACAGCGACGAGCCGACAGAGCCCAAATCCCCCGTGAGGATCATGTCGTAGCTGCTTTCACCGGTGAGCGTGTCGGAAAAAAATCGCGACAGCGTCTGCGCGGCTGCCGGCGCCATCGCGCCGCCCATATTGCTGATATCCTTTACCCCCATATCCTCAATACAGCCAAAGGTAACAGCCCTTACAAACGGCGGGGAATCGCCTTTCCCTAAAATCACGCCGCCCGCGCCTGTCGCTGTCCATTGGGACGTAGGCGGGCGCTGACCGCCATATGCCAGCGGGAAACGGAACTGCCTCTCCGCCGCGCAAAAATGCGAGGAGGTCACGGCGGCGGTACGTTCTGCCAAGCCGCCCTCCACCATCATCGCGGCTAAGCCAAGCCCCTCCGCCATTGTAGAGCAGGCGCCGTACAGCCCCACAAACGGGATGCCGAATTCCCTGAGCCCATAATGTGAGCCGATGCACTGGTTTAGCAGGTCCCCCGCGAAAACATAGCTCAAGTCCCCCGCCGAAAGCCCCGCCTTTTCCAGCGCGGCCCTCAGGACGGTTTCCTGCATCCTGCTCTCAGCCAATTCCCAGGTCTTCTGCCCAAAATACGGGTCGTCGCACAGCAGGTCTATATATGGCGCCATCGGCCCCTGCGATTCTTTTTTGGACGCAACCGCCCCATAGCTCAAAACAGACGGCGCGCTGTCCAGCTTTACGGTAAATTTCCCGATTCTGGTTGCCATGTTATATTTCCCTTAAAGTTTCAACAAATATATAATAAATCCGTACAAAACGCCCGCTGACAGGCCGTAAACAATCACCGGTCCCGCAATCGAAAAAAGCTTTGCGCCGACCCCCATAATATACCCCTCGGTTTTATACTCCAGCGCGGGGGCGGTCACGGCGTTCGCGAAGCCTGTAATCGGCACAAGCGCGCCCGCCCCGCCGATTTTAGAGATATCGTCGTAAATATTCAGCCCCGTCAGCAGCGCCCCCAGGAAAATCAGCGTGATGGATGCGCCGGCAAAGGCATTGTCCTTTTCCGCGCCAAGGTGGATGTACAAATTTATCAGCGCCTGTCCCAGCGTGCATATCGCGCCGCCCACCAAAAACGCCGTCACCATAGTGCGCAGATGCGCGGTAGGCGGCGACGCCGCCTTTACCATGCGGTTGTATTGATTGTTGGTTAGCTGCATATTTTTTCTTTCCCCTTCGGCGGTTATACTTATGCTTTACAGCTGTTATTTTCCCTTGTATAATAAAAAATATACGGCGCAGAGAATCCCGCGCAAATTGTTTCACGTGAAACAATTGTTTGGTGGTTTGCCGCCCGATTTATCGCATTGCACCATACAATGCGGGACGTCGAGGACGCCGTCCCCTACGGCATAACATATTACTGCGTGTAACCCCCCTGCCCCCTTCGCGCACGAAGGGGGTGCCGCCCGCAGGCGGCGGGGGTTGTTTGTAGGGGCGGCAATCTGCCGCCCGCAAATTACCAAACAACCATATTGAAAACACAAAACCGTGTAGGGGACGCACACCGGGCGTCCCGAAATTACCAAACAACCAACAACATTGCATTGTACAATGCGGTCGGGGATGGAACCCCGCCCCTACACAAAATGTTTCACATGAAACAATTGTTCCAAAAAGGGAGATGAATTATATGGCGGAAATCTACATCAATTACGGCGCGGACCATGCCGAAATGACCGCGGAGCTTATGACAAGGGCGGACATCAAATCGCGTATCAAACCCGGGGCAGGCGTTGTCATAAAGCCAAATCTTGTAGTTGCGCGCCCCGCTTCCGGCGGGGCTACAACCCATCCCGAAATCGTTGAGGGCATCATCCTGTATTTACAGGGGGCCGGTATCAGCGATATCACAATCGCGGAGGGCTCATGGATCGGCGACAGCACCGCCCGCGCCTGGGAAAACTGCGGGTATGCAAAGCTGCGCGACAAATACGGCGTGAGGCTTTTTGACACAAAAAAAGACCGCACCGTCACGGTAAAATCCGGCGGGCTGGAGCTTCCTGTCTGCAAAACAATTTTGGATGCGGGTTATCTCATCAATGTCCCTGTACTCAAAGGTCACTGCCAAACCGGCATGACCTGCTGCCTGAAAAACATGAAGGGCTGTATCCCCGATTCCGAAAAGCGGCGTTACCATACGCTGGGGCTGGACAAGCCCATCGCGGCGCTTGGCGCGGTGATAAAGCCCGGCCTTCACATCATAGACGGCATATGCGGCGACCTTAATTTTGAGGAAGGCGGCAACCCCATCGACTGCGGCAGGATAATGCTGGGCTTCGACCCTGTGCTGCTGGACAGCTACGGCGCAATGCTTATGGGTTATCACCCCGATGAGATCGGCTACCTGCGCCTTGCCAAAAACTCGGGCATAGGCAAGTACGCGGACGAAAATACAGATATCGAGGAGCTGAACCGCGGACGCCGCCCGAAAACCGAGATGACGCGAAGCGGCACGGCAAAGCGGCTTGCGGGGCATATTTCGGAAGACAGCGCGTGCAGTGCGTGTTATGCCGCGCTGGTTTTCGCGCTGGATAAATCCGCCGCCCCAAAAAGTAAGTTTCACATCGGGCAGGGGTACCGCGGGAAAAAGCTTGACGGATATGGGATCGGGGATTGCGCGTCGGGGTGCAGCCGCCATGTCCCCGGCTGCCCGCCAAAAGCCGTCGAGGTGCTGGAGTTTATAAAAACGGCGCGTTAGCGCGTTGCGCAGGTTTCAGGATTCAGGAAAACAAGGATTCAGGGAAGGGAAGAATTTACAAGCTCCGTCCTTTCCCTAAAACCTAAAACCTCAATCCTAAAACCTGCGCAGCAGCGCCACCTCCCTCAGAGAGGGAGGCTCATGTCCCCCTCACTGAGGGGGATGTCAACGTAGTTGACAGGGGGAGTTGCCTACGCCGGGTTTTAGGATATAGGTTTTAATGTAGGGTCGGGGTTCCATCCCCGACCGCGAATATTCGACTGAAATTTGACGGTCGGGCATGGAAGCCCGACCCTACAATTTTCTTCCCTTCCTAAAACCTAAAACCTCAATCCTAAATCCTGCGCTCTGCGCTGCTCACCTCAACTCCACAACCGTAACGCCGGACTCCCCTTCGCCGTAAACCCCGGCGCGGAAGCTTTTCACGGATTTATGGCGGCGCAGCCTTGCCTGTACCGCGTCCCTCAGTGCGCCGGTGCCTTTCCCGTGTATCGCGGTAACGGTCTGTATGCCGGATAAAATCGCGTTGTCGATATGGCGCTCCAGCTCCAGCACGGCTTCATTTGTATCCATGCCGCGCAGGTCAACCTCGGTTTTGACAGACTGCTTGGCGGCGGACACCACGCCGCGCGCGCTTGCCGTACCTTTTACATCCATCGTCACTTTTTTTTCGTCCAGCAGCCGCACGGACGAAATATGCACCTTTGTTTTGATTATGCCCGCCTGTACCTGTACATAGCCGCTGTCGTCCGCGGCTGACAGCACTGTGCCGTTTGTGCCGAAATCCGCCAGCGCAACCGTGTCCCCGCGCCTTAACGCCCTCGGGAGCCGGTATTCGCTTTTTTTTGCGCCTGTCACGGGGTTTGCCTTGTCCTCAAGCTCATCAATATAGGCCCGCAGCGTCCCCTTTACATCTTTGACAGAAGATGAGAAATCCGCCCTGTCCTTTTGCTTTTTCAGCTCCTCAAGCTCACCGATAAGCCTGCCGGAGGTAAACTTGACCTGCTCTACCAAGCCGCGCGCCTGTTCCCTCGCCCTTTGCAGCTCTTTTTCCTTTTGCCCTTCGAGCCTTGCGCTTGCCTCCCGCGCTTTTTTAAGAAGCTCATCGGCATCCCGCCGCAGCCCCGCGGCGGCTTCTTTTTCGCGCTCTAAAGCCTGGCGGGTTTTTTCCAAAGCCGCCACAACATCCTCAAAGCGGGAGTTCTCGCTGCTGACCTGCGCTTTTGCCGCCCCGATGACAGATAAAGGCAGCCCCAGCCGCTCACTTATCGCGAAAGCGTTCGATCGCCCGGGTACGCCTATAAGCAGGCGGTATGTCGGGCGCAAAGTGGCTACGTCAAATTCGCAGGAGCCGTTTTCCACGCCCTCGGTCTGCAGCGCGAACATTTTTATTTCGGCGTAATGTGTCGTCGCGGCCAGCTTTACGCCCTTGCCGCGCAGCTCCCCGATTATCGCGATTGCAAGCGCCGCGCCTTCTACGGGGTCGGTCCCCGCGCCAAGCTCATCCATCAGCACCAGGGAACTCCTGTCCGCCTGCTCTAATATAGAAATGATATTCGTCATATGGCCGGAGAAGGTGGAAAGGCTTTGCTCTATGCTCTGCTCATCGCCGATATCCGCCAGCACTTTTTCATAAAAGCAAACGCGGCTGCCCTCACCGCATGGGACCATAAGGCCGCACATCGCCATCAGCGTCATAAGCCCGAGGGTTTTCAGCGCAACGGTCTTGCCGCCGGTATTCGGGCCGGTTATCACCAGCGTATCAAAGCTTTCCCCCAAGGATATATCAATCGGCACAGCCTTGCCCTGCCCGATCAGCGGGTGGCGCGCCCTTACAAGCCGCGTGCCGCCCTCCCGAACCAACTCCGGCTGTATCCCGCGCATACTGTCCGCCAGGCGTGATTTCGCGAAAATCACATCCAGCAGTATAATCAAATCGTAATTGTTTAGGATTATATCCGCGCTTTCGCCCACGCGCCCGGAAAGCTCCAGCAAAATCCGATGGATCTCGTGCCGCTCCGCGCTTTCAAGCTCACGTATGGCGTTGTTTTGTTCAACAACCGACGCGGGTTCTACAAACAGCGTCGCACCGCTTGACGACGTGTCGTGGACGATGCCCTTTATCTCATTGCGGTGTTCGGCTTTAACGGGCACGACAAACCGCCCGTTGCGGATGGTAACAATGTTTTCCTGCAAAAATTTATTTGTAGCGGACGAGCGCGTCATCCTGTCAAGCTGTTCGCGCGCCCTTAGCTGCGCCTGGCGGATCTTTCGGCGGATGTCATATAGCTCAGAGCTTGCGCGGTCGGAGATTTCTTCGTCGGAAAGAATACACCTGCCGATCTCATCCTCAAGCGGCTGATTGGAATCAAGCTGTGAGAAAATGCAGTCCAGCGGCGTTTCCTGACTGTCAGACTGCTTTTTCCACGATATCAGCCCGCGCGCGCACCGCAGGATCACCGCCGTATCCAAAAGCTCACGCAAGGAAAGCGCCGCGCCCACCTTCGCCTTGCCTACAGTTTGGGCGCAAGGCCGCAGCGAATAAATCGATGGGTTGCCAAAGCGGCCGGAAAGCGCGTTCGCCGCCCCGGTCAGCGCAAGCCCAAAAACCGCGTCGGCAAAGGTACCGGCGGGGGTTATCTCCAGCGCGCGGGCTTTGGCGTCCTCGCTCACGGCAAATTCCGCGAGCATCCCGAGGATTTTATCAAGCTCCAGGGCTTTGTAGTGGCGCGTATAATCTTGCATAAAATGCTCCCGATGGGTTTATGTTGTGGGCTTTTGCCCATAAGCTCCCCCTGTCACTTCGTGACATCCCCCTCATGGAGGGGGACTTTAGCCTCCCTCTCTGAGGGAGGTGGCGCGAAGCGCCGGAGGGAGAAAGGACAAAACACCAAAACACCCGTCATCACTGCGACCACTCGCAGTGATGCCACCCTCTTTAAAAAAGAGGGTACGTCCTACAGTTGCTTTGTGCCTTTATATGAAAGAATAAATCTTACTGTAGCCTTACCCTCTTTTTTAAAGAGGGTGGAACGGGTGTTTTGCGCTACGCGCAGGATTAAGGTTTTAGGATTGAGGATTTAGGAAGGGGTGTAGGGTCGGGCTTCCATGCCCGACCGTCAAAATCCGGTCGAATATTCGCGGTCGGGGATGGAACCCCGACCCTACAAGTTCCTTCCCTTCCTGAAACCTGAATCCTGTCTTACCTGTTCCACTCATCATACTTACCAGGGATGCTGTCGGGGATATCGTCCGCCATGCCGAGGCGCCCGAGAAGCTCCTGCGCGGAATTGTAGCCCATTTCCTTTTGGCGGTTGTTCATCGCGGCGACTTCTATGATGATCGCTAAATTCCGCCCGGGCTTTACGGGGATTGTAAGCGATGGGATCCTGTTGCCCAAAATCTCGGTGTATTCGCCCTCCAGGCCCATCCTGTCGTATTTTTTCTCGTTGTCCCAATGCTCCAGCATTATAATCATATCGATATGCTGTGTGACTTTTACGGAGCCTATGCCGAATATCCTGCGCACATTGATGATACCGATACCGCGAAGCTCCATAAAATGGCGGATGTTTTCCGGCGAAGAGCCGACTAGCGTCCGCGCGGAAACACGGCGTATCTCCACAGCGTCATCCGCGATAAGGCGGTGGCCGCGTTTTATTAGCTCCATGGCGGTTTCGCTTTTGCCAACGCCGCTGTCGCCCATCAGCAGTATGCCTTCCCCGTGGACCTCCACCAAAACACCGTGGCGCGTAATCCTCGGCGCAAGCTCGACATTCAAAGTTGAGATAAGCTCCGACACAATCCCGGAGGTGGTGTCGTCAGTGGTGAGCAGCGGGCAGCCGAACTCCATGGCGGCCCCCAGCATAACGGGGGAAATCGGCAAACTGCGCGCGACAATAGTGGCAATAGGCCGCCGCGAAAAGAAATCGTAGACGCGGTCGCGGTAGGTTTCCGCATCGTTCATCTCCAAGTAGGCGAATTCGCCCTTGCCCAGAATCTGGATGCGCTGGCTGTCAAAAAATTCATAAAACCCCGCGAGCTGCAGGCCCGGGCGGTTAACCTCCGTACTGGTAACCTCTATGCTTGAGGCGTCCTTCGGCATAAATACAGGGGTAAGCCTCAGGCGGTCTATCAGCACAGACAGCTTTACGGAAAATTGCGGCACGGTATCCCCCCGTTTCTTTTTGAGATCTTTTTGAGATAGTATTAGCCCTATGTTTAGTGTATAATATAGTCAGTCAATTTCAAAACGGTAAACCGTTTTGAAACCGTGGGCTTTGCCCACGGGGCACACCAAAGGTGTGCGACTGACTATGCAACAAGGTCAAGGCCGCCTTTGGCGGCGCGCGGCGTATGCCGCGACTTAAAAACAGTTTACTGTTTTTAAGTTGACCGATTATAATTATAACACATCCCCGCTGTAAAAAAAAGCGATATATTACAAGGGAGATAATATCCCGCCCGAAATTACAGGACAATCAACAATATTGCATCGTAGGGACGGCAATCTGCCGCCCGAAATTCCCCTCCTTGGAGGGGTGGACGGCGTAGCCGGACGGGGTGGTTATAACAGGATTTTATCTTCGGTTATTTTTCACCGCTCATGCCGCGGAGGCACTTCCTTTCTTTTTGTCCCGCCAAAAAGAAAGGAAGCAAAGAAAAACGCGGCTCAGGGGGCTGGGGGCCGCTGCCCCCGCTCGCCCCCTAAGAACCCCCGCGACCCCCCGCAGAGGCTGTAGAAGCTACACTTGCCAGCACGATAAAAAAGCAAAAACCAATAATATCCATCTGCCTTCCGCTTTCGCCCTGCGGGGCTCAAATGCTGGGCGCGGGAAAAAAGATATTAGGAAAAAAAGAAATTAGAATTTTTCCCCGCTTATTAAACCTTCAATTAGAAGTGTAGCTTTAATGGTCACAAACCTACAAAGGCAAGCAAGCACAAATCTAAAACAGGGAGCGACGCCCGGAAGCGCCCGCGCACGTAATAACAGCGGAAAAAGTCTTTGATTTCTTTTATTCCAAATACCTTTTTTCGCGTTCGAGACCTGGAGCTCGGCTCGGCTGAGCGATTGGGCGGATTATAGAACTAT
>Ga0099364_10014347_pt1 | contig 10552 bp, 15 predicted proteins | sample TergutTh196P3_FD_73070 | JGI IMG/M metagenome (GOLD analysis project Ga0099364, IMG submission 73070) | Microcerotermes parvus P3 segment gut microbial communities from Pointe-Noire, Republic of the Congo - Th196 P3 | ecosystem: Host-associated > Arthropoda: Insects > Digestive system > Gut ...
TACCGCTTCGGGCGAACCGTAATAAAACCAGTCGTTTTTCGATTTCAGTACAAAATCCAACGAAGCGGCGATGGTAGAATAAGCTTCTATACAGGCTTTTAGCCATTCGGAAGAGCCGCAGCCGGCATAGAGTACAGTGTAGGGCGACCCTATAATACAAGTTACAGAAGCGCCATCGCCCATCGGAGTTATAGTTACCTCATAACCGGCTGCCTTAAAACTTTTTTCTACGGCGGCGATTATAGCTGCTCGGGTGGACAAATTGTCATTGCTCATCTTGACCTCAACTATACTTAAAGAATAGACATTTTAGGAATTTGTTCTATAGAGATTATAGCCCCATAATTTCCTTTATTTTCCTAAGTACCCAGTTGCTGTAAAATAAATTTTTGTACATCCTTGGCATATTGGATGGCTGTTTTCATATCTGCATTGGTAATTTCAAGTTCATTTGGGTAACGAGGTATTACCGAGTATTCATTTAAAAATTGTAAACTTAAAAGTAATGATGAAAATGAAGCGTTATATTCTTGGCATATAATATAAAGCTCCTCAAGATCATGTGTTTTCTCTGGCTCAATGTCATGAGAAAACATAAAAGCTTTTAAATATTTTTCTGCAGATTGCTGGCAATGAAAGCATATTATTTCATCAGGTGTTGGATGGTGCATGGTAGAAAGATACTCTGCGGATCTTAAATCATCATTGGCTTTATCCAGCCATTGTTGTAATATTTCTGTTTTACCCATACAGTTTAACGCCCTCTCTGACAATTTTCCGCTCCAGCGTGGCATATATTTTTCTGTCATCAAAACGGTTCTGTTTTAGCCCCAAAATATCCATTGCCTTTTTTTGACAGGGAAAATCGCCATGCGAATGGATCTAATTGCATCAAGCTCCCGCATCGCCATATTATCTTTAAAAACGACATATATATCCAAATCCGAATCTTTATTTGGTGTTCCATTTGCATAAGAACCAAAAAGATATATTGATTCTACGGGTACAGTTTCGGTAATTATTCTGGTGATTGTGTCAAGTTCTTGCTTTACACCAGAATCAGCTCCTGAAACTTGTATGTCATTCATTAGTATCTCCCTACCCTAAATGTACTTCATTATCGAGTTTTCCGTCAAGAGGGCAAGTCGGGCTATTAGAGGGAAGCTTGAAGATATACCTATGGAGCTTTTTGCGGAGTGGGCGAAAGAGCCTGATGGGGAGAAGTATGTAATAAATACGGTGATGGAAGCGGAGGAGGTTTTTTCGAGGGCTTATATTGAGCGGGAGCTGGAGAAAAAAGGGGTTTGATGTTTTTACGATAACTGACTATAGCCTTTACTTATAAGGGGTGTGTTATTCGTTTTTCAAATCTTCCTTTTTCACAAATTTACTAAACTTGTGGTCTACGAAAATAACAGAGCTTAACTGTTCGGGGGTTAAATGCAATCTGCCTTCCCACCAATCGCGGCTAAAGTTTGCACCGTCCATTAACGCGCCTGTAAAATCAGCGCTTCTTATAGCAGTGCCAATGAAATTTGCACCTCGTAAATCGGCGTTGCGGAAATTTACTTTAAATCTCCCAACACCCCCCATTTCGCGCCTCTTTTTTTATATTGTTTTAACCCTTCATGCGCTATTGAAAAACTAAAGTCAGTATTTTGTAAATTTGCGCCAGAAAAATCCGTGCCATCTATATGGGCTGCACCAAATTTAACATTTTCCAAATTCGCCCAGCCAAATCGAGCTCCGGTTAAACAAGCTCCCTCAAAATTAACATTTCTTAGGATGGCGTTGCGTAAATCAACGTAGTAAAAATCTATATCAGTAAAATCTTCGTTGGAAAAATCAAGTCCTCTAAAATCCCCATGGTCGTATTCGTAGCCATCACGCTTCTTAAACCATTTAATCAACTCCTTCCTGTCTTTATCAAGGTCTATTATATGAATAGGCAGCTTATGCCCTACGCCGAGTTCACCAGCGTACACTTCAAAACGGCACTGTTTTTTTATTGCAATAAAGTAATCATTGTCAACGCAATCAAGAATTGAATCATCACCTAAAGCAATGAAATAGGCGAAAAATTTGCGTATAGATTCAGACATGAATTCTGTTATTTTGTCAGGGTTAATTTTCAATCCGTGTTTTGCTGACAATGCAAGCAAGTCGTTCCATAGTTCTTCAAAAAACTTGAAAAAAACAGAAATATCAAAAAAATGACCTGTGGAAACTTGAAATTCGTCCTTATAAAACAATTTGCCACAAGCCAAGTGTACTTTATTGGCGGGGGTGGGGGCAAGGGGGGCAATTTTCCAAACATTTCCCATAAAAATAAGGCGTTCTACTTAGCTGGAAATCTCAGCCAAAAAGCCTTCTGGCTGTATGGCTGGAATGGGAGAAGTGGAAAAATCTGATATGTTACGGGTAACAATATAATTTGCATTAACTTCTATGGCACACTCAACCTGCAAGCGGTCTTCCATATCTTTAAAATCATCATTGATTAGGGCATCAATGATTTGTTTTCTTTGAATACCTGCGATTTCAATAAATTCGCATAATTCTATCAACATTTTTTTTCTAGCTTCCGCAGAAAAATGCTTGCGGAGAATGTAGAAAATATTTGTGATAGTGTGGGCTGCTATAAAACCGTTACATTTTTCCTCGAAGCAAAGACGAAGTATGCTTTCCGCTGTGTCATTGAATGGTTTACGGGAAATAAAGTAATCCAGAATAATATTAGTGTCAAGCAATATGACCATGCCGTTCTTCCCGGTAGTCTGACAATTCCTTTTTATAATCAAAGTTTTCGGGTAGAATTCCCTTATACTGCATGAAGGAAGTGAAGGCTTTATTCCTAATGGCTGTATTCTGTTCATTCTCAGTAATTTTTTCTTCTATGGTAACTATTACCTTCTTTTTCTGAGGAATTGAAACAGGTTCATCTGGGATAAAGCGCCCATCTTCAAAGATACCCGTTATAACCAACATGGCTTTGCTCCTTGCGTTAATTATACTTTATCATCGGGTTTTCAGTCAAGGGGGCATTGCGGGGGGCTAAACAAAAGCGGAAGATACTTTTTCATTGCCTTATAATGCTTATCGTTTGTTATTATTTTTAATCCATTTTGTACGCAGTTTTGAGCGACAATTATATCAGAAAGTCCTATGTTATTATTTCCATTTTTTATATTAAGAAGCTGAATCGCACGTATTTCTTCCCAATCAATAACAAGCATATATTTCTTTAAGCTACTTAATAGTTCCGCCAGCTTGTGTTCTTTTTTGTGAATGATGGACGGTAACAATTCCGCCAAAATAATGTCGTTTGTACATATTGCGTTTATATTTATGAGATCGTTTATGAATGAGAATTCCGGGTTTCCCTTAAAAAACTCAATCCAGGCGGAAGAATCAACAAGATTTTTCATCGTTTTCTCAATTTATTTAGATCAATGTCCAGATTGAGCTTCCCAAAATAGTCTGTTAATCCTTTTATTTTTTCCCGCTGAATTACATTTTCCAGGGCATGCTTAATCAATTCTGTTTTGGTCGTAATCTGTGTCAAAGCCATTGCTTCCTTAACGAGCGTGTCGGGCAAGTCTAAAGTAGTTCTCATACCATCCTCCTATGCATATAATAATACGTTTTTATATGCATTGTCAAGAGTTTTTTTGCAGATAACTGTAATTTAAGCCATGATTTATTGCTGGATGGAAGCGGAGGAGGTCTTTTCGCGGAACCTTAAACGACGTGCGCCGGAGAATTGTTCTCTTATCTTCTGTTCTTAAGCCTATTCGCCCAGATCCGCAATTCCCGGGCCGCCCAGTGGACGATGAGAAGCCTAAGCTGCTTATGATCCAGAAACTCATCATCCAGGATAGCTTCGGAAAGGACAGTCTGAACAACGGCGTGACAAAAATCATCGGGGATTTTTAAGATCCACCGGGTAAGAGAATCGCCTTTGGATTCCTTGATAAAGCTGCTTATCGCATCCTGGAAAACTTTGGCTTGCTCATGGAGTTCTGCAAGATCCGGGTCTTTCCTTAAGCGCTTGCGGCTATGGAGCGAAGCATAGTGCTCATAGGCGGATTCAGCCTCATCCATGGCCAAAGCAGGCACCAGGGATTCATCGGCCAGAAAACGAACCAGTAAGGGGTAAAACTGATTTTGAACATCCAGAATGGTGGCCATAGCCAGGATAATCTCGTCCCGCAGATAGGGAGGCGGATCAGAGCCCTTGAGTATGTCCAGGAGTACGGCTAGAGAATTGGGGGAGCCGTAAATCCCCAAAGCCTCAACCCCCATGATCTTAAGCCGGGGATTATTTGTTTTTGCGACGATCCTTTCAATTTCCGGCCTAAAAGCATGATCCCCCAGTTTAGCCAGGGCAATAAAGGCTTCCCCAGCCAGCATATAATCCGTGGAAGTAGCCGCCAATTCCCGCAGAAGAGGGGTGGAGGAAAATATCCCGTGGCTTCCCAAAATTCTGGCTGAATAATACGCGGTAGTATAGGGGTTATTTATGGTATCATCCATCAAAGCCTTTTCTACGTCCTCGCTAAGGAATTGAAGCGCGCTGATTGCCCGGAGCGCCTCAAGCCGTATTGTCAGCCTGGGAGATTTAGCCCTGGTAAGGAGCCCTTGAGTGGCCAATTTGGAGGGAGTCCCGTAGAGGGCGTCCAAAAGGGCGGCTTCTTGTTTTGAATCTTTGGTTTTATTCAGTTTCTCTAAAATGGCAATGGCCCTGAGATCCCGGTAAGAGAACATAACCTCCAGGGCGTCTCTGAAGGGCAAGGCGCCCAGGGGCACCATTTTCCGCTGAAGAATCAATATCACTACCCCCAGTCCAAGCATAATGCCGTAAAGGGTGCGAAAGGCAAATAAGGAAGAGAGGCCCATGTTTCGTAGGGAATCTAAAAACAAGCCCCCAAGGAAAGATCCTGTTGTTCCGGCGATACCGAAACAGAGGAAATATAGAATCCCCATGTCCAACATCCGTTCCTGGGGAACAAGACCGAAAAAATAAGTTTGAGCTATACCCTCGGAGCCAGAAAAACCAAAATGCATCACAAAATAGAGAAGGGCAAGGTAGATGAATACCGTGCCTTGAGCTTGTCCAGGAGAAATGAAGATAATGGGCACAATGCTAACTAGGCCTATTATTACGCAAAGAATGAAAAGCGGTTTTGCGCCGATCCGGTCCACCAGGAATTTTATCAGGAGCCCTATTATCAGAATCCCAAAACCGGCAAAAACTGCATAGAGGGATACATTACCGTCACTCTGCTGGAAAATTTCCCGGCTATAGACAGTCAGGAAGATCCTTGAAACCCCGGAGACCAGGGCCACTAAAAGAAGGATAACCAAGAACTGCCTTAAAGACGGGGTGGATATTGCCTGCCGGACTATGGTGATAAATTTTACCTTTTCTCCACCTACTACAACAGGCGGTTCGGGAACCTTTCTTAAAAAGAAACCGCTGGCAATTCCCGATCCAATACCCACGGCAAAAATGATTGTATAGAGGAAGAGGGGAGGGTCCCGGCCCAGAAGCATGGCGATAATAAAACCTGCCAACATTGCTATCCCGTTGTTAGTAATCTGGATTTGGGTCAGATAGCTTCCCCGGTCAGAGCCTGAAGCCAGGAAGCCCACTACCGGATTATTCCCTACCATACCTATTCCGCGGGTAATGTGGAAAATAGATACCCCCAGAAGCACCAGGCCCAGGGCAATCTCTTCATGCCCTGCAGAGGCCATAAATGGGGCGGCCAGCACCGGAATCATTCCAATGGATCGGGCTGTCCAGGCAGTACTGAAAATGCGGATAATCGAAAACCGCCTGGTCAAAAGCCTGCCCAAGGGGAGAAAGAAGAAAGCAACGTATAAAATGGCATTTAAAAGACCTATGTAGGTGGCAGATGCATTCAGCCTTAAGGCAAAAAGGGTTAGGATATTTCCCACCAGGAAATTCCACGAGATAACGTTAAGCACATTGTATGAACCAAATGTAGCCCTGGCTTTACCTAAGCGATAGGGGGAAAGAGTAACGCTCATAGATTAATATCATCATACTAAGATGTCAAAAAAATGGCAATATCTCTGGGAATTAATCTTATCTCCACCGTTCCATCATGCGTCGCCTAGGCCCGTGTCCCGGTCCATGTTCGCCGGGCCAAAACTCGTTAAGGGTTGAGGGCGGGTTCGCAAAGCCGCCTAAATACCTTGCCCCGATAAAAACACCCAAGGCAATCAAAAGCAGGGCGGCAAGGGTAATGAGGATTATTTTAAGCAGGCTATTTAATTTAACCTTAACAACCATCCCTACATGACAGTCGGCAGGAGTGGGTATGGCCTTGATTTTTCCATTATTAAAGAGAACAATGCTTTTTGGATGCCCTACTTGCACGATTACTCCTTTCATGTATGTTCCTCCTTTGATAAAGGATGGGGCACAAAGGAATATACATAGGGATAGTCCCCCTGGGAGAGTATGATAAGGGCCGCAATATACTGCCGGTACTTTTCCAATGCCTTCCGGGGAAAGAACTCTGCCAGGCGGGAAACCGGCAGTTGGCGGGTACTGAGCGTGTCCGCCAAAAGAACTGGATCTTGCAGCACAGTTCTCGCTATACCTAAAGCCGCTTGGCGGGAACGTTCTTGTTTGGGGCATTTTTTAAGCAAGGTTGTCCACGAAAAGCCCCATTTGGCGAATTCCTCGTTTACAGCCTCAATTTCCAGGCGCAGCATAACTTCTTCTCCTGCCCGGTCATATGGTTCTTCATCTATGGCGGGAAATAGCAGAAAACGTTTCTGTAGAAGGAGTTCTTTCCGGGCATTGTCAATAAGGCGGTTACGGATTACCGTCGTCGCATATTTGATAAAAGCCCCTTGTTCGGGATCGTAGGTTTGAACACTGTAGGCAAAAGCAAGCATGGCGTCTGTAAGGTTATCCGCCTTTGACTGACCCTTAAAAAAAACCCCGGCAACGCATTTTTTGATAAAGGGCATATAATCATGGAGCAGCGTATTTAGGGCGCGTTTATCTGTTTTGGCAGCCTGCAACTGTGCCGCCAAGTCTCCTTGTACCGTTATCTGCACTTCCATGTACTGTTATCTTACTTGTTCTAGGGATTTAAGCCAATACCCGCCCTGGGCCTGGTTTTAATCATAAAGATAAAATACCAATTCTTAAACAGAATTAGGAGAATAATAAAAGCTCTTATTATAACCGGCAGTTCCATGATTACCGCCGTCAAAAGGAGCATAGCAGATACTGGAATTAGAATTATTAGTTTAGTTTTCATTGTCATGCATCGATTTTCTACAAAACTTTCAATATGTTTTTTGTATAACTTTGTATTTATAAACCAACAGTAAAATTTTTCAGAACTTTTTGCAAAACATAGAGTTGCCAGCAAGTAAAATGGAGTTGTCGGCAGAACGGGCAAAAACATTCCCGCTGTGCCTAAACCTACACAGAGGAATCCAATAAATAAAAGCAGTGGTTTAGGAATTCCCATAGTCTAAATGTAATTATTTTATTTCCTTCCCCTTCCATTTGGGCTTAATCCCGCAAAAGCCCAGGATGGTAAGAAAGGTAAAGTAAATCGGCGTAAATGGGCACTGGATAATGTAGGCAAGGCCTTTCTTGGGCAGGGAAACGCCGAACAGGAGGAGGGTGGCAACGGTGTTGGCAGCCATGGACAGCATCACCGCCAGGGAAAGGGGCCAAAGGGAAGGGATAAAGGGCAGAAGCGGAAGGGCCAGGATTCCCATGGAAATGGTTATCATCAGGAAACCAAAATTAAACCGCGTGGCAAGATCAGGGCTAAATAGGCCGCCGTTATTCCAGCGGAGGGTTTGGGTAATAAAATCCTTCCAGTTGTTTTCCCCCTGGGTAATTATATGCAGTTCCGAAGCCAGGGCAGCCCTGACTTTATAATCCGAAGAGGAGCGTATCTTTGATACCAGAGCAGCGTCTTCCGTGGGGGTGGGAGGAAGGCTCGCGTAACCTCCTATGGCATCCAGGCATTTTCGCCGGAGGATCAAGTTATTCCCAAAGCCTCCCCCGGCGGCGTTAATGCCTGTGGAACCGGTCAGGTACATATACCGCACCCCATGCTCAAAACACTGGTACAAATGAAGAAAACCTTTCCCCTCCGGCTTTTTAAACACTGGCCCCAGAACCACCCCCACCCGGTCATCGGTCATGCGCTTAACCATGGAGGCAATCCAACTCTTGGGAACTTCGCAGTCTGCATCGGTAAAAAGGAGGAACTCTCCATTGGATACTTCAATGCCTTTTTCCAGGGCGTATTGTTTGTAGTTGGGCCCCGGATTTTCTTTTAGGGAGAGAAGGCTCGCGCCCGGCCGGCTCTGTATAAAATCCCTGAGCATTGCCGCGCTTTCATCTGTGGATCTGTCGTCGATAAATATAATTTCCGCCTGGGAATATTCTTGCAGGGAGAGGCTTCGAAGCAGGCCCTCCATGCGTAGGCTTTCGTTGTGAACCGGGATAATCACCGAAACTTCAGGCTCCCAATTTTCCCCAACTTTACCGGCCCGTCGATCCCGCCTCCATTCCAGAACAAGGCCCGCCATTAATGCGGCGTGAAGGCCGACAAAAACCACGAAAAAGCCAAAGCGGAAAAAATTATAAACCAGCAAGGTTATACCATATTTTCATGTTCTTTTTAACAATAGCCGAATTAAGCTAAGGGACACAAGGCCTTTTCGGTCAGCGCATACTTTTATTGGGATCTTTTCGTTCCAAATAAATGAGGCTAAGTTTCCGGTTCAGCCTCAACTTGAGTCTGATAATAGTCATATATCTGCTTGAGGGATTCACCGATGGCCTTTACTACTTCCTCATTGTACTTGGAAAACAAGGTGGAAACAGAAGGGGGTGGATAATCAGCGGGTTTGAACAGCTCAAAAGGCTCAATGTTAAGGACAGAGGCAAATTTAACTATGCTTGCAGGGGAAATCCACTTTTTCCCGTTTTCAATATCGCTTAGAAAATTTATTGATATATCCGCCTTTTCAGCAAACTCTGCTTGTGTCCATTTCCGGTAGTCTCTATACCGCCTAATGTTGGTTCGGAATATATCCCTCAGTTGGCTTTCGGTCATTTTCCCACCTTGTGGAATTAATCCACCATATTGAGAGTTTTTTTTATTCTATTTTTGGGATTATAGGCTTGACAAACAGCCAATGGCATGATAATAATTTCTCTAGTAGCATTATTAATATAAGGAGAGGCATATGAAAAAAGCGTTGTTTGTTATTTTGGCGTTAATTCCGTTTCTGGTTTTTGCAGGCGGCGGGAGCGCTAGGGAGGCGGCAGGTGGGCCTGTAACAGTTACCTATTGGGATATGCAAGTAGGAAGCGATGCGTATCCCAGAATATCGGCTGAACATGCGAGAAAAATAGCCCAACAACACCCGAATATTACCATCAATGTTGAAAGTATTCCCTGGGCTAACTTTAACGAGACCTTTACAACGGCTATTGCCGCAAGGAATGCCCCTGATTTCAGTACCGGGAGCAGCTTCCAGAGCTTCCAATTTGCCGCAGTGGGAGAAATACTCGATATAGGGTCTATCATTGAGGAATGGAGGGCGGATGGTACCCTTGCAAATTATCGGATAGATCAGATCGAGTATTTCCAATTTAAAGGAGTTCAGGTAGGTATTCCGTGGAACTTCGAGCCCAGGTACATACTATACCGTGCGGACTGGTTTGAGCGGGATAATATTAAAGTCCCTACCACTTGGGAGGAAATGTATACTGCCGCAGTGCACTTTACCAACAGATCTCAGGGTATTTACGGAATAGCTTATCCTACCTTTCAGGCCCAAGGGAATTTTATCTTTCTTAATTGGTGGGCCATGAATGCTGGGGGTGTCTGGACGCCGGACGGCAGAAACCTGGACTTTACCAATCCCAGAAATGAAGAGACCCTGACCTTTATAAGGAGGCTTAGGGATGCAGGTGTTTTTCCCGAAGGTATAGCTTCATATGAAGAAAACAATGTCGTTCAGCTTGCTTCACAAGACAGGTTAGCTATGGCAGTCATTGTCGGCGGAGGTCAGGGCGCCCAGATTGCCGCTGCTCAGCCTGGATTCAGGTACCTTCCGGTTCCTGCAGGGCCTTCGGCCAATGGCAGGCAAGGTTATATAGCTGCCATTAACGCTATTATGGCATACAGTCAGACCAGACATCCCACGGAAACTAAACAGGCATTGAAGTGGTGGAGCGAAAATATGTGGGATCTCTGGATCAACCGGGAAGCCAGAGTAAGCGGTATCCCTGTGCGGAACGATTGGCTTGCGCATCCTACTTTTCAAAACAATTTAACCGATCCTTATATGGCATACTATATCAGGACCGATTTTGCTTCTACCCGCCTTGCGATATCCCCGGCCACCAATGTAGCGAGCTGGCAAACGATAAACACGTTTAATGCCGAGCGGTGGTGGACCGATATTTCCCAGGCAACTCTGGTGGATCCCAGGAGTGTAAGGGACATTTTACAAGATTTTCAGG
>Ga0099364_10014348_pt1 | contig 10552 bp, 13 predicted proteins | sample TergutTh196P3_FD_73070 | JGI IMG/M metagenome (GOLD analysis project Ga0099364, IMG submission 73070) | Microcerotermes parvus P3 segment gut microbial communities from Pointe-Noire, Republic of the Congo - Th196 P3 | ecosystem: Host-associated > Arthropoda: Insects > Digestive system > Gut ...
TTTTGATCGGTATCGGCTATTTCAACTTGCAGATGTATTTCTTTACCAACCGAGTTTTGTATAATTAAGGTCGGATTGGCGGCACATGCCGGTAAGGCAGATAATGTTATAATTAATATGTATTTAAAAATGACCACGATATTCTATTCTAAGCACTCTGTTGAGATTTTCTCTAGGACGCCATAAAAAGTCAAACTCAATTGCTAATTTTCCTGCAAAAACACATCTAGCTCCAAAATTATATAACCAATGATCGGGGTCACGAAAATTCCAAAAAATTCTTTCTATTTCGGCTTTAAGAAAAAAACCTTCAGTAATAGGAAAATCTAATGCTATAAAATAAGATGATTCATCGGGAACATATAGAGGTTGTGCAGGCAATCTAAAACCATAGCTTACATATTGTTCCCCTCGCAACAAATATATGGGTTGTGTAATTACCAAATAAGGACCAAATATTACTCTATCTACAGTGTTGGGGGTATTTTCTCTTAAACCATCGCCGGCTATGTAAAACGAATCATAGCCTATAGCCATAAAAAAGGGAATGCCAAATATAGAATCCATAATTTTAAGTTTTGCAACCACACCGGGAACATTGAGCTGAGGTTTTTCTTGACCTATTACATTTTGAAAATCTAGCGAGACTCCAAAATAAAACATATCTATTAAGCCCACTATAGTTGAAAATTCAAATCCGCCTCTATCATAAGCCATCATAGAAACACCATAAGATCCCCTGCCGATAGTAAAGGCTGTAGGTGTATCTATTGTTTTTATGCTCTTCATTTGTGCTTTAGCAAGACTTGGTAGAATAATTGATGTCAGCAAAATTGATGTTAATATTATAAGATTCGTTTTTTTCATAAGTAAAAGATAAATCCGCATAAAATAAATTTTATACGTTTATTATCGGAAGATAAAAATTTTATCGGAAGATAAAATTTGTGATTTAATTCTAAATTTTATTCTTATTGTAGATTTTCGAATCTTCTATTTTCTTCGGTCAGTCTTCTTATTTCTTCTAAATCTTTAATTTTTCTATTTATGTTTTCAAAATAAGGATTATAATCTCGAGCCAGTTTAAATTCTCTAATTGCAGCATCTAACTCGTCCCCTATAAAGAACCTAATTCCCTCTCTATAATGCCTCTCGGCATCTACCCTGTCCTCATGCGTAACTATTCGCGGGATAAGCTTAAACGACAAGTTTATAGAATAATTTGGTCCAAAAATGCCCAAGTCCTCATAGGATGTATCAAGTATCATGGCAACATTTTTTACTGCATAGTTAAATCCCATACCTACAGAATATGTTCCACCATCATTGATTTTATATCCGCCCCTAAGAAATATAATATTTAAATAATTAAACTCTACTCCAAACTTCATTCTGAAACTTTCATCAAATCCATAAGTAAAATCGTATAAATCGCCTATGTCTATAAGGCTTTGAGATAAATCTACATTAAAGCAGACCCAGTAAGCAAATATATATGAGAAACCTAAGTTTACTCTTCGAGGCAGAGGACTGTTCTTGGCGGGGGTTCCCAAATTTAGAACACTTAAACCCACGAAAAAGTTTCTAATTGGAGAATCTAATGGCGAATATAAATGCATACCCTTCATAATACCCAAGTCTACTGCTGCCGAATTTATAAAGAGTGTATCTATTTTTTGATAAATATATTTTACCGATCCGCCCACATACATGAAATCTAAATTGGCACCATATCCTACTGTAAAGGCACCGTTTACAAATGTAATTTTGGAAATTGCATTTCCACCTATATCTATATGATCAAAGGGCGGAACCCAAAAAATTGAATTTGAAATTCCCATAAAACCATTGTACAATGGAAATGCAGCTGTAATATTTTCAAATCTGGAATCTGAAATTAGCTCTTGATGTTGTAAGGATAAAATTGGAAAATCAAGTGTACCCAATCCCGCAGGGTTATAATACAATGAGTTGACATCTCCTGTGGCGGCAGTATACGCTTCTCCCATTCCTAATGCTCTGGCACCTATTCCCAAATCTAAAAAAGCAGCACCCGATGTACCGGCAGTTCCCGATGCATATACTGCAAATTTTAGACAGAGAACAATTACAAAGCTATATGTTAATTTAACGATATTCATTTCGTCTCATATTTAACCGGCAAAAAACATCTCCAATAAAATTTCGTTGGAAATATCCGAGTTAATTAAAATATCGGAAGTTTTTAGGTTTCCATCAACATCTTCTGACATTTTATTTAGCATATTTTTAACTTTAGATCTAAACTCAAATTTAAACAATATTACAATTTTGTTCGGATTAATTTGAAATTTTACCGATTCAGGAAATGCAAAAGATAGTTTTGAAAATATATAATCCATAATATAGGCATCTTCTTTAGATTTTGGATTACTCAATTTGATAACTATTGCATTGTTTAATCCATGATTATAACAAGATTGTAAAACAAACTCATATTTATTGATTAAAGTTCTAAAATCATCATCAGCCAGCGGTTTTATGGTTTCGGCAGTATTTTTTGCCAAAATATACAATGGAATAGCCAAATCTTTTGAGATTATTTTGAATAGTTCTGTTGGCAAAACAGCTCTTTTAGGCATTACCAGCATCAAAATAGGAGAATATATAAAATTATCATCATTTGGATCATTATTTGGATTATTATAATGAAATAATTCTCTTTTTAGTGCATTTGTTAAAAAATTTATCCTTATAAAATATATAATAGAATTTTGCATAAACTCATCTTGAATTGCAAATCGGTTTAAATCTTCAGATTCTGTTATATAGCCTATATCTGATGAGTTTATTTTTGCCAGTATCTCATCATATAATCCTATGAATATTTTTTGTGAAGGAATTTTGTCATAATATGTATCTGACATTGAATAAGACTTTTTTTTGTAATCTCCAACTAAAATAGAATATCCTTTACATCCTAAAAAATTAAAATATCTTTTCAAAAGATTAGACAATAATTCGCTATGAGCGCCTATATTAGCATCCTGAGTATAAAACAAGTTGGTGATTTCCGGAATATTTATCGATTCTGATAACGCATACGTGGTGTAAAATAATTTGTGAAATTGAACCAACAATTTATCTTTTTGAGAATTTAAACTTGCATTCTCTATATCACTCTTTGAATGTGATGTAATTTTGCTTACAAGATCTTTTAACTCAGGATTAAAAGTTTTCTCTCTAAGTATATTTCTTGCCTCTATGTTATCAGTTCTTTCTTGTGACATTTATATTGCCTTTTTAAGATGATAATTTTATTGAGTATCTTTTGAGGGTTATTGTAAAGCATAATTTGTTTACATAATTATTTTTTTTTCAATATATAAAAATTTTTTATTGACATAAAAATACGATTTTAGATATTGGTAAAATCAATGTGATGAATTCCAGCACCATTCACTCACATTTCCAGACATATCGCCGTACATATCAATTTATTGATATGTACGGTGTATTATCCCCTGTAGCTCAGCCGGTAGAGCAAATGGCTGTTAACCATTGGGTCGTAGGTTCGAGTCCTACCGGGGGAGCATGGCAGAGATTTTCTCTGTTTTGGCCTGCCCCTCGCCGAATAAAGTAGGGGCTATAGAAAAGGACTTCTGTTTGTACTCTTTTGGCTTCATTGCCCTCCTTTTTTGGGGTCTTACAGGAGTCCTTTTCTTTTGTGTTTGTGGATTTTTAAGGGGTGCTCTGACCCCTTGTAGAAAAAGTTTATAAAAAGTTAACATAACATTGAAAAGTGTCCTGTTTTTAGGAGATATTTTTGATGATGCTCTGACCCCATGACTGAAAATTTTAAAAAACTTGCCATAAAAATGGTTGAAGAACAGCTAAAAACAAGAGATATTCACTCAAAAGCTGTTTTGGATGCCATGTGTTCAGTGCCTCGGCATCTTTTTGTTCCCGAGAATCTGCAAAGTCATGCATATAATGATTCACCTTTACCAATAGGGCTAAATCAAACAATTTCACAGCCATATATTGTTGCATTTATGACCGAGCAAATTTCTCCTGTTTCAGGAATGAAAATCCTCGAAATAGGAACAGGATCAGGTTATCAGGCTGCTATTTTAACTTACCTTAAATGTGAAGTTTACACAATCGAATTTATAGAAGAACTCGCCATAAAAGCTAGAAAAATCCTTTCAGAGCTTAATTTTAATAATGTTAAAGTAAAGCATGGAAACGGTTATTTAGGCTGGGCAGAAGAATCCCCTTTTGATGCCATAATTGTTACCGCTGCACCCGATAAAATTCCCGAAAAACTAATAGAACAGCTAAAAGATGGAGGTAAAATGATTATTCCCGTTGGAGAAGTCAACTCGGTACAATTTTTGAAACTCATCACAAAAAAAGATAAAAAGGTTTTAGAGGAAGATTTACTGCCTGTGAGGTTTGTTCCCATGGTGGAGTGATTTTTTTGCACGCAGATAACGCAGATTTTTTTAGATTTTCGCAGATATTTTGGGGCTACCGCAAGGGTAGCCCTTACAAAGGGTCAGAGCATCCTTTTATGCATACATAGCGGCGTTGCACGCAACGCCGCTATGAAAATTAAATCATTTCTTAGGTAACATTATCGAAGTAATATCCAACGGTATAGGGAACAATGTAGTTGAATTGTTTTCTGCCGCAACTTCTTTAAGAGTTTGTAAATATCTAAGCTGTACCGAAACAGGATGTGCTTCCATAAGTTTAGCAGCTTCAACCATTTTTGCAGCAGCTTGAAACTCGCCTTCGGCACCTATAATTTTTGCCCTTCTTTCTCTTTCGGCTTCGGCTTGTTTAGCCATAGCTCTTTGCATTTCTTGCGGCAAATCAACATGTTTAACTTCCACCGAGGAAACTTTTATTCCCCAAGCATCAGTTTGAACATCTAAAACATTTTGAAGTTCTCTATTTATTTTATCCCTATGGCTAAGTAATTCATCAAGCTCAACCATCCCCAAAATACTTCTAAGTGTAGTTTGAGCAAGCTGAGAGGTAGCATAGAGATAGTCATCTACTTCGGTTATTGCCTTATGTGCCGAAACTACCCTAAAATAGAGTACGGCATTTACTTTTATCGATACATTATCTTTGGTGATAACATCCTGTGGGGGAACATCCATAGCAATTAATCTAAGATTAACCCTTACCCATCTATCGATATAGGGTATGACTATAATTAGCCCCGGTCCCTTGTCTTTTTTTAACAAGCGTCCTAATCTGAAAACGACCCCCCTTTCATATTCTTGAACTATTTTTATCGTGCTAAACAAAAGTATAGCCACAATTACAATAAAAAATATCCACCCCGAACCACTAAAAAATTCAAATCCTTCAGGCATAATATTCCTCCTAATTATTTATTTTTTTAACCGATAACCTCATACCTTTAACAGATACGACTATAACAGTATCGTTTTCTTTAATATCATCTTCTGATATACCTGTCCAAATTTCACCTCGAACCAAAACATGACCTTTATTATTTTCAAAGTTTTCTATTGCCTCAGCTTCAACTCCTATCATACCCTCAAAACCGGTAACGACTTCTTCTTTGTGTGCTTTTACAACTAATATTGTCGTAATAATCAACACGGCTATAGAAATTAATGACACAATGATAATTAGTATTATATTAGACATATTCTCAACAACTATAAAATAAAAAATCATGTTCTCACTTGAACATATATCTTTATTTAGATCAATGCAATTATTGTCAACACAAATTATTTTTTAATTTGCGAATTTTATCATATAATCCGTCAAATCCGCCGTTTGACATTATTACCACAACAGTATGCTTACTTTTAACATCATAAATTATCTTATTGGCAATTTCATCTGAATTATCAAAAAGCCATGCATCTTTGCCCTGCGATATCAACTCATTATATACATGATTTACATCTATACGTTCATCTTGTGCAATTTTATGCATATTAAGCGGAGCCATAATTATAATTGTTTGGGCGGATGATAACGCTTGTGTTAACTGCAACTGAAATACATTTCTTTTACTTGTTGCCGAACAAGGCTCGTAAACTGCCCATATTTGCGAATCGGGATAACGAGACCTCATCGACAAAAGTACACCCGATATAGCTGTGGGATGATGTGCAAAATCCTCATAGATTATCATATCTTTTGATTCGATTAAAATTTCCTGTCGTCGTTTTACTCCTTTAAAGGTTTTAACTGCCTCGATAATGGTTTTTAAATCAATTCCAAGTTCCATCGCCATGGCAGATGCTGCACATATATTAGAGTAATTAAAATCCCCAAATAGATGAGTTTCGAGATTAAGGATATTGTTTTTATCTGCCAGTTTTATTTTCGATAGATGTTTTGAGTATTCGATAAACTCAATGTTATAATCCGCATCTTTAAAACCAAACGACTTACACATAGACATTGAACTTGAAATTATTTCGTTTAAACTTGAATATTCATTAGAATAAATTACCTTGCCGTTTGAGGGTATAATTTTTAAAAGATGTCTAAACCATTTTTTAATTTCATCTATGTTGGGATAAATATCGGCATGGTCAAACTCGAGCGATGTTAAAATTGTATGATGGGGCTGATATTTTATAAATTTAGGAAACTTTTCAAAATAAGCCGAATCATACTCATCTCCCTCTATCACAAAATATTTTCCATTGCCAAGTTTAAAATTTGAATTATAATTTGCTGTTAACCCGCCCACAAAAAACGAGGGGTCGCTTTCGGCACATACAAGAATATGGGCTAACAATGCCGTGGTAGTGGTTTTTCCATGCGTTCCACAAACTGCAATAACCTCTTTGTCTTTAAGAAAGAATTTTTTAAGAGCCTCAGGCATGGAGATGTATTCAAGTCGTTCATTTAAAACATATTCCAGCTCGACATTTCCTCTTGATATGGCATTGCCCACTATTACAATGTCAGGGGATTTAATGTTTGCAGTATCGTATTTGTCGTACAATATTATTTGCGAATCTTTTAGTACACTGCTCATTGGAGGATACATGTTCGCATCAGATCCTGATACCGTGTGTCCTATTTCTTTTAGCATACAAGCAAGGGCACCGGTTGCCACCCCACAAACTCCGATAATGTGAATTTTCATCTGGTTGGACTAACTTTTTTCATAATGAACCCCTTTTACATCTCCTAAACGCCGAGACCTTTTTTTATATGTTCCTGTATGCTGTAACATTCCGCAATTTTATCTAATATTCGCTCAAATAATTCTTGTGAAATATCCCCCTTATATTCTAAACATTGTGATTTATATTTGTTAAGGAGAATACTACTTTCTATAAAATCAGTCCGTTCTATTTCAATAACACAATCTTTCTCAAAACATGGTTCATCTTCTTTTTTAACTAATATATAGTCCCTAAAACTATCGGTATATGTAGCTACCTGTGATGTCGTAAGCGTAAAAACTATCCCATCATCTGTTACATTATCCGATAATATAATAATCCATTTAGCTTTACGCCTACCATCTATAAATACATACCCTTTATCAAGAAAAACAGCCCTTGCTTTAATACCAACCGATTTGAGTTCAATTTGCATATATTAACAGCCATGATAGTTCAAAGCTATTGATGCAATTTCTTTTTCTATATGTGCAATATGGTCAATATCCTTTTGGGGCATATTATTATCTTTAAGAAAAAGTTTAAGGTCTATGTCTCCACCCGCCTCTGCTTTTTTATAAGGAGATTCATTATGAGTTTTATGGGTAAGCTCATTGGCTGTGGTATAACAATATTTTTTCGATAACTCTTCCATTATTTCAATTTCTGATTTAGAAAACCATAAGGACTCAAATTCTTTTTTAGCTATAATCCTATCAAGGATACAATTAGTATCAATATTTTCCGGAACTATATCAATATATTCAAACATGATTTCTTGATTAAGATTAAATTCCTTTTTATCTTTTTCAGATGATAAATTAAATATTCTAATTGCATTGAGCTTTTCATATGTTTCTGTAGGAACAGGACCAAACCACTGTTTTGTATATTTATCTTTTATAACAACTCTACCATATCGAAAAAGATGGAGACAATCAAGATAATATAATAATTTATTGGCTTTAGTTAATCCTAAATTTTCGGTATTATTCGCAAAATAAACCAATATATTGGCTATTCTTCTCAATTCTATTTCAGCTTTTCTATTCATTAAACATAATTCCTTATGTATCTATAATAGTACAAATTTAATACGATTTAATATTGTTATAATATGACAAAATAAAGTATACGTTGTAAAGCAAAAAATTTTTAAAAAATTGAAATAAATTTTTTATTTTTAGTTGACAGAATTATCCGCCAAATAAAAATATCCATAATATTTAGATTTTCGAAAAGGTAATCAAATTGGCTAATATTAAGTCACAAGAAAAACGTATTAAACAAAATGAAAAGCAAAGACAAGCTAATTCGCAGGTGAAATCGAGCATCAGAACAGCAACCAAAAAGGTCGCTAAATTGACCGATTCTAAAGATGAGAAAGATATTTCACTAATTAAGACACAGTTTGTTAAATTTGTTAAGTTAATTGATACTGCCGCTAGAAAAGGCATTGTTCATAAGAGAACGGCTGCCAGAAAGAAGTCTCGTTTGGCAAAAAGAATTAATAAATTGCAAGGTTAATAGGTGTATCGGTTTGAATAAGGCTGATATTATAAATGAAATATCTGCTAAACGCGGATACCAAAAAAAAGTGGTTCAAGATATTGTTGATTGTTTTCTCGATTCAATCAAAGATGGTATCGAAAACAAGGGATCGGTAGAAATTAGAAGTTTTGGTACTTTTTACAGGTCTGATAAAAAAGCTCGTAAAATACATTCTCCTATTGTTGGGAGGGTATTGGATATTGCTGCAAAGCGAGTAATGTCTTTTAGAGCGAGTAAAACTACAGAAAGAGTTTTAGATTAAGGGCGCTTAGCTCAGCTGGGAGAGCATCTGCCTTACAAGCAGGGGGTCACAGGTTCAATCCCTGTAGCGCCCAAATTTACTGCCTTAATTGAATCTTTCTTAGGTAGCAATATTTTCTGCTTTCACTTCTTCAAACAATAAATCTTCAACTTCTTGTTGCACTACATACTTTATAGTTCTTGCATTTTCGCCTTTAGCGTGTAACTTGCAACTTACACGACTATATAAATTATCCGCATCTATTTGACCATTACTCTCATTAACGTGTCTAGCAATTTCTTTATTTGCAATTTTATATACTGTTTCTACTGTAAAATCATTAAAATGGATAAATTTATCAATTCTGTAAAATATAGGTAGACCAAGATGTTTTTTCATTTCATCTTTATTAGTATAATTTGAAGTAAGAAAAATGAGCAACCCTGAAATATCAACTCGATATGTCGTATCACTAAAAATGGTGTTATCAAAAAGTGTATAAAAAATTGAATAAAAATAGTCCGGAAGTTTATCAAATTCATCAAGAAATATCAAATTTGACTCCCTTTCCAAAAGCTCAAAGCCAATGCTTGTTCTGTTGGGATTATCTCCAAACAAATAATGTGCATTTGTGTTATTTTTAAACATAGATAAATGTTTCTCAAAAACTTTACCATTAAAGAATTGTGTAGCAATCTCGCGTACCATTTCTGTTTTACCTATACTACTGTTGCCATAAAGCATTACAACAAACGGCTTTTTTCTGTTTGTATGCGTTAAATACCATATGCTTTTACTTATTGCATTTACCGCTTCTTCTTGCCCTATAATATTTTCAAAAATGCTGTTTATATTGTTAACAAAATGTTGTGAATCACGCAACATTTCATATTTTTCCCATTTATAATTTAGCTCTATCTCTCCCTGTGATTTTAGCTTTCGCAAATAATCTTCAAGCGTTATTGTTGGATTATGTATGAGTATTTGTGCCACCTCAGTAGTTAAATCTTCAATAAGAGCACCCAACCGATCATGAGCAGTTTCAACTATACCATGATAATCATCATTTCTAACAATCAATATTTCTGTTTTCTCAAAATTATCTGCTATTTCAGGAGATATACCACTGACAGAAACACGCCTGCCATGTTCATCATGTTTGCGAACCATATACATAAAATCATTTTTCAACTCAAGAGTAACACCGCTGAGTATAGAAACTATTTGATTACTAAAATATGCTTTTGACCCTATTATGATTGTATAATTACGAATATCATTCATCTTTGTTTGTCTTCCTCTTTTCAGCAGACACACAGGCATAAACAACATCATAGAGCATTATTTTGCTTTCAGAAGGATCATCATAAATCATTTCGGACGATAATGATTTGTCAGATTCATACTGACTGGGAGGATATATATCAGCTAATGTATCGCTTGGCTCTATATTGCTTAACATACTTTGCATCTTGTAAATCTGTTTTATAAAATCAAATGAATCTTTCTTAAAAGTACCTACTTTTATACAATAGAGTGTCATTTGAGTAGATAATAAGTCATTTCTCTTATAATTGCTGACAAAAGCTGTATTGTT
>Ga0099364_10014349_pt1 | contig 10552 bp, 7 predicted proteins | sample TergutTh196P3_FD_73070 | JGI IMG/M metagenome (GOLD analysis project Ga0099364, IMG submission 73070) | Microcerotermes parvus P3 segment gut microbial communities from Pointe-Noire, Republic of the Congo - Th196 P3 | ecosystem: Host-associated > Arthropoda: Insects > Digestive system > Gut ...
ATTTTTCCACAGCGATGTGCAACCGGCGTCCGATGGCATCATCCAATCGACGTTTAATTTGCAACAGTTCTCGCCGCCGGTCGTCGTCTTCTCGGGAAATCCTCTCCGCCGCTTCGCTGGGGGTTGCTGCCCTGATATCCGCCGCAAAATCACAGAGTGTAAAATCAACCTCGTGACCAACCGCCGACACGACGGAAATCGACGAAGACGAAACTGCCCGAACCAATACCTCTTCGTTAAATGCCCAAAGGTCTTCAATACTCCCACCGCCGCGAGTCACCACGATACAATCAATATCTTGACAAACAATATCTTGTGATCGGTTCACACGTCCCTGATTTATAAAATGGAGAGCGTCCGCAATGTTCTGGGCAGCACCGTCCCCTTGCACCTTGACAGGAACGATGAGGACATCCATCATTTTGGTCCGACGAGTCAAAACTTGAAGAAAATCTTTGACGGCAGCACCGGTCGGGCTCGTGATGACGGCGACGCGGTGAATCACTTTGGGGAGCGGCTTTTTACGCTCCGGACGAAACAATCCTTCGGCTTCAAGTTTATCACGAAGCTGTTGAAATGCGAGTTCCAAAGGCCCTATACCCTTCGGCTGCAATTCTTCAATGACCAGTTGGTATTTCCCATGCTGAGGATAAACATTGAGACGTCCCCGGCAGATGATTTCCATACCGTCTTTGAGTTTGAATTTGCCCCCCGAAACGGACGCTTTCCAAATCACAGCGGAGAGTTGAGCGCCTTCATCTTTGAGAGTCAGATAGACATGTCCTGACCGGTGATAGGTCAAATTGGAAACTTCCCCGACAACCCAAAAGGCGTTGAACTGTGTTTCAAGTTGCGATTTGATTTGCCGGGTCAGTTCGCTGACGGACATCGGTACCGCCTGCATGCTCGCCGCTTTGGGTGCTTCCGGCATCGGCATAGAAACTTCGGCCATGCTTTTAATTTTGGCCAGCGTTTTGTGAGCGGGAGTATTGGCAATGTCGAAGAGCGGAGAGGACTTGGTCATACGTTGCAGTGTACGCTGGGTTGTTCGATAAGGCAAGACGGCTAAAATTGAAACATGGTTTAGCTTCCGCAGGATGAATACGCATTTTCAGCACAGGGGTTACCCAACCGACGCCGTCAACACAGTGATCGGAAGCGTTTCGTTCATGCTCCCCGTCCGATAACCAAGAAGATCCAACGCAACATAATCAAAACCTAATGCCTTAAACTGCGAATATATTCGGTTGCGCAGTGCCGAATCAAATAGTTTCTGAAAACCTTCCGCGTCGGTTTCAATCCGTGCAAGGTTACAGTGAAACCGTACTCGGACTTGCTTAAATCCGTTATCTATCAAAAACTGTTCCGCTAGGTCAATTCGGTGCAAACGTTCCTTAGTAATCGTTTCGCCGTAAGGAAACCGAGACGAAAGACACGCAAAACTCTGCTTGTTCCAAGTCGGCAATCCCAACTCTTTTGATAATTGCCTGATTTCATTTTTCGTCAATCCGGCTTGCCGCAACGGGCTTAACACATTACATTCCCGAACGGCTTGCAAGCCGGGCCGGTAATCCCCGTCGTCGTCTGCATTGGAGCCTTCGGCAATGTGGGGTATTCCGTGTGCGTCTGCGACGGCCCTAACCTTGCCGAGCAGTTCGGTTTTACAGAGATAACAACGGTTAGTCGGATTATCTGCAAACCCTTCGACTTCCAATTCTTCCGAATCGATAACGACATGTTCGATACCGAGACTTTCGGTAAAGGCAACCGCTTCGTTCGATTCACGTTTCGGAAATGTTGAAGACCTCGCCGAGACGGCAAGGACACCATTACCCAACACATCGTGTGCTGTTTTGAGCAGAAACGTAGAGTCGACTCCTCCGGAAAATGAGACGGCCAGCCGGTCAAGCCGGCGGAGGTTGTCTTTCAAGAGTTCGTATTTAGTGTGTGCGGACATTGACTGCGAAGGAATTTGAATTGTTTACGAAGATTATCACGGCATCTTGCCCGGCTTGAAGGGTTGTTTCCCTCCTGACGATTCGATTTTTGTTTGTAGGAACAGCGAATACCTGTCAGTATAGCGCAGAAATTTCGTCTGTCAAGAGGCGGGACTCCGGTGTTGCCCCCGAGAGTCGCCGACTTTGTCGGCGCAATGACCGCGAAGCGAGCGGGGGGCGTTAGCCCCCCGACGAGAACCGACGACTTTGTCGTCCGGCGCACTGCCCGAGACTGGTAACGCAGTTGACCATCGTGAACGATGAAAACGCTGCGGCAATACCGTAGAGCGGTACAAACAAGTTGATGCAACCGTGAACGTCCCCCGCCTTGACGGGTTGTATTTATGGTATAGAATGGACGTATGTATCGCGGGGTAGAGCAGTCGGCAGCTCGTGAGGCTCATAACCTCAAGGTCGCAGGTTCGAGTCCTGCCCCCGCCATTCTGTCCATATTCTTTACGCTCAAGCACTCTCTTGAAATCACGCTCCCACGCCAAGCACGGAGCATATTCTTATAGCAAAAAGCCAGCACAGAACCCAGCATTTCTACATAGGAAATCCGTTGACTCTGATAGTCGTAAATCCTTGCCCTACAATGGATTAAGTCATTGTAAAAAGCGAAAGCGTACTTATCATTTTCGGCAATTCGCCACGCCGCTTTGCCCGAATAACCGACCCGTAAAAGTGCCGCCACGATAACTTGCCGCCAGCCTGCACCGTTGTCTATCATTTCCCAAACAGAGGCAGAATCCGACGAAAGTGTTGGAAAAAGTGTTGGGTAATACCGCTCGTCATTCGGCAATCCGAAGTGAAAAAGTTCTACCTCGAAGGATTCCGGCACAACCGGATCAACGGACGGAGGAGAAATCGCCGGGACACCCGCCGGAGGCGAGACGGCAACGTCGGCATTTTCGATACCCAAATTTGCGATGCGCTTACTTGTTGTGTAAGTAACACATTTCCGATTGCTACGTATTCTACTCATAGACTTCCCTCCGTGATTGCAAGACAAAGAAAAATAGGTTCTCGCTTGCGGTTGGTAATTCCGTTATCTTTGCGAGCGGGGAACGAGATTCGCTTGTCAAAACAAACGAGAACCTTTTTATGATTACAGACTCATGGGCACCTCTAATAATCCCATTTTATGCATCTTATTCGCCGAGGCAAGCCTCATTCAGCGGAAATCGACACTTTTTCCCCAAAAAACAACACTTTTCATCACGCCAATGTCCAAAATGACAACATCAGCGCGCCCCCTCCCCTCACCTCGCCACCTTCGGACACCGCAAACCCACAAAACGACCCATATTATACACCAAATTCCGTATCCCTATCCAAAACGACGCACGCTCCAAACCAATACTCCGCAACAACTCATCACGACAACGAACCTTCATCAAGCCAAATATGTGCTCCACACGACAACGAACACTCGACTTCATCTTGTTCATATTTTTCTGCTCCGCCGACAACGGCTTGTTACGATAACCCTTCTCGCAAATCATCGGCAAGTAACCACGCCTTAACAACTCCAACTCCGTCTCCTCGCCAACATATGCCGAGTCTCCAAACGCCTCCTGATCCGCATACGACGCACGCTCCGGCAAAACACTCAAGTACGCAACACTGTCATGCACCGAAGCATCCGTCACCGCATAGTCACGAATAAACTTGTACTCCTCATCAGCAAGCACATGATCCTTATAACCAAAATACGAAACGCCATTCTTCTGCGTCCAACGTGCGTCCGCATCCTTCTGCGAAAGAACATGAGGATTCGACGAAAACGATTCGGGAATCTCTCCATTCTTGATTTGTTCGTTCTCTTCTTTCGTGTTGCGTTGCTTCGGAACTTCCACGAGAGAACCATCGACGATGGTTCCGCTCTTCGCCTTAAAGCCGTTTGCGTCAAGGACTTCGTTGAAGCGGTCGAACACGACTCGTTCCAGTCCGAGGTCTTTGAGTTGTTCGCCATAGAGCCAGATCGTTTTCGCGTCGGGAACGATGTCGGAAAAGGAGAGACCGAGAAAATCCCGGAAGGAGAGTCGGTCTCTTATTTGTCGTTCGGTTTCTTCGTCGGAGAGGTTGTGTAGGTTTTTCAGGATGAGGATTTTGAACATGAGTAGGACATCGAAGGGTTTTCGACCGGCGTTGGAGAGTCGTTCTTTCTCTCTAACTTTGTTGAGGTCTGGGCGAAAGATTTCCCAATCGATGAGGGCATTGAGTTTGGGCAGGAAGTCGTTGAGTTGATAGATTTTGTCGAGTTGGTTTTCGATGTCGAAGAATGAGGGCGGACGCTGGTGCATGAGTGCGGATTGAAAAAGGAATATTCATAAAGAATACTCCCTTTTCAAATTCTGTCGAGGGACACGAGTATTTTTAGAGGTGCCCACAAACGAGAGTCGCCGACGAGAGTCGCCGACTTTGTCGCCGCAATGACGGAACTTTGCGTCCTTTGCGTAAACCCTTTGCGCTCTTTGCGGTTAAGTCTTTTTTAACGCAGAGTACGCAAAGGATTGCGCAAAAAACGCAGAGGCGCACTGCGCCGACATAGTCGGCGACTCTCATTAACCATTACCCCCCTTGCATGACAATGCTCGATGTGCTATAATACCGACAGTTCATACTCAAAGGAGATTGTTATGTCAAACAAAATGTTAAACTGGGGTGGGGGGGCAATTTAGAGAATCTCGAGAGTCCGGCGCACTGTGCCGACAAAGTCGGCGGCTCGCGAAGGGGGCTAATGCCCCCCGCTCGCGCACCGGAGTACCGGCTAAATGCCCGAGGTTTCACGCTGGTCGAACTACTCGTTGTGATCGCGATTATCGGTATGCTCATCGCCCTGCTGTTGCCTGCCGTTCAAGCCGCCCGAGAAGCCGCAAGGCGTATGCAGTGCGCCAACCACCTCAAACAACTCGGACTCGCTGTTCATAACTTTCACGATACCCGGCAAGGGGTTCCGCCAAGTTTCATCGAAGAGTGGTACCCCGGGTTTTTCTCATTCCTCTTTCCGTTCATTGAACAGAATTCTCTGTACGAAATTGTTGTGAATGCTCGAACACCGAACCAAACAGCCCCTGAACGTCAAGGATACAACATGGCGTGGCGTTGGTACTGGAATGACTGCGTAAGAGAAGGACAACCTAATACCATTGCGGGGCAACGAGCGGCGTTTGGATCTATCCCCATTATGAAGTGTCCCACACGCCGTTCTGCCGGCACCATTGCAGTTACGGACAATTACGACGGCGGACCGGGCCCCACGGGAGATTATGCCATTGTCTATCTGATGTCCAACAGGACACCCAGGGCCGGTGAGACGACCAGTGTCGACGATCCCCGAGAATGGTGGCACTATATGAGTAGTCGAAATAGATGGAACGATGCCATAAACAATCCTAATCGTGCGGCTTTTACCGGTCCCTTTCGTATGGCGGCTATTGATGGCAATGACGGACGCACTTGGCGCCCCCCCAACGGTTTCGAACTCTGGACAGACGGAAACTCCAATCAACTGATTATTGGAGAAAAGCATATCCCCACCCGTTCACTGGGACGGTGCGAAGTGGGAAGCGGGACAAAAGAGAAGGTTTTTATTGCCGATTGCTCGTACATGGCAACCGGAAATAATGCGTGGGGTTCAATGTTCCGACGCACCGGAAACTGGACAAACGCCATTGCCCCTTCCCCAAAATATAGGGACGAAGGCACAGCATCGAATCCTGATTGTCGTCCTCAAGACGCTTACGGTTTCGGCAGTTGGCATCCGGGCATTTGTCAATTTGTTCTCGGCGATGGGGCGGTACGCAGTTTGTCGGCAACCACGTCGCTTCAAGTCGTGCTTATGCTTTCCGATGTTTCTGACGGCGGATCGGCAGCGATTCCGTAAAGATTAACGTTATTAGGCGCGAGCGGGCGGGCGTTAGCCCCCCGTTGAATAACCAACACGCTTCCAACGGGGGGCTAACAATCCTTTTTTACCTATGAAATTCACATCGCATTTTTGGTCGTTTTTGTTTATCCTCATCTGCACATGCTTCATCTTGGGATGCGGCGGCGGTCGTGTTTCGGTCAGCGGACATGTTAAGTTTCCAGACGGCGAGCCGCTGACGACGGGCAGCGTTGTGTTCGAGTCGGAGGGCTATCAGGCGTACAGTTACATCGGTGCGGATGGTTCTTATTCGCTCGGCGAGATAGAACCTGGTGATGGAATCCGTCCCGGCGAATACAGGATAAAGGTATTGGCAACGACGGGCGGCGACAGCGGCGGGGAACCGCTGGTTCATCACGTTGATCCGAAATACGAAAATACCGCCACTTCAGGTTTGACATGCACCGTCAAAGGAAGAATGACATTCGACATTCCGGTGACGAAGCCGGGAGAATAAGGCTTTCGCCGGAAAGTTTCCTACCCATCGCCGTCATTACACGTTCCGAAAAATTATTAAAATATTCCGGCTTTTGTGAACGTTGAACAAAAGCCGGAATGGATCGCAGCGCAATGACGGAGGAACTGTCTAATGGGTACATCACTTTTGGGCAAAAGCCTTACTTTTTTCGGCACTACACTTTTCTCACGGCAATCACGCTATTGTGTCCGCCGAAGCCGAGCGAGAGGGAGAGTGCCGATGCAATACTTCCAGAGCGTCCCTTGTGCGGAACATAATCCAAATCGCACTCCGGGTCAGGATTGTCCAAATTCAACGTCGCCGGATAGAAATCATTCTGCACCGCCAACGCCGTAATGACCGTCTCAATGCCCCCCGCCGCTCCTAATGCATGTCCCGTCATACTCTTCGTCGAACTCACCGCCAACTTGTAAGCATGGTCGCCAAACGCCGATTTAATCGCCCTCGTCTCTATCGGATCATTGATCGGAGTCGATGTCCCATGCGCATTGATGTAATCAATGTCCTCCGGTTTGAGTCCCGCATCTTGTAAGGCAAGTTGAATCGCCCGCACCGCTCCTTCACCGTCGGGACTCGGTGCCGTCAAATGAAACGCATCGGCGGAAGAACCATAACCCGCCAACTCTGCGTAAATCTTTGCCCCACGCCGCTTTGCGTGTTCCCACTCTTCCAAAATTAAGATACCGGCACCTTCTCCCATAACGAAACCATCCCGGTCTTTATCGAAGGGTCGGCTTGCCCTATGCGGCTGGTCATTGAAGTCGGTACTCAATGCTTTCAGTTGACAAAAGCCGCCGATTCCATATTCCGTAATGGTGCTTTCCGCTCCGCCGGTGAGAACCACATCGGCACGACCGCTGCGGATTCGATCCAGTGCAAAACCGATGGCATCGGTTCCTGATGCACAAGCGGTAACAACGACGTGGGCGGAGCCTTTGATACCTAGCAGCATCGACACGTTGCCTGCCGCTTCGTTGGCGATCATTTTTGGAATCGTCATGGCGGGTATTCGATTGTTCCCTTTTGCAAAAAGTTTGAGATGTGCTTCGTCGTCAATTTCGAGACCGCCGATTCCATTTCCGAGCAGTACGCCGCATCGGTTCGGATCGTCGAATGTGAATTGATCGAGACCGGCATCGTGCCATGCTTCTCGACCGGCGATCATGGCGAATTGTGTGAAGATGGCGGTTCGTTGTACGAGTCGGTGTTCCAGAAAGTCGGTGGCTTTATAATTTTTGATTTCTCCGGCGATTCGGCATGCGAGAGTGGAGGCATCGAATCGGGTGATGGGAGTGATACCGCAGACACCGTCTTTGACGGCTTGCCAAAAAGTTTGAACTCCGATGCCGATGGGACTGACGACTCCCAGACCGGTGATAGCAACGCGTCGCATAGTGAACTCCTTTCCTTACTCGGTGCGAAGCCGAGTTTGACAAAAACACAAAAAGTGTCAAGGCTACGATTCTAACGTTTTTTTTGTGATTGTCAATGGAGTTTTTGTGGAGACGGGTGGGACATAGTCCGTCGACACGTTTCAGTTTGGAGCGGAAGGTAGGCAACCGACCGCCGGGCGGTTGCGTCGGCGATAGCCGACAGAGAACAACCAAACGACTCTCGGTTCCAGTGCGGACTACCGCACGTTGCCGCCCGGCGGTCGGCAACCTACCCCCATTAGGCAAACGTGTCGACAGACTGGTGGGACATAGTCCGTCGACACGTTTGCACAAAATCGTAACGTTGTAGAGTATCGAGAGTCAAAAACCTCATTTTCACCTCTTTCCCAATAACAAAACTACCTCAGCAGCCGATGCGCCTCTGAAAAACTAACCTCATTTTCCTCATTTTTGTGCGGGAAAATGAGTTGAAAATGAGGTTTTCATACTCAACGCAGAAAAAGCAGAAAAAGCAGAAAAAGGTTACGGAACAAGTCTAGTATTTTCCGGCGAAAACCTAACGCTCGTCCGCTCTTGCGCTCTTTTCGCCGTCCAAACGCAGACCGATGCCGTCGATGTATTTCGATTCGTCGCTCGATAAAAATTCTATCGCGGCGGCAACTTCTTCCGGCGTTCCCCAACGATTGCGTCGGGAATCGGTTGCGTAACGCTGCTCAACCTCTTCGGGAAGTTTTTCTCCCCAGCGGGTTTTGATCCAACCCAGCGAGAGACAACGCACCAAAACGTCTGGGGCGAGGTCTTCCGCTAGGGATCGGCTAAAACCGAGTAACGCTCCCTTTGACGCTCCGTAAAGTTGAGCGGTCTCGCCTTGCCAGCCGTAATCGACACCGTTCCAGCCGAGAAAAAAAATGGTGCCTTGCTTTCGTTCCAGCATTTTTTTGCCGATTATTCGGGACAGTAGAATCGGCGTAAAAACGTCCGTCTGTAAAATCAGTTGCAGTTTTTGTTCAAACGGCATAGCCGCTGCCGGGGGCAACATCAGATCGAGTCCGGCGGCGTTGACGAGAATGTCGATATGGTCGGTCTGGTTAAAAACCTGCCGATACAATTTTTCCGCTGCATTCGACTGAGAAAAATCAGCCGTAACGACTTCTGCTTTTCCGCCCTGCCGTTGAAGGGTCTCTCGAAGTTCGTTGACGGCAGAAACGTTCCGATGGGCGTGGAGGATGACTCGCACACCGGCAATCGCAAACCGTTGAGCCGTCGCCGAGCCGATGCCGCCGGACGCTCCTGTGATGAGTGCTGTTGATGTCATTGCTTGGCTGTGTTGCCCGGCGAAAAAGTCAGCGCAGAACAAACGGAGTACGTGTCGGTAGATATGGCGTTTTCAATCGCGGGAGGTAAGAAGTTTTGTTACCGACATTTTGTAGCGTACCACATGTGGGGCGGCGAGTCAATATCGCCATTTTGTTTTTTGGAAAACTGGGCAGACTGTCGACAAGTTGGGCATCCTGCCTTGTCGCCGACATTGCCGACCGGCGGTCGGTTGCCTGTCAGACCGATCCAAATCTGAAACTGGTTGCCGGAACTGCCGCTCCGGGCTCTGTTTGTTCTAGCGGCTTCGGCATTTTTCCTCTTTCTTTGCAAATTTTCCAAAAAATGGCAAAGTTCGGGTAATAGGGACACCGATGATAGAAATGCAGGGCGGTAGCCTTTGAGACAAAATCATGTGTGTTTTCCCGGGGGGGATGGGTCCGGTGCGATGACTTTTCTTAATAATAGTCGCCCGGACTTTTTTTGTGCGCACGGCGGGGCGGTTACAATACGATCCAACTACGGGGTACCTCTAATCACGAGGATTGCAAAGTCACTTTTGGGTCGTTTGGAGCCGAGGGGATTTCGGAGGGTGACCCAGTCCGTTAACGGTTTCAGTTTGGAGCGGGATGGTAGGCAACCGACCGGCGGTCGGTTGCCTACCTTTGTCGCCAAAAGAAAATCTTGCACATCTTGTATGCTACTACGGCTCTTTGGTTGCAGCGATACCGTACTGTGGTAAAATGTCGGCGATGAACGAAAATGAAACAACGGTCGCAGTGATTGACTCCAAAGCGTTACTCAAAGTCTTTGGACCGTCCGATTCCAATCTCCGCCGTATTCGTGAGGCTCTCGGTATCAAAGTAACCCTCGACGGAAACAAAATCCTACTCCGAGGAACTTCCGAAACCGTTCAGCGGGGAGCGCATCTCTTGGAACAACTGCAACGTTTTGCTTTACGCAATGGTCATTTGGACACTGACGACATCCGCCGGGCAATTTCCGAAGTCGTACACGGAAAAGAAGTTTCCAATATCAAACCGATTGATGTCTATCATGGCAAACAGATTCGGGCAAAAACCGACGGACAAGCCAGATATTTGGAACTGCTCCGAAGTAAAGCGATTGTGTTCTGCATTGGTCCCGCCGGTACGGGCAAAACCTACCTTGCCGTTGCCAAAGCGGTGGAAGCGCTGAAAACCGAGTCAGTCAAGAAAATCGTGTTGGTGCGTCCCGCCGTTGAAGCAGGAGAGAGTCTCGGCTTTTTGCCCGGAGATTTGCAAGCGAAGATCAATCCGTATCTTCGTCCGCTCTTCGATGCTCTCGGCGACATGATGGATCGGGACATGCTAAAACGGTACATGGAAGAAGACCGTATTGAGGTGATTCCTCTTGCTTATATGCGGGGGCGGACGCTTAACAATGCTTCGATTATTTT
>Ga0099364_10014350_pt1 | contig 10551 bp, 6 predicted proteins | sample TergutTh196P3_FD_73070 | JGI IMG/M metagenome (GOLD analysis project Ga0099364, IMG submission 73070) | Microcerotermes parvus P3 segment gut microbial communities from Pointe-Noire, Republic of the Congo - Th196 P3 | ecosystem: Host-associated > Arthropoda: Insects > Digestive system > Gut ...
ATGCCTATCGATTTGGTGATTGATTTGGGCAAAGAGGAAAATCTGAAGGGTTTCAGATACCTCCCACCACAACGAGGTATGGGTGTCATCAGTCATTACCGGTTTTTTGTTTCAAAAGACTATCGGCAGTGGACATTAGTCGATGAAGGCGAATTTTCCAATATACAGAATAACCCTGAATGGCAAACCAAAGAATTTATTCCCGTTGTGGCGCGATATATCAAGCTGAGCGCTTTGAGAAATACAAGGAACAATGACGGGGCAGGTTATGCAGAATTTGATATTATTACAGATTGAAAGGATGAAATTTAAAATTTAGATAAGATAACCATGTCGATTTTGATGAAAGATAACACCTCATTTTTATCCTGTAAATTACTGAATGGCATGATTTTTGCAGAGAGAGAAATATTAATAATGTATTTCGTACATGCGCGTATTGTAAATTATTTATTATTTATTTACGCCATATTTTTGTTTCCGGAGTCTTGTTTTTTAACAAGACTCCGGATTTTGTTTTATACTGCCCAAAGAATTTCAGATTGAAAAGATTAACTTTAAAAAGGAGATAATGCCTATGGAAAAAAAAAGAATGTAAGAAAAAGAAGTGTTATGTATACACTTTATTCGGAAAATAATTCAGTTAACGTAATATTTAATAAAATTGTAAAAAAACATGAAACTATTTAATTGGAGTTCCTTACTCTCCGTAACAAAAAAAGTAAGAATTGCTGAAATCGCGTTTATTTTTATTTTACTGGTATGTAATATAATGATTTTGCATGCGCAAAACATTAGAATTTCAGGCATAGTAACCGAACAGAACGGAGAAACATTACCGGGGGTGAATATACAGATAAAAGGCACCAGTACCGGAACATCTACCGGTATGAGTGGAGAATACTCGATTGAAGTACCCAACCAAAATACGGTGCTAATTTTCTCGTATGTTGGCTTTGTGACTGAAGAAATCCCTGTCGGTAACCGACAAATCGTCAATGTCACCCTAATTGAAGATGTAACGAGAATAGATGAAGTAGTAGTTGTCGGTTATGGCACAATAAAAAGAGCCAACCTGACCGGAGCTGTAGAGTCGGTTAGCGGCAAAGTCCTCGACGACCGTCCTATTACGACAATTGGGGCAGGATTGCAGGGCGTTATACCCAACCTGCAAATTATTCCTCAAGGAAACGCACCGGGACAAGGTTCTTCGTTCAATATTCGTGGCTATACGTCGCTCAACGGTGGCGGGCCATTAATTTTGGTAGACGGGGTTGTGCAGGACCCCAACTTAGTCAATCCTGACGACATTGAAAGTGTGACGGTTCTGAAGGACGCTTCTTCATCTGCTATTTATGGAGCCAGGGCGGCCTTTGGCGTTATTCTGTTCACTACAAAAAGCGGAACAAAGAACCAGAAACCTGTATTTAATGTCAGTATTTCACATGCAAGTTCTTCTCCAATAAATCTACAGCACACTATGAACGCATTTGATTATGTAAATATTATGAACCTCTCCGCAAGAAACAGTGGTCAAGGCGCTATCTTCGGAGAACGACAGGTAGAATTTATTGAGAAATACCACAGAGATCCGGTAAATAACTTGCCCGTATATTTTGACCCACTCATCGAGGTGGACGGGAAATACGGCTACTGTGGAAATACAGATTGGGCAGAGGAGGTTTATAAGAATGGAGGTATGCAACGGTACAACATCAGCATGAACGGAGGCTCCGAAAATACACGCTACTTCGTTTCGTACGGTTTATTAAATCAGCAAGGCATCTTGAATATCTATGATGATAAGGACCAACGGCATACAATCAATATGGACGTGACAACCGATTTAAAAAAATGGCTAACATTTGGCGCAAAAACCAGGTATACCTATCGTGTAGAAGACCATCCATCCGGAGGAATGTCAAGTTCGGGATTAAGCGCCTATTCCGGTGCTGTAAAAGGCGATTTACCGCCATTTATGCCGATTAGGCATCCTGACGGATCTTATGCAGGACAGGGCGATATTACCAATCCTTTTGCTATTGGTGAGTTAGCGGGAAACGACCTCCGGAAAGTCAACGATTTATGGCTGACCGGCAGACTTACGATCCGTCCTTTGGAAGGGCTCAATATCAATGGTGATTTCACTTTTAATCCCTATTCATGGAATCGAAAACGCACGATAACCAGATTCAATGAAAAACGCGCCGATGGCAGCGAAATAATGTATCCATGGGTAAGGGACGACGGCGTTCTGATGGAAAATCAAAACGATTACTATACATCCGTAAATGTTTATGCAGATTATTCCGTCAGTCTCAATAGCCATAACCTGAAAGTTACCGGCGGATACAACCAGGAAATTAAAACCAACTCAAGTTTTAACGCCCAAAGGCTAAATCTGATTGATAAAGACCTTCCGATAATCAGTCGTGCCACAGGTACGCAAACTGTAGGCGGCGATGCAACCAGTTGGGCGGTACAGGGCATTTTCGGCAGGATTAATTATGATTACGCCGAGAAATATCTCTTAGAAATATCAGGGCGTTATGATGGAAGCTCAAAATTTGACAAGGGTAATCGATTTGCCCTCTTTGCTTCATTCAGTCCGGGTTGGTATATCAGTAAAGAAAAATTTATGCAAGGAATAACCCATATTATTAACGAACTCAAATTGCGCGGAAGCTATGGCAGTCTGGGAAATCAGAATGTGGGCAGCAATTTTGCATACGTACCGGCCTACAGCATTACTACCAATCAAAGCTATCTTATCGGCGGCGAAAGGGGTATTGCAGTTACAGCGCCGGGTTTAAGAAGCGCCGATCTTACCTGGGAAACAGTGAAATCATGGAATCTGGCTGCTGATTTCGGTTTTTTAAATTACAGGCTGAAAGGTAGTTTTGATATTTTCGAAAGAAATACAATTGGCATGCTCACATCCGCACAACCATTGCCGGGCGTATTAGGCACGGGGGTCCCCGATGAAAACGCTGCCGACCTGAAAACGAAAGGTTGGGAGCTGACCCTTCGTTGGAACGACCGTATTAAGAGTATTGGGCTTGATTATCATGCTTCTTTTGTTTTATCGGACGCTTTAGCAGAAATCACAAAGTATGAAAACCCCACAGGTACATTGGCATCCGGACACTATGTTGGAAAGAAAATCGGTGAAATCTGGGGATACGAATCGACCGGACTTTTCCAGAGCTATGAAGAAATTGAAAATGCTCCAAGACAAAACAGGTTATATAATGGCACATGGCATCCGGGCGACGTACGCTATGTCGACAGGGATGGCAACGGTGAAGTATACACGGGTAGTAACACCGTTGATGATCCCGGCGACCGTTTTATTATCGGTAATACAACTCCGCGCTATCATTATGGTATTACACTTGGAGGATCATGGAAAGGGATCGAATTGGAAATGTTCTTTCAAGGCATAGGTAAGCGTGATTTCTTTCCTGATGGGCGATATTTTGGAGTGAATGGACGATGGGATGTGCCGACAAGAATGATTGACAGTTATTGGACGGAAGAAAATCCGGACGGTTTTCTGCCAAAACAGTACCAAGAATCGCGAGGCAACAGGCAAACTAACACATACTATCTGCAAGATGCCTCTTATTTGCGCTTCAAACAACTGACAGTCAGTTATTCGCTCCCGTCTAAATTAACAAGGCAATTATCGATGGACAGGGTAAGAATATATTTTACCGGACAAAACTTGCTTACCTGGACGAAACTTTCTAAAATGTATGATCCTGAAACTACTGGGACGGCAGGAAGCTCTACCGGAGTCGTCAGTAATATGACATACCCTGTTGCCCAGACTCTCTCTGTTGGCTTGAATGTCACTTTTTAAAATAACTTAATTAATAAACAATAGAAAAATGAAAACTAAATATTTCATATTATCCGTATTATTTATAGCGGTTATGGGATTTCAGTCATGTGATGTAACCGACCGAGTCCCTGAAAATGCCATTACGGACTTGAACTACTGGAAAAAAGTAGATGATTTGAAAATATGGGCAAAATACTTCTATACCAATTTTCCGGGACCGGCTTACTCAGATAACACTTCAGACATCATTGTACCTCAATCAGCCCCGGCCGCTATTTTTAATACGCGCACCGTCCCAACCGGCGACACAGGTTGGAGTACCGGCGATTGGGCAAATATTCGACGTTGCAATTATTTCATGGAACGTTATCAAACGGTCGAAGGAGATGCGGCAGATATTAATCACTATGTGGGCGAAATCCGTTTTTTCCGCGCTTACGAGTATTTTTCCAAGGTGAGGACCTTTGGAGATGTGCCCTGGTTCGAAAAGGATTTGCAAACGAACGATACCGAATTACTTTATAAAGGACGTGATCCGCGCCTTTTTGTTGTCGAAAAAATTATTGAAGATCTCGAATTTGCCGCTGCTAACATGAAACTCCCTTCCCAAGTGCCCAAGGGACAATTGCATAGTTATTGTGCCTGGCATATGTTGGCGCGTGTCTGCCTGCATGAAGCTACATGGCAAAAGTACCGCGGAGCGAATGAGAGTGTATGGAGACCCTTGATGGAAAAGGCCACACAAGCATCTAAAACTATCATAGACTCCAATCTATATGACATAGAACCGAGCACATCAAGGTACACCATGGATGATGACCATCCGTTGAATTATAAAGCAAAGTTCATTCAGCAAGACCTAAGCAATGATACAGAAGCCATTTTAGTCAGGTATTATTTGAAAGATGTTATGACGCACGGGATTAGCAGGGTTACTTCTAACGGGATTAGTAAGGATTTTATCGAACAGTTCTTAGATATCGATGGTGTTCCGATTGCTTTGAGTAGTAAGTATCTTGGTGATGATTCCACTATCATTGAATTGCAAAACCGGGATCCTCGAATGTGGAACATAGTCAATAACAGGCACGTGCCATTTACTCTGACGAATGGAGTACCTGTATCAACATTTATTGATCTTCCAGGTGTATTAAGTGACGCGCAGAATGCTACAGGTTATATTTCCACCAAATTCAGAGACCCTGACCCTGAACAATGGGTAGCAAATGCCAGTACTACCGACTGGTATATTTTCCGGTATGCAGAAACGTTGCTTATCTATGCCGAAGCGATGTGTGAGTTGGAGCAATGTTCTCAACAGGTGATAGATATCACTATTAATAAACTTCGCAGCCGTCTTGATTATACTGATGGAAGCGGTAATCAATATACTATGGGACGCCTCACAACCAATCCGGTTGCAGATCCTATGGCTGTTACCGTAACCGGTCAAGCTCGTTACGGTTATGAAGTGGCTCCGCTCCTCTACGAAATTCGCAGGGAACGATGCATTGAATTGGCATTTGAAGGATTCCGATGGGATGACATTTGCCGGTGGAAAGCAGGGAAAGTATTCGAAAATCCAAAAACCATGTGGGGAATGGTAGTTAGTGATGAATTAATCGAACGCTATACAAATTATAATGGTGGTACAAATCCGTTTCGTAGTTCATCATTTGCAACTATTACCGATTGGGATGGCAAAACAAAGCAGTTATTGCGAGCCTACTCGGACGATTTGGAGGCAAGGCGAATTTGGGATGATAGAAATTATCTTGATCCACTACCTTTAAATCAGCTTACACTTAATCCTAACATCGGTCCGCAAAATCCCGGATGGGAATAGTTGTAAAATTTAAGGCTCTATAACGTTCCGAATGGGTAAGATAACAAACTGTTCTTAAAGACTGTCCCCTTAAGTTTGCAAAATGTCGGCAACAAGAGACAGTTCCGCAAGGGTTCGTTATAGAGCCATTTTTTAAATAAAAAAGAAGGTTTTATCTTCCACAAATTGTGTTGTCTCTACTGACCACTTGAAATATATTGTGAAACCAACATCGACAGTGCATTTCGCACTTCGGTATTGGGATAATCTAATGCAAACATGTCTTCTTTTCCTTCACGCAGGCTCAAATAACCGGTTTGAAACAGGAAACTTTCAGGTATTGCCTTTTCTATTTCGGTAGAATTATCAAAAAAATCTTCCGAAACAGAATAATTCCGAAACTGCTCTACTGACAGTTTGTTCGACTTCAAATAGTCTACAAACATAGAAGATGTCCCGCTTTCTATCCAGTAATTTGAAAACCTTTTATGGAAAAAAAACCGTAATGTGGAATACGGATTGTATAAGCGATGTTTTCCGCCTGTATCGAAACAAAAGCCATTATAATAGTCTTTCATTTTCTTGATTAACTCCTCTGTTGATAAACCAAACTTTTTTGCTGTATCGTCAAGGTGATCGGGGAAATATTTGATAATCTCTTCTTCGGTCCATCCGCAAAGCGTCCCGTATTCTTCATCAAATGAAATATCTGTGATGTTATTCAAAGTCGAGAAGACGCCCATCTTCGTAAACTTTGAGATGCCGGTGATAAAGATAAAGGAAATAAATTTATCGTTGGCTTTGATTTGCGAATAATAACTTTTCAACAGTTTGCGGACTTTGGGCGCCATGTCGGGGTCGTTTACGAAATCGGTGTAGGGTTTATCGTACTCGTCGAGCAGGAAAACTACTTTTTTTCATTTCAAAATCCTTTTTTACGAAGTGAAAATATTACGGCACAAAAATACTATAAATATTTAAGATAACCAAAAGAGAATTTACCACAACGGCAACACTACCGGAAGGCAGAACGCAATTCAAAACTGAAAAAAAACGGAAAATTAGAAAAAAATATCTGAAATTGGGAACGAAAATAGCAAATAGTTTATATTTTTGCAGTTGAAATCATTTAAAAATAACTCTTAATTGTGTGTAAAAATGAAAAAACATTCTTTTGCAGCCATAGTGATAGCGATTCTTTCTGCTTGCAACAGCTCTGAATCAGGTCGTGACTTAGTACTACATGAACTCGATTACTTTGAGACGCAAGGTGTTAATGTACTTGTGTACAGCAACTTGTTTACCGGAGGTTTTAACGATGAAAAGACGTCGGGAATCGAGTTGATTCACCATGGAGTTCGTACGGCGCAAGGGGGCGCAGTGCGTCTTTCCAACACACCCGAACAGTGGGACCTCGTTCCTGCCATTCCCGAACGGAAGGTCGACAGAGAGACGAATACCATTGAAGCTACGTTAAGGTATCCTGATTACGACTTTGATTCGCACGTAGTGGTCACAGCCAAAGGTAAAGCAGTTGAGATAGCCGTGTACCTTGATAAACCTGTTCCCCAATTTTTAGAAGGGAAAGCCGGCTTTAACCTTGAGTTCTTGCCGTCCCAATACTGGGGTAAGGCATACCTCATGGATGGGCGTCACAACCTCTTTCCCCGTTATGCCGTAGGCAACACGCTTTCGAAGCCTGACAGTGAAAAGATAAGGCAGTTTAACGGTTATGTGACGGCAGACGACAGGGGTACGGGCCGGTTTGTCGATCCGCTGCCTTTAGAGACCGGACGTAATATTATTCTTGCCTCCGATGATCCTGAGCGCAGGGTCAACATCACCTCACACGACGCCGACCTGATGCTTTTCGACGGTCGTATGCTGGCGCAAAACGGCTGGTTTGTCGTTCGCAGTTTGCTGCCGACAGGAAAGTCGGGAAAGGTTTTGACCTGGACCGTAGAACCTAATGCCATTCAGGGTTGGATTCGTGAACCGAACATAGGTTTCTCGCAGATCGGTTATCTCCCTACGCAACCGAAAATAGCTATCATAGAACTCGATAAGCAGGACAAGCCGCTTGCAAAAGCATCGTTGTATAAAGTAGACGGCTACGGAAATGCGACTGAAGCATTTAGCGCCCCTATCGTTTCCTGGGGCGACTATTATAAATACCACTATGTGAAGTTTGATTTTTCTTCAGTACAAACTCCCGGTCTTTATTATATTCTGTATGGCGGTTTCAAGACGAATAATTTTATCATCGAAAATAACGTTTACGATAAGATGACCGACGCCACTATCGATATTTGGATACCTATACACATGAATCATATTTTTGTCAGAGAGGCATACAGGGTATGGCACGGCGAACCATTCAAGGAAGGCTATCAACAGGCGCCACCCAACACCGATCACTTCGACCTCCACAGTCAGGGACCCACGACCGATACCAAGTATAAGGCATTGGAAACAATTCCTGGATTAAACACAGGGGGCTGGTTCGATGCCGGCGATTTTGACATAGAGACAGGTTCGAACATTGGCGTGTTGAATAACCTTGCCCTGATATGGGATTTCTTTAAACCGATGCGCGACCAGACTTTTGTAAGCCAGGAACAGCGATATGTTGATATTCATCGTCCCGACGGTACACCCGATATACTGCAGCAGATAGAGCATGGCGCATTGCAGTTAGTAGCACAGGCCGAGATTATCGGACACATGACACAATGTCTCTCTAATTCCGTGCTCTATAACTACCATCACTTAGGCGATGCCGCTTCCATAACGGACGGTCTGCCCTATAATCCGAACCTCGCCCCTTATGAGGTGGCCAAAGACGGCAAATCAAGCGGGGTAAAGGATGATATGTGGGCTTTTACCTCCCGCAATCCAAACCTCGATCTAAGGGCCGTGACAGCGTTAGCCGCAGCAAGCAGGGCATTGAAGGGATATAATGACGAACTGTCGGCTAAGACGCTGAAAGAGGCGAAAAGATTGTTAAAAGAGGCGACGCAGCTGTTAGCTAACAGACCACAACAAGGACTGGAAGCAAGTAGAATGGGCGGCGCAGGAGCGGAGATGGAGCCAAACCTTCAATTATATATTACCACGCGGGAGAATCAATATGTTGATCGCTTTGAGGAACTATTCTGGCCTTCTATTGAACGAAGTAACATCAATATGATTAGCGGAAGCATCATGACAGCAATTCATGCCATACCCTACATGGACGCATCCTTTAAAGATAAACTCCGTCCTTTTATCGTGAAGTACAAAACCTATATCGATTCGATTGCATCTGCAAACCCCTACGGCGTCCCTATCGGTCTTGGTAACTGGGCCGGAAGCGGCAATATAGTAAGTTTTGGAACGACCATTGCCTTTGCTCACAAATACTTCCCCGATATTGTCCCGTTAGATGATGTTTTCAGAGCCACCAACTGGCTGTTTGGCTGCCATCCGTATCATAATTATTCATTGGTAGCGGCTGTTGGCGTTGTCCGTCCAAAAGAAGTCTTTTATGGTAATAACAGGGCTGACTTCTCATTTATACCGGGTAACGTTGCTCCGGGAATTCTTTTCAGGCAACCCGACCATTTTGAGAACTACGACGACTGGCCGTTCCTTTGGGGACAAAATGAGGGCACGATAGGAGGCAACACCGCCTATTTAATTTTTGGAAGCGCTTTCAAGGATATAATAAAACAACATTGAAAGATAATAAGAATGAAAAAACAGTTGATAGCTGCGCTGTCAGCAGTTTTGTTTCTTCGTTTTAGCGCAACAAAGGAAGATAATAACAGTCAAACAGAAAAAGGCCTGAACCTTTCGAGGAGTGGTTAGTAAAAAAATGTAGGAATTACAAGGATGAATAAATGTATAATTAGTGAAGAAAAGCAGGATATGGATAGGGGACGTCCGCGTACCCAGTTCCTGGGATCGCCCACAGCTCCCGCTGTGGTGTCCTCCTCCCATCGCTGAACATCGTTTTTGAAAATATTACCGTATTATTTGTGCCGAGTATGATTTTATTTCTTATTTTTGCATTTTGCAGACGGCTATCGTTAGAAGTTATTTTGTAACCAATTAAAACGAAGCCCAAACTAATTTCGTTATATTTAAAGTTTTTGAAATGGATAGAAGTTCGAAAAATGTAGATTTGCACAAGGCAAAGGACGCGAAAAAAGACGAGTTCTACACGCAATTAACCGATATAGAAAAGGAACTCAAGCATTATCGCAGTCACTTCCGAGATAAGGTGGTTTATTGCAATTGCGACGACCCGCGTATCAGTAATTTCTTTCATTATTTTTCCTACAATTTTGAGAAATTAGGGCTAAAAAAACTGATTGCCACGTGCTATAAAAATCAGGAAGTCGACCTGTTCAGCCTAAACAATTCGGAAAGGGCTATTTACCTGGAATATGACGGCGACAAGACAGGCAGAAATGTCCCCGACCCTTCCGAAATCGGTATCATCCATTTAAAAGGCGATGGCGACTTCCGAAGCCGCGAATGTATCGAACTGTTAAAACAAGTGGATATTGTAGTCACGAACCCGCCTTTTTCTTTATTCCGCGAGTATGTGGCTCAACTCATTGAGTACGACAAGAAGTTTTTAATCATCGGCAATGTCAATGCCATCACCTATAAAGAGGTTTTCAAGTTAATCAAAGAAAATAAATTATGGTTAGGGATCAGCATCCACAGCGGCGACCGCGAGTTTGGCGTACCCGATGACTATCCGTTAAAAGCCGCCGGGTATCGGATAGACGAAAAAGGTAAAAAATTCATTCGTGTGAAAGGCGTCCGTTGGTTTACCAATTTAGACTACAAAGAACGTCACGAAGACTTGATCCTGTATAAAAAATAC
>Ga0099364_10014351_pt1 | contig 10550 bp, 6 predicted proteins | sample TergutTh196P3_FD_73070 | JGI IMG/M metagenome (GOLD analysis project Ga0099364, IMG submission 73070) | Microcerotermes parvus P3 segment gut microbial communities from Pointe-Noire, Republic of the Congo - Th196 P3 | ecosystem: Host-associated > Arthropoda: Insects > Digestive system > Gut ...
AAACTACTTTTGATGGCGCTGCCTGTACCATGACCTCCCGCGTCTCCCTCCCCTCCTATGAAGAATGGCTAGGAGGTCTTTATGGCGTTGGCTATTATCCTCCCTCCGGAACTCTAGGCTATGCTTTTTGTCAGGCACGATTCAATGCTGCTGGATGTAATGCTTCCTCTGGCACTGATCTTGCTAATGGCGCAACCTTAGGCCAATATAGTTTCTTTAGCGCCAATAATGTCCTTAAGCGTCCACGTTACCCTTGGCTTAGAAGTCCGGATTCGGGCAGCACGACGTACGTGTTCGCTGTTGGTGCGGACAGCGCGACGTATTCGCTCGACTATAACGGCTCGGGTGGCAGCACTGGGGTTCTGCCTTGGCTATATATCGACTCCTCAATTGAGATAGAGGCTGGCAGCGGGACTTATGCTGAGCCATATTGTTTGGCAGGAGAATGTAATACCGCTCCCACCTTCGCCCTCACCAGCCCTGCTGCTGCTAGCACGCCTAGCTCACCAGTGACCATATCGGGGACGGTTACTGATCCGGATACGCAGACCTTGACGATAAGGTATAATTTGGATACCACAGTAGGTAATGGGACAGATTCGGGAGGGAGTGTTTTGACTACGGTCTCAGCTCCAGTAACTGATGGTACATTTAGTTCTGGTATTACCATGGCTGACGGATCTCGTGTCCTCTATGTTTGGGTTTGTGATGAGATTGAATGTAGTGGCGTGGAGAGTAGGGCCTTCACGGTGGATAGTACTCCTCCACCTACTCCTACTCCCAGTCCTACACCTAGCCCAACGCCTACTCCTAACTCCACCTTAGAGGATCTAACCCAAGGCCAAATCATCCAAATCGCCCCCAACGCTGGCACCTTTATGTGTGACGCGCAGGTTTGTGACGACGACGGAGCTCCTGCCGAACCCTACAAACTAATGTACTCTGGCCTTTCCGATGGAGCTACTCGTGGTTTTATCATGGTGGATAATTACTGCGCTTGGAGAAGTGCGGATTGTACTTATGCCTACAATACCAATAATACCAAACAATGGTTTGGAACCTCATGGAACTCCAACTATGGTGATACCACCCGTAGCAATGACCTAGGCGGTGACCGCCAAAGTCAGCATATCCTCATCCAATTAGAAAACTTCTACAATTCTTTACCCTCCACCATCGGAGGAGTAGCTAAGGCCACCGCCATCCCTACCCGCTCCTTTGACATGTCTCCCATTGTGGATACTTCCGGTTCTGGCCCTACCACCAAAGGAGCATGTAATACCACCACTAACTCCACTGCCTTCGGTAATATCCAAACTACTTTTGATGGCGCTGCCTGTACCATGACCTCCCGCGTGTCCTTGCCCTCCTATGAAGAATGGCTAGGAGGTCTTTATGGCGTTGGCTATTATCCTCCCTCCGGAACTCTAGGCTATGCTTTTTGTCAGGCACGATTCAATGCTGCTGGATGTAATGCTTCCTCTGGCGCTGATCTTGCTAATGGCACAACCTTAGGCCAATATACCTTCTTTAATGCCAATAATGTCCTTAAACGCCCCTACCGCCCTTGGCTTAGAAGTCCGCGTTCGGGCAGCACGGCGAGCGTGTTCAATGTTGCTGCGAACGACGCGACTGATTCGCTCGACGATCTCAGTGCGAGCGTCAACGGCTTTGGGGTTCTGCCATGGCTTTATATTGACTCCTCCATTGAAATAGAAGCTGGCAGTGGAACTTATGCTGAGCCATATTGTTTCGAAGGAGAATGTAATACCGCTCCCACCTTCGCCCTGACTAGCCCTGCTGCTGCTAGTACCCTCGCCTCGCCGGTGGCCATATCGGGGACGGTTACTGATCCGGATACGCAGACCTTGACGATAAGGTATAATTTGGATACCACAGTGGGTAATGGGACAGATTCAGGAGGGAGTGTTTTGACTACAGTCTCAGCTCCAGTGACTGATGGGACATTTAGTTCTGGTGTTGCCATGGCTGATGGCTCCCGCGTCCTCTATGTTTGGGCTTGTGATGAGATTGAATGTAGTAGCGTGGAGAGTAGGGCCTTTACGGTGGATAGTACTCCACCGCCTACTCCTACTCCGAGTCCTACGCCTAGCCCAACGCCTACTCCTAGCTCCACCTTAGAGAATCTAACCCAAGGCCAAATCATCCAAATCGAGCCAGTCTCGGGAACATATATGTGTGATGCGCAGGTTTGTGACGACGACGGAGCTCCCGCCGAACCCTACAAACTAATGTACTCCGGCCTCTCTGATGGGGCTACTAGGGGCTTTATCATGGTAGATAACTACTGTGCTTGGAGAAGTGCGGATTGTACTTATGCATATGATACCAATAATACTAAACAATGGTTTGGAACTTCATGGAACTCCAACTATGGTGATACCACCCGCAGCAATGACCTAGGTGGTGACCGCCAAAGTCAACATATCCTCATCCAATTAGAAAACTTCTACAATTCTTTGCCCAGTACCATCGGTGGAGTCGCCAAAACCACCGCCATCCCCCCTCGCTCCTTCGACATGTCTCCTCTCCCTTATACCTCCGGCTCTGGAGCCATCAGCAAAGACGCTTGTAATACCACCACCAATGCTACCGCCTTCGGTAATATTGGAACTACTTTTGATAGCTCTACCTGTACCATGACCTCCCGTGTCTCCCTCCCCTCCTACGAAGAATGGCTAGGAGGACTCTATGGCTATGGTTACTATCCCCCCTCCGGAACCCTAGGCTACGCCTTTTGTCAGGCTCGCTACGGGGCAGCTGGGTGTGACGCCGCTTCCGGTACTGATCTCGCTACTGGAGCTACGCTCTCCCAATATGGTTTCTTTAATACCAATTCTGTCCTTAAGCGTCCCTACATCCCTTGGCTTAGAAGTCCGAATTCGGGCAGCACGACGTACGTGTTCTATGTTGATGCGGACGGCGCGACTAATTCGCTCGTCAATATCAACGCGTACAGCAATCATGGGGTTCTGCCCTGGCTTTATATCGATTCCTCAATTGAAATAGAGGCTGGCAGCGGAACCTATGCTGAGCCATATTGTTTGGAAGGAGAATGTCCTCTTACCTCTGTAGGTCCAGCCTCTGCCCAATCCATGGTAAACCTAGAAGTAGCAGGAGCATTAAATATGTTCTGTGAGGATGAGGTGGAATTGAATATACCAGCAGGATTAGGGAGTGATATTCAACCAGTGGTGTGTAAAGTATTTACCAATGGACCAAAGAGCTATATGGTAGATGCTCTATTGTCAGGTGATCTAATAGGTAGTGGTATAGCCACTGGGAAAAGTATAAGTAGGATTACAGGTAATCCTACTTATATATCTCCAGTTACCTTAGCTAATGGGAGTACTAATGCCTATGGTCTATTTAACTCTCCGGTTAATGCTAGTACTGCTTGTACTGATCTTAATACCTCTGCTCCTAATTGGGGGGTTACTGGGGAGATTATTAATAGTTCTCAACCTGCTCTTTCTGGGGTTGGGGATGAGTATAAGTTCTGTGTGGGGGCTTATGCTATTGAGCCTCATAGTGCTGGTATGTATACTGGTAATATTACTTTTACCCTTAGTTCGATTGATGGGGTTTAGAGCTAAAGCTTTGACAAACAGATAAAATTGTTGATATAATGATTATTGAATTATTATCTAGTAAGAAAAAGGAGTCTATGCCTGCCAAAAAGAAAAAAGCTGCTGCTAGCAAGAAAGTGAAGACAGCAGCCACTACAGTTAAGAAAACTACCAATGCTTTTGAGAAAGCTTGGAACAAACCAGACAAGAGAGATGGTCTGTCTTTTAAAGATACGATATTGGTGTTGACTATTGCTTTAATCACTATGGGGCTGGGATATTATATTGGTTCGGTGGTGGAGAGTTCGAGAGCGGCAGAGCTGATTAATAAGATTGTTTCTCAGACGGCGACGGCGAAGGTTTGCCCGACGAGTGATATCACTATTACTAGATAGAGCATTGATAAACGGACATCAAAAGCTAACCACCTCTGGCGCTGACCGGAGGTGGTTTTTTGGCTATGATTTGAGAACAGCGCCGAGGATGAGCAGCCAAAAAATACTAGCAACCAAACCTAAGATGCCGGTCACTAGGCCGGCGGTGGCTAAGCCCCGAGAGTTTTTGAGGCTAATAATGCCAAAAATTATGGCGACGAGACTGCAGACAATGGCTATGGGGGCTACTAGAGCGGTGAAGATGGCGATGATACCAAATATGAGGGAAGTGATGGCTAGGCCTTTGTTCTGAGAGGGAGAAGCAGTGTTCACAGTGAGTGGTTTTCTAGTTATGGTTGGCTAGAAATTATTATAGCATACCTAAAACTTGACAAAAAGCCGCTTTTGGTTGTAAATGCGCGAGGAGGCGGGACGGGAAGGGTGGTTAAGGGCGGAATAGACGCCGGTGAAGTTGTGGTGGGTGGCTTTGTCTAGCGTTGTCTTAAAAAGCAGATCCTCCTTGCCATTAGTCAGTTTGTCGTGGGCGATGATGACTTTGCCTCGGGCATCTTTAATAACCAGATGTCCTTTGCCCATAAGGCGAACATTAAAAGCTATTTTCTTGGAGCGGACAATAAAGGGATCCTCGAAACTTCCTCTGCCAGAAAAAGGCAGGTCTATAGTGAGGAAAACAATTCTGGTTCGCCTGAGGAAAAAGATGATAACAAAGAGGGCGGTTGATACCCCCAACCAGAATAAAATGCCGGCGGTGGGGAGAGCATAGCCGGCGACATAGGTCATGGCGCCGAGAACTTCGGGGTCGGGGCTGTCGGGGGGGTTGGAGTCGGAGCTGGGAGGAGTGGCGTCGGTGGCGAGGAGCGAGGAGGCGGGGCGGCGAAAATCAGAGGAGGTGTCGTCGGAGGTGGGATCGGAGGGGGTGTCGTCGGGGGCGGGGTCGTTGGAGCCTCCAGTGTCGGGAGCAGGAGTGGGGGTAGGAGAAGGAGCGGGGGTGGGGGTGGGAATGGGGGGAATGGGGGTGGCCTCGAAATGGATAAAAACTTGGCGCTGGTTATAAGTGCGCAGGAGGAGGTTGTCCTCGAAGTAAGTGCCGGTGAAATTGTAATTGCCAATAAGGCCGAGAGTGACGGGAAAAACTAAATCTTCTAAATCGTCGGTCAGCTTATCATAAGTGGCGAGGAGGTTGCCGTCTTTATCCTCGAGGATAAAATGTCCCTTGCCGACGAGCTGGACGTTGAGCACCACGTTTTGGTTGCGGGTGATAAAAGGACTGGCGAGGCTGCCGCTGCCAGACAAAGGCGAAGACATCTCCATAGAAATGACGGCATTGCTCAGGGCCACAGCAAGTTCTACTCGCTGGGTTTGGCTGCTGGAGGGGGTTTGGGCGAGACTGGGGCGAGCGAGCGAAAAGAGCCCAGCGGTAGCTACGCATATAGCTAAGAGCCAAAAGCGAAGCCGACCAATGGAGCAGGTCTTGGGCATCTATTTACTGATCTTTCGTTTAATAGCCCCAGAGCGTGGCGGGGAGGTTCTTCTCCTAGTTTTGGCGCGGACAATTTTGCGAATAAGGAGGATGAGGAGAAGAAGGAGAACTAAAACGACTGCGGCGGCGATGACAATTACCCACACAGGCAAGACCACTGCCAAGCGTTGCTCGCTATGGAGCTGGCCTAGAAAATCACTGTTTTGAGTGAGATAATAAAAACCAATAGAGCCGGGAGCTTCCCATTCCAGCTCAAACTCGCGGTCGTAGTCGTTGAAGACTACCTTGGGGGCGTTTTCCCCAATGTGGGCTATTTCTTTGCCGCCAAAAACATTCTTTACCGTGAGGGAGTTGTTGACAAAAAAATGGGTGTTGCCGGTATTTCTGATGGCGAGGGAGGTGGTGATGGTTGGTTCTTTGTACCAGCCGCCAAACTGCCGATTGACTACTTCACCTCCTCGCTGGACTGAGCCTTCTATTTCGGCCATAAAGAGACTGGCTATTTGGTAGTGGGCCATGACTCCTTCGGCGCTGGCAGAGGCTATTTTGCCTCTGGCGGCCACGGCGGCGTATTGGCTTCCTTCCGGTGCATTGACGGGAACATTCACAGTAAAGACAATTTGGCGCTGTTCATTGGCCTCGAGGATAAAGGATCTGTCTTCTTCTTGGAAAAAGACCCAGTCGGTGATTTGGGTGCGGGTGCTGGGAGCGTCGAAAACATTGCTGCTATAATCCGCGGTCATGCTATAGGGAATGGCGTGCATTTCTACCTCTAGGGCGGTTTTGCCGTCGTTGGAGACGGTGACTTCGTAAGTGGAGCTCTGGCCTTCTTTGAGGGTGACGGTTTGGATGGTGGGCATGACGCCTAGGGCGATATTATTGGTTCGGACTTGGGCGCTGGCTAGGGTGGTGAGGGATAGGCCTAGGGCTAGGGCTAGAAGGCTAAGTATGACTGGGCCCATGGCCAATTTGGCGCGATTGAGTAATTTTTTGAGCTGATGCATGCTGATGATCTTTCTCTATACAGACTTGGCTTTATGGTATCATTTTGGGCGGGAATAATCAAGGAGAAGTATTATGAGTTGAAGAAGCTATAAATTACGGAACCGGCTCTATCCCTTTCGGGCAGGCTGCCATACGGCAACTTTTCAAGCCAGTCCAACTTACCCGTATTGTAACACAGGGGTGTGGGTGAGACCAACTTCTTTTGATTAAGAAACTCCCTGCAAAGATGATTCGTATTACCAAAAGTTATTAAAAATAGCAACTTTTGGTAATAGGTTTTGGGGAAATAACAATAGCTATCTCCTGATTTTACGAGTATTTTTGCTATAGATTTTGTGATAGAGATCTATGATGCACACCTGAAACACATTGGACTTCTTCTCAAAAAAACCAAAGATCCTTTCTGAGACCTTAGCGATATCAGCTCCCATTTGGAAAAAGACTGTGTCGTCTGGGAAATACTCAATTATATCTGCTAGCCCGCATCGGTAAAATCTTTCGCTTTCTACAATATGACAATGTCGTCCCTCTTTAATACTATACTGATCATCTTTTGATCTACTAGATAAGAGTCGAATAATACCAACTAATCTCTTGAGCTTATCCTCTAATTTATACAATCTTTCTGACTGCACTGAGCAGTCATCAAAACACTCTGTTAAATCAAAACCAGACAGACAAACATTACAATATCTAAAAGAAAATAAGATGGGCGGAGGATCAGCTACTGTGGGGTGGAGTTTCAATGTGACGGGAGGCCTATCTGCAAACCTCAAGAAAGAAATCGTACTGCTGGCTGAAGTCGAGCTATTTGACATCTGCTCAAATCTAAATAGCTTGGGGTTTAATGCTACTAAAATAGTCAAAAATAGCTTGGCGAGGAATGACTATCTCTTTTTGGCCCTCTTTGTAAACATCTCTCCAAGGAGGCTCGCAATGAGAGAGCTCAACTAATTGGAGGGCACTTTTAGCACCATAGATTTTGAATACGTCTTGAATTATTATTTTTTGATCGTCATTTTGGACAAACTCAACTCCTCCTTCTGCTTCCTTAATATTGTCTGCGCCATATTTTTTATATTTTTTATAAACTGCTGGCACTACGGGCCCGTATGGCCAAGCTTGAATTGGCTCAGGGAATAACTCAACTTGGTTATTAGTTTCTACCAATACCCAAGCATAGGAATAATATAATAGTTTTTGCAGCTTGATGTTTGTGACTGGTTCCCCAGTTGTTCCGGCTAAATAAATTATGTAGCTGGCCACATTAAAGGCATTTTGCATATTTTTATTTTTTCTTTATATATTCATTATAACAATAAACAATAAACTGTAAATAGGAGTGAGATTATATCATAATTCTGTATTATTTTGATATAGTTTTTTAGTCGAAACTATGTAGAAGAAAGGCTGGTAAAAAACTCCCTAAACTTCGCCGGCGGTTTCCCCGCCGGCGAAGTTCAACTCTAAAAGTTAAGGAGCAATGCTGGCTGTGAACTCTACGGTGTTAGCGTAGGTGTAACCTGACTCTAAGAGATAGGTCACCACCGCACCGAAGTTGACATAACCAGTGCGTTGACCGGCAGCGCCGTTGGCGTCCAGTAAGTCCACTGGCGAGCCCTTGGGCGGAACACCATAAAAGGTGCTGGCCACAGTGGGCGCAGTATTGGCGCCAGCTGTAGTACCTACAGCATTAGCCCAAGCGTCGTCGTCGTCGGAGACAAAGGTAAAACCCCAGTCACCGCCATTGAGGCCGCCGCTCAAAACTGCACCGGTAGTCAGTACCGAAGTAACTTCAGTGGTGGCAGCGGGATCGAGCAGGCTAGTGTCAGTACCATTACTGTTGGTATCGTCAAGAGCGCTGTCATCAAAGATGTTGAGCTGCAAGATAGATCCGCGCACATCATTGGTGGAGATCACCAAGTCAGTAACCGGAGCCACACCAAAACCACCATTGCTACCGGCCACAGCTGGAATAACTCCAACAGTGACAGCATCAGAGGAGATGGAAATCTTGCTGGCTGAACCCACAGAGACCTCATGAGTCCAAACGGCCTCGTTAGTGCCAGAGGCAACTTCAGCAGCTAAAACTGGGCCAGCTAAGGTCGCTAAACCCAGAGCAGCGCCAATCATCAAAGCTGATTTGATTTTCGTCATGCTTTTTTTCCTTTCTATTGTTAATTTATAATGGGTAAGAGAGCTATTTATGGGCATAGGGCCTCCTTCTACAGCTGGACGCTGGCAATAATTTCTACGGTTCCTTGATAATACTGACAAGAGGGTTTATTAAAGTCCATTTTGGCGCCATACCAGAGGTAAGTGGTCTTGGAGCCAAAAGTGTCGGCGGAGTCGAGCAGGGCCGGAGAGGCAGTGACGCCGTGCCAACTACTAGGTTCGCCGGATCCTACTACTGCTGAGCTGCCCACGCCATAACCCCAAGTGTTGTTGATCAGCGATGATAAGAGCCCCACGGAGGCAGGGAGCGTATTATTACTATCCTGCGAACAGATCAGAGCTGGGCCGGCCACTCCTTGTTTAATGGTTAATTCAAAGCCGTCTTCCCAATTAGTGTCGGTATCGAGGGTGAGGACAGCGGTGCCGACGCCGCCGCCGGTGATGGGCTCGACGTTAACGAGAGCGTTCATTTTGTCGCTGGAGAGCTTGATATAGTAGTCGATGTATTCGAAGGCGTTGGTCAAAACATGCGTCTCGCTCCCAATAGTCACACTAACATCTACCACCCCAGCCAAATGCTCATCGGTAGTACAAGTAATACTCGTAGCATCAAACGCCGTCACATAACACATCGCCGGCGTGCCATCAACATCAAAGACCACAACAGGAGTGAAAGTAGTACGCAAAGCCGAAACATCCACTGGCGCAGGAATTGGCTGATTGATACCATTATATGTATTTTCTCCCCAGCAATATAGCGTTCTGTCAGCAGTAATAGCACAACTAGACCTATCACCAGCGGAAATTTGCCACACACTAGCATCCAGCGGAGCATCTAATGCTTCAGGATAAGGGCGACAAGCCTGACTCGTGCAAACAGACCCGCCACTGCCAACGCCAACCTGACTATACTGATTATTTCCCCAGCAATAAACGGCACCAGAAGTAGTGAGAGCACAAGTATTGTCTTTCCTAACTGAGATTTCCGCTACGTCGGCATCCATAGGGGCAGCCAATGCGACGGGCGAAGTACGGCAAGAACTGCCAGAGCATGTCGCACCACCGCCAATGCCGGCGCCGACCTGAGCATAGTTATTCCTTCCCCAACAGTAAACGGCACCGCTGTCGGTGAGAGCACAAGTATGTTCTTCCCCGGTTCCGACTTGTGCTATACCACTATTCATCGGAGCCAGTGCCGCCGTAGGAGTCAGTTGCGTATTCAAGTTGCCAACACCAAGCTCACCCATCCGATTTCGCCCCCAACAATAGAGGGCGCCAGCGTTAGTGACGGCACAGGTGTGAGTCCCGCCAGCAGATATCTGCTTAACATTGGCGTTCATCGGAGCGGGGAATGCAAAGGGTGTGGGGCGGTTAGTCGTGGAGTTGTTGCCGATTTGACCGTAATTGTTAAGGCCCCAACAATAGACGGCACCAGCGTTGGTAAGCGCGCAGGTATGGCGGTGGCCAGCTGAGATTTGCTTAACATTTGCATTCAATGGGGCGGCGAGTGGAACCGGTGCTTGTTGGTTGGTCAGACCACTATTATCGCCAAGCTGACCATACCCATCTCCCCCCCAACAATAGACCGCTCCAGCACTAGTGAGAGCACAAGTATGTTCTGCGCCGACGGCGATTTGCACGACATCGGCATCCATAGGGGCGAGGACTGGCCCGGGCGTACTCTGGCTACCGCCTGGTCCGTTGCCTAGTTGACCCTGACTGTCACTCCCCCAACAATAGACTGCTCCGGCAGTGGAAAGAGCACAGGCATGATAGATATCCGAGCCAACTTGCTCCCACTCTATATCTACAACTTGTTCTAGGTTCGTCCCAGTAATAGTCACCTCCGTCCCCCCACCTACAGGCCCATGGTCAGGGTCAATCCCAGTCACAGTGAACGAATAA
>Ga0099364_10014352_pt1 | contig 10550 bp, 8 predicted proteins | sample TergutTh196P3_FD_73070 | JGI IMG/M metagenome (GOLD analysis project Ga0099364, IMG submission 73070) | Microcerotermes parvus P3 segment gut microbial communities from Pointe-Noire, Republic of the Congo - Th196 P3 | ecosystem: Host-associated > Arthropoda: Insects > Digestive system > Gut ...
CAAATGACTTTGTTGCCTTTCAGTTTTCCGATCCAATTTTCATTTTTCTAACGAGCGGCAAAAACGCAAAACAAACAAAATGAAAGCCGGGAGCGCAACGAAGTGGAGCGACCGGATTATTTAGCCGGTACTCCGGTTGATCCGGTCACTGCGCTGCGCTCCGTTCCCGGCTTTCATGTCTTGCTTGTTATTTTTCGGCGAAAGCCGGAAGGACGGAATTTTCGCAATCTTGTACATCCGCTGTTGATAAACACTACACAATTTGCTAGACTATCCGGTGATCGGTTCAATCGAGAACTCCCCTTTACCCAAAATAATGCCATGACTATGACAAAACAGCGTTTCGCTGGGTTCACCTTAATGGAACTCCTAATCGTATTAGCAATCATTGTCGCCCTTTCTGCGTTTCTGATTCCTGTGATATTTCAACAACGACAGAGCATGCGCAACCGACAGGCGGCTCATGCAATCGAATCCCTCAAAATGGACCTTGAAGCATACGCAGCGGACAATCGGGGATTATACCCGACAACAGAACAGGGACTTATGGCACTCGTCTTTGTTCCCAACAATCTGGGTATCCTGCCGGGCACGACACCCCTAATGCCCGGCGGTCAGCCCAGCATTTATCCGGGACAAGACCCGTCGATAACCGGCGGAATGGAATTCACCGGCAGTACCGGTTCCGAGGCATTTTTGAACCAGCCCGGCGGAGGATTCGATCCCGCGACCGGAGTGCCCATGACCAATCCTATGCAAACCGGCGGCGGCTTTGATCCAGCGACCGGAGCACCCATGACCGGTCCCGAGGCGTTTTTGAACCAGCCCGGCGGAGGCTTTGATCCCGCAACCGGAGCACCCATGGTTGGCGGCTTTGATCCCGCGACCGGGGCACCCATAACCGATCCGACGGGGGGAATGGGCGCGGCATATACCGCTTGGACGCAACCGGTCCATAATCCTCAACTCTACACGCAAAAGCAAAGGCGTTTGAATGGTATCGACGAAAAGAGGCTACTTGACCCCTGGGGAGAACCCTACCGGTATGATAATTCTGTCAATGCTTATGGTGTCAATCCCTATACCGGCGAACCGCGACCCGCCATTTGGTCAGCCGGTGCTGACAAAAAGGACGGTACAGATGACGATGTTAGAGGTTGGGATCCCGCCGAGGCACAAAGAAATCTTAGCGAGCAGATGATGCGGGTACAGCAACAGAATCCCTACGGCAACGTTCAATCGACGGGACCGGAATTTCTGGGTCCGGGCGGTCAGTATCAGTATGATCCGAACAATCCGGGAGGATTCCAGCAGCCCGGTCAGATGCCGTATGATCCGAACAATCCGGGAGGATTCCAGCAGCCCGGTCAGATGCCGTATGATCCGAATAATCCGGGAGGATTCCCGACGGGTCAGCCCACGGCTCCGTTTTCCCCTGCTGCTGGCGTGCCGACGGGTCAGCCCACGGCTCCGTTTTCCCCTGCTGCTGGCGTGCCGACGGGTCAGCCCACAGCTCCGTTTTCTCCTGCTGCTGGCGTGCCGACGGGTCAGCCCACGGCTCCGTTTTCCCCTGCTCCTGGTGTGCCGACGGGTCAGCCCACGGCTCCGTTTTCCCCTGCTCCTGGTGCGCCGCCTAACACGGTACCGCCGCCGCCCGGTTTTTAGGCATCTGCCGAACGTGAAAACCGGCATCGTTTAGTCGGTACTCCGGCAAACGTTCACAGAGCCTGGTGCGGTAGCACCGGAATCCGTATCTATCGATACGGGCTCTGTGCACAAGTATCTACACAAGTATTTTTCGTTTTTCCATTATTTTTCCGAGAGTCGCGTTTGTGCTTATCACTTTTGTTATGTCGAAGTCTATCGAGAGCAAGAAATCGAACATCTGCAACCATACAAACAGTCCCGATAACAACATCTCCGCCGACGGCGGACGATCACGCCGCAAACGCTTACCACTCAATCGAATCAACACCTCTTTCAACTCCTCCGACTCCGAATCCTGACTCGCCTGCAAACGCCAAGCCGTCGAACACGCCATCGACGCTATCAACAATCGCTTCAAAATCGCCAACGCCGACTCCTGCTGCCAATGCTCCAACCGATGACCACCACTCTTCAGCAACTTAAAATAAGTCTCTATCTTCCAACGCCAATAATACTTGTGTAGATACTTATGGGGCTGGTCAGGTTTCGCCCAATTCAACGCAGAAAGCCGGGACGAGTTTCCCGTGATAGGTGTTGTCCGAAAGGCTGTTTTTGTGTGCCTCTCCAGGTTTTTGTCGGCGGTTGTATGGGAAGGAAATAGTATGTGTTTTCCGAAAAAGTGTTAAAATTCCCGTGTCTCAACCGTGTCGATTCCCCACTATTGTTGGACACATCCTGCGGCTTTGACATTTTACGCACAATCCTTACAAAACTTACCCTCTCGTATCGAAGGAAGACGTTATCGTTACTTTTTCTGTTTATTTTGAGCGACCAAGACGAATGTTAACGGTGAGGGAGTCTTTTGGCTTTCATTGGAGAGAATTTATGCGTCGAACAATTTCTGTCAGCGTTTGCGTTTTAACGGCATGTTTTTGTGCGGGGGTGAATGCCCAAATACCCGAAAACGCCATGTTCCAGCCGGGCAGTTATGCAGTGCCCTATTATCGTCCCGCTCCACAGAATTTTTACGTGCAGCCAGCGGCAGTGAACGAAGATGCCGACGATTCGCAGACGGACTGGGAAAAGGAATTCAACCCGCAAACCTTTGCGCCGGTTCCGCCTCCGCCTGCACCAGTGCAGACTTACGAGGTTCCCCATCTGACGTTCGTCTATAATCACTGGACGCGCCGTTTTCACATTGCTCCTTACGAGCCGGGCTATGCGGCTCAACCGTCGGCGTTCCCCACGCAGACTTCGCCGCTTCATGTTTGGGTTTCTTCCAAATCGTCCGCAGCCCAACCGCGTCAGCAGGTTCCCTACATGAGTTACTACGATCCTGATCCGGTCATTCTGCCAGCAGAGATTCGGTTGCGAGGAACAAAAATGTTGGCACCGCTCACGCAACTACAACCGATGCCGATGCCGATGCCGAGACCGGAAACAGCACGGGTTGTGGCACCGTCTGCTCGTACCCGGATAGGGGAAAGAATGAGACAAACCTTCGGGACGTTTATCGTTGAGTGATGTCCTCGCTATACCATCCACATCATACTATACTGCCGACGGGAACAAATGGGTCGTTTCGCCTTGTGGAATCTTTGTGTCCTTTGTGTTCTTCGTGGTTGAAAATGAAGGATTAACCACAAAGGCACAAAGAACACAAAGACTCGCAAAGAAAAAAGTGCAATCATCGGCATTTTACACTATAATTCCCCATGCAGTCGCTCCTTCTTGTTTCCTATGGCGCGCCGGAACGGCATGAAGAAGTTGTTCCCTTTTTGAATAACCTCTTCACCGGAAAAAATATCCCTGCCGAACGTGTAGCGGCGGCGGCACAAAAGTATGAGCGGTTCGCAAAAAAAACCGGTCATTACAGTCCGCTGAACTCCGAATGCCGCAAACTTATTGCTGGAATCCGGGAACTTGTTTCCGGCCTGCCCGTTTATTGGGGCAACCTTTTTTGGCATCCGCTTCTGGTCGATACCGTTGCTGAAATGGCGAGAGAAGGCATTGAACGTGCGGTTTGCTTTGCTACGTCGGCGTTTGATTCTCCGTCGGGCAACCGACGCTATGCCGATGCGTTAATGAGGGCGGCTGGCGCGAATCCGCCGATCAAAATCGAAAAGTTGCCGCTTCCCTTTGACCATCCGCTTTTCATTGAAGCCCAAGCGAAACGGCTCATCGAAGCAATGGAAGCCGTGAGCATAGGCGATAGCCGGAGCGACCAGATCGTTCGGCGTGCTGATCCGGTCACTCCACTTTGTTGCGCTCCCGGCTTTCATGCTAATCCATCTTACATTCTCTTTTCAGCGCACAGCATTCCTCTCACCGATGCAGCGCAATCGCATTATGTCGAGCAGTTGCAATCGGTGTGCCGGTCGGTCATAAACAAAATCGGGACATCCCTTCCTTGGGAGTTGGTTTATCAGAGCCGGAGCGGCGCGGCGGAGCATTGGCTCGGTCCCGACATCAAGGAGCGAATCGCCGAACTGCCGACGGGACAAGTCGAGTCGTTGATTGTGTCCCCGATAGGTTTTTTCTGTGAAAATATGGAAACGGAGTACGATTTGGACATGGAAGTCGGCGAACGTTGTGCCGAACTGGGTTTGTCCTTCCATCGGGCAAAGGCAGTCGGAGCGATGCCGGAGATTTGTCGATTGATCGCCGAACTTGCCCAACGGGTAAGGTGAAAGGCATCGAAGAATCGTTTATGCCATTTTTACGCAATGAACGGCGAGCGGTTGCATCATTCATATAAAGCCTTCGATTTGCCGATTTTTGACATGCCCCTCTGTGTCAACCCAGTGCCATGAAATCGGTCAGTGCCCCCCTCATCGGCGTTTTATTGTGCGCCGCCGGAATATGCGTTACAGTGAGTCTCTTGAGTTACTCCGCTGCCGATCCGCCTGAATGGCAAGGCTTTCCTCACTCTGAAACACTTCATAATTGGCTCGGACTGCCCGGTGCTGCTCTCGCCGCTGCGCTGCTCATCCCCTTTGGTTATGCCGCCTATCTGCTCATCGTACCGCTCGAACTTTACGGCATCCGGTTCCTACGCCGCACCGATTTACCCAGCCGGACTTTCGATCAGCCCGTTCTGCAATGTACCGGTTTTCTCCTCGCCGGCATTGGTTTTGCGGGACTTTTTGCGCTGCTGCCCGATTGGTTGCTCAAACTTCCCTGTTCTGCCATTGGACCCGGCGGATACGGCGGCACCATTCTCACCGCGCTCCTCCTGCCGAACGTCGCCACTGCGGGAATCATCATATTCCTTACAACAATGATTCTGGCGGGACTCATTTTGATCGGCGACCCAACGTTTTTCCGTTTCCTTGCGCCGAAAAAACAGGCAACGCTCCATTCATTGCAGTCAGACATCGAATTCAAAAATTCTGCCAGAAAACCCCAGTTAGTCAAGTACGGACGGATACGAAAAAACAACCTCGAAGAGGAGGACGAAGAATATGAAGAGAAAGAATACGAATACGAAGAATATGAATATGAATTGCCCTCTTCGGAACTGCTCGAACCCTCGGAAGAAATCGACGAAGAATTGTACAACGATGCCGTCCACGAGCGGGCACAATTACTCGAAAGAGTTTTACTCAATTTCAAAATCAAAGCGAAAGTCGTTGATGTCCAAAAAGGACCCGTTATCACGCAGTATGAACTCCGCTTGGAAAAAGGAACCCGGATCAAGAAAATCCAGCAACTTCAAGACGATCTCGGTGTGGAACTCAAGACAGGCAGCGTTCGGATTGTCGCACCGATACCAGGCAAGAATACTGTCGGCGTGGAGTTGCCGAACGAACACCGGCAAACCGTGCGGCTGCGCGATATTATGGAGGCAAGTCTCGATGCCGCCGAAGACTTTGCACTGCCTCTCTATCTCGGCAAGGGTGTTACGGGCGATCCGATTGTAGCGGATTTGGCAAAAATGCCGCACCTCCTGATCGCCGGTCAAACCGGTACAGGAAAGAGCGTGTGCCTCAATTCGATCATCGTGTCGATCCTGATGACGCGCAGTCCCGATGAAGTACGTATGTTGATGGTCGATCCCAAGCAGGTCGAGTTCAGTCCGTATCAACGGATACCGCATTTGATTCATCCGGTCGTGAACGACATGCAAAAAGCGGCGGGAGCGTTTTCGTGGATGGTTGCTCAAATGGAAGACCGCTTTGAACTTTTCCGAAAGGCGGGAGTGCGAAATCTTGCCGAATATAACAACTTGTCGGAAGACGACTTGCGTCGGCGAATGAACATGATTGATGCCGATGATGAAGAGTGGGAAGAGATTCCCCAGGGGTTGCCCTACTTGGTGGTCGTTGTGGACGAAGTAGCGGATTTGATTCAGATGGTCAAAGAAGTCGAATCGCATATTGTCCGTCTCACTCAAAAGAGCCGGGCGGCGGGAATCCATTTGATTTTAGCAACGCAAAAGCCGACGAGGGATGTCTTTACCAGTTTGATTAAAACCAATTTGCCGGCGAGGATTGCATTTCGTGTTTCGAGCAAAATGGATAGTATGGTGATTTTAGACCGCACCGGAGCGGAGCAACTTCTCGGCAAGGGGGATATGTTGCTCTTCCAAGACAACGAAATTGTTCGCGGACAGGGTGCGCTCGTTACGAACGAAGAGATCGAGGCGATCAACGAGCAAATCGGAACGGACGAGCCGGACTTCGATGAGGAACTTTTGGAAATAGACTCTGTGGAGGAAGCCGACGAATTTGAAGAAGAGAGAAATCATGACAGTCGGGGAAAAATTGTCCGAGACGAAATGTACTACAAGGCGGTCGATTTGGTGATTCAAAAGGGTCGCGGTTCAGTGTCGATGTTGCAGACGTGCTTGGGCATCGGCTATCCTCGTGCGTCTCGGATGATGGATTTCATGGAAGAGGACGGTGTCGTCGGTAAAGCGAATGGTTCCAAGCCTCGTGATGTGCTTGTTTCGTCGAATGATTGGCGGCGCAAACGTGGAACGTCTCGTCCTTCGGGAGCGTTCGCCAGCCGCCGTGCAGTGGACTATTACGAAGAAGAGGATGAATTTGTCGCAATGTAGCCGAACGTTAGGTTTTTCGGCAGACGTATCCGTAAGCCAGTGCAACAAATACTCCGCCGCCGATAATGTTTCCGAGCGTTACCGGCAACAGGTTTGTTGCGAAAAAATTTATCCATGTCAAAGATTCCAACACCTCCGGTTGGACAATCGTCGCCGCAGATTCTATCAGAGCGGGGAACTGTGCCGCGAACAATCCAGCCGGAATGAAATACATGTTGGCGACAGAGTGCTCAAAACCGGCGGCGACGAATAGCCAGATCGGAAACAAAATGACCAGTATTTTGCCCGCTACGTCTTTTGCGCTGGCTGCCATCCAGATTGCCAAACAAACGAGCCAGTTACAAAGGATGCCGAGCAAAAATGCTTCCCAGAAGGTCAAGGAGCATTTTGTTGCTGCGGCGGCTATCGTTACTCCGCCGACCAGGTTGCTTCCGCCGTACAGTTGCCCGGAATAGCAAACCAGCAGGGCGACGAAAATGGATCCTGCAAAGTTTCCCGCATAGACGATGCTCCAGTTTCGCAACATGGCATAAAATGTGATTCGCCGTTGAGCCAGTGGGAGCAACATCATTGTATTTCCCGTGAACAGTTCGGCACCTGCAATCATGACGAGTATGAGTCCGCCGGAAAAAATGATGCCAGCCAGACAGCGTCCGAGTCCGAAGGTTTCTGGATTTGCCAGCAGGTTACATGCTACCGTCATAGAGCCAGCCGCTGCAAGAGCAATGTAAGCCCCCGCCAGAATACCTAATAAGAAGAGATGGGCAAAGGACTTTCCTGCCTTGGTAATGCCTGTATCGGAGACTAATTGACGGGTTTCGGACACGGAATTTCAAAAAGGACGGCACATCACAACGGATTGTAATGGAATGTAAGCCGATAGACAAGGGGGTAGGTGCGTCCACTGTTACCATGCACCAGTCTGTTGACAAGTTTGTCTCATGGGGTAGGTTTCTGATCGGCAATTTTAGCACGTACTCGAACAAGAGCGGCTTCTACCGAGTCAAATTGTTTCAAATAGGTTGTCAGTTCACTGATGCCGCTATTTTCAATGAAGAATAGAAGAAATCCGGGGATTATGCCGCGCTACATTCCCGGCTCTTTATTGTTATAATAGTCGCAACCACGCGTTCCCAAATCGACTCTCTCTTGCTTTCCGAAGCCGCTTTGCCAACGGAACGCGCCCTTCGGAAACGATAGTGCCAATCTATACTGCAAACGGTATGAAAATGAACGTTTTTCTTCTTTGTGAATCCTTGTGTCCTTCGTGTCTTTGTGGTTAATCCTTTATTGTCAACCACGAAGAACACAAAGATTCCACAAGGAAAACGTCCCACTTGATCCCGTTTACGGTATAGAGGATAATCACCGCGTTATCAATTCCACTGCTTCCTTATTCAGCGGCATGATTTCGTAGCCTCTGAACCAATACTCCATGTCGGAACCACCATGAAGTTGGAGTGCCGTCTTGCCGTCCTTCAAGCAGTTGGGATCAATGACATCGAGAACCTGCGCGCCGTTCAAGTGCGTAACAATTCGGTCGCCGATGGCAACGGTACTGATGTCGTTCCAGTCGGTCGGCTTCACATTCTTCGCATTTTCTTCGGACGGCGGGACCAGCCAACCGCCGCGTCCTTTGGTCGGAGCACCGCGGACTTCCCATAGATACGCAGCCGCATGATTGCCTTCGATTTCACATTGGAAACCGCAAAGCCAATGCGCCGCATCAATTTCGTGTGCCCGGAAATACAACCCGCTGTTTCCCTTGCCCCGCTTGAACGATACCCGAACGGCAAAGTTGTCGAACACTTCCTTCGACAGAAGCATTCCATCCTGCCGCTCCTCCCGAGTCGATGTCGCATAAACGGAACCGTCCTCTAAAAATTCCCACTTCCCCGCCGGTTTGATTTCGAGATCGACGAATTGCTTGTCCTTGAAAAATGCTTTCCACGGCGTTGTCGGCAGTTCCTTAACACGAATGTTCCGCCAGCGGACTTGTCCCGGCTGACGTGCCGAGTGGACTTGTAAGCCGAAGAAACCGCGATCCGTCATTATGTCCATAATATCTGACACAGGTTCGCCATTGAGCCAAGTGCGGATAGAAGGTCCGACACATTGGATTTCGAGTTCGTTCCATTCCCCTTGTTTGAAAGGCTTTCGGGTGCTTTCACGCAACTCGTCGGTAACGACATTGAGCCAGCGTCCTCGTCTGCCTTCATCGTAAATCGCCCCGGTCATTCCGGCAGGTTCCATCTCGCATTGATAGCCATAGACCCTTTCGCGGTCGCCTTCGGGACGTGCTTTGCTCCGAAATTGGATGCCGGAGTTGAAATTTTGGTCGAACTTGAATTCGGCTTTGAAAATGAAGTTTTCGTACTCCTTTTCGGTACAAAGGAACGTGTTGCGTCTTTCGTCATTGACGACTCCAACGATGGTTCCGTCTTCGACATGGTATTTGGCATCGCCGCCCTTGACCGTCCAACCAGTCAGGTCTCTGCCGTTGAAGAGGGAAACGAAGCCGTCTTGCGCCATGAGCGGACAGGCAAAGAGGGCACAGAGAAAAAGCGTTGGAAAAAATGTACGTTGCATGGAGAACTCCTTTTGGTTAAATGGGTTTGCAAAAAACAACAATGTACAGTATAGCGGAGTGCGCTGTGCTTTTCAAGAGTGGTGAGCGCAGGAACAATATTGTATGTGTGTCCAAGTTTCGTGGGGCGGGAAAATTGTAACGTTGAACAAACAGAGCCCGTATCGGCAGATACGGCTCCGGTGCTTCCGCACCGGGCTCTGTGGACTTTTATCCGCCGGGACAGTATAAGCACCTCTATTCATTTCCTTCCCAGCGTCCAACAGGGCGGGCTTCGGTCGCCATTTCCTGTACAAAGTCGGCGAGCATCTTTCTCAACTCCGCCACAATCTCTGGATGTTCACCGCTCACGTCCTGCGATTCTCCCATGTCCGATTCAAGGTCATACAGGCGAGGCGACTCGTGCCTCGCCGAAGCAAGCGTCTGCATCGCCGCCCGCCACTCCCCCTCCGAACTGAAACTGTCCCGCTGAACGGTCTCGAAATAGGGACCGGGCAAGAAGAGTTTCCACTTTCCGTGCCGTATCATACGATCACCGAACACAAAAGTTTTGCGGGGAGAAACGTCGGTTGCGCCGGAAATGTAGTCCCAGGATTCGATTCCATCCGTCTTTCGGTCTTGCGGCATAACCGTACCGGCTAACTTTGCAAACGTCGGCATAAGATCCAACGTACTCAGCATTTCCGAAGCGGTCGTTCCCGGTTTGATTTGCCCCTTCCAGTACATAATGCATGGAACACGATGTCCTCCTTCATATTTCGTTCCCTTTCCCGAACGCAACGACTCGGCATGCCCACCGTGGTCTCCCATTTGTAACCACGGTCCGTTGTCCGATGTATAGACGATCATCGTCTTTTCTTCCAAACCATTTTCTCTGAGAGTCCGAACGACTTCACCGACGCTCCAATCGAGTTCTTGAATCACATCTCCGTAGAGTCCGTGTTCCGACTTACCCTCAAAGTCAGGATGCACCGCCAACGGGGTATGCGGCATCGTGTGAGGAACATAAAGGAAAAACGGCTTGTCTTTATTTCTTTTGATAAAATCAACAGCACGTTCCGTGTAGCGGCGAGTCAAGAACCGCTGATCCGGCTCCGTTTCGATGATTTTATCGCCGTCGTACAACGGAATCGGTGGGAAACCGCTGTTCGTCCGCAACTCCATTCTCTGACCACGATGTCCCATGTCATTGGAATAAGGGATACCGAAATACTCGTCGAATCCCCGCTTCGTCGGAAGGAACGGCGGAGCATC
>Ga0099364_10014353_pt1 | contig 10548 bp, 7 predicted proteins | sample TergutTh196P3_FD_73070 | JGI IMG/M metagenome (GOLD analysis project Ga0099364, IMG submission 73070) | Microcerotermes parvus P3 segment gut microbial communities from Pointe-Noire, Republic of the Congo - Th196 P3 | ecosystem: Host-associated > Arthropoda: Insects > Digestive system > Gut ...
TTACTTCCGCCTTTCTTGATCCGATTATTGAGCTGCCTACGATTTCGATGATTGGGGATATTTACAGGATCACCGACGAATTCCAGCGATATGAAAGCGATCCGAGATATATAGCGGAAAAAGCGGAGAAATTCCTGAAAGACACAGGCATTTCCGACCGCTGTCTTTTTGGGCCTGAGTTTGAGTTTTACGTATTGGATAATGTAGAGTTTCGCAACGATATCAATCATTTCGAAGCCCACCTGGATTCCGCCCAGGCGGCATGGAACTCGATCCATAGCCCATTTGACGAGCCGGATAAGAACAAAGGCTATAAAGTCATGCCTCACAAAGGCTATCACGCGGACCAGCCTTTCGATATCAGCTTTCCTTTGCGTAATCGCATCGTTCGTACCCTGGAGGATAACGGTATACCCGTGAAATACCACCATGCGGAAAACGGAGGCCCCGGGCAGGTTGAAATCGAAGTCGTCTTCAGTACGCTTCGGGACATGGCGGACAAGACGCAAAAATTGAAGTATTTTGTGAAGAATATCGCGATCCAAAACGGGAAGACCATCACGTTTATGCCGAAGCCCTTTCTCGGAGAAAGCGGCAGCGGCATGCATGTGCATCTGCAAATGTTTAATGAAGGAAAGCCGATCTTCTACGACGAGAACGGATACAGCAACTTAAGCCGGACGGCTTTGTACGCGATTGCCGGCATCCTTGATCACGCCGCGGCGCTGGCGGCCCTCACCTGCCCCTCGACCAACTCCTACAAGAGGCTGGTTCCCGGCTACGAGGCGCCTGTCACCGTCTGCTTCGGGATCGCGAACCGGACTTCCGTGATCCGGATACCGGGCTACGCGAAGAAGCCGGCGGATAAGAGATTTGAGTTCCGGCCTGCCGACGCCACCTCCAATCCCTACCTGTGCTATTCCGCCCTCGTCATGGCCGCGATTGACGGCATTCAAAGGCAGCTGGATCCCACAAAGCACGGCTTCGGTCCTTATGACAAGAATATGTACTATTTAACGGATGAAGAGAAAAAGACGATCCACAGTCTCCCGGCAACGCTGGAAGCAGCCGCGGATGCTCTTGAGAAGGATTATCAGTTTCTGCTGAACGGTAATGTATTTAGCGAAGAGATCCTCCGAAACCATCTTCTGCGAATCCGGAAAGACGCCAAAGAAGTCAGTATGGTCCCTCATCCGCTGGAGTATGAAAAATACTATGATATGTAACCGCACTATACTAAGATGCGCTTCGCCCATAACCCAAATGGCGAAGCCTTAGGCGAATGCTACATGGGGCTCTGCCCCATACCCCATCGGGATTCGCGCGCATGTCGCTCATCCCTTCCGCTTTGCGGCGCTGCGATTCCGCAGCATTAGTCCCTTACGGACAAAAAAATCGGGTTTTAAATTGACACATAAAGTCCGTAAGGTACTATGTGACCCATTGACAGGTAAAGAAAATCCTTTTATAATAAGCGTTGTCGTCGGGGCGTAGCTCAGTTTGGCTAGAGCGCCATCTTGGGGTGGTGGAGGCCGCAAGTTCAAGTCTTGTCGCTCCGATACGGTAGAAACGGCTCAGGCATTGCGCTTAAGCCGTTTTTTCTTATCAGAAGGGGGGCGTCCGTAATGAGGAAACCGATGATCGCCGTACCGATGGGGGACGCAGCGGGGATCGGCCCGGAAATCCTCGTCAAATCTTTTTGTGACCCGCAGCTTCACGACTCCCGTATCGTTGTGATCGGGGACAAACACGTCATGGAAAACGCCTGCGGAATCTGCGGCGCGGATGTACATATACGCGTCATACAGGATATCCGTGACGCGGACTTTGAGCCGAAAGTGATCCCTCTGATCGAGACGGAAGCGATCGATAAGGAGCGCTTCCGCTTCGGGGAGCTATCCGCCATGTGTGGGAAAGCGGCTTTTTCCTACATTCAAAAGAGCATTGATTTGGCCATGCATCATCAGGTCGATGCGATCGCTACCCCGCCGATTAACAAAGAATCCCTTCGGCTTGCCGGCCTGGAGTATATCGGCCATACGGAGATATTCGCCGAACTCACCGGCACAAAAGACCCGCAGACCATGTTTCAGACAGGCAATCTGCGGGTGCTTTTTCTCACGCGGCATGTGTCCTTGCGGCAAGCCTGTGCCCTTATCACGAAGGAACGCATTGTCGATTTTGTGAAAAGAAGCGTCGAATCCTTAAGCAAGCTGGGGATCGGTGAAGGAAAAATGGCGATCGCCGGCTTGAACCCCCATTGCGGCGAACACGGGCTGTTCGGCGACGAGGAAGGCCGTGAGATCCTTCCCGCCGTGAAAGAACTGCAGGAGGCAGGGTATCCCGTAGAAGGTCCCATCGGCGCCGATTCGGTTTTTTATCTTGCCCGGCAGGGGAGGTACAACTGCGTCCTCTCCCTCTACCATGATCAAGGCCACATCGCCTGCAAAACCCTGGACTTTGAAAAGACGGTCTCGATCACCAACGGAATGCCGATACTCCGCACTTCTGTTGATCACGGCACGGCCTATGATATCGCCGGCCGCGGAATCGCCAGCGAAATCAGCATGGTGGAAGCCATATTAACCGCAGAGAAATACGCCCCGTTGTTTCGCGCGAGCGGCGCGTGACTTCCGTTCTTTATTTCCCGCCTCGCCATGCTTTCACTAAAAAAAAGGAAAAGATAGCCGCTGCGGCGACCATCAGCATTTTGGCGTATACGCCATTTTCCGCAACGATGATATGGGTCACGCAGAATAGGAGACAAGCAGCCGGCAAATACATCTTGCTGTTCATTGCCGCCGGTCAGGCTACGCCTTCTACGCGTAAGACGGTGATCACTTCTTTCGTAATCTCCAGGCCGCGGATTTCCTCCAGGGCCTTCCGGAGATCGCCTTCCCTGACCAGATGCGTGACAAAAATCAGTTCGGCGTTCCCCCCGATCAGATCGATTTGGTTGACCGTATCCAAGCTCACTTGATATCTACCTAATATCCTGGCTACCGTGGCCAGCACCCCGGGTCTATCCGTCAAAAGAAGCCGTAGAAAGAACCGCGTCTCCACATCTTCGATGGGAAGGATCGCCTTTTCTCTTTGATATACCCGCGTTAAGCTGCCACAGGAGCCGAAGCGGATATTTCTGACGATTTCCGCGACGTCTCCCAGAATGGCGCTGGCGGTGGGAAAGCGGCCTGCCCCTCTGCCATACAGCATCACTTCCCCCAGCCGATCCGCTTTGACAAAAACGGCGTTATACGCCTCCTTTACCGACGAGAGCGGATGCGCCTTTGGCAGCAGCGCCGGATGCACCCGGACTTCAATCTTGCCGTCCGTCTCCCTGCACAGGGCAACCAGCTTAATGCAGAGATCCATTTGATCCGCAAACAGAATGTCTTCACGGGTTATCCCAGTGATCCCCTCGATATAGACGTCGTCCAGCGTGACCTGACTCTGGAATGCAAGGGTGGACAAAATAGCGGCTTTTCGCCCGGCGTCCAGACCTTCCACATCCGATGCGGGGTTTGCTTCCGCGAAGCCCAGTTTCTGCGCGTCAGCCAGTACGGATGAGAAATCGTCGCCCTGATCTGTCATCCGGGAAAGAATGTAATTGGTCGTACCGTTCACAATCCCCATCACTTCCCTGATCGGGTCAGAGATAAGGTTCTGCCGCAGGGCGCAGAGTATGGGAATCGCGCCGCCGACGCTGGCTTCAAAGTAAAGATCCGTACCGGCTTCTTCCGCGATGCCAAACAATTCCTGACCATGAAGGGCCAACAGGTCCTTATTGGCTGTGACTACATTCTTTCCGCTCTGTAAAGCCTCACGGATAAACGTTTTTGCCGGCTCGATACCGCCCATCGTCTCAATCACAATCTGAATATCCGGATCTGTCAACACGTCCTGCCAATTGTCAGACAGGGGAATATCCCCCTTGTCGAAATCCAGTTCTTTTTGCCAGTCCTTCTCCAATATACGTTTTAATACGATCTTACAGCCAAGCTGCCTCTCCAGAAATTCTTCATATTTAAGGAGCATGATGGCGACGCCCTGCCCGACAGTGCCTAAACCCAGTATCGCAATATTGATCGTTTCCATCCTCATCTCTCCTCTTTGTTAGGAATCCTCGGCAACGCCTTCCACACGAATAAGCGACACCACTTTTTGGGTCGCGGGCAGCGCCTGGATAGACGACACCGCTTCCTGCATATCGCCTTCCACAGCCAGATGCGTAATGAACACTACTTCCGCGACGCCTTTATCCAACACAGTCTGGTGTACTCTGGCGATGCTGACATTACAGCGTCCGAGGATTTCCGTTACATCGGCGAGCGTCCCCGGCTCGTCCGTCAGTAACAGGCGCAAAAAGAACCTGGTACGGACTTTCTCCATAGGCAGTATCGGCAATGTCCTGGGCTCGACAAAATTAAGCCTGCCCTGGCAATTCCTGTGGATATTCTGCGCGACCGCTACGACGTCGTCCAGGATGGCGATCGCGCTGGGAAGCCTGCCGATACCAAGTCCGTAGAACATCGTTTCGCTTAATTCTTCCCCTTTTACAAATATAGCGTAATAGGTGTCTTTCACAGCGCTGAGCGGGTGCGCGGCGGGAATCAGCGCGGGATGGACTCTGGCTTCAATCGAAACGCCGTCGTTGCGGCAAACCGCCAAAAGCTTAATCGCATACCCCAGAGAATGCGCAATCGCTATGTCTTCTCCCGTGATCCGGGTTATGCCTTCCATATATACATCGGCCAAATGAACCTGGCTGTGGAAAGCCAACGTCGCCAGGATCGCCGCGCTCCTCGCCGCGTCTCGGCCGTCGATATCCGCCTTAGGGTCAGGTTCGGTCAGCCCGTTCTCCTGTGCTTCCGCCAGCGCTTTGTGAAAGCCGCATCCTTCTCCCATTCTGGTCAGGATGTAGTTTGTCGTGCCGTTGATAATCCCCATGATCTGCGTCAACCGGCAGACGCTGAGATTCTGGCGCAGCGCCCGGATTAAGGGTATGGCCCCTCCCACGCTATTCTCAAAATACAGATCCCTTTCCGCCTCTCTGGCAGCCTGAAAGAGTTCAGTTCCATATTCTGCCAGTAAATCATTGTTTGCGGTCACCACGCTTTTTCCGGCTTTTAATGCCTGCAGAATATACGTTCGCGCAGGCTCAATCCCGCCTATAGTCTCCACGATGATCCGGATGGAAGGATCCTGCAGTATATCCTCCCAGCGATTGGTACACATGCCTTCCGGTAGTTGAACGTCTCGCTTTTTTGTCAGATACTTCTCTAACACTCTGCCAAGTTCAATCGGGCAGCCCGCTTCTTTTGCCAGCAGCTCTTTCTGCGCATCCAGCATCATGACGACGCCCTGCCCAACTGTGCCCAGGCCAAGGACTGCGATCTTAATTGTTTCCATAACTATTCTCACCTCATTCAGACTTTGTTGGCAGCCCATCGCAGAGTTAGGTGACGACTTCCACTTTGATTACGCCCTCTTGATCTTGCAATTTTCCGATCAGCACGTCTATGTCGTCTATGATGGTCGTGTTGACGTTCATGGTGACGATCGCTACGCCTTGAATCGGCATACTCTGATTGATGGAGTCGATATTGCCTTTCATGGAAGCTACCGTATTTAGTACCGTTGACAATACGCCGGAACGGTGCTCCAGCAGTAAGGAAAAGGCTGTAATAATTTCATTGTCCTCACGGGTGTAGGGTTGGATGCCGTCTTTATATTTATAAAAGGCACTGCGGCTTATTCCGACTTTTTCAACCGCTTCATTCACGGTCAGCGCGTCTCCCCGGGTTAACATCTCATTTACTTGAACCGTTTTCAGGATAACATCCGGGAGGATATCGCTGCTTACGACATAGGATTTGCTTGATCGTTTTGTTTTCATAAGCTTTCCATCCTTCCGCCGTTCACGCGTTTCTCCGAATCGTCTATGACTGTCGATACTTGTTCTACGTACGCTCGTGTAGGTAGGGTCATTGTATCACTTTCCTTGCGGCATTATCAACTATGATCTTGGCATGTTCCTACCGTAGCCTGGGCAAACATGCCCGCCTGCCACCTACTGAGTTGGCACTGAACGGTAACCATTTCTCGCTTCTCGCATTTCTCACTTCTCGCGTTGTTCAATTTGACAGTACCGCGCACAAAAGGTACAATCCTAGTAGCTTCGTGTTGGATAGATCCGGAAAGGAGCAAGCCATGAAAATCGCCATCGTGACAGACAGTACCTGCGATCTGGGACCTGCGGGTGAATTCTTGTATCAAATTGATATCGTACCCCTTCTTGTTTCGTTCGGTAACAAAGTATATAAAGACTGCGCCGAATTAAGCAGTGAAGAATTCTTCCGGATGTTATCCAGGTCTTCCCTTCTGCCCAAAACCTCCCAACCTGCGCCGGTCGATTTTCAAACCGTTTTTCGACGCAGACTGGACGAAAACAAAGATGTGATTGCCATACTCTTTTCTTCTGCCATGAGCGGTACCTATCAAGCGGCGGAAATGGCCAGAAACGGCTTTTCTGCGGAAGAGCGAAGCAGAATCCATCTGATCGACAGCCGGCAAGGCGCCGGCGCATTGGCGCTTCTGGTTCTGGAAGCCTGCGCGATGCGCGACCGGGGCGCAGACGCGGAGGAAATCTGCGAGCATATCTGCGGTCTCGTTCCCCGCGTCAAACTATATGCTGTTCTGGATACGCTTAGATATCTGCGACTTGGCGGGCGTATATCCGCGGCGGCCGCGGTCACCGGCGGTCTTTTGAATATTGTTCCGGTCATTTCGCTGGAAGACGGCAAAATCATCGCTGCCGCGAAGATCCGAAAAAGCCCGCAGTCCTTTCGAAAATGGATGCGGGAAACCATCAATAAAAACCTTCCCGATACACAGTATCCCATTATTTATCTTCACAGCAACAATCTCCAACAGATCGCGGCTTTACAGGAGGAATTCAAATACCTGCAGTCCTCCGAGAAAACATACCGCTTGTCCCTTGGCGCTGTAATCGGCGCCCATGCAGGACCGGGCGCATACGGTATCGTATATGTCACAAGACAAAGGGATGGCTAGCGGACGCATCTACACACACAGAGGGGTATGCATCTCCCTCTGTGTGAAAGTTCGTTCAACGGGGATAATGCGTCGCGCCAAACAGGATCAACTCGCGAATTCCTTTGATGTTGATCGCCGCCATGACGAAAAACGCCGCAGTAGCAATCAACAACCTCAGTAAGGGCCACTTTGCCAATACTCTGCTGAAACCCATGTAAAGCAGAGACAATAATGCCCAGGAAAAACTAAAGGAATAGAGGATTGTATTGCTATCCTGTGCGTTCCAACCTGTCAGCCCCAGCAGCAGGAAAGACAGAAGCAGCCAGGATAGACAAATAAGGCTGTACTTTTTTCTTCTATTGACAATAAAGCCAAGTAAAGCAAAAGCCAGAAGCAGAATCCCGATCCTGTCCGGCCCTGCCGCATATTGTTGCTGGTATGACGTATACGCATAGGCGCTGACGGTCTCGACAGCAGGACTGAGTAAGCAGTTATGGATAAAAGCCAGATAGCGCCAGAGTTTATCTTGCCATGGGATATCGGTTCCGGCAGACAAAAACAGCGCTTTCAGCGCTTCCCCGGCGCTTGTTAAAATGGGCAATTGTCCAAAGCTGATCATGAAGGCAAGAAAAGTCAGCATAGAGCGGTAAAGTATCCTGCCGTTATGCTTCAGTCCGCCTTTTTCAAGGGAAAACAGCAGAAAAAACCCGCTGCCAAGCGACGTGCCTGCCGCAGCAGAGAAAGAAACCTCCGTCCACGCTTCCTGATCCGGCTCCTTGCGGCAAATCGAATAGAGATAGAGCGAAAGCCAGAATTGCCCAAATACAAGATGTTCGATATTCAACACAAATAGCAGCGCCGGATAGCTGATGAAATAAAGCATTAAAAAGCAGAACTGATCGATATCCCTGAGTTCCAGCAATCTGGATAGCAGGATGATGGAAAAGGAGAGCGCGGCGACTTGCATACCGGCAAGGGCTAAGGCGTAAGCCGTCAACTCACCGCCGAACAGGGAGGCGATCCAGGACGCCGCTATGCCAAACGGCATCGAATACAAACCAAATAAGGGACGGAATAGGTCGTTTTCTGTTGCGTTGATATTGACAAAAACGTCGGTTTGCATCAGGACGCCGGTTTCTGTGGAGAATACCGCGTCGTAGAGCACAACCTGGCCGTCTACAGAAGGATAATAGAACAAATCCGTGTAATGGTAGACAAAAAAGATAAACACGATGGACAAAACGACGGTGGAAGCCCAGTATGCGATTTCCATACCGGTTAAGCCACGGATAATAGGCAGGACAAAGCGTCGAACCCAGTCGCACAACAGATAGGCCGCAAAGCATAAAACCATACCCGTTATACAGGATATGACAACTTTTGCAAGGCCTATGAACGCGATGATTGCCTCCGCGTCCATGCTTAAGCCGTCGGAAAGAAAGGCGCTCAGCATTTGCGCCAGCTTATCGAAACGGAAATAGAAAAAATCCATAAACTTCCCGGCGGCGTCTATGGCAAAGGCGAGAGCGATCAAGCCGCAGGGGATAGAGAAATCTGATACGATACGTTCAAGAAGCTCTTTTCGAAAAGCAAGCCAGATATAGACCACCAGAGATAGCAGAACACAGGCGATTCCTTCCGCCGCAGAGCCCCGCAGCGTTGTCGTCATCGTCATTGTCACACCGGACAGGATCAGGAACCATTGGATCAAGATCCAAAGGGAATGAGGCATGCCGAAAACTCTTTTTTTTATGCTTGTCAGTTTCAGTTTTCTCTTTTTCATTCCCTAATCCTGTCCATACAAGCCGTTTAGGCGGCTATCAAGAGTATGCTTTCGTAACTTACGATGCGCTGCGCCGCATCATCCATCCAGTCCGCATCATCCATCCAGTCTATGTAAACCCTGACTCTGCATCCAGGTATCCAACTGATCCAGAAAACGCTTTTCGTCCAGATCGGTGCGATCCCCGGGCTGGCTGCCCTCATAATGCATCACATTCAGCCCCGCTTCTCTCAGGTACATCGCCTGTTCCTTACGGGTCAGGGTGCAGCCCACGCCATGGCGCCAGATTGCCAGAAGGGCGCCGTCAGCCTTGCATATCTTCGCGAACTCCACGATGGCGTCCCGGCGGATATATTCATCCATCTTGAAGGAGGAAAGCATCCTGGCTTCGGTACCCAAAGCATAACGCACCGCGTCCTCCCGGGTCTTAAGCGGCGTATCCGCCGGATACGCATGCGTGTCCCTTGTTCCTATGCTTCCGTCAGGCTTCCTTTCCATGACGTCAGCCGTAATATGGGAGTATTGGGAGCCTAAGCAAACGGCGCCGTAGCCCTCCATATAGCGGTAATACTTCATAAAATGCCAGGAAGGCGGATGGGCCTCGATCCAGCGGAAGCGTTCGTTGCCCACTGCCGCGATCTGATTCTCGGCGCGCCATTTGACTTCGTCCCGTACCATCTTCCAGAAATTTACTGTAGCTTCAGGATCGATTTTAGTCAATCCGCCAATGGTATAGACAGAGTACAGGTCTTTCACAGATAAAGGCGCCGGCACGGTGGTCACCATTATGCGGGATACTTCCGTTCCGTAATCTTTGACTTGCTGATCGGCGTCCATGAGCGAAATATACTTTTCATCATCAAACTTCTGGCCAAAGATTCGTTCGATATCGTTCAGTACACGCAAATCACAATAAGCCTTGTGTTCCAGCATCGGCGCGTTGCGCGCCTCGTCGAAAGGCCCGAAATAGATCGGATGGTCGCCGTTCCACTGGGGCATATTTTCATAATCCCGGGCTTGCTGGCCTCTCTTCAGGTGCTGGTCGCACACGCAGGGCATAGGCACCACAAGTTTTCGCTTCGGCCAAGGCGTCCCGTCTTCTATGTATCCAAGAAATTGTCCGCCCCAGCAGTTCCCCTGATACCCGCAGATCTCACGGCCCCAGCCACGAACCTCGCTGGCCAGCCTGGCTTTCCGCGCATAGGGTTCATTTCTGTTTTGCATCATCGCGCCGACTGGATTGTCTTCAATCAGGGTAAGCGCGGGAAAGGCGTCCGCCCAATTACAGTTGGGCCCCGTATTGCCCTGGGCAATGACCTTCTCCTTGCTTTCGATGGATTTCTGCCAGCCTGCTCTCAACTCTTTCGCTTTATCCCAAAACTCCAGCGGCCTGGTTTCCCAAATTTGCCCTTTTGCCATTTTGTTTCACCCCATCTCTCGCGTCGCACTATAGTGAAGCGCTGTCATTATTATAACCAAGCCCTTTTTCTTTTACAAGGAAGGAATGGCGAAAAATCCAATTGAAAAACCATTTCCCTCTGTGATATACTAGGCTATGTTGATTAAGGGCCCTTAGCTCAGTTGGTTAGAGCGGCCGGCTCATAACCGGTTGGTCCGGGGTTCGAGTCCCTGAGGGCCCATAAAAAGCTACCGCAAGGTAGTTTTTTTATGGGCAAAGCAAAAGGACTCGAACGGGCGGAAAAGCAAGG
>Ga0099364_10014354_pt1 | contig 10548 bp, 3 predicted proteins | sample TergutTh196P3_FD_73070 | JGI IMG/M metagenome (GOLD analysis project Ga0099364, IMG submission 73070) | Microcerotermes parvus P3 segment gut microbial communities from Pointe-Noire, Republic of the Congo - Th196 P3 | ecosystem: Host-associated > Arthropoda: Insects > Digestive system > Gut ...
TCCCGGTCGAACGGAACTTTGGGGATCGTTCCTCTACAACAACGCCCGAGGATTCGGGTTGAACACCAGGAGTTTCCAGTACGGGTACACGAACGATCTCTACGGCTTCACCTTCGGCCTGGATAAGACGAACGGCGGTCAACGAATCGGCATTATGGGGACCGCCGGTTGGAGCAATCTTCGATCTTACGGCGACGTCATCGACACGAACAACGACACCGGGTTCGGCGGCGTGTACGCTTATCTCAACGAACGATTTGGAGAGGCGAACCTGTTCTTTCACGCCGGCTGGCTCGGAATGACCAGCGACATTACACAAAATCACGACGACAAGCAACTTTGGGGGCGAATGAACAACGGCTTGTTTTCCATCGCCGCAACGCTCTCGCAGTTGTTCTGTGTTGACGGTCTGCACATAACTCCTTCGGTCGGAATCGAATACGGACGTTACTACCAAACGAGCATGGATGTCCGGTGGAGCGACGAATTGGCTTTCCGAAACTTTGCGTCGGGAGCCGACCTCTTGACAATTCCGGTCGGCGTCCGATTCAGTCGGGAGATGACGCTCCAAAACGGGACGCTGCGTCCGGAGATTCGGCTCCGTTACATTGCGAACGTCGCCGACGTTGCCTCCCATTACAATACATGGCTTGCCGGATCGAGCGTTCCGGCGCCGATGGTTGCGTCGATGGTCGACCGGCACGTCGGCGACATCGGCGTCGGCGCCAGCTGGACGGAAGGAATGACGACGATCGGCCTGAACTATGGATTCCTCTTCTCGAAAAAACGCCAGAGCCAGATCATCTCACTGACCGGACTCTGGAAGTTCTGAAAACGCCGTCTCTACCACGAAACGACCAGTTTGCCGGAAACGTCCCGAACGACGAAACAGTGTCCGAACGCCTCCGGTCCCCGTTCGGCGGTGATCTTGCCGGTCCGCCACGGACGATCCGCATTCAGATAAACGTTCAGCGTTTCCTGTGTGATGTGCGATTCGGGATAAATGTAGACCGTTGCGTTTTTCAAACCGGAAACCTCCAGACGGCGGGTAATCTCGATTTCTTCCGTCGTTCGCTCCCGGTGATAGATCATTTCCCCGGAATCTTCTTGTTGAACGAAAATTCGGCATTCACGGTGTTCGGCCCGTGGAAACCGGTACATCGAACAACCGTCTTCGAGAACCGTTTCGTAACCGAGCAATATCGGCGCTCCTTGTGGGAAGCGCAACTTTAATTCCGCCCTCGTGTTCGGACTGTAGGTCGAAAAGAAAAAGCCGTTATTGCTCCGCGCCACAGCGATAATCGGTTCGGAAACGCCCGCCGTTCGCTTGTCAACGAGGAATCGGTAATCGAACTCCTGAAGAGCCAACCGCATCAAACTTCCGCCGAGGACAAGCAGGTCCCGACGGTCCGTTCGCAGAAGGTGTCCGCCGGGAAAATCGGCGGAGTTCGTGCCCCGAACGTAAACGACTTTGCCGTCGGAAACGGTTCGGGAAACGACGACATCACGGCTTTTGTCGCCCTGCTTCATCACGGCGAGGACCTTTGTCGTCGGATCGGCAGGATTTTTGACGACCGTTTCGAGACCGCCGCCGCAGAACAAGGAACGATGATTGATCTTGCTCGGTACGTTGCCCTGCCGAATGGCGTCCGGCGTCAGTTGCGACACCAACTCGAACTCGCCGTCCAACGGTTCCGTTGCCGTAACGTTGAGAAGTTCCCGGAACTTTTCTCCGGCGTGGAGAATCGGTCCGTAAATCAGTAATCGCCCGCCGCCCTTCACGAATCGGATCAGGGCGTCTTCAACGGCGGAGTCCGGCGTCGGAACAACGGCAACGAGAACCGACTCGGCGTAGAGTTTCGGATTCTTGTTGAAGGTCGCTGCAAACGTTGCGGTCGAAACGACCGTATTCAGCGGGAAGCCCGTATTGATCGCCTGCCGAATGAACCAGTCGCCGTAGAAAACTTCTTCGAGCCGCTCCGGTTGCGTGTCGGCCCAATCGTGATATTCGTCGAAGGGATACACCCAAACGGTCGGTCCCGGTGCGTCCGGCGAATCGTACCGTGCCGACAGGATATGCGGCGTTACCTCATCGGGAACCTGCTTCGGCATATTGCCGAGGGAATCGTCAATCGTCAGGAAACTCAGATGCGTCGGTAGTACGACTTTTCCTTCGCCGTCGATTCTCGCAACGGCGAGCGGCAGATAAATGTCGTGCGGCTGTCTGCCGTAACGGTCGAGCCAGGGCGAGTTCAACCACCACGGATCGTGCGTGTAATATCGGAACAGATATTCGTCGGCGGGAAGTTCCGCGATACGGCTCATATATCCGACGAGTTCGAATCCAAAATCGCCGTTCAGCGCCGCCCACGGAGAATTCGGCGGCGGAAGAATGTTGAAGTTGCCTCGATAAATTCCTCGCAGGTCAACACCGTCGGCGGCCATATCGGCACCGGTCGTTTGGTTCGTCCCACGAGTCTCGATACGGAACTCCGGGCACTCGGTACGGAACAACCGCCAAAATTCGAGCAGCGCCTTTCTCGTATCAAAAACCTTGTCGCGGTGAAACTGTTTACCGTCGAACACCGCTCCGGTGGCCGCCCAGGTTTCCAAGCCGAAGCCCAAACCGTTCGAAAACCAAAGATAATCGAATCCCAAATCGGTCAGAAAATGCTGCGATTGTCGTCCGAAAAAGGTTCCGAACGGTGTGCCGTCCGGAATGCCGTCGGGAAAACCGGCGTACTTTTCTTTGTCTCCGCGCAGAACGGTATAACAGGTTACCATCGTGTTTTTTCCCATGGAACCGCCGAGGCAGATTTCCGGATGCCGCAGATACTTGAAATCCGACTTCGCAAACTCCGGACCGGGATCGAAGGTTTCGCCGACGCGGATCGGTTTGCCGGTCATCTTTTGGCCTTCTTCCTTGATCGCTTGCACGATGAATTTCAGGTCGCCGAAGGTGAACTCCGGCGGATTTTCCATATAATCGAAGGCCCGTTCGTGTGTGGTGAGATTCTTCGGTCCCGAATTGACGGGCCGTCCGCTGTTCGGATTGCCGATGTACTGGCCCCATTCGAGCCGCTGATTGAGATCGCCGCGATAATCGAGGATTTCGCTGCCGTCGGCGGTCCAGAGCATAACGGAAACGGCGTCGGCGTGTCGAAGCAGCGAGTCCCATTGCCGAAACACTTCGCGGCAGACGGCACGAATCGCTTCCGGCTCGTTCACTTTGAACGGTTTCAGGCTCATTTCGAGCGTGATGTTCCGGAACGGTTTGCCGGAAACGAACGGCTTGTCGTGAACGGCCCGATTGACGACCAGCGGCTCCTCTTGGGCCGTTGCCGTGATTGCCGTTACACAAAAAAGGAAGGTAAAAAACAGTCTTTGCATCATCATTGCTCCTGGGAAAGTGTTGCTGCGATCACAGATCGCAGTTCGCTCTGCGACCACAGGTCGCAGTTCGTTCTGCGACCATAGGTCGCAGTTCGCTCGTTTATGGCATTGGAATCGGTTCGCCGCGGAGTTGCTGTTGCGTTAACTCCGAATCGTAGGCTCCGTAGAAAACGGCGTTCAAGTCGATCCAAGTTCCAATGCGTCGTAGTTCCTCACGAGACAGCTTGACGTTTTCGTGTCCTTCCGTCAGCAGACGAATCAGCCGACTGCCGCGTGCACCGTACAGTCCGCCGGGAGCGGTTTGCTGAATCTGATTGCGTTCCACAAAACGAGGAACAAGGAGTCGCGTCGGATCGTCGCCGCCGTTGTGTCGCCAATCGCTCCATTCGGCCTTCGAACAGAGCGAATGGTAAGAACGTGTGAACTCTCCCTCAACCGTCCGTGTCAGATCGAGTTTGCCGGACAAATTGACTTTGCCCGTCTCGTCGGTGCCGCCGTGACAGGAAATACATTTTGCATCGAAAATCGGTTGGATCATCTCCACGAAACCGAAGGGGCGTCCCGATTCCGGTGTCGACCGAATCCGCTCCGCCGATTTGGAAAACGCCATCGGACGAGACGAAGGCCGGGAAGCGGCAGACATCCGGTTGGCGTGGCAACCGACGCAGGAGACCCGTTCGCCGGGCATCACGGAAGTGATCGACCGCATCGTCTGGTACGCCAATCCGTTTTCGTCGAGAACCTGAAACAGGAACGGTTTGCCCGACGGAACAAGGAATTTCGCCGAGCCGTCCGCTTCAATCGGCACTGTGCCGAGAATCGCTCGGGCATTTTCTTCGCCGGCGGCGCCGATACGCGGCTGGTTGACGAGCCACGACGTTTTCGGGAATATCTGTACGATACGGAGTTCCTTCAACGTTCCTCGTTCCACGTCCCCCAATCCTTCGTAAACGTCGGTAATGTTCATTTCGCCCAGTCCTTCGGCGGCCAATTCGTCGTCGAACCACGAAGGAGCGATCGACGGAACCCGTCTCGTCGTAATCGGTTGCGGACATGTCGAACCGATGTTCGCGTCCCGGTACAGGACTTCCCGATTACCCCGGTCGTCGAGCAGATACAAACCGAGGGCGTTGTCGACGTTCGGCTTGGGCTCGTAGATCAGGTGCGTCGGACTGTACGCAACGAGGAATAAACGTTCCGACAACGGAAACGGAGCATTGTAGTATTCCGGCGTGTTCCAACCGTCCGCTTCGGGAAATCCGCCGGGCGTAATCATTCTGATGGCGTCGAGACTGTTGGCGTCGACGGACGGATCGACGACGCCGATGGGACCGCCGGTGATCGAATGGTGAGCCGAGGCGACGAAAACGTATTTACTGCTGTCGGGAATCGCCTTGGCCTGGAACATACAGTGCGGCCTCGGTGCCGCGTTGCCCCAAACGGCAACAGGATTCGTTCCGTCCGGACGCATCGCCCAGAGATTTTGGTGCGTTACGGCATCACGGTCGATGTAATCCCAGCGGGCGAAAATCAGATGCCCCGAAGGGGACATCGACGGAAACCATTCGTTGACATCATTGAAGGAAATTCTGTGAATATCGTTCGGATTCAATTGTCCCGACTCGTCACGGTTCATCCGGTGCAGTGTGTAACTGTGCCAGCGCCGTCCGAAGCTGGGGCCGAAGCAGCGGGAATAGGCTTGACGGCGTGTCGAGACGAACGCCAATCCGCCGTCGGGAAGATATTCCGGCATCATGTCGTCGTAGATGTCGCCGGTCAGTCGGCGCAGTCCGCTGCCGTCGACATTCATTTCGTAGAGGTGATAGTAATAATCGTCGGGACCTTCCTCGTTGACAAGAATATCGTCTCCGGAAAGATGTCGGTCCGGCGGAACAACATGAGAGAAGGCAACGGATCGTCCGTCGAAAGACAGTCGCGGTTCCAAAAGATGCCCGACGGGGAGTTGTCCGCCGAGAATCTCCCGTGTTTTCAGGGAATATCCCGGTTTTTCGAGGACGAACAGTCCGCCGCCGGCTCGCTGTCTCCAACCGAAGTATTGACCGACGAGATGTGAATAAGACGGCGGTCGGCATTTGACGAACAAGATTTCGTCCGAAGGAAACTCCGGGTTGCTCAGAAAAACACTCCGCTTGAGAAGTCGGGCGCGAACATAAAGTTTTTGAGCATCCCCCCCCTCTGGTTTCGCCGAGGCATCCCGCCGCAGTTGCGACAGAATTTCCTTTTCCGTTACATAATCATTTCCCGATAAATTTTCGTACTCCTTGAGCAGACCTTCCGCTCTTTGAAGATGTTCGTCGACCGCCCGGAGCAGCGTGTCGCGGTTGATCGCACGGGGAGGAGCAAACGGGTCTTGGTATCCGCCGGGACGACGAATCCACGCGGCGGCGAATCCCTCCCACGGAAGATGCGGAAACGTTCGATGAAATCCGTCTTCCTGCAACCACTCGGCAAGCACGAGCGGAAACATTTCAAATTCTGGAATACGGGGAACCGTTCCTGCCAGTTTCCGATAAACGGCGTCGTTATCGATACGAATATTCAATGTTGGAAGAGGGAGAATGGCCGGTGATTCCAATTCGTAAAACCAGTTGTCGCTGCCTTGGACGCGGGAAAAGCCTTCGGTGGCATTAAACCGTTCCCGATTGCCGTCGAGATAAACGACGGTCGGATTCCAGCCCGTCGTATCGCAGGCGTGACTTTCCCGGCGGTTAAGCCGAAACCGTATTGATGCTCCTGCTTTAACGACGGTTTCAATGACGTGTTCGGCACCAATACTGTCTTTGCCTTCCAACGTTGCCTGCCAGAGTTCGTGTCCGTCCTGTTGGATGAATGCTGCAACGCCGTTGCCGTCGAGATGCAGTTTCTTGACGGTCCCTGTCAGGAGAATGCGCCCCTCTCGAGGAGCACGAAAGGTTCGTGAAACATCGTTCCCGCCGCCGGGGTGCATCCAATGTCGTCCGATTCTTGCGAATCCGGGACCGCTCCAGAATTCCGAATCGTACCATTGGCTTTCTCCCGGCGTTTCCAGTGCAACGAATTCGGGAGGCGGCGTCTTGGAAATCGTAACGGAAAATAATTCGTTGCCGTCAACGGCGGTAATCAAAACGCCGAAGATCGCTGCGGCAACCAGCGATCCGATTACGATAAAACGGAATTCGTTTGGTTTCGTTTTCATGATGTTTTTCCGTGTGTCATTGAGTTGACAAGTCGATTCTTTGATTATCGCCGAATTCGATGACAATCGGTCCGAGCAGTCCGGATCGCAGAAGAGGATCGTCCGCCGCGAATCCCTGGAAGGCACGGTAAGTCCAATCCTCCGTTTTGCGTTCGGGAACGAGATACAAATTCGTCTTGGTCAATCGTTTTTCTTTCGGCAGTCCGGCGTCGCCGATCAGTCGATTGGCCCAGCAATTCGTAACATCAATTTCAAGAACGTTGTCTCCGGCTTTGCACGCCGAAGAAATGTCGACGACACGCGGATGCGTCCAAAGAACGCCGAGGTCTTTGCCGTTGACCCTGACTCGCGCCGAGTCGTGAGCCGCCTGTACGGAAAGTCGCGCCGGAATGCCGACGTGATCTTCTTTCAGAACGAATTTCTTGACGTAGGTTGCCGTACCGGAATAAAATTTAATGCCCGGATCGGCGTGTTCGTTCCAAAGAGTCAATTTATCGAACGTCGTTTTCTCCGGTCCGCCCCATTTCGGATCGAAACGGACTTCCCAATCGCCCTGTAACGGAATTGCCGACGGGAGATCGGCTTTGATTTCGTGCGTTTTTCCCTTGGCCGTCGTCAAACGGTACGCGCCCGGCTTCCAAAGCGTGACGGCAAACTCGGCGGATTGCGACGGCCTGACCTGTACACCGGCGTCGGGTCCCGTTGTTTTCGTAACGGTATCATGGGACGCCGGAACGTCGAAGACGACGAAACAGGAACCGAACGCTGGCATGTCGATCATCACTTCCATTCGACCATCTTCGGTGTAACGATAACCGCTCGGCGGCGAAATCGTACCGTCGACGGCGTTCCAGATCATCGGCATTTTGTTGTTGACACGGAAAACGCAGTCCACCCGCTTCGGTTGTTCGCCGTTGGTCAGGAAGTAAATGTTTTTGTCCAATAACGTTCGGTGATGATATTCGAACGGACCGGCGAAGTCCGGCGGAATCTTTTCTTCGGCAAGAAATTTCTCCATCGAGATTCCGGTGACGATTTTTCCTTTGCCCAGCGTCCGAATGTTGCCCGTTGCTCCGGGCGGTCCCCAAAGTTGTTCGGCCAAGTCGGCAACCTGCCGGTCGCAGTCGGGATGGTTCTTCAGGCCCGGCGTTCGGATCGTTCGCTTGTTGCCGAGAACGGCTGTTGCTCCTTCACGAACGAGATCAACGATCTTTTGCAGGGATTCCACCGGCAGAATCTCTTCGAGCGGGTCCAACACCAGGAAGCGATAACTCATACCGTCGGGCAAAACGAGTTTTCCGTCTTTGAAGGCGAGACGATTGACGAGGACTTCCGTGTCGAGCAGATCGTAGGTGTAGCCGTCGGGCAATGTTAGCGCAGAGTTCGAATTCCATTTTTCGAGGCGTCCCCAGTTGACGAAGTTTTTGTAACTCACATAAGCGCAGGCGTCCGCCGTGAAATGTCCTTGGCGCAACATATATTGGCAACGGCCCAGATAAGTCATAAAGGGCGTTACGTCGTTCCACCACGTTACGTTGGTGTTGAGATGCGTTCCGGCGAAATACTCGAAGCCGGGCAATCCCAATTCCGGCGGCGACGCCGTGAACGTGTGCCAGACGAACTTGTTCGCTCCGTCGATGAAATTGACGTCGGCGGCGGGCTTCAGCCGGGCCGGATACATGGTCCAGTGCCGAACCATGTGCGTAAAGGCTTCCACGGCGACCTCTTTTTGTCCGTAAATGTGAGCCGCCATCGCCGTCAGTCGCATGTTCGACCGGGTGGCGTAATTGCTTTCTGTAATCCAAAATTCTCCTTGCGGTATATCGTTTTCGCCGAGGAAGGAAATCATATCGGCTTCCTTGAACTTCGGTCGCGCCCGGTTCCAGTGACCGCCGTTTTCCGAGTGCCAAAGCATGTTGCGTTCATGACAAAGTTTCCCAATGGTCGCATAACAGTTCTTGCGGAAACAATAACCGATCGTCCGGTAATAATCGTGCCAAAAACGGTCGGTCTTGGCCAGGTTGCCGACGGTCATTCCGGCCAAGACGGGCATGTATGGCCGAATACCGTAACCGTTTTGATCGGCAAACGTTTGTTCGAAGCCGGGCGTCCAGTCGGGGGCGCTGCCTTCCCAACTGACGTTGTAGAAATGCGTCAGCGTTTTGCCCGCAAGAGGGCCGGCGTCCTTGACCAATTCCGAACCGATCAGGTGAAAATATTTCGTACAGGCTTCCTTGCTGAGAATGTCGACCGCGCCGACGTCGCCGACGATTTCGTAACCGAATCGCAGAATCGTCCATTCGCCGGCGGGAACGTTCCACTGCAATTTGCCGTCCTTGAACTTGTCGGACAAGTCGACGACTTCGACGGCCATCGGCGCCGAGCCGTTTTTCGGTATTTCGGCCTTTTTCATCGGACCGTTCAGACTGTCCGCCGATTCGGCCTTTCCGCCTTCCGTGCGGACGCCGAGAATCATAACGTCACGGTAATGCCGCTCTTGCACCGGAGAGGCCAAGGGCGCATCGCTTACGGATAAGTTACGAAAACGATCCGTGTTTTTATCGCTCATTTCCGTTGGAACCGTCAAGGCCGCTTCAAACGCCGTCGGTCCGGTAACACGGCAAGACGACCAGCGGAGTTCCTTGGGGCCGTCTTCTTTCATATCCCACGGCCCGCGCAGCACACCGCCGGAGTTGGCGATGTTCATACTCACTTGAATTCCGCAACGATCGGCTTCCCGAATGGTGTGTTTTATCATTTCCCGCCATTCTGGACTCATAAATTCGTGTTTAATGTGCAACGGAACCGGAACGTGGTTCTTCGAGTCGAAGTCGTCGTAATAGCCGCGGGAATCGAACAGGAGGATGCCTCCGACTCCTTTTTTCTGCATTTCCTCCAAATCGCGGGTGATTTGTTCCTTACTGACGTTTCCCTTGAGCCACCAATAATAGACCCAGGGTTTCGCTTCATTGGGAACGTTGAGAAACGCCGCCGGATTCGGCGAATTTTCAGCGGCTTGTATCCGTTCCGTGAGGAACGAATTCACGCTAAGAGTTGCAACGAGCAACAGACAGATCGAAAAGAATGGTCGAAACATCGGAACAACGGGGTAAGGATGGTTAAAAAAACATGGGCATCCTGCCCCTACGAGGAACACGGGCCTCCTGCCCGATAGTGTATCACTTCTTCGACGGCGGTTCGACGACGAAGTGAAACGTTTTCTCGCCGGGAAAAACTCCTTATTTTCTCCGTGCCCTCTGTGGTTGAAACATTTTAGAACGAAATACGTAATTCCCCAATTAAAGGTTCTGGCAGATTGCCGCCCGGCGGTCGGCAACCTACCAATTGCCTTATTGTGGCAATTGAGCGGACTCGCCGTCGTTGACGGTGCCGTAGGCGGCGAGAATTCGAATCGGTGTCGTTACCGCAACAGCCGCAACGGCGCCGTCGCCCAAAGCAAAGTGACAAATGCCCGGATGAGCACTGCCAAAGTTGATCTCACGCAATGCCGACGGACGGGACGCCGAGGCGGTAGGATGTCTCGCCGCAAATGCCGCAAGGTCGTCGTAATCCCACGCTCGCGCCAAGCCGCCGCCGGTATCGTTGTTGCCCCCCATCGATGGAGTACCGCTGGCCGTATTCGCTCGAAAAACCAAAAGGCGCCCGGATGCGACGCCGAACCAACTACCTGCCGTCAAATAAGAACAATCGCCCGTCGTCACCGCGTCAGGCCGAGTCGCGTTATTTCCGGTACACTGTCCAATGAAGGAAGTCGGTATATGTTTTTCACCGATGATAAATTGGTTACTGGTGCCGTCCTGCCAATAGGCCATCGTGTCCCGCACCGACCAGCCGTCCGTACTACGGATCGCATCCCGAAACGGTCCGATTTGAACAGGCAAGTTAGGCCGAACAATGTTATTGTGATCGAACCAACCGCCGGGGTCTGCCGTCGATGC
>Ga0099364_10014355_pt1 | contig 10548 bp, 8 predicted proteins | sample TergutTh196P3_FD_73070 | JGI IMG/M metagenome (GOLD analysis project Ga0099364, IMG submission 73070) | Microcerotermes parvus P3 segment gut microbial communities from Pointe-Noire, Republic of the Congo - Th196 P3 | ecosystem: Host-associated > Arthropoda: Insects > Digestive system > Gut ...
GGAAAGTTGGGGGGGTGGGGGGGGGGTAACATATGTTAAGTAGTTTTTCTGCCCATTAGAAACGGGAACGCAAGAGGCGGATTTTTGGCTGTTTTGGGCAGTTTTCATAGTTAGTGAAATAATACCACAAAGTGATAAAGTCTGTCAAGGGGTGGTAGGGGTATTTTTCACCCCGTTCGGACACAGCTCCGCAATCAATTTTCAAGTTTACTCATCACCATCTACTATTCGTCAAGCATCAGCTTTGTTTTAGAATTGCGTAATTTTTTGATTTCCTCGCGTTCAATGATTTGTATGCTTTTTTCCGGTGTCGGAAGATTTTCTGGTAGTGTCGTTCCCATTGCTGTCATGGCATTACGGATTTTTTCAGCAATTTGGTAATGTATATTATTAGCTCCCACTGCCGATGCAGGCTGCTCTAGCTTTAGTTTTTCTTCTGTTTGAGAAATACGGAACAAATTAGCAATAAGTTCTGTACTGCCCATGAAATCAAGGATTTTCTCTTTGTCTTTCAAACCCTTACGCATGTGAATATCGGCAACGGTAAGTCCGCCATAAAGCCCCATATAACCCGCATTTTGAAAAATAGCGAATTCTTCATCAGTGATAACTCCGGCATTGTGTGCGGCTTCGGCTAAAAGCTGATTCCATTGTTTAATATTGCCACGAACAACAAGCCGTTTGTTATTTTCATCAAGCTGATTAAAGGTGTCGGCTAATTCCTGTCGTCGTGTCTGTATGGCAAAATATGTTTGGCCAAGGGCAATAATCTCTTTGCGAGGATCACCGTTCTGAACAATAAGATAACAGGCGTAGCGGGTGAGTTTATAATCAATGATTTGTTTTTCTGCGCCTGAACCTATTTTAACCATTTTCCTGACGTCAGGAAAATGGTCATTTACATCAAAACCGCTATTTTTACATGCAAGCATAGCTCTATCTAGCACTTTTGAAAAATTCTCCCATTTGGAATAATTTAATACTTTTTGCATATCTCTGGCAAACCAATATTCCATTCTTTTTTCATCAATTTGTTTAATACTCTCAAATGGCGTATATTCTACGGCTTCTAGTTTTGGCATAGTTCCTCCTTGAATATTCCATATTTCAGTTAACTACAATTTGTAGCCAACTGACTCCCTTCTTGCTATATCATATCTCCAAAGACCTCCACAACTCCTCTTTGGATGAAAATGGTCCAACAAGTGTTTTTTTGCTTGGCACGGACTGAATAAGGCGTAAAACCTGTTCGGGGTCGGCTACATCAGCGCATTTTTCCGTCCAATGCAAGCATTTTCAACTGGTGACAATTTAATTTGTCACCGTTTCATTCCCTCAATCCCATTTTACAAGCATATCATAAGTATCACTATTTTGTCATTCATGCTATACTAGTTCTATGAAAACGCACTTCTTCTACAAACACCCCATTCTCCCCTGTAATTTAATTATTACAGAAGAAAATAATGCAATATGCGGACTGTCTTTTTGCAAAGCAAATTGTAAAACAAAGAAAAACTCTGCAAAAATTACGGCAGGCAAAGAAACCCCGCTTATTAAAAACGCGGTAAAACAATTAGATGAATACTTTAATAAGAAAAGAAAAAACTTTGAATTGCCGCTGTCTCTTAACGGTACTGAATTTCAATTAAAGGTATGGGGTGCTTTACAAAAGATCCCCTACGGGGAAACTTGCAGTTACGGAGAGCTTGCAAAAATGATTGGAAATTCAAAAGCTTCCCGTGCTGTAGGAATGGCAAACAACAAAAACCCTATAGCAATCATTATTCCTTGCCATAGGGTAATAGGTGCGGATGGTAGTTTAACCGGCTATGCCGGCGGTTTGAATATAAAGAAAATATTGCTGGAATTGGAAAAAAACTAAAAAGGAGCCTTTCGGCTCCTTTTCTTTATACTTGTGTATCACAGATGCAAACGGGTGTCCGCTGGCGCGGCGTATTATTACGGCGTGGTGTGTCATTGCGGTGCGGCGCATTATAGCGTGGTGCATTACGGTTTGGCGCATGATATTGTCGCGGCATAAACCGATGTTGTGGTGCATGATATTGTCGCGGAGCAAACCGGTGTTGCGGAGCAAACCTATGTTCAGACCTTTGATTATTCCTTGAATCCTCTGTAAGCTCTCTGGGAGCACGCCCTTCTCTTGGCGCACGCTGTCTGCCTCTTGCTGTTTCATTTTCAGTCTCACTCTGCTGGGCAAATACCGAACCTGTAAATAGTACTGCAATAAATACAAGTATTGCAATTTTCTTCATAAATACCTCCGTTGTATTTGGGTTACAATACTATAACCAAGATATGAGTAATGAGTTACAAATTATGTATGCTGAGCAGCCAGCGTAATTAACGACGCAAACAAACTTACCGCAAGTATTACAATATAAATAATAAGCGCACCGGCAAAGCCCATACTCAATACCAGCCAAATACCCAGTGTATTAAAAACAGCTCTGTATAAAAATACAAAACCATTAAATACTACCGGTAAAACTAGAAGCATAATAGCAAATAAATATCTTGGACGCTTCATTGCGCGATACCGCCATCCAATTACAATAACAAAAATTGCCATAGGCAGGAAAAACAACGTTGATCCAAGCCGGTTTAGAATCTCCGCCTGGAAAATCTGATATACATAACCGGCATTGTTAAATTTTTTGGCTGCTTCAAATAAAGCGTCTATTTGCAAACTGGATAAACCCTGCTTTAATTCACCAAGCAGCAACAAATCTTCAAAGGTAAAATTTAAAAGAAGTCCTCCCGGGGTTCTGACCCCCTGTGTTTCACCATACAAATATTCGCTGTCATAGCTTGTGTTTTGATCTTCCCTGTCAAGAGCGTGCATTAAAACCATAATCTGCGGAGTATTGTTTAATATAATTGGCTGTAGTTTTACATAACGAGACCTTACACTGGCAATTGGCTGTGAATAAGCATCAAAAGACATATATTCAAAGCCCATACCATAAGCTACATCGTCTGATGTTGTAAGGCTGGAAAAACGCATTACTAATCTGCCTTCATTACTTGGCAAAGAAAAAACCGCCCCTGTTAAGATCTCCCCTAATGATAACTCCATCTCATCAATAAAAAAGGCAGTCTCTTTTGCACCACGTTCACTTGCGGCAAGAAAGTTTCTTGCGTCCGGATCATCCGGGCTAAGTTCTAACAATTCCTGAAAAATATAAAAGGCACGAATCCAATCTCCAATATTCATTGCTTGGTACCCTTCAAGCTTTAATGCAAATATTCTATATCTTTGTTCTTCACGCAAATTTGGCGCTAAAGAGGAAATCTCATTCCATGCATCAGCTGCTAATCTTGCGGAAGTGGCAACCTCTGGACTGCCGGGAAAAGCAAGCCGTCCTCCAAGAGTGGCAAGCCAATGCGCATCAAAAAATCGTCTTTCAGAAAACGCGGTTCTTGCCATGCTTAACGCTTCTGTTGCGTTTACCGGCTGAGTGCCGCCGGAAAGAGTTGACAAACCTGCAGACCGGTAATCTTTTGCTAATGCCGCACGTGCGTTGGCTCTTTCCCTGTGTTCTTCATATTTTTGCTCATCCATTTTACGGTTAATTTCAATTTTTATATCGGATAACTCTGGACTATTAAACCATACACGATCACAGATTGCAAGGAACTGCATTGCTTCTTTCCATTCACCTCTTTCACGGTGTTCTTGCATGTGTATTTTTGACAGCCTGTACAATTCTCCAGCAAAGCGTATGTTTTCTTCCTTGTTCTTTACAATAGGAAGTGCTAAAAAGAAAATAAGTCCGTAAATAACCGCAGCAACTACGGCAATAATTACAGAAACGGAGAGTTTTCTTAAAAACATTTCAGAAAAACTTTGGTAATTTTCTTCGGAATTGGAAACAATCCCAAAAGGAATTATCAACGCAGACAATGCCAAAGCCGGAAACAAATCAAATAATTGCAAAGCACCTTGAATAAAACGCCAATCACGCGAATATATTAATAGCGGCGCCTCACTTCCCGGAAAAATAAATTTAAATATCATTATTACCAAGCTTGACGCAAGCATATAAATAATAAATACATTTTTAGGTGTACGCAGCTTTTCCGGATTAAATGTCATCGTCATACCGCCTTTTTGATAGATAAATCAAAATGGAATAAAGGTGGAAAAGCGCGCCTAAGACAAGAAAAATTAACGGAACAGCAAGGGGGGCGGGCAAAGCTTCTTTTAGGAAGGAACCCATAATTTCCTGCATATCAGGTGAAGTCAAAAAAACTTCCAAAGCAAGAATCCCCCGGAACGCAAGAACACCAATAAAAAGATTTGCCAAAGGCCATGCACTGAATTTAATAGCGCAGCCAAATGAACATAAAAGAAAAATTAAAGCACCGGCATAAACAAAAAATAACCCAATGTCATTGGTATAATATTTTTGGAACAGATCAGCATTTAGTTTTAAATCTATGGCAAGACTTTTTAAGAACCACGGAGAATCATCTCCAAACGGAACAGGCGGAAGACTGCTAGCGGTACCTGTACCGGCACCAGCATATGGCTGATAAGTCAACGGCTGGCCGGGTATCGATATTACTCTTGGTCCAAGCGGTTCTGCGGTTCCGTTTAATAAAATGACTGATGTATTATTCCTGGTAAGAATTATTCCTTTATCACCCAACGGAATACCGCTGGTCTGAGCAGGCGGTACCGCTTTCCAGTTATCTAAAATTACAGAGAAACCCAAAAAAAAGACAAAGGACAAAATCATCAAAATTACAACCGATATAAACCCTGAATACTGTTTTCTGACAGTGTAGCTTAGGGCGAACAGTATCGATGCAAATAATGACAAAGATAAAGCCCAATGGGCAGCGGCAATTATCAATGTTAAAGCTGTTTCCGGTCTTGCAGGCAGATTTTTTGCCCAGTCAACCCGCAGTGCCAGAAACCTGAACACTGTGGATATCAGGAAGATTACAAGAAAACTTATACTAAAAAGAAGCACCAGCTTTGCAAAGTTCTTCACAATATAAGAATAACACAATTTATTTCTTGAGTAAATAGAGAAAATAAAGCATAATAAGGTATGAATGCGCAAATTGCCGTCCTGGGGGCTGGTGCCTGGGGAACCGCTATTGCAAAAGTAATAGCCGATAAAGACAAAGAAGTGGTTATTTGGAGCTTTGAGGAATCGACAAAAAACGATATTAACCAGAAACATATAAATTGCAGATACCTGCCAAATGTTGAACTGCCGGAAAAATTAACGGCTACAACGGACATAGAAGAAGCTGCTGAAGGCCGTAAATTCCTTATTTACGCGGTGCCTTCTATGTTTTTAATGGATACACTTAAAAAATCTCTTACTGTAAATTCGATACGAGACGGAAAAACCACTATTGCTATAATTACTAAAGGTTTTTTGCCGTCTGAAAATGGACCACGTTTAATAGTAGAAACTATGGAAGACTACCTGCCCGGGTTTTACCGCCAGTCTTTGGTGTATATCTCCGGCCCCAGTCATGCAGAGGAAGTAACTTGCGGAAAAATTACCGGTCTTATTGCAGCCAGTGAAAATCCAAAAAATTCAATTCGATTCCGGGACCTTCTAAAAAATGCAGGGTTGTTTGTTTATTCATCTTTTGATGTTGTTGGAGTTCAGGTATCTGCGGCTGCCAAAAATGTAATTGCCATTGCTTTTGGAATGTTGGATTCAATAAAGTCGATAGGCGGCTCCACAGTTTTTGGCGATGGCACGGATTCCCTTTTACTTGCCGCCGGTTTAAATGAAATTCAAATACTTGGAAAGGCGCTTGGAGCAACCCATCCTGAAACATTTACCTCTATTGCGGGAATTGGAGACTTGGATGTAACCTGCAGGTCTGTTTATGGACGGAACAGGCGTTTTGGAAGAGATATAATAGAAAAAAATATTTTAGAATCTTTTGAAAATATTGATGATATTTTATCGCGTATTAATGAGATTGGCTATTTGCCGGAAGGTGTCGCGGCTGCAAAACATATTAAAGCAATTGCGGAAAAATACAAACTTAAACTGCCAATTTCTGTCGGAATAAGCAATATTTTGGATCGTGAAATTGACCCGTATGAATTTGTAAAAAATCTGATAGGAAATCTGTAAATAAGGAAAGATCGATGCTGGAAAAATTGACAGGGAAAATTACCGATGCATTCCGTTTTGTAACCGGTAAATCTTCCATCTCCGAAAAAAACATTGAAGATGCCGTAGAGGCAATCAAAATGGCTCTGCTGGAAGCCGATGTAAATTTACGCGTTGTCCGCCGTTTTGTAAACTCAACTATTGATGAAGCAAAAGGCGAGAAAGTACTCCGCTCTGTTGACCCCGGCCAGCAGTTTATAAAAATTGTCCATGACAAACTGGTCTCTTTTTTAGGAGACACAGACCCTGCCGCAAGAGCGCTAAAGTTGCGCGGCCCTGATGTAATTTCTGCAATATTGATGTTGGGTTTACAGGGTTCCGGTAAAACAACAAGTGCGGCAAAACTTGCACTCCGTTTAAGAAAGGAAGGCCGTAAAGTCCTGCTTGTTGCCTGTGACCTTGTGCGCCCTGCCGCTATGGAACAGCTTGCCGTACTTGGCGGGCAGATTGGTATTCCCGTTCACAAAGAAGACGGAGCAAAAGACAGCGTAAAAGTTTATAACAATGCGCTTGCATGGGCAAAGAAAAATCTAATTGACACAATAATTATTGATACTACAGGCCGTCTGCAAATTGATGAAGTAATGATGGAAGAACTTTTCCGCCTTAAAAATGCATCCAATCCGGATGAAATGCTCCTTGTTGCCGACTCCATGACAGGTCAGGCAGCCGCCGACATTGCAAAAACTTTTGATGAAAAGATAGGCTTAACCGGTGTTGTGCTTACAAAGTTCGACTCCGACACCAGAGGCGGCGCGGCGTTATCACTTAAAACCGTAACGGGGAAGCCACTTAAGTTTACTGGTGTAGGTGAAAAACCTGAGGATTTTGAGCCGTTCCACCCTGAACGCATAGCAAGCAGAATCTTGGGCATGGGTGATGTTGTAAGCCTTGTAGAAAAAGCGCAGGAAGTATTTGATGAAAAAGAAGCGCTGGAACTCCAGAAAAAAATGGAGAAAGAAAATTTTACGCTTGATGACTGGCTTAACCAGCTTCGTTCAATGAAAAAAATGGGCTCTCTTCAGTCCATGCTGGAGATGATCCCCGGAATGCAGGGGCAAATCAGTGAAGAAGACATTGATAAGGCGGAGTTAAAATATCAGGAAGCGATTCTCTCTTCCATGACACTCAAAGAGCGGGCAAACCATTTAATAATTGGGCCGCCGCGCCGCAGCCGCATTGCACGAGGTTCCGGAACATCCGTTGCGGAAGTAGCGCGTCTAATTAAAAAGTTTGAAAAAATGCGCGGCATGATGAAGAAGATGGCAAAAGGCGCAAGAGGTGGAATGGCAGGCATTCCGGGAATGTCGCCGGGTATGTTTGGTTAATTTACACTAGCTATTCTTGTTACCCTAAATAATCCGACAATCTTCTATAACAAGAGTTAACAATATGCTTCTGTTCAATGGGGACATCTTCATCAAGTTCGTCAATTAGTGATTCAAGACTGGAAAGACTCTCATTTAAGCTAGTGTGGAAGCCGCGTGAAGCGCGGAGCCAATAATTTCCCTGATGATCCGTAAAAAGACCCAAAAAGCCCAGCTCTTTTGCATCTTTCTTCCATTTACATGGTCGTGACAGCTTGTCCAAATGTTCCAAAAGAGCACCCAGCTCAAGACTATTAAAACTCCCCTTCCGCGGCCAAGAGCGGGAAAACGCCCCCTCAATATCCAGAGTAGGAGTCAAACCAAGAATCAACTCCAATTTTTCCCCCGCAAGCAAAGAAAAATGATTTTTTACAACAATTTTACCCTTTAACCCCTTATAAAATGTTTCCGAAGGTATCTTATCTTTAATTTTTTCCAATCTTTCCCAAGGCAAAACAACAGTCTTCTTCCCTTTAACAGTCTCAATATGAAAAACCTCCCCCTCAATCATAATATTATTAGTAAAATCTCTAACTTTCTGTCTTCCGCTTTCTCCCTTCGCTCCTTTTCTTCCTATTCTCTCTCTCTTCTCTGTGTCCTCAGTGCCTCCGTGTCCTCTGTGAGTAAAAATTGGGTTATCCCTTAATCCTAATCGCTCTAAAATATTCATTGACAAAGGCGAAACAGACATAGCATACATCCTAGAAGTCCTAACAACCTCTCCTGCCACAATATACTGCGGATCAACCTTAAACATAACAGACCCAGGATGAATAATAATTTTATCCGCCGTCAAACTACGGTAAGTGCTGAATTTTCCTTTACCTTCCCTAGAACAAACAAATTGAATCAATCCGCGCCCAATACAGCATAAATAATCGTCAATTTCATTTCCTGCAAGCGGCTGCGCTCTAAAATGCACAGGAATTTTCATTTTTGCCAAGATTTCTTCTAATTGAGAGACAACATTGACAATTTCCGCCATCGCGCGCTCATCAAGATAACTCTTTTCACAAAAACCCGTCTTATTAGTTGAGTCATTGTATGATTTAAAAAGTTTTAAGTACGATACAAAGTCGCCGGAGTCATCTCTGAAACGGTGATGAGCTTGTCTTGCATCGGTTTCTTCACCCGGAGGCAGAATATAAGGACTCTGTGTCGATAAAAATGCCGCCGCAATGAGCGTTTCACGGATTACATCCGGATATTTTAGTATCGATTCAACAATTATTCGTGATTGGCGCGGTGCAAGAGGGAATTCTGTCATCAATTTTCCAACATTTGACAAAGTCCTGTCCGATTCCAACGCTCCAAGCATGTTTAATGTTTCAATTCCGCCAATTAAACCTGCCCTATCCGGCTGCGCAATGAAGTCAAAGTTTTCAAAATCGGTAATTCCAAGGTCTGCCATGCGTAAAATTACTTCTGAAAGGTCTGTTCTAAAGATTTCTTCAACAGTATATAAAGATCGATTTTCAAAATCTTTCCTAGTATAAAGACGATAACAAGTTCCTTCACGAGTTCTACCCGCTCTTCCCTTGCGCTGATTTGCAGATGCCTTTGAAATTGGACCTTCAATCAAGCTGGAAGTGAATGTGCGAGAGTTATACCAGTTTAATTTTGCCAATCCACTGTCAATAACAGCAGTAATTCCGTCAATCGTAACCGAAGTTTCGGCAATATTTGTTGAAATAACCACTTTTGTTTTACCTTTTGGAGCAATTTCAAAGACTTTTTCCTGTTCTTCCTTACCTAATCTGCCGTACAGAGGAATAATATGTAAAAATTTCCCAACAGAACAAAATGTTAACCGTTTCATACACTCTTTAATTGATTTTTCACCTGAAAGAAAGATTAAAATGTCTCCCTCGCGCTTCTCACTGATAAATCTTGTCGTAATTGCCTCGATTTTAGTTAAAATTGCTTCTTCATTACTGTTTTGCGTCTCGATAACCGGGTCATAAACAAGCGTAACAGGGAATCTTTGTGCATCGATCTTAACAATTGGACATTCACCAAAGTATTCTGAGAAAACTTCGGCATTTATAGTGGCAGAAGAGATGATAACTTTGAAATCGCGGCGGCTTTCAAGCACTCTTTTTAGCAAACCAAGGATAAAATCGATGTTTAAACTACGTTCATGGGCTTCATCAACCATGATCATGCTGTATTTTGATAGCCAAGGATCCAATTTCATCTCTTGAAGCAGCATTCCATCGGTTAGAATTTTGATTTTTGTTTCATGATTGGTACAATCTGCGAATCTCATCTTGTATCCAATGAGTCCTGGGATGCTTGTTTCCGTTTGACGGGCAATAAATTCGCTTACAGAGACCGCCGCAATGCGTCTTGGCTGTGTAACTCCGATAATTCCCCGCTCTGTGTATCCTGCTTCATACAATATCACAGGGAGCTGTGTTGTTTTGCCGGAGCCTGTCGGACTCTCCACAACAAGCGCTTGATTATTTTCTAAAACTTCTAAAATTTTTTGTTGATTTCTGTAGACAGGAAGATCAAAATAGTTCATAATATTTACTATAACACCTTGATCTTTTTTTGTATAGATGTTATATTAAAAGTGTTGACAAAAAATATTTTTTGTTGGTATAATGATTATGGAGGAAAGTGAATGGCAAAACAAAAAAATGTTTATTTCTTTGGTAAAGGGAACACTGAAGGAAACGCAAATATGAGACCGGTGCTTGGAGGTAAAGGAGCAAATCTTGCTGAGATGTGTAATCTTGGTATTCCTGTTCCGCCGGGCTTTACAATATCAATTGATGTTTGTGCCGCTTATTATGAAAACAAAGGGAAGTATCCCGCAGGTTTAAAAGAAGAAGTTGAAGGTACTTTAAAGAAACTTGAAGCAACAATGGGCAAAAAACTAGGTGATCCAAATGATCCTTTATTGGTTGCTGTTCGTTCAGGTGCTGTAGATTCCATGCCGGGTATGATGGATACAATCCTTAACTTGGGAATGAATGACAAAGCAGTCAAAGGAC
>Ga0099364_10014356_pt1 | contig 10547 bp, 6 predicted proteins | sample TergutTh196P3_FD_73070 | JGI IMG/M metagenome (GOLD analysis project Ga0099364, IMG submission 73070) | Microcerotermes parvus P3 segment gut microbial communities from Pointe-Noire, Republic of the Congo - Th196 P3 | ecosystem: Host-associated > Arthropoda: Insects > Digestive system > Gut ...
AAGACGCGCCGCCAGCGTTCGTTCTGAGCCAGGATCAAACTCTCCATGATATTATTTACTCAGTCCGAAGACTGAATAATTTCTCACTTCAAGCCTGGTACTGTCCGGTACTTCAACTTAATTAAAAGTCTACTTACAGAACAGCCCTTTTTAGCTCTCTAGTACCTGTCTCTCTCGACAGGCTCGATACGCTCGCTCAAACCGGTAAACCGGCTTGAACTTTGCTTTATGGCGTGCTGAATGTTTTCACATCCAGCGTAAGCTAAAGCCCACTAACCTAGGTTAGCAAGGGCTTTAGCCATCCCCCATCCCTAATAATGACAAAGATCAAGAACACCAAAAGGTGTTTATCCCTAACGGGATTTTACGCCTGTAGGCGTTTACGTCTATCGACGTTTTTGCCAGTATGTATAAAAAAAACTGGCGACATTACCCCATTTTAAATGAGATATGATAATTACAATGTTAATTATATAAAAAAATAATTTTTTGTCAACATGTTTTCAAAAAAAAATAAAATAATTTTAGCCCGTCAATAATTCCGGGAGAAGCACCACTTTAAGCAAATTCCCTTCCCTGTTGAAGAGCTTATTCATCCAGGAATCCCCCTCGGACAGTGGGGCTGCAGCGCTTATTAATGCCCCTACATTAATTTTCCCCGATGCAATAAGGTCAAGGGTAAGGGGATATTCCCCGGAAATAGCACAGGAACCCAGCATTTTTATCTGACGGGATACCACTGCCTGAAGCGGAATTTCCACATTGGGGCTTACATTTCCAACCAGAATTACCGAACCGCCCTTACGGACGATGGATACGGCTGTTTTAATAGGACTGCTCGCTCCAACCGCTTCAAGTACATGATCCACTCCCCTGCCCTCCGTATGGTCTTTAATGACCTTCTCAAAATCAGGATCTTCGGGGTTCAGGATTATATCCGCTCCAAGGGATTTAGCGGTTTGCAATCTGGAAGGATCGGTATCAAGCGCAAATACCTTTCCGGAACCGGAATTTTTTAGTATCTGAATTATTAAATTGCCAATAAGACCTGAACCGACAACAGCAACAGTTTCGTGCAATCCTATGGATGCAAGGCGTACCGCATGTGCGGACACGGCTGCAGGTTCTGCGCAGGCTGCTTCCTCATAGGAAAGCGTTTCAGGAAGATGAACTGCAATTCTGTCCGGAATTCGGACATATTCTGCAAAGGTGCCATGCCTGCGGTATTCATCACAGGAAACACCAAGAACCGTCCTGTTATCGCAGAGATTATACATAGCTTGTGAGCAAAAATAACATTCGCCGCAGAAAATTGTGGAATCAAAGGTAACACGATCGCCTTTCTTGAATTTTTTTACATCCTTCCCTGTCTCAATTACCTCTCCGGATGCCTCATGTCCCATAACAATAGGGGGTCTTCTTCTGCCTGTGGAACCGTCAAAGCCATGAACATCGGAACCGCAGATTGCCGTTGCCTTTACTTTGACGATCATGTCATGGGAGTCTTCCAGACCGGGATCAGGAAAATCGACATATTTCAATTTCATGTATTCTTCCATCAATAATGCTTTCATGGATATTATTTTCAGATTTAAAGCCGCCTCTGTCAAGGTGAATAATAGCTTCCATTGACATAGAAGACCGCATTGGGTAGAATCAAATCTGACCTTAATGCGAGAGTGGTGGAACTGGTAGACACGCTAGACTTAGGATCTAGTGCCTAAAGCATGGGGGTTCAAGTCCCTTCTCTCGCAGGCCAGAAATTAAACACCGGCAATAATTTTTTTTTGAACCGGAAAATTAGTTTTAGCAGGCAGGGACTTGAAGGGTTCGGTCCGCCGACCTCGCCTAATTAATGCCCGCGAAACGTTGAGCGGGTATTTTAGGGACTGTGACATGGCATGGTGCCAGATGAAGGTATTACCTTTGAAGGGATGCTAAAGGCTCCGGGAGGAAGAGGTGCCATGGATGGCACCGTAAGGACTGAACCCCGGCCTGTAGAGCCGAGACAGGAGGTCGAGGCTTGGAAGGCAAGTCCCTTCTCTCGCAAGTAATGAATCAATAATGTAAAGAGGAAGCATGTGACTGTAAGCAAAGAATTCGCAAAATTGGAAAAATCCCAGGTTAAATTGAGTGTCTCTGTCAAAAAAGATGATGTCGGTAAGGAATACGATGATATTATCAGCGAATATTCAAAAACCATTCAAATTCCCGGTTTTCGTAAGGGGAAGGTACCAAAAGAGGTTCTGGTCAGGAAATTCAAGGATGCCCTTTTGGAAGAGGTTCTTGGAAAAATCATTGACAAGGCCGTGACTGAAATCTTCGAGGATGAGAGCTTAGCCAGGGATTCAAGACCCCTTCCCTATTCAAGACCCGTGGTTCAGGATGAGCCCAAGCTTGACCTAGAAAAAGATCTGGAATTCTCGGTTATTTACGATGTGCTTCCCGATGTTAACCTAAAAAAATGGGAAGGCTATGAAGTGGAAATTCCCGAAATAGCCATTACCGATGAGGATATATCCCGGGAACTTGAAACAATTCAGGACAGAAATTCAATCGTTCTGGATAAGGATGATGATGCAAAGGCAGAAAACGGAGATGTACTAACCGTAAATTACCATGAGATCGATGATTCAAATGAAATTATAGAAAACACCAAACGGGACGATTTTACCTTTACCCTGGGCAGCAGCAATAATATTTACCAGTTTGATGATGAATTGACAGGCATGAAAAAGGGAGAAACAAGGGAATTTACAAAAGAATTCCCCGAAGGCGAGGATAATGCACTTGCCGGAAAGAAAATCAAGCTCTCTGTAACCCTTACTGCATTAAAAATCAAGAAGCTTCCCGATTTGGATGATGATTTGGCTCAGGATGTTGATGAAAAATTCAATACACTTGATGATTTAAAGGCAAATATCAGGGAAAGACTGGATAAGGATCTGGAATTAAGGCTTAGAACAATAAAAATCAATGGAATACTGGAAAAAATAATGGAAGACACTCCGGTAGATATTCCGGAATCCATGGTGAACATGGAACTGGACAGCCGCTGGAGAAATCTTGCACGCCGTTTTGGAACCGATCCCGAACAGTTAATGAATATAATGGGTAATACAGAAGAAGGAATTAATCCCATTATTGAAGAATGGAAACCGGATGCATTAAAGGCCCTTCATTCCAGGCTGATTATTGAAACCCTGATGGAGGAGCTCAAACTGGAAGCAACAGATGAAGAGATGGATTATGAAATGCAGAATATGTCCCAGGAAAGCGGATCGGATCTTGAGGAAATCAAAAAGTATTATGAGGATGAAAGGATGAAGGATTACCTAAAAGAGGAAATTAAAGAGAAAAAAGCCTTTGACATCCTTATTGGAAAAAACAAGTTAAAAACGGGAAAAAAAGAAAAATATATGGATCTGATCTCAAATAAGGGGTAAATTGTATATATGAACGAATTAATGTCCAATCTGGTTCCAATAGTTGTAGAGCAAACAGGAATGGGTGAACGTTCCTACGATATATATTCCAGGCTATTAAAAGACAGGATAGTTTTTCTGGATGGAGAAATCCACGATCTTAGTGCGGATCTCATTATCGCACAGCTTCTCTTTCTGGATGGACAGGATGCGGAAAAGGATATTAACCTTTACATTAATTCCCCCGGCGGCTCTGTTACGGCAGGACTGGCCTTATATGATACAATTCAATACCTAAAATGCAATGTTCAGACAATCTGTGTCGGACAGGCGGCAAGTATGGCAGCCCTCATTCTTGCATGCGGAACTGCAGGCAAGCGTTTTGTTCTTCCCTCTTCCAGGGTTCTAATTCATCAGCCCTGGGGTGGTGCGCAGGGACAGGCAAGGGACATCGGCATTCAGGCCAAGGAAATTATTCGATTAAAAAAACTTACGATAAATTATTTTTCCAAACATACGGGCAAGGATTATGAAAAAATCTCCGGCGATATGGAAAGGGATTTTTATATGTCCGCCGAAGATGCGGTTGAATATGGTGTGGCTGACTCGATACTGACAAGGGAAATGCATGGCAAAACTTCGTAACGGACAGGGCGATTTTGAAAGGGCTTGTTCCTTCTGCGGAAGAAGCAGGGACATGGCCAGAAGACTTATCTCAGGTCCAAGGGACATCTTTATCTGCGATGAATGTGTGGAAGTTTGCAGGAAGATCCTGAACGAGGAAGATAATGATCTTGCAGCAAAATTTAACGAAGACATCCCAACCCCAAAGGAAATAAAGGAATATCTTGATCTTTTTTGCATAGGTCAGGAAATGGCAAAAAAAGCCCTTTCTGTTGCTGTTTACAATCATTATAAGAGAATTGCAAATCCCACAAGGGATCCCAATGATGTAGAAATAGAAAAATCCAATGTGCTTTTAATCGGTCCCACCGGCACCGGAAAGACCCTGTTGGCAAAGACCCTTGCCAAAAAACTAAAGGTACCATTTGCCCTTGTTGATGCTACCACCCTGACAGAGGCAGGTTATGTCGGAGAAGATGTGGAAAATATTCTCCTTAAATTGTATCAGAGTGCCGGCGGAAGCATTGCCTCCGCCGAGAGGGGAATTGTTTACATAGACGAAATAGACAAGATAGCCAGAAAGGGCGAAAATGTTTCGATAACAAGGGATGTATCGGGTGAAGGGGTGCAGCAGGCACTTTTAAAAATAATTGAGGGAACCATTGCTTCCGTTCCTCCGCAGGGCGGCAGGAAACATCCGAATCAGGAAATGATTAGAATTGATACGACCAATATCCTTTTTATATGCGGCGGTGCCTTTGTCGGACTGGATAAGCTCATAGAACGCCGCATTGTTCAGCACCCTTTGGGATTCGGTGCGGAGACCAGGGAAAGGAACGGAAAAAATATCAAGGAATTATATGATGCACTTCACCCCGACGATCTGATCCAGTTTGGCATGATTCCGGAATTTATTGGCAGATTGCCCATAACGGTCGGGCTTGAAGAACTGGGCAAGGATGATCTTAAGCGAATAATAACAGAGCCGAAAAATGCAATTGTAAACCAGTATAAGGCTTCACTTTCACTGGATGAAGTAAAACTCGAATTCACCGAAGAAGCAATTGATGCAATTGCAGATACGGCAATAAAACAAAAAACAGGAGCCAGAGGACTAAGGGCAATAGTTGAAAAACTGATGACCGATATAATGTTCGAAATTCCTTCGATGAAGGGAAACAAACAGGTAATCATTACCCGGGAAATTGTAACAAAATCGGAGATTCCGGAAATTCAACTTTTACAAAAAAGCGCATAACAGTAAAAATGAAAGGATTTGGGACTTCAAAATTAATAAAATTAAAAAATAAACTCCATGGAAAAAATTCCGGACAGGAAGAATTTCCCCTCCTCCCACTTCGTGAGCTTGTAATTTTTCCGCAGACGATAATGTCTGTGTATATTACATACAAGAGCGGAATTAATGCCATAGAAGAGGCTCTTAAAAGAGATATGCGTCTTTTTGCAGTCTGCCTTAAGAGTGAAAAAAAGCCGATAGAGAAAAATCCCGATGACAATAAAAAAAGGGAAAGAAATCCGGCTCCCCATAATGGTGAAGAAACCTGGGAAGCAGGAACTGTTGTCAGGATAATACAGAACCTGAAACTTCCGGACAATACATTCAGGGTGGTATTACAGGGAGAATACAGGGCTCTTCTTTCGGATAAACGGAACGATTCCATCCTTGTTGGGGTGGAAGCATTAAAGGCATCTCCCCTCCCCAGAAATGGCAATGATGATTTCCAGGAAATAAATGCCCTTATGAGGGTAATTCAGAAATCCTTTACTCAATATGCGGAATTTTCAAAGAAAATAAGTACGGAAATTCTTCTGGCTGTAGAAAAAACCGAAAATGCAGAACGCCTTGTAAATATTATTGCAAATTCACTTGCAATAAAGGCTGAAAGAAAGGTAGAGCTTATCCGAATGGCAGATACCAATGAAAGGCTTGAAAAGCTGCTTGAAGTAATTGAACTGGAAAACGAAATTTTCGGCATACAAAAAAATATTACCGGCAAGGTAAAAAGCCGGATGGATAAAAACCAAAGGGACTATATCCTTAATGAACAGTTAAGGGAAATAAACAAGGAACTTGGAAAAAATGCATCCGAAGATGAATTTGCAGAAATGGAAAGAAATATTACAGAACGCAATCCCGGAGAAGAAGTTCTTGCCAAGGCTGTAAAGGAAATAAACAGATTAAAAAAACTTCAGCAATTTTCACCGGAAGCAGGAGTTCTAAGAACCTATCTTGAATGGATTGTGGATCTTCCATGGAGTGAATACAGTACAGATTCTACAGATCTTTCTTTGGCAGAAAAAATTCTGGATGAAGATCATTATGAAATGAAAAAAGCCAAGGAAAGGATAATTGAATATATTGCAGTAAGGCAGCTTTCAAGCGTACTTCCCACTCCTCATAAGGGGCCCATTCTATGTTTTGTAGGCCCTCCCGGAACAGGCAAGACCAGTTTGGGGAAATCCGTTGCGAGGGCTCTGGACAGGAAATTCGTCCGTATCTCCCTTGGAGGGGTAAGGGATGAGGCGGAGATTCGAGGACATAGAAAAACCTATGTGGGTGCTTTGCCCGGCAAAATAATTCAATCCATGAAAAAAGCCGGCACAATGAATCCGGTTTTCCTGTTAGACGAAATTGACAAACTCTCCAGGGACTTTAGGGGAGACCCTGCCTCCGCCCTGCTTGAGGTGCTTGATCCCGAACAAAATTCCACATTTACAGATCACTATATGGAAGTTCCTTACGATCTTTCCAAGGTTCTTTTTATTACAACCGCCAACTCCCTTCATTCAATCCCCTACCCTCTATTGGACAGAATGGAAGTCATAGATATTCCCGGTTACGGAGAAAATGAAAAACTTGCCATTGCCCAGAAATACCTTGTTCCCAAGGAATTATCGGAAAATGGTCTTGCCGATGCAAAGATCAGTTTTGATGATGATTCAATAAAAGAAATAGTCCGTCACTGGACAATGGAATCCGGCGTAAGGGGACTGGAAAGGGAAATAGCACGCTGCATACGCCGCATTGCAAAGAGTGCGGTGAATAAGGGATACGGTAAGGATGAAAATAAGCCCATAGAAAATTTTTCAAAAAAAATAAAACAGAAGGATCTGGAAAAGCTTCTTGGCAGGCGTAAATATAAAAACGATGTTGTATACAAGGAAGCCAGAAAGGGCGTTTCCTATGGGCTTGCATATACTGAAACAGGCGGAACCATGCTGCCGGTGGAATCCATTCTTTTTAACGGCGGCGGTGAAAACATAATTACAGGTAATCTGGGAGATGTAATGAGGGAAAGCGCCAAAATAGCTCTTTCCTACCTGCGAAGCATTCAGGATAAGTATCAGTTAAAGATAAAGGATATTGCGAAAACCGATTTTCATATTCATGTCCCCGAAGGAGCCATACCCAAGGACGGTCCTTCGGCCGGGATTACCCTTGCCGTTTCTATCTTATCCAGTCTCTGTCAAATTCCGCCCAAGGCAGGAATTGCAATGACAGGGGAGCTCACCCTTACAGGCCGAATCCTTCCTGTGGGCGGGCTGAAGGAAAAACTGCTTGCGGCAATAAGGAACGGGATGGAAACGGCTTTGCTTCCCGAAGATAATAGAGAAGACTGGGAAGAGCTTGGAGAAGACATTAAGAAGGCAATCAAGATTCATTTTGTTGATAATGCAGAAAGCACATTTGACATAGTCTTCGGAAAAGCAATAATTAAAAAGACAGGGACAAAAGCCGCCTCTCCTAAAACAAAAGCCATTCCGGCAAAAACTAAAAAATAAAAATTTTAATCCGAGTTTGCAGATATCTGAAAAAATGCTACATGGGTTTGCAGATATCTGTAAGGTTTTGTCATAAGTGTACAGACGTTTGAACAAGATAAGGCATGCGTGTTCAGACGTCTAAACAGTTTTACAATAAGTGTACAGACGTTTGAACAAATTAAGGCATGCGTATTCAGACGTTTAAACAGTTTTACCATAAGTGTACAGACGTTTGAAAAGATTTAACACGAGTTTGCAGATATCTGTAAGGTTATAACACAGGTTTGCAGATATCTGAAAAGTTTAAATTTGGTTGCCGGCAAACTGGCTATTATAGAGTTCGTAATAGAAACCCTTGCTTTCCAAAAGGTGATGATGGCTTCCCTGCTCTACTATGTCACCGTCCTTCATTACCAGAATGAGGTCGGCATTGCGAATGGTAGAAAGCCTATGTGCAATTATAAAGCAGGTTCTTCCGGTCATAAGGGAGTCCATTGCCTTTTGAATTAACCTTTCCGTTCTGGTATCAATGCTGCTTGTGGCTTCATCGAGAATGAGCATTCCGGGGTTTGCAAGAATTACCCTTGCAATGGTTAATAACTGTTTCTGTCCGGCAGAAATATTATCCACTTCTTCATTAAGAACCATATTATAGGAGCCTGCCATTGTCCGGACAAAATGATCTACCTGTGCAGCTTTTGCTGCTTGCTCTACCTGTGAATCATCCGCTTTGCTATGGTTATACCTTATATTCTCGCTAATGGTTCCGGAAAAGAGCCATGTGTCTTGTAGTACCATGCCAAAAAGGGAACGGAGGTCCTGCCTTGTATAATCCCTTATATCATTGCCGCCTATAATAATCGAGCCCCTGTTTACATCATAGAAACGCATTAATAGTTTTACTATTGTGGTTTTACCGGCTCCTGTGGGACCTACAATTGCAATTTTCTGTCCCTGTTTAATCCTTGCACTAAAGTCCCTTATAACCGGTTTGGATTCGTTATACGCAAAACCCACATGATCAAAAATAACATCGCTGTCCATGGTGGGAGCAGGCTTCGGGTTTGTATGATCGGGAGATTCTTCTTCCCCTGCAAGGAACTCAAAAACCCTTTCTGCGGCTGCGGCTGTCTGCTGGAGCGTGTTTGAAATATTTGCAATATTGGTTAGGGGACGGTTTAGGGAGCGGACATATTGCAGAAAGGCCTGAATACCGCCGATAGTCATCATTCCCCTAATAGTTAGAAGACCCCCGAAAACACAGATGGCGACATAGGTTAAATTTCCCACAAAGGCGGTTATGGGCATTAAAATACCAGACAGGAAATTTGCCTTCCAGGCTGCATGGTATAATTCCTTATTATGCTCATTAAAAGTCTCTATGGAGTCTTCTTCACGGCAAAAGGCCTTTACAATGACATGACTTGAAAACATTTCTTCTATGTGACCATTAACATTTCCAAGACATCTCTGCTGTATCCTGAAATGCTTTTGGGATTCCTTTACAATACGGGTAATAAAAATCACAGAAAAAGACAGGAAAAACAATGTTAGCAATGTAAGGATCCAGTTAACCGAAACCATTATGCATAAAATACCCACCGCAGAACATATGGAAGTAATAATCTGCGTAAGGCTCATGTTAAGGGTCTGATTAACGGTATCAACATCATTTGTAAGACGGGAAAGAACTTCTCCATGGGTTACCCTGTCAAAAAATTTAAAGGGAAGGCGGTGGATCTTGTCATTGATATTTTTTCTAAGATTATATGTTACCTTATTGCTTACCTTGGCCATTACAAAGCCCTGAAGCCAGGAACTAAAAACACTGATTGCATAAAGGCTAAGAAGGATAAAGAGTATAGCCGCAATTCTTTCAAAATTAACGGCACCTGTTCCCGAAGAGGCTTTTGAAATTCCATCTACAAGTTCATCGGTAATCATGCCGATTACCCTTGGGCCAATTATTGTAAAAATAGTGGAAATGAGTGCCAGAACCCAGGCAAAAATTATTGTTATGCCATAAGGTCTTAGGTAGGCGGCAAGCATTTTCATGGTTCCCTTAAAGTCCCTAGCCTTTGCTCCCATTGCAGCAAATCTTCCCGGGCCTCCTCCGCGCATACCGCCGAATGGAGCGGCAGGTCTTTGTCTGGAGTCACTCATAGAGCATCCTCCTGAATCTGGGATTCGGCAATTTCCCTGTATTCGCTGCAGGAAGCGATTAACTCATCATGCGTTCCCATTCCAGCAATTTGACCCTTTTCCAGTACAATTATTTTATCGGAGTACATAATTGTACCTACCCTCTGGGCAACAATGATCCTTGTAATGTTCTTCTTTTTTTCTTCCAGTGCCTTGCGGAGTCTTGAATCCGTTGCAAAGTCCAGGGCAGAAAAGCTGTCATCAAAAATTAAGACCTGCGGGTTTCTAATGAGAGCTCTTGCAATGGAAAGCCTTTGCTTTTGACCGCCGGAAATATTAGCGGCTCCCTGAGCCAGGTTCGCTTCCAACCCTTCATTCATATTATCAATAAAATCCAGGGCCTGTGCAATTTCTATGCCTTCCTTTATTTCTTCATCGGCGGCATCAATTTTACCGTATTTTAAGTTATACGAAACCGGCCCTGAAAGAAGGAGGCTTTTTTGGGGAACATAGGCTATTTTTGAACGGAGATCCCTTTGGGTAATATGTCTAATGTCTATTCCATCAATA
>Ga0099364_10014357_pt1 | contig 10547 bp, 7 predicted proteins | sample TergutTh196P3_FD_73070 | JGI IMG/M metagenome (GOLD analysis project Ga0099364, IMG submission 73070) | Microcerotermes parvus P3 segment gut microbial communities from Pointe-Noire, Republic of the Congo - Th196 P3 | ecosystem: Host-associated > Arthropoda: Insects > Digestive system > Gut ...
ACGGGAAAGACGATTATTGTAACAAACTGTCCCACCCAGCCCTGAGACTTTACTGTCCCACCTGACGGTGAGACTTGCCCTCAAAAAGTCCAAGTGCTCGTGGGACACCCAATGACAATATCCACCCACGCAAGTGTCCCACGAACCCTCGGAATTACTGCCCCAGGGGGAAAATTTTAACGCTGAACAAACAGAACCCGCATCGGAAGATGCGGGCTCTGTTTACCTAACTTACGTTACGGGCTCTGTGCTCTGTGAACTTTTATCCGACGGGATAAGTTCCCGAGGAGACAGTCCCCGGCACTCTCTAAATCCTACTTCCTCCGCCGAGCCCGGGCAACACCGAGACCCGCCAAGCCCAAGCCGAGGAGCGCAAGCGTTGCGGGTTCAGGAACTTCGCCACTGCCGCCGCCGCCGGATACGTAGTACGAAAACATAACGCCAGCGCTGTTAGGCTCACCGCCGAAATGGAATCCGATCTTGAAATCATCCAAGATGTTGTAAAAATCTGCCCAGCCTGTCTGGTTGTCCGCATAGTCCAAATCGAAAGTTACCGGGAAGTCAGGGTTACTGGGAGTGATACCCAACAAGTACCCATCGTTCGCCCACCAACCATTAGCGTTACCGTTCATTTCATTGAAATTCGCGGTGAGTCCCGTCGTGCTAAAGACCGTGCTGAACGCTTCTTGGGTGTAGAAAACGGCGAAATTCTTACTGCCATTGAGGTTGGCGGTGCTATTGTAAGCACTGAGCGTAAACGAAACTCCTGAGCCATCCTCCCTCTGCGTAACCGTAATCGACATCTCACCCAATTCAATGGGTCCTCCCCAGACAAGTCCCTCTTGTCCATTAAACAGCTGCGTCCTATCGATCCCGAAAACGAACGTAGTTGGGATGTAATCCGCCTTTACATTCGTTACGACCAAAAACGACACTGCCAAAACCAGGCTTACTAATGCCCTTTTCATTTTAATCCTCCGTATGTTAGAATAAATGCACTGAATTGAAGACTCCCTAAACTTTGGCAACACACCAAAAGGTAATCGTCCCTACTGCCATTACCTAGCAACTGTCGTGCCAATTTTGTACAAAACACAAAAAACCACTTTTCTCCGGGAATTGTAAAGAAATTCCCAAAACGATCCTAGTCTTCGATGAGTGGAACTCTGCAAAACAATACAATGAAGGGGAAATTTTTCAAGAAGTGTAGCATTTTGGAGCAGTAGAATGTTTGCGTACGGCAAAACGGCAGACGGCAGAAAGCCGGGCTATGCCCGACATTCTGCCGTCTGCAATCTGTTGTCTTTAGAGAAGACTATTTCCTTCGTCGAGTCCGTGCCAAGCCGAGACCTGCCAAGCCGAGACCGACTATGGCAAGCGTTGCGGGCGCGGGCACTTCTTCGCCGCCGCCGCCAGTGCTAGTAGGCGAACCGAAGAAAGTGAATGTCCACTCCTGATTGACATTAGAAACACCACTGGAGAGAAAGATGAAATCGAGGTAGCCCCCCTCTGACAGCCATGTTTCGTCAAACCCGATGAACTCATACGTGAGGAATGGGTACTCAGGGTAAGGGGGGGTGTTCGTGAAGTGTTGACCGCCGACCGTTCCTGTAGACGGACCGTTCTTGCTAGTCCAGTTACTCGAGAGATAGTTCATGCCGTATTCCACTGCCGGAGCAGTAGCCGCTACAGTAAAACCTGTGAGATCGAATCCAGTGACATCCACACCGAATCCTGCGAGATTATTGTTGAACGTCCTATTGGTGAACACGAGGGCATCGTCGCTGAGAAACTGCACACCATTTCCCCCATTGTTATTACTGCCTGTATTACCCGCCACTGTCCAGATTTTGAAAGTGAACACTTCTTCGCCTAATTTGCTAGCCTGTTCTGTCCACACCACTCCTGATACTGCGTCCGCCCGAACACTTGCGGCGACCAAAAATGTAATAGCGAGAACAAGTCCGATTAAACGGATTCTATTCATAATTTTTCCTTTCTTCTGACTGATCAGAAAAGTCGTTGATATCGGCAACGTCCGCCCTTGACACCGTGTCAAGGAGGATGCCGACTCTAATGGTGCTGTATCGGCAACACATAAGACTTGCCGAATGTTAAAACACGACCGCACTATCGGGGTAATCGTCAATAGAGCCGTTATTTTTTAGAGTATCAGCGGATGTCCGCAGAATCGCACTAATAGGAAGAAGGCGTTACTGCCCTGTCGGGAAAATTTTAACGCTGAACAAACAGAGCCCGCATCGGAAGATGCGGCGTTTTTTACCGGTGCTTCCGCACCGGGCTCTGTGAACTTTTATCCGCCGAGCGGCATGACGGCATATCACTTTTCGGCGAGAACCTTACTTAAACACCCGCGTACTTTCCTCTTTGGTAATCGGCAAGCGCAGATCGTCCGAAATGACCTGAACGTTGACCCGATGATCCCCCTCGGCAAGGCACCGAGCAGAAAGCCGATAGACATGTTCACTCTTCGCTGCCAACAGAGGAACCGTCTCGAATTGGACAATCCCGTTGTTCCCTGCCTGATAGCGTCCCCCTTCCGCCTTCACAAAGGACATTCCTTCGGCAAGAGCAACACGAACCTTAACGTTCGCAGCGGCACTCGTTCCCCGGTTGGCAACGCGGATTTCATACACTGCATCCTTGCCGATTTCCACCAAATTGGAGTCGCCGACAATCTCGAACGTCATCGCCGGAATACCGTCAATCGAAATGGGTAAGACCGCTTCCGCTTTCAAATTGTTTTCTCCTGCACCGGTAAACCGGAGCGAGTGTTCACCCTTGTGTGCAGGCAGGACTATCAGTTCAATTTCTCCGGCTTCCTGCGGCGGCAACTCTTCCAATGCCCAGTGGACTGTGTGAGTCGCCTGGTCATACACGCCGCTTTGATTCGTGCTGACAAACTGCACTGCTGACGGCAACGTCAATTCCAACGCGACATTGTGCGCCGAAGCGTTTCCTCTATTGGCAACAATCAGCCGATAGTCTGAACGCCGCTCCAAAAACCGGGTTCTTGCTCCGACGATTTCCAAATCCAATACCGGAGCAGACGCGCGGATCGTCGTCCTGTCTTCGACCATCAAATTACCGTCAGCAGTTACGACAATATGGTTTACCAAGTTGCCCGCCCCGACGCAAACCAAAGGCAGCGTTAATTTTTTCGACTCTTTCGGTCTCAAAACGGTAATTCCCTTGTGCTGTATCACGCGTCCATCACGATGGTAGAGTCCCTCAGGGACTCTTTCTTCCAAAACGATATTCGTTACGGTTGCAGTGCCGGGATTGCTCACGATAATTTCAATGTTTGCGGTTTCGCCGAGTTTAACTTCCGCTGGGGCTTTCACTTCAAGTTTTAGCATTGGACGTGTTACGACAATACGTCCCGACGCTTCGCCTGTGTAATTGACCGATGCCACACTGCCGATTTCCCCTTCACGAAGGGGCAGAACCTTCATTTCAATGATCAACTGGACGTTCGGGTCGAGATTGCCGACCGACCAGCGGAGTTCACCGTCTGGGGAAACAGCGGCTTCGGGAATCGTCGAAAGAAGCCTCGTGCCTTGCGGAACCCTGTCGGTGATGGTGACATTTTTCGCTGCCGAGTTACCGACGTTTTGGATGACGGTTTTGAGCGTTGCCGGTTGATCGATCACGACCTCTTCAGGCAACACTTTTTGAATTGCCAAATGCGGGGTTTGCGTACCTTCCAAAATCGAAGAGCCGGGCAAACCGGTTCCTTCGGTGGGTGCCTGCCGCATCGGCGAAGAAGGAATGTTCGCGGCGGTTCGCGGTTGTTCTACCAAGGGAGTTCGTGATTGTTCTCCGAGAAAATGTTGTTCAATGAGCGGCTGCTCCGCAGGAAACGCGTGAGTAGGCACGGCGGCTTCCGATTGCCGATGAGCAAAGGGATCGGCGGTGCTTAACGGCGATGTCGTAGGGATTTCTGCTCCCGGTAACGATGAAGTCATTCCTACACCCGGCAACTCGGCATCGCTCATCGGCGGCGGAGTGGAGTCGGCAAATATGGACAGATCAAGTTCGTGCCCCGGTACGGCAAAGGGGTCGTCTGATGGTGCCGCTGCGGTCTGTGCCGCAGGCAGTGCCGGAGTGGTTGATTGTATAGGGGCAACGGGGGCGGCAGGGAGGGTGTTCCAGTCAAGCGGAGGAAATTGGGCATCGTCGCTTTGCGTTGCGGCTTGCCGGATCGTACCGGGCACAGCGGCGGACTGGGCGGGCTGACTTACTCGAAGCGGATTCGGACGCTCGATTTCCTGACGTGTCAGTTTGTTAGGCGGAATTTGAGCGAAGCCGTAGAGTGCCGAAAAGACAAAGATTCCGCCGATAACGGAGAAAAGTTTTATTTTGAAACCGAAAGATTGATTTTTCATAATACCGCAGTTTGATTGTCGTCCTGACAATTTTTTCGGACAGTGAATATCTGTCGAAAGTCCGTTTCGCGGTGAGTTTAATGAAAATCACTTTTCGAGGCAAGAGCAATTTTGGGGAAACAGTATCCTACCGGAACAACTCCGGTGCTGTTGTGGTGATCTGCATGGTACCGTCGGGCATCAACAGCAATGCCTTGCCCACCGCAAAAAGATCAGGCGTGGCTTGCGCTTCCCTCGTCGGACGCTTTTGCAACCGCCTTCCACCGCTCATGTCCACCACACAGACACCGGAACGCAGACCGGCATCGGGATAGTTAACACTGACAACTTCGTCGGGATTCCTGCCCCTGTTGAGGTATTGGTGAGCCTCGTTTTTGGACATATTGCACAACGTGCCGCGAACGACATCCCTCTTTTCGATCAAGGGTAACGATTGACCCAATTCAACATCGAAATAGTCCAAATACATCGTTCCCCTGATCGGTCGCAACGGACCCGATTGACGCGGAAACTCCGTCGGGTCGGTAGGAATGACCGACTGTATCTGCACCGACGTCCGATCCGGCAAATATATTCTTGTGAAATCGCTCCATTCGGAGCGGACAAATTCGCTTTTCGTATCCACTCCTTCCTTCACGGACGCTTCTTGCAAATTGTAATTGGGATTGAATAGATACAGCCGAATCCGATAAGCATAAGCATGAGCAGGTTCGACCTCGAAATCGGAAAAGAGGAGCAGATTTTGATTTCCCAGCGTTTCTTGCTGTGTCCCAAAAGGAATAAGCCGATTTGTCTGACCATCGGGATTTTGTCCATCGGGATTTTGGTTATTCTGTAACTCCAAGGCAACATCGACGCTCACCGGTTGCCAGACAAGTTCCTCATTCGGTTTGATTTCCGCCTTTTCCAATTCGTAATAAGCATACTGCGGCTTGTTGGCTTCAAGGGCGTTGTCAAAAATTTGATTGAACAGATCCCACTGTTGCCAAAAAGGAATTGTTCCATAGAGATTGACCCAAATCGAGGCATTTTTTGCTGTTGAAGACTGTTCCGGCAGGGACGGATTCTTCCACTGATCCGCCGCTTTGGTATTGGCGGTTAACCGGGGTTGGCGAATCGCTTCTCCTCGCAGTGATTCGGCGGTCAAAACTTCAACGCCGCCGCGCGGCGACGGACCCGGATTAAGCACCGGAAGCCAAGCGGCATCGGCACGGTAAAATTCAGAGGAAATTTGCACCCTAATCTGTTCGGCATAGGCGGCGTAATCAAAGATTTGTATTTCTGAATCCGGCAACGTAGGCGGATTATTCTTGATCGTCTCTTCGATTTCGTTCGCCAACCTTTCCATATCGGCGGGTTGCCAAGAGAGGGGTTGGTGTTCCCACGCCCGGCAAGCGATCCACACCGCCGTAATGACGATGAGTCCTGCGATAACTTTTTCGCCGTGCCGGACAAAGAAACGCCGCACCGCCGCAATGTTGCCGCTTTCGTTCTGATTCTGTTTGATCTTCTTCGGCAGTTTCATGATAGTCATTCTCACTGCGTGACCGGCTTCCACGGGGCTGTAACGCTGTAGGGTGCGGCGGGAATCGGACTCTTGATTTGCTCGGCATACGCCGCATAATCAGTGATTTCCAAATCATCTTCGTCGGCGGCAGTACGTGTACTCCTTTCGATCCCTTCTCTTGCCTCACGGGCAGCAGTTTCCAGATCGCTCGGAGGCCAGCCCATCCTTTGTCCCATGTAGCCCATCCCCTGCGAGGCGAACCACAAGGCAATGAGGGCAACGACGCACACCGCAACTTTTTCGCCGTGCCAAACGAGAAACTGCTTGGCTCCTCCGCCGCTGGTTCCCTTCTTACTCTTCTTTTTCTTCTTTTTTGGACTTTCTGACGATTTCATAGTGTTTAATGTTGCAAAAATGGAGACAGTTTTTTCCTGGCTTACGCCACGGGCTCTGTGAACGGCTCGGTGAACCTCACGATCCGCCGTTGAGTTTTTCGATGTCCGGCGGAGCGAAAATGTTGATACAACCATAAATCTCAATAATCACCGCGTCGGGACCGAAATCAACTCCGCCGGGCACATTCGTACGACCACTGCCGGTTCGTCCCCCACTCGAAAGATCGTTACCGCGAGTACGAGTGGGACGGCTTGAGCCGCCGAAGGAGGAATCAGAACTGTCCGAAAACTCGCCGCCGCTTCCAGACATCGTGGCACTGGACACAAAATCGAAGGATTCCGTAGCATCAGGATTGATCGTTACCCACAAAACGTCGATGGGCATCGGACAATTCGCACAACTGACGAGCACATCGGAAATACGACGCTGATCGACCCGAAATTGAAGGTAAACCGGCATGCGCCGATACTGTCCGCTCATTTCAAAGGTCGAAAGAGGGGTGCCTTCTGCATCGACGTACCGCCTTGCCAGTGCCGCCTGTTTCAGCGATTCCGGGTCCATGGACATCCCGCTGCCGTCGCTGAAGGACATTGAACTCGAATCACTGCTCTCCGAAAAATCTGCGGACGAACCGCCAAAACCGATGCGGCGGGTTGACTGTTTTTCTAGTTCCGCCGCCGCACTCCGACCAATAGCCATGTCGATGATCTCCATGACCACAGAACCTCTGAGATTCAGCAGTCCCCCCTGCGCCGCCGACATGCCGCCGCCCGGCGCACTGGGCATCGGCGGCCGGATCAGCTGTTCCCTGGAATTCTTGTTCGATTCCGCGACAACCCAGAGCAGTGCCTGATAAACCCAGAGGTCTTCCTGTGTTAGCCATACTTCGTATGCCAGTGGGCGCTGTTGCCAATCCTTCATCGTAACATCCAATTCGGGGGTACTCCAAATGACTACTCCCTTTGTAACGACTTGACTGCCGTCCACAGGTACTCGGGGAGTCGATACCGCAGCGCGTCCACGTGTGGAACCGCCAAATTCGTCGCCGCCGCCCCTGCCTCTGCCGAGGGTGCCTCTGCTTTCAGTGAGAATAATTCGTTCGAGAGGTTCTTCCCGCCCATCTGGGAGTATCCTGTATTGCTGAACGCGCCGGAGTCTGACTTCAGGCTCTCCCGGTCGGGCAAAGTTTTTTTCCAGCAATTTATTCATTTCGTCCCGGGCAAAGTTGAGGTAATTGTCCAACGTGGTTCCTTCTAGCGGATCCAAGAAAGTTTTACTCTCAATTTCCCGGATGGCTCTATCGGCGAGACCATCCCAGCGGTTCCGCCGTTGTTGTTCCACCGCCATCGTGTTCCAGGCTGTGAACACATTCTCAGCCAGTTTTTGGGTTTCTTCTTTGATCGATTCAATCGTTCCGGCGTTGGGATGGTTCGATGCCTGCCCGCGCAGTTGCTGGGCGGCGTTTTTTTGATCTTCCAACGACTTTTTCTGCTGCTCCATCTCGGTAGCGATGGAACCTATTGCCAGCCAGCCGCAAAGCATGGCGGCGACCAAACCAATGGATGTGCATGCCCAGAAGAGATACTTCTTAACGGCATCCTTATCTAATGCAGCTTTTTTTGCCATAACTGTTTCGTGGGTTAAAGGTTATCAGTTACCATTTAGCCGATACTCCGGCGTAGTAAGCCGGAGTGCCGGTTAAATACGTTTTTTGTCAATTCTCCTCCACCGCTTCTTCTTCGGCGGTCTCGTCTTTCGCATTTTCTCTTCGTACGCTCGGCGGCGTTTCCTCCCAGGCAAATTGGATCACAAAGTCGAACCGCCGCGCCGTTATAACAGGTTCTCGTTCTCCCCTCTCTCGTGCATATTGACTCAACAATCTCCGTCCCGCCGTGGGTTGATTGCCCGTACCCCTGCCGGAGTCACGCATCGGTGCCGCAGACGATGCGCCCGCTAGTCGTCCCTGTGCCAGTTCCGCTGCAAAAATCGGGTCAATCGCAACATCGGGAGGTAAAGGCAACAAATTGGGATTAATCATCTTTACCTCAACGACACTCGGAACATACAACAGTACCGGATAGGAGATGCCTAGTTCACCCATTTTGGACTTCTTGCTCTGTATACCTGCCCGTTGCTCTTCAAGGGTGGGGGGCAACTCCACTTCGGCGGACTCCAATGACCGCAAAAGCGTTTGCCGGAGGTAGGCTTCTCCGCCGCTCTCCGCAAACCTATTGGCATCCCTCGGATTATGGTAATGAGACCCGATCAACTGAATGACCTTTGCTGGCGTTGAACCATCAGGTCCCGGTACGAGCGCACGCCGCTCCTCGTCCGTTTCGGTAACTGGTGCCAGCGGAACCGGTGCCGCCGCTGTTTCCTCTTCGCCGTTTTCCCCCTCGCCTTCGTCGGGCGATGGTTCCGTTGCCGGTCCCTCTGCGGCGGCTTTTACGGCAGCAACTTTTTCATCGCTGGGATAGTAACGTTCCTCCAGAGGAGCAAACCACGAAGAGAGACTATCCACGGTTATTGCTTCAATACTTTCGATGAATACCCGGTCTATTGATGCAAAACCGTCACTGGTCAGCGGTCTCGGCACGCTTCCTCCCGACTGCGCCTGAGGCAAAGCGGCATTGATCGCACGGAACAGTTCCAGCCAAATAATCCGTCCTTCAACGTTGCTGGTCAAATTGGTACCGATACTGTCCACGTTCTTGAATTCGGAGACTGCCTGACTCCTTTTCGAAGCCAAGTCTGTGGCGAAACTTTGAGTATTACTGGCACTTTCAGCGGCTCGTCTGTATTCATCGGTGAATACATTGTTATAGGCACTGGAAACACCCGCAAAGTGGATGGTGATCCCTAACAAAAGTGCTGCCGCAGCCGCCAACATCCAAGGCTTCTTTTCCCGGATAATCCGATCAAAAAGCACTTCGCGCGGGATGAGGTTTGTTTTCAACGAGGAAATACCCAGTTGTTGTACGGCAAGTCCGTAACTCACGGCAAAGGAATGCAAATTATCCCTGAAAAGTTGCGTTGCCGTAACTTCTGTACCGGTCAGGTTATTGAACTGACTCAATCGGACGACTTCGTAGCCAAGGTTTTGAGCGATAAACTGCCGGAGACCGGGAAGTTTTGCCGCATTGCCCAGTGCGATGATCTTTTGGAATTTCGCCTTTCGATTAAGCGTTAGATAGTATTCCAGTGATCGGTTCACTTCGTTGACCATGTCGTTAAAGACCGGGCGCATCGCCGTGATGACCCTTTTTTGTTCTTCGACGTCTTTCGACGTGGTGATGTTCCGCTTGAGATATTCCGCTTTGGAAAATGTGAGTTGTAATTCGCGGGTCAACGCTTTCGTGAAGGAGTTTCCGCCGAGCGGGATACTTCGGATCCATATCGTTTCGCCGTTGGTGATGACCACGTCGGTGGCATCGGTTCCGATACACAGGGCGATCAGAGATTCTCTTGGGGTGTCGCCATCGGCTGCTTCGGCAACGGGGGGGGGCAACTGGTCGAACGCCACGAAATTATACAGCGCAATCGGCGAACTCTGGATGCTGTCAATATCGACGGATCGGCTCAAATAGGGGGTAAGGGCTCTTGCGGCAACGTCCCGCTTGATGGCAAACATACCGACGGTTGCATCGACAAGGGTATCGTCTTCATCTTCCCTGGAGGGCTTGCCGAGCGGTTGAAAATCGAAGACGACATCGTTGATATCGAACGGCAACCACTGTTTTGCTTCGTACCGGATAACATCGGGGATCTTTTTGGGATCGACCGGTGGAAGAGGCAGGAAGCGGGAGATGGTACTTTGACCCGAGACCGAAATGGCGATACGGTCTCCTTTGGTAACATTTCGGCTTAAAAAAGTCTGTAATGTTTCCGCTAGCACTTCGGCAACTTCGGTGCCGGGTTGGGAGAGCACTTTTGAATGTTCGATAAAATCGCAAGCGAGTGCTTCGACTTTTCCCGGCTCTTCTGCTAATTGACATCGCAGTGCCTTGAGCGACGTATTTCCAATATCAATACCCCAAACAGCCTGTTTTTTTGCCATAACGCTGATTTTTATGTCTGACGGAGCGCAACCCAGAGGACATTATACCTTGTTTATTTGAAAAAGCAAGCAATTTTTTTGGTGTTTGCGGTCAAAGGCCAGTCCGCTAACAAGTATTTTTTGAATTTTTTGTTTTTGTTCCTTTTTTTTCCGAACATTCCTTCCTTTTTCACGTAGT
>Ga0099364_10014358_pt1 | contig 10546 bp, 6 predicted proteins | sample TergutTh196P3_FD_73070 | JGI IMG/M metagenome (GOLD analysis project Ga0099364, IMG submission 73070) | Microcerotermes parvus P3 segment gut microbial communities from Pointe-Noire, Republic of the Congo - Th196 P3 | ecosystem: Host-associated > Arthropoda: Insects > Digestive system > Gut ...
CGAACGCAAGTCCGTCCCGAACACCGGAGCGCGGAACGGCAACCTCCAAAAACCCCGGACTCTGCGTTACGCCCACGCTAAAAAATTAACCGCAAAGAACGCAAAGCGCACAAAGGTAACTTTGAGAAGTTTTCACCCATATTGCGTCCCTACGGGACGCCGTATTTTTTGTTATGCGTTTTCTACCCATATTACGCCCCTAACGGGGCGCCTGGAGTTTATACATTTACGTAATCGTAGACTTGGGAGCGCAGGCGTCCTCGCCTGCATGAGTTCTTGCAACCATCCCGGAATTATAAATAAATACAAATTGTATGGTTTTTTTCATCATTTGATACGATTTGTTGCATTTTATGCAGGCGGGACGCCTGCGCTCCCAAGTCTACGTCCCATCTGTATCAAAATGTATAAACTCCAGGGGCGCGATAAATCGCGCCCCTACCGGCCGCCGCAGGCGGCCTACCCTATCCCCGACAGTTCGCGGTAGAGTTTCATCCTGTATCTCAGCGATTCTTCGGTCATTCGTCCGTTGGCGGAACGCACGTGCAGCATCTTTTTTGGAATCTTCAGCTTGTCAGGATCGAATCCACAAAGCCGCCGCCATTCGTTTTTACGCTGCAGCATGAATACGCCGAGTTCGTCGATTTTCTCCTTAGTCCAGTCGAGCGAGAGCGCGTTCAGCCCTTTTACAACGATCTCGGGGTCGTAAACCGCGCGGGCGAAAAGACAGAGCGCCAGTGAATTAAAAACCATGCGCCATTGGGCTTCCTTCACCTGCTGGGAAACCTGCTCCTCGACGGGCATCGGCTTGGTCAGTATCTTCTGGTCTATGCTGTAGCCTAGATCATCGAGGTGCGAATGCCTGACTCCGAGCAACGAGGAAACCGTGAAATTTTCGCCTGTCATATATCCCGCCGGTTCCACGCCGCCGTAGTGAATGGCGAAATCCTTCCCTCCCCATTTTTCACTGCATTTGGCGCATCCAAGCTCAAGATCGCGGAAAAATTCCTCGCCCGCGGCGCAACGCTTCAGCATTTCCATATAGCTGTCGGCGTTGCCGAAATTCAATTGCAAACCGCCGGTTTCCCTGTCCGTAATGGTGCCGCTTATATAAGCTTCCGACGCCCACGCAAGCGTAATCCCCATGCTTATGACGTCCCAGCCCTGACGCTCCACTTCCTGTATCAGGCGCAGAATTTCATGCGGCGACGCAATGGAAAGCGATGTTCCCAAGGCATAGATCAGTTCGTAGTCATACGAAACTTTTGTTGTTACATAATGCCATTCACTGAACTTTTCCCTAAGCGTCGCCATATGTATGCAGCCGCACTGACAGTGAACACATGCGGTATGCTGCGCAAGATGGTCTTTGGCGAACGTTTCGCCCGATACCTTGTCCGCGCTTTCAAAGCTTCCCTGTGAAAAATTCCGCGTCGGCAGCCCGTTCAGCATCGAAAGCGGCATGATGTTTATGGCCGTGCCGACATCGTGGTATTTGATCATGTCCTTTGATCGCACAACGCGATCGTAAAGCACGTCGTAAACCTCGGTGTAAGCCTTGAATTCGGATTTTTCAAACTCCCGGCCGCCGTTGCCGCTGACGACGACGGCCTTGAGGTTTTTACTCCCCATAACGCCGCCGAGACCGGTGCGCCCGAAGTGGCGCGAACCGTCGACTACCGCGCAGGCGATCGGCGACATGCGCGTACCTGCCGGACCGATGCGAACAATGGAGAGTTTGCGTCCGCTGACCGCCTCGGCCTGGCGCAAAAGGCGTTCGCACGCCGTAGCGGTGGATCCCCAGAAAGTTACGGCCGATTTGAATTCAACCTTATGATTTTCTATAAGAAGATATGTCGGTTTGGCGGCCCGACCGGTGATTACTATCGCGTCGATTTCCGCTTCGCGCAGAGACATGGAAAAGCGGCCGCCCGCGTGCGATTCACCCATCTCGCCCGACTGGGGAGATTTGAAAAGAGCGATGGTTTTTGTCGCGACGGGGTAGAGCGAATTGAAAGGCCCTATTGAAAAAATGATTGGCGCCTCAGGAACGTATGGATCGTCCTTGGGCCGCCCGTGCCTGAAGAGAAGTTCCGTACCGACGGCGGTTCCGCCCATGAATTTTTCATAGATTTCTTCGTCGCGTTCGACGCGAGAAGTTTGAGCGGTCAGGTCTATATAAAGGATGTTTCCCTGTTTCATGCCCGCGCCTCCGTTGCAATGCTTTTTTCGGTTTCGCCGGAAAGCGCTTCGCCGCGGGCGTCACCGGTTTCCCCGATCGTCCGTTCAATGAGGCCAAGTACTTCGTTCGGGCAGTATTTAACGCAATGTCCGCACTGAATGCAGGGGATGGGAAGTTTCTCGGATTCATTCCATTGCAGTGCGCCAATGCCGCACGCGCGAATGCATTTGCGGCAGTGCGTACACAGGTCCGCCTTCAGGCGCACCCCGCCGCCGCGCGCGGTAAAAAGCGCGCCTGTAGTGCATGGATCAACGCAATCAGGCGTTTCGCACCGTGAACACACCCGCAACGAAAAAGCTCCCTCAACGCCCGCGTAATACCGTATGCGCAATGCCGCCTTATTGGTGCTTCCATGCCGCCGTAAAATGCGCGAACACGCGTACATGCAACTGAAACAGCCGATGCAGCGATCACGCCCGACAATCTTGAGAGTTTTGAATCCCACATGTACCACTGGTCGATCCTTTCTTTTTCCAGAAAGAAAAATATTCATATCGCAGTTTAGCGGCAAGACCAATACTAATAATTAAACGCAACCATTAAAATGTTACACGGTATTAATACCTGTTACTGATGTCTGAACAGACGTTACGTTCGCTGGGAATAAAACGGGCCGATCCAGTTTTATTCAATAACCATGCGGGTTTGCGGCGTTTTTGGGCGGGAAATGACACTTTTTGAAATTTTCGGTTTCGCACATGCAGGTTATTTAAGTCATTAAAAGTCAAGAGAGCGCTTTTTGATTTCGACTGTTTTGGGTACTCCCGGTATTTATTGTAAAAAAAAACACCGGTACCGTCGTATTCAATTACATTTTTCAGAGCGGCAACCGCTTCATCATAGTAATCGCGCAATTCATAGAGATTTTCAAAACCGCTGCTGACTCCCGCAAACAGATTGTTCTCCTTGAACAGACTGCGATGTTTATTAAAAAACAGTTTTTCATAAACATATTTTTGTTTTGAACTCATAATAACCACTATATAGTCGGAATAAATGGCATACTTGTACGATCGATCAGCGTTTATAAGCAAATTTTTAAAATATTCAAGATTGTTTTGCCCGTCGCCGCTTCGTGATACGTCAACAACAGCTACGTAGATATAATCTTCAAAACCGTCATAGAGGACCTGGATGTGGGGAGTATAAAGCAAGGGATCGCTGATAACACCGTCGAGCAGCTTGTTAATCATATCTTCATGGAATATCCTTCCAAATGCGGTAAAATACTCGTCATTCCGGATTTCACCTGAAATTTTGTCCGCAAATAATTCAAAAGCCACCTGGATTTCCTCGTCAAAAGAGGTGTAGCACTCATACATAGACGCAAGGCCAATCTTGACATTTTCCCTGTTAAAGATATGACTCGCCATTCTGTCGTATTTCAATTCGTCGCTTTTCAAAATTGTACATTTATCCGCGTTTGCGATATTTTCAGTAAAAGACTCTTTCGCGAAAAATTTCTGAGTTTTCATACTGAATGTTCCCGTTGATGTCATTTCTGTCCAGATGGGGTCGTCGATACTGTCATCCGTGAACGCAATCAATCTATAGTTCGTGTCGGTTACGGAAATGGGATTGTGAAAAATCGTTTTTGCTGCGTCAATCAAGTATTGAATCCCTTTTCCATTTTCTATCGCTTTTACTTGTTTTACCTTGCTCATACTCGTCTCCTTTGACGGTTTTGAATACTCCTAGAATGTCACGAATTAATAATGACTACCCCAAAAAAGTAAAAAAATACCCTGAGACAAAAAAAAATTATCACGAAATACACCTGTTCACTCACCACAAGGTCTGATTGATCGGTAAACAAGCCGAGGATAAAAAATACCCTGAGACAAAAAAAAATTATCGCGGAATACACCCTGATCACCCGCCGCGCGGTTTCAGCCGAACGGCAAAAAAAACAGGAACCACAACTGGTCAATCGTGGCATCCTTAAACAAATCAATGACTTAGAAAGCATGTTTTCGCTAGAGACAAAAGGTGCGGTTTTTGAAAAGCGAATTTCCGCAACCATAGGCTCGATTTTTTTGCGTTAAAAAGTTGTCATTTTTTGGGATTCGCGAGTAAAATAACGCTCTTGTATGCGTGCATGGAGTGTGTGAAATTTTGGCACGCTTGGCAAACGAACAACCGTTTGGATAGCGTGATTCTATGACGGAAACTCGAACGGGGGCTGAAATAAATGAATTACCCGGAGGATTTTGCGCAAGCAAATTCCGTGGATTTTTCAACAAATGAACTATTTTTGGAAAGACCGCGTCTCACGCAGATTTTTGAGCGGGCCAAGCAGCGTCAGCTTGTCACGGTGTGCGCGGGCGCGGGATACGGAAAAACCAGCGCCGTTTATTCCTTCCTGAAGAAGTACAGGCGTAACGCCCTGGTAGCCTGGGTTCAGCTCTCGGAACGGGACAACCAGGAAGCCAGTTTCTGGGACAATTACATACATGCCCTGTATGACGAGGTGCCTGACTGGCTGGAGTCTCTTTTACAAATCGGCATCCCAAAGACGAAAGATGATTATGAAAATTATTTTTCATTTGTACGCGCGATTTTCCCGGTGATAGATGAAAAATATTCCGAGTATATCCTTGTTTTTGATGATTTGCACACGATTACAAACCCCAATGTTCTGCAATTTATTGAGCACGCGATCCGCTTCAAGTCGCCAAGGAGAACCATTTTTCTTCTATCCAGGAAAGATCCGCTGGTCATCCTGGCACATCTTATCACGGAGGGAATCATACCGGGCGTAACGGAGGAAGATTTGCGCTTTACGGAAAATGAAATTGCCGAATATCTCCGAAAGCTCGGCATATCCACGCCTACGCAGGGAATTCAGGATATTTTCAACGACACCCAGGGCTGGGCATTCGCTCTGGCCCTGATCGGGCGTTCGCTTCAAAAAGCGCCGGAGTACAGAAACGACATCTTTGGCGCGATGAGAAACAACGTGTTCAAGATATTTGAAGTTGAAATCTTTAACGTGATTTCGGATCGGCTCAGGAATTTCCTCATCCGCCTTTCTTTGCTTGACCGGCACCACGCCGAGCTTCTCGGCGAACTTGCGTCGGACGATACCATAATAGCCGAAATGGAACGGCAAAGCGCCTACATACGGTATGATCCTTATACGAACATATATGTTATCCATCAACTGCTTTTAGACTATCTGCGCGATCATCAGAGCCTCCTGGCGGAAAATGACAGGCGGGATACCTATAAAAAAGCCGGAGATTTTTGCGAACGCAATAATTATAAAACCGACGCGATCGCCTATTATGAAAAAGCGGGTGATTTCACCTCACTTACCAATCTCGTATATAACCGGATCAGTATGCAGATACCGCCGGATATTGCTGAAAATCTGCTTAAGATTTTTGAAAAAGCCCCGGCCAGACTTGTAAAGACGGTCGATCTGCTTCCGGTTTTGCATCTGCGGGCGCTTCTCAGTCTCGGTCGGATAACTGATGCCATTGAGCTTGGCAAGCGGTACGAAAAGCAATTTCTGGCCAGACCGGAGTCTAAAAGAAACCCTCGGATACTCGCCAGCATTTACCTGCATCTGGGCATAGCTCACGAGTTTAAATTGACGGTTGACGACAAGTACGAGTTTAGCGATTACTACAGGAAGCTGTATGAATCCTTCAACAGTAATCCTTTTCCCACAACCGGATCGTCAACTTTATTAATGGCGGGGACCTGGGTCGCTTCCATCGACGCCGCGCGGGCAGGCGAGGCGGAGGAGTTTATCGCGGAGTGCGAACGTTCAGAGCCGTATCTTATCCGTGCGCTGAACGGGTACGGCGCCGGCAGGAGCGATATTGCCGCCGGAGAACTCAGGTTTTACCGCAACGACATCAAGGCGGCGGAAAGGCTGTTTGCGCAGGGTTTGCAAAAGGCGCGGACTTACAAACAGTTTTCTCTTATAAACAAAGCGCTGTTTTACCTGATGCGCATCGCTTTTCTGCGCGGAAGCGACGACGACGTGGCACAGGCGCTGTCTGAAATGAAGGACCTGTTGTCCGAAGAAGACTATCTCCCCCGGTATGCGTCTTATGACGTCGCATGCGGATGGCGCTATCTGAAGCTCGGACAACCTGAGTCTGTTCCCGACTGGCTGAAATCGGACTTTCTGCCCTACTCGCACCCGAAGTTCGTTGAAAACCTTGGAAATCAGATAAAAATGCTGTACTACTTCGCAACCAGGAATTACACGGCGCTGATTAACTTCACGGGCAGGCGTAAAGAGCGGGAAACCACTCTGTTTGAGCGATTGGAGAGCCAGGCTGTTGAAGCATGCGCTTACTATCATATAAAAAACAAACGGGCGGCGTTCGAGACGCTTAAGGAGGTGCATGAAGCATCAGCCACGAATCGGCTTATCACTCCGTTAATTGAGATGGGCAGAGACATGCGCACTCTCACGGCGGCGGCTATGCGGGATGACGACTGCCGGATTCCAAAAACCTGGTTAAAATCGTTAAACCGGCAGGCGTCTACGTATGCGAAATTCCAGTCTCATATCATCAAAAGCGCTCATACCAGCATAAAAAGTGAAATTAGGCTTTCCGGCAGGGAAAAGGAGATATTAATCGGAATTTCACGGGGACTCTCGCGGCCGGAAATCGCTGAAAATCTGGGTATTTCACACAACACCGTCAAGATGATTACCGGAAGTCTGTATGGAAAAATCGGAGCGTTCAATATGGCTGACGCAATTCGGATAGGAGCGGAAAAGAATTTAATCCAGGAGTAATATTATTGAATATACATCAAAAGAAGACATACTTGCATGTGCCATCTGGAATGATTAACCACAAAGAACGCAAAGACCACAAAGAAAGACAAATTATTTTCTTTGTGGTCTTTGCGTTCTTTGCGGTATTAATCAACGGGCGAAGGCAAGCGATTTCGCTTTTTCCGCTTCTTGCACGGCGTATTCGGTTCTGGCGCGTTCGTAATCCCGCGCCTTTGCCCTGGGCTGACACCCTATTAAAAATGCAGGCGAGACGCCTGCGCTCCCATGTCATGCACCCAGCCGTAGGGGCGCGATAAATCGCGCCCCTACGGCCAACAAACGCAAAGCCTGTACCAAGCTCCATAATCGTTTTTGCGATGTTCGCCACCAGCTCGCTTTCAAACGTTCGATAATATATTACCGTAATATCAACGAGTTACGAGATTTTTAAAAAATGATGCAAAAAATGGTTTAATTTTTTAATGCGCTCGCCCTGACACAAAAGCGGGGTTACATTAAGTGGTAATTTCCGTGAAATATCGTGAAATATCCGGGATAATGCGATAGAATAATTGATTTTGAGGTAACCTCCGAAAACCCCAAACTCAAGGCTTGCGACCGAGCCAAAAGCGGTAGAGACGCAATGCCTTGCGTCCCAGAGGTAAATGAGTATTTTGGGCTCGGTCGCGTAACGCAGAGTTTGAGGTTTTCGGAGATTGCCTGGAAATGGGAAGCATGAACAGGTTTTTTGCGGGTATTGACGTAGGATCAACAACTGTCAAAGCGGTCGTAACCAACGCGGCGGACGGCGAAATCATCTGGAAGGATTATCGCCGCCATGAAACCAGGCAACCGGAAACGCTGCTTGATTTTCTCAGGCGGATGGAAACGGAAACGGGCATCGCCCCGGACAACTGCCGCGCGTTTCTGACCGGCTCCGGCGGCTCGATGTTCACCGGCATTATCGGCGCCAGATTCGTGCAGGAGGTGCTGGCCGCGTCCCTGGCCGTGGAACGCCGTCATCCGGAGGCGTCCGCCATAGTGGAAATCGGCGGACAGGACGCCAAGATCGTCGTCCTTCGCCGTGAAAACGGCGCAGTCAAAAAATTCCCTTCAATGAACGACAAATGCGCCGGCGGCACAGGCGCGATCATCGACAAGATCGGCAAAAAACTCGGAATCCCGCTCGGCAATATTTCCGGGCTTCGTTACGACGGAATACGTTTGCACCAGGTGGCCGGCAAATGCGGCGTCTTCGCCGAAACCGACATCAACGGCCTGCAAAAACGGGGAGTTCCCGCCGAAGAGCTGATGGCGTCACTGTTCGAAGCCTTTGTCCTGCAGAATCTCCAGGTTCTGGCGCGCGGCCATACGCTCATGCCTCACATTATTCTGCTGGGGGGACCGAGTACCTTCATACCCGGAATGCGCGAAGCCTGGCGGCACAACATCTCCCTGATGTGGCGGGAACGCGGCGTCGAAATTCCGGAAAACGCGCGAACGGAAGATCTGATTTACGCGCCGCCGGACGCGGAATATTACGGCGCCATAGGCGCGATTGAATACGGCAGGGAGGAAGAACTTGAAGTCGGCGCCTATCTGGGCTCGGAAAAACTGCGCGAACTGTGCGAAGGGCATTCTTCCGGACGCGGTTCGGGCGATAAAGGCATGACCGCTCTTGTCGGTTCGGAACAGGAAATTGAGGAGTTTCTTAAAACCTATGCGCCGCCGAAATTTACACCGCCGGCATATCGTCCCGGCGATGTCGCGCGCGGCTTTATCGGCATCGACGGCGGTAGCACCTCGACAAAAGCGGTGCTTCTTTCAAGGGAAGGCGAGGTACTGGCCCGCGCCTATCAACTATCGAAGGGAAATCCGATTCAGGATACGATCGAAATTCTCGAAAAACTGCGCGGGCAGGTCGAATCACAAGGGGCAGCCATCGAAGTGCTGGGGGCGGCAACAACGGGCTACGCAAAGGATACTCTGCGCGACGTTATCCGCGCGGACGTCGCGCTGGTCGAAACCGTAGCCCATACCAAATCCGCCCTGCATTACTACGGCGTTCCGGACGTCATTGTCGACGTAGGCGGTCAGGACATCAAGCTGATGATTCTGAAAGACGGTCGGGTAAAGGATTTCAAGCTGAATACGCAGTGTTCGGCGGGCAACGGTTATTTTCTTCAGGCGATTGCCGAAGGCTTCGGCTACAAGGTCGAACAGTTCGCCGAAACCGCTTTCACGGCGCGTGAAATGCCGGTTTTCCCTTACGGCTGTGCCATCTTTTTGCAGTCCGACATCGACAGCTTTCAGGGTCAGGGATGGAAACCCAATGAAATCCTGGCGGGCCTTGCCGCCGTGCTTCCCAAAAACGTCTGGCTTTATATCGCCAAGATTCCAAACCTGGCGGAACTCGGAACCCGCTTTATCCTGCAAGGGGGAACGCAAAACAACCTGGCCGCCGTCAAGGCGCAGGTCGATTTCATTCACGAACGTTTCAAAAAAACCGGAAAAACGCCGGAAATAACGGTACATAAACACGCCGGTGAAGCCGGAGCAATAGGCGCGGCATTCGAAGCGATGACGCTTATTGACGCGGGACGCAAAACGACATTCATCGGCCTTGACGCCGTAAGAAAACTTGAATTTAAAACCACGGTCGGCGAGGAAACGCGTTGCCGTTTCTGCAAAAACGCCTGTCTGCGCACATTTATCGACATACGCGTCGGAGACGAAAACCGGCGTCTCATCATAGCGACATGCGAAAAAGGCAGCGTTGAGGATCTCGGCGCGATGAAAGACATCCAGGCGAATCTCTCCGCCGCGTTGAAAGCCAATCCCAACCTGCTGGATTACGCCGACCGTGAAGTATGGAAAAAGTCCGAGGCGGGAGATGCGCCGGTTGAAAAGGCGCGACGGGCGCTCACGAAAAACCTCGCTGAAAAGCGAGCAAAATTTCGCGTCGGCATTCCGCGCGTACTTGGTCTTTACGCCTACGCGCCGCTTTTCAGCCGCTATTTTGAATGTCTCGGCGCGCGGCCGGACAACATCGTTTACTCCGATAACAGCAGCGAAGAGATGTTCCGCGCGGGATCAAAACGCGGATCCATTGATCCCTGCTATCCGTCCAAACTGGCGCTGGCGCATGTTCACAATCTCCTTTTTGAAAAACACAAACTCCGCGCGCTGGACTGCATCTTTTTTCCAATGCTGGACGTCTTGCGTTCGCCCCTTGTTATTCGCGCGCAAAACGCCTGTCCTACCACCGCGCTGACGCCGGAAGTCGTCCGCGCCGCTTTTATTAAGGAAACCGATCTTTTCAAAGACAACGGCGTTCTTTACCTGAATCCGCTTCTTGATCTTTCAAAGCCGCAGTTGCTGGCTCGGCAACTGTACGCGGAATTTGGATCAATTCTGTCGCTTTCAAAAAAAGAAAATCTGCGAGCCGTCGAAGCGGGTTACGAAAATCTCGACAAATACGATGCGGCGGTACAGCAAAGGGCGAGAGAGACGCTCGACCAATTGGAAAAAGAAAAACGTCTTGGCATCGTGCTTTT
>Ga0099364_10014359_pt1 | contig 10546 bp, 9 predicted proteins | sample TergutTh196P3_FD_73070 | JGI IMG/M metagenome (GOLD analysis project Ga0099364, IMG submission 73070) | Microcerotermes parvus P3 segment gut microbial communities from Pointe-Noire, Republic of the Congo - Th196 P3 | ecosystem: Host-associated > Arthropoda: Insects > Digestive system > Gut ...
TGTATATTCTGTGCCGTTTGTAAGGCCGGTGAAGGCGTAGCTTGTAGCGCTCGACTCCGTCGTTACCCATGCCGTGCCGTTATCGCCTGATACTACCTGATAGGTGACGTCGAGGCCGAGATCGTCCCACGTGAGCGTGATTTTGCCGTCCTCCGGTGTGGCCGTGACTTGCGGCGCTGTGGGAACGGGATTGTCACCTTCAATCGTGCCGTCAGTGTTATCTATCTTGCCGTTGTTGGTTATCGTGCCACCGTTGATTATCGTGCCGTTGTTGATTATCGTGCCACCGTTGATTATCGTGCCGTCGTTGGTTATCGTGCCGTCGTTCGTCAGCGTCACTTTTTCCTGAACTGTCAACTCCGCGTCGGACAGCACGGTCAGTTTATTGGCGACCTTTAAATCTTTTTCAAGCGTAACATCGCCGTATACCTTGCCGACGTTGCTTTCAAACAGTATGCCTTTTGTTTCGGTGACGCCGGTATCACCTAAGCTCGAAGCGAAAACCACGCCGTTGCCGTCCATGGTCAGCGTACCGGCTCCGCCGCCGATGCCCGCGCCGCCGGATCTGCCGCCGTTGGCTATGACCGTGCCGCCTTTGATTTCGACGTTGCCGCCGGCTCCGCCGATGCCGCCGCCGATGCCCGCGCCGCTGCTGCCGCCGTTGGCTGTGACCGTGCCGCCTTCGATTTTGACGTCGCCGCCGGCTCCGCCGCTGCCGCCGCCGATGCCCGCGCCGTTGACGTTGCCGGTGGCTGTGACCGTGCCGCCATTGATTTCGACTTTGCCGCCGTCTCCGTCGCGGCCGCCGCCGATGCCCGCGCCGCTGCTGCCGGTGCAGGTGGCTGTGACCGTGCCGCCTTCGATTTTGACGTTGCCGCCGGCTCCGCCGTAGCCGCCGCCGATGCCCGCGCCGCCGCCGCCGCCGCTCGCGTTGCTGCCGCCGTAGGCTGTGACCGTGCCGCCTTTGATTTCGACGTTGCCGCCGGCTCCGTTGTAGCCGCCGCCGATGCCCGCGCCGCCGTTGTTGCCGCCGTTGGCTGTGACCATGCCGCCTTCGATTTTGATTGTGCCGCCGGCTCCGTTGTAGCCGCCGCCGATGCCCGCGCCGCCGCCGGTCCCGCCGCTGCTGCCGCCGGTGACTTCCAGGCTGCCTTCACCTTTTATTGTCAGCGTTGCGTCTGTGGTTTGTATGCCTGCACTATCATTCAACGCCGTGAGGTCGTTCTCCCCCTCAAGGGTGAGGGTCAGGTTCGCGCCGGTGTTCAGCAAAAGCGGGGATTGGTAGAGCCCGGTGATGGACACGCCGTCCAGCGTGATGCTGGCTGTGCCGTCTACCACAATGCGCCGCCCTGTCACTGTGCCGGTAACAACGATGTTCGCGCCGTTGTTGACGGTGAGGATTTGGGATGTGGCGTTCCAAGCGGTTTTATGGGAGCTGTGATCGCTATCACCTTCTGTCCAATTTCCAGTAGAAATATCAAACGTACCGGTTGGATCCCCCCACGCCGCGCCCGGCGCGAAACATACCAGACAGGCCACGAAAAGCAGCAAAAATGAAAGGAAACTTAGAAATGCGTTATATATCCCTGATCCCTGATCCCTGATCCCTGATCCCTGATGGATTGTACCGGATTTTGTATTCAAGGCAAGCGTTGAACACATGATTTCAGCTCCTTCTATCTTAAATGATTACTAAATTAAAAACACCCGCAACCCTCTTGTGTACTATTATACGAAATTTTTACACTGTAGTAGCATACCACGTAAAACCTGTATTTGTTAAGGTGGATTTTTACAGGGGGCACGACGAACGCATGAATATCTAAAAATGATAGAGGTCTATGACACGCGTCAACCTGGAAAAGTTCTTCATAGCGCGGCAGAAATCATTGGACGCCGAAACATGGCATACAGCGCAAGAAGCGGCCATATAACCGCGAAAGCATTTTCATAAAGAGATCGGCAAACACATCGTTATAGTTCCAATCAGGATTTACCGCCTATAAAAATTGCTTCCTTGACAAATAACATCTTTTGTTGCGGGTAAGATGCGCGAATGTTAGAATTAGCGAGGTTCGCATAGAATGGAGGGATGAGTTATGGATGTTCGTTTTCACACTCGTAACATAGAGGTATCGGATGAACTGAAGGAATTCATGGAGAAAAAACTTGCCAAGATAGAAAAATTCTTCCACAAAATCACCGACGTGCAGGTAGCGCTGAGCTTCAAGCGCGGCATGAATATAGTCGAGATCACCGCTTCGGCGAACGGACTCGTGATGCGCGGCGAGGATCATTCCCACGATTTGAGGAAAGCGTTTGACAGGGCGCTGAAAAATATCGAGCGTCAGGTGAAGCGGCACAAGGATTATCTGAACGACCGCGTCCATATCAAGACCAGGGAAATATCGTTCGACCTGCCGACCGGCATTTTCGGCGACAGCAGGGACGACGACGATGTGAGTCCAACCGATATTGTCAAGGTGAAACGCTTCTCGATTTCAACCATGCTCCCCGCGGAGGCCACAAGGCAGATGGACCTGCTGGGACACGGCTTCTACCTCTTTCGCAACGGGGAGAGCGGGGCGTACAACGTCGTGTACAAGAGAAAAGACGGCGGCTACGGCCTGCTTGAGCCCCTGGACTGAGCGATATCTTTTTACTCAACGACAAACAAACCGAGGCGGTCCGTTGGTGTGACGGGCACGAGTTGGTGCTGGCAGGGGCGGGCAGCGGAAAGACAAGGGTCCTAACCGCAAAGATAGCCTATCTCGTAAAGGAGCGCGGCGCGGCGCCCTGGAGGATCATCGCGGTGACTTTCACGAACAAGGCCGCGCGTGAGATGCGTGACCGCGCGCACCGGCTGTGCGGCGACGACTTGCGGGGCGCTTGTATATCAACCTTTCACTCGTGGGGGCTGCGTTTTCTGCAACGACGGAGAGAGGCGCTGGGAAATCTCGGTTATCCCGGCTTACTGGTGTCAGGCAGGGGCGAGTGCCGAAACATGCTCAAAAAAATCACGCGGGAGTTGGGCGTCGAAGCTAAGAACGTCCCGTCCATTGACGATATTTCAAAAATTTACGCCTCGTGCGACCCGCATACGCTGGAGGCCGATGTGGGCGGGGTCGCAAGCCTGGTGTATGAAAAATATCGCGAATCCTTGAAGCGTCAGGGCGCGCTCGATTTTGACGATCTTATGATGCTGCCGCTCCATATTCTGCTCTCCGACCCGGCCATAGCGGACGACGAGCGCGGCAGAGCCGACTGGATACTCGTCGATGAGTATCAGGACGTCAACAAGCCGCAATACATGCTGCTGAAACTTCTCTCGGAGAGAGGCGCGCGCGTTATGGCCGTCGGCGATCCCGATCAGTCCATATACGGCTGGAGAGGCGCGGACATGTCGCTGATTATGAACTTTGAACACGACTTCCCCGGAGCGCGTGTGTTCATGCTCGACGAGAACTACAGATCCACGGGTAATATCCTGTCTGCCGCGAACTCGGTAATACGAAACAACGCGGACCGGCGTGAGAAGAACCTCTGGACAGCGGCGGACGAGGGTTCGCCTGTGAAGCTGATTATGACGCGGAACGACATAGGCGAATCCGAATTCATAGCGGACGAGATCGAGCGGCTGCTGTCAAATATTGGGGCGCGTTCCTACGAATACGGAGATATTGCCGTGCTGTACAGGATGAACGCGCTTTCGCGCGGCTATGAGCAGTCGTTGCTGGAACGCGGGATACCGTACAGAATCGTGAAGGGAGTGTCGTATTACGAACGCAAGGAGATAAAGGACGTTCTCTCGATGCTTCGCCTCGCGATAAATCCGAGGGACGAGGCGTCGCTGGAGCGAATAGCCAATATCCCTTCGCGCGGTCTCGGAAAAAAAGCGGTCGCGGAACTCGCGGAATACCTGGCGTCGCTTTCGGGGGACGCGGCGGAGGTATGGGACGCGCTTAGGGAGGCTCCTCCGCTGAAAGGGCGGGCGGCAAGGGGCGCGTCGGAGCTCGCGGAGATAATGGCTGAAATAAATGAGCTAAACCTCGAATGTGCCGTGGATTATATATTGTATAATTGCGGTTACGCGGATTACCTCAGGAATGAATTTCCGGAGGACTGCGAGGAGCGCCTGGAAAATGTCATGGAACTGATATCCGTCATGCCGGACGACGGAAGCACCGAGGAGGCGCTTGCCGAGATTGCCATTTACACGGATCTGGATTTTGAGCGCGATACCGCCGGCAGGGTGAATCTGATGACCCTGCACGCGGCGAAGGGACTGGAGTTCCCGGTGGTGTTCATCGCGGGCATGGAGGAGGGCATCTTCCCGTCGCAGAGAGCGGACGAGAATGATTCCGTCGAGGAGGAGCGAAGACTCTGCTACGTGGGAATGACGAGGGCGCGCGAGCGTCTTTACATGACGGGAGCCTCGAAACGCAGGTTGTTCGGGCAGAATAGATCCCAAACCACGTTTTCGCGTTTCGTGAGCGAACTTCCCGGCACGGTGATAACGGACGACAGGACAAGACGCGGAGGGAGCTCGGATGTTTTCCGTGGCAATAACAGGAGAAATTGGGTCTGGTAAGAGTACCTTGGCACAAATATGGGGCCGCATGGGAGCGAACGTGATCGACCTCGACTCGCTCGCGAAAGACCAGTGGCAGCGCCCCGAGATTATGGAGGCCGTGACCGGCCGCTGGGGACAGGATACATACTCCGGCGACAAACCTGACTTCAGGCGATTGGCCACCCACATGTTCCTGAGCGCGGAGGACTATAATTTCGCCATCGGCCTGATCCACCCCGGAACGATGGCAGAGGTCTCCAGAGTGGTTCACAATCTCAACGGCTGGGTAGTCCTCGAAATCCCACTGCTTTTTGAGACCGGCTGGTTCGACCTGATAGATTGCGTCGTCTGCGTGACCGCGGCGGAGGATTTGAGGATGGAACGCGCGGCAAGCCGCGGATGGAGCGAGAACGAATTTTCCGTCAGGGAGCGCTTCATGATCGAATCCCCAAAAAAACAAGCCTTGTCGGACATAGTTATGAGCAACACAGGCAGCCTGGAGGCGTGGGAGGCGCGCGCCCGCGAGCTTGGCGCGCTTCTGCGGAAGATGTCCGCCGTTCACGAACTCAGCGTGTACTGCAAGGACGCGGACGAAGCGCGCGCGATTATGACAGCTCTGATCGACAAACGGCTTGTTGCGGGGGCCAACGTTAAAAGGATTGAGAGCATGTTCCATTGGAATGAAGAAATCGTGGAAACCCCGGAGTATCTCGTGAATTCGTTCACAGTGGAGAGTAACCTCAGGAACGCGATGCGGTGGATAAGGGAGATACACTCCTACGAAGTGCCGGTGATAACGGCGCGCGAGATACGCCGCTCCGATTACGGGACTCTGAAATGGGTGGTCGACAACTGCGGCGACGAGTAAAACCCGTGTCATGCGCGGGCTGTTATTAAGAAGGGAGTTGATTTAGGATTTGCCTAGAATGAATATAGTAAGTATTCTGCTGAGCCTGCCGGGACTGCTGTGGGCGCTGTCGTTCCACGAGTTCTGCCACGGTTGGATGGCCTACAGGCTGGGAGACGACACGGCGGCGAGACAGGGGCGCCTGTCCCTGAACCCCCTCCACCACTTGGATCCAGTGGGTACTCTCATGTTGCTGTTCTTCCGGTTCGGATGGGCAAAACCCGTGCAGATAAATTCCAGGAATTTAAGGAATCCGAGGCGCGACATAGCGCTGGTAGCCCTTGCCGGACCTGTGGGAAATTTTATCTCCGCTTTCGCGGTAGCGATAATCTGCGGGGTGCTCACCAGGATATTCCCCGGGCTTCTGTTTACGAGATTAGGCTACCCCACGACTTTTGGCATGGTCATGGTTAACGTTATGTTTATGAACGTCGGCCTGGGTATTTTCAACCTTATTCCGATACCACCGCTCGACGGTTCGAAAGTGCTGTCGATGTTTTTGCCGATATCGGCCCTCAGAGGTTTTTTCTTCATGGAAAGGTGGGGGTTCCTGATCATTATGGCGTTTGCGTTCCTGGGAATTATCCCAGTCATAATGAACCCTTTTTTCAGGGTGGCAGAAAATTTTTTGGTCTGGACAATCAATCTCATAGGGGGAGCGGGTTAATTTATGAAGATTTTGCTTACTAACGACGACGGGGTTACATCTCAGGGCATACAGACCCTTTCCAAAGCTCTCAACGAAAAAGACCGGCTGATGGCGGTGATCGCGCCGGACAGGGAGCGAAGCGGCATGGGTCACGCCGTTACCGTTGATCGTCCCGTGCGCGTGCGCCCGCTCGACCCCGGTATGTTCGCGCCCGGCGTGCCGGCCTTCTCGTGCGACGGAACGCCCAGCGACTGCGTCACAATCGGACTCGACGTCCTCTTTTCCTCTGCCGATTTCGTGGTCTCCGGCATTAACGACGGCCCCAATATCGCGGACGATGTCACCCTTTCCGGCACGGTATCCGCCGCGATGGAGGGAGTTATGTCGGGGCGCCCGGCGGTAGCCGTATCCCTCTGCGCAAAGCGCGGGGAAAATTTCAGGCACTACACCACGGCGGCTCTCGCCGCTATGGCCGTTATCGAACACGTCGAACACAATCCCCTGCCAAAAGGCGTGATGCTGAACGTCAACGTTCCAAACGCTTTCATCAAGAACGTCAAGGGTTTTAAAATAACACACCGCGGATTTCGTAAATACACGGACAGGGTAACTTCCATTAAGACCCCCTTCGGCGGCGACGCGTACTGGATAGCGGGGAAACCGCAGGACGGCGAGGAGGAGGGCACGGACGTGACGTCGGTGAACGAGGGCTATATCTCCGTGACCCCTTTGCAATTGGACATGACCCAATATGGTTTTCTCGGGGAAATGCGCTCTCAGGAGCTTGACAAAAAACTCGCGCGTTCGCTTAATATGATAACTTAGACACAAACCGCAACGCAAAAAAACGCCCGGAGAATTTCTCCGGGCGTTTTTTTGCTGAATAGCTTTCTTAAAAACTTGAAACCCTTCTCAGGTCGAACGCCTCTATGCCGCCGTCCGGGACGTCCAGTACGTAAGGGATAACTATCATGGCGACTTCGGATTTGTTATGAGTTTCCGAGCGAAGAGTGAACATATCGCCCAAAAACGGGATATACCCGAGTATCGGTATCCTGTTTCTATTCTGCGACTTGCTTTCCTGATAGAGACCGCCCACCACAAACGGCTCGCCGTTGTATAAAATACATTATTCCTGATAAAAATGCAAAGTATTCTTGGCATTATGCGGAGCTGTTTGACATATCTCCTTACCCCGAACATGAGGTTCTCCCTTTACTCAAAATGCTAAAATACCGCCGTTTTGAACGATGAGGTAGCAAGCATACCTTGCGAGCTTATAATCAACGACCTGCTTTTTCCGCCAACATAAGCATTTTTATCGCTTTGTTGACGTCAGGGAAATTATCGCCAACATCAAAACCGCTGTTTTTTACATGCGAACATTGCCCTGACAAAATGTATCTTTATTCGTAATCATATCAAAGTCTTAATATTCTTAACAATATCATTAATAATCCTCAAAATATCTTCATTCGTTGATGTAAGCAAAGCGTATAAATCCGTTTCAAAATTTTCCGGTAATATTTTGCAATTCATGGCTGCGAATTTTACGAGATTTTTCTCTCCCGGATGGAGGACTCTGTTAACGGCAAAAAGCACATCGAAATAACTGGCGAGAAATGCGGCGATACGATGATTGATGCTGACCAAATCATCTCTTTTTATCGCTTTTTCTATCTGCTCACTGTACGATGCCGCCTTTTTATCTTTTAATAAAGGGAGATTTTTATCAATGATATTTTGACTTAATTCATGGCTGTACTCGGCGCAGGTTATATGCCTCAGCTTCCCAAACCATCCGTCGGGCGTATCTCTCAATATTTCGGAGTTTCTGATGTTATATATAAAACAAGTCGTATATCCGACGCTCGCGATTTTTTTTATCCATACCCGATCAATTTGTTCTTCTATCCATGCCGTTGAACGGTACATGATGTCAATATCTTTTCCGATTTCTTTTATTTTCCACTCATCTCCCGTTTCCCAGTATTGATTGTTTATTTCGGGGGCGTCTAAAGCGTATTTATACGCAATCTTCCGTCTTTCTTCAATATCTATTTCCTTGTCGCAGTATATATAAACATCATAGTCGGAAGCGGAGTCCGGTGTGCCAGACACTTCGGATCCGGCAAGCGCTATGGCTTTGACCCCTTTTAGCGTTTCAAAATCACTGATAATCCGATTCAATAATTCTCTGTTGTTCATTGATAGTCGCCCCTGAAAAAGTCTGATTAATTAAGCTTGTAGATATTATAGTGGATTTTCTCTTAACAATGCGTCTTTATAGCAATTTGACATAATGTATCCTACCAATATCCATTTTGACCAAACCACGCCAAAATATCTGATTTGGTGACGTGGTCAAGAGCTTCAGCTATGGCAGTTTCCAACAATTCATTTGTTCCGGCTTTGGCTTTTCTCAGATAAGTCTTTATTTTGGACCACATCATTTCAATCGGGTTGAAATCAGGGCTATACGGCGGCAGGCAAATAACACTCGCTCCGGCAGCGATGATGGGATCAACCACGCCTTTTACTTTATGAGAATAATGCACCTCGCCGGTGAAAACATAGGGCGTGACCGAGATATGTCAGGCGTACAATCATTATTGGAGTTACGCGGGCTGATATTGATATATAGCAATTTGACATAATAAATACTATACAATTACACTGTAAGCATCAAAAAAGAAAGGATGTTTACGGTATGCCGAATCCATTATCAAATGAATTGTTGGAAGCTGCCATAGCTGAAGCTCTCGATCACGTCACCACATCAGATATTTTGGCGTAGTTTGATGAAAATGGATATAAATAGGATACATTAAATCAAATTACTGTAAAGCGAAAGTGCCTTCTCTGGCAATCGACGGGAGAATCCTCAACACGAGACAAAGCTGGCGTATGTATAAAAGGATTCAATCCCATAAATTACTCAGCTCCTTCGGAATTACCAACCGATAATCCTCGATGTATACCCCATTCTTAGCGAGGCTGCGTATTCCTTCGCCAAGGCTGATGTTTTTATCCAGAGAACGCGCCCACGAATGCCCCGCTTTGTCTGCAAAAAGCGAAAAGACACGCTTAACCTTGACTGAACCGCAGAGCTTTAAAAGCTCATTCAATAATTCAGGGCGTAATGTCGTGAGATTTTCCATCAGATGATACGCTTCGAGGTATCCTACTATCTCAGGCGTAAGATATATGCTTTCCAATATTGCACGTTCCGGGCAGGAAGCACTCAACGTGAATGCTTTGTGCGAGATGTCTGATAAACCGAGCGCGTCGTCGGAAAAAATGCTGGTGTAATATAACTTGAGGTTTTTACCGCGAGAATTCCGCGAAACCCACTTTGGCAAATCTCGTTTTCGGCTTGAGAACAAAAAAACTTCATCTTCACCGGCTATTCGGAAAAAATGTGAGTAACCGGCTAAAGACAAAGCGGCTCTGGCGCCAATATGGATGGGCATACCCAGTTGCGCCTGAAGGCTGTGTACGATACCCTGCCAGTCGAGTTCGTCGCCGGGCCAGATATACACGCCATGCCCGATATGTTCGAGCCATCCGCTCCGGGCGTAATATTGTTGCAGATTGCGCGAGATCCCTAACTTTGCGAGGTACGCCGAAAGCAAAGGGATTCCGGGTGTTTTAAGGCTGGTCAGTAATTTTAATTTTTGCTGTATAGTATTAGTCATACTGTTATTTTATCACAATAAATGAAATATTCAGGGTTTTGTCATAGCCAGTTACAGATCATTATCACAAGCGATTTTGTGGACAGTCATGCTTTATTCTCCGGCAAATCTGCTAATTTTTCCCGTGGCATTTCTTATATTGAACAGCGCAAAGCGTAAATATAAGTGATTATTTTCAAAAACTTTTCTGGTGTAATGTCTTTCGCTGGTGTAAATGTGGTGTAAAGAGAAAGAAAAAGGGCTTAGGGGAAATCCCCTAAACCCTTGCTATTCCTTGGTGGGCAACACAGGGTTCGAACCTGTGACTTCCTCCGTGTGAGGGAGGCGCTCTCCCGCTGAGCTAGTTGCCCCATTGTGTGACGAGGTGCATTATATACGGCGCGACGGCCAATTTCAAGCCCCGTCCGTTTTTTATCTCACGCTGAAACTTTTGCTGCCCCACTGCTTGCCCTTATCACGGGGACCTTCAAGCAGTTCTACGAAGCGTTCCATGCATTTGGGACATTTGTACGGTTTTTCCTTGCCCTCCGTTTCAAATTTATGGTCGCAGATGATACAACGCCACTGGCGCATGTTATCACACCTCCATCTTTTAATTTTTATAATTTTTAATTATGTATTATGATAAATCGTTCCCGCGTTTAAAGTCAAGGGCTTATATCCCTTCAGCGTGGGGTATAATCTTTGTTGGTTTTATGATATACGGGGGAGGTTTGAAA
>Ga0099364_10014360_pt1 | contig 10546 bp, 9 predicted proteins | sample TergutTh196P3_FD_73070 | JGI IMG/M metagenome (GOLD analysis project Ga0099364, IMG submission 73070) | Microcerotermes parvus P3 segment gut microbial communities from Pointe-Noire, Republic of the Congo - Th196 P3 | ecosystem: Host-associated > Arthropoda: Insects > Digestive system > Gut ...
TTAAATCATTAATAATAACAGTTTGGCTAGAGCCAATTTGGAGCAAGCTGCCTGTTGTACCGGCTTGAAGTGAGACGATTTTATTACCATTAATAGTGACGGCAATACCGGTAACAGTACCAAAAGTATTGTTGGTAGAACCTGCCACATCAAAATCATTGGTAACATTAATAATAAAAGTCTTGTTATTACCACTGTTCTTAATTCCGTTAATTACAGTTTCCCATTGAACGCTATTTGCCACGTCAAAGATTAAACCGCTAATCAGGCTATCAAACAAGTCATCCGGCGGATTTTGTGTTCCTCCATTGTCAAGAGGGATATTATTGGTAATTGATATAATAATCATTCCACTGACGGTAACAGTAAATTCACCACCACTCTGTTTTTCAAGCGTAAACACGCCTTCTACAGTTACGTTTTTTACTGTTCCAGTACTAATTCCCATTACAGTCCCGTTAGAAGTTGATATGGTCAAAACATAATTATCATCGGGGCTGGGAACAAATGCTGCTTTGGAGGCAATAAGTGACAAATTCGCATTTTTAGACACTAATAACTTATATGCGTTGCCGGTTGAATCGTATGCCATGTACGTTGCCGATGTTGGGTCGTTATTAATACCCCATGGTACATCTGGTATTTCTGGTATTTCTACACCATCACCATCTAAATCATCAGGGCTGGAACAGCCTGCCATTGCAAATGTGATTACTGCCACAAGTACAACCATTCCTAACAAATGTACAAATTTCTTCATATTAGTCTCCTCTTTCAAATAAAGCATTTTCACCACTATTTTTACTAAATATTGGCATATAGACAATAATACACTGGCATATTGCTGATAGTCAATAGCTAATTGTACTTTTAGCCTATAAAATATGAACTTAAAGCACATATTTATCAATAATTTAAGGAAATTTAGAAACAGCAGAGGAATTTCACAAATGAAGTTGGCGGAAATGTGCGATACAGCTGCCAGTTACATAGGAGAAATCGAAATAGGCCGCCGGTTTCCTTCATTAAAACTTATTGAAAAAATCAGTAAGGTTCTGAATGTTGAACCATATCGATTTTTTATTGAGGAATCCGGCAGCAACTGGACAGAATTAGATGAGACTATAGCTTTTTTAAACAAATTACCCGATGACGTTAAATTGAATATTATTAACCGGATAAGCGCAAGTACCTCTGTTGAAAGCCATTAAAATTAGATTAACCCTCCGAATTCGGCTGAAAAACCATAACCGTAATAGACAAAAGCTGCCGTAAAAGAGCGTTGGGGGCAGTTTCTACAAAGTGAAAATCCCTTGCGTTATAATTAGGTTTTTAATTGCCTAAATAGCCTTCCCTTATCAATTCATTAACTATATCCTGTCCGATCTGTTCTCCCCACCTTTGGCCAATAACCATTGTTTCCTGATTAATAAGAGGTGTAACTGCTACCAATCTTCTTCCTATTGGCGATTCATAAAAAGCTATCAGTTGTCTCACTTCATCATGAGTAAGATGCCGGTCATAGGCGGGAATACAGGCGTTTATCAACCCATTAACGTCAAATTTTTCCCGGAGTCTAGCCCAAACCATATTTGGTATATCAGGAAAAAGCTGTTGAAATTGTGTCATCATAACCCCCATCATTTGATCTGCTATTTCACTTGTTCCTGAAATACTAAGCAATTTTGATATGTCGTCTCTTTTTGACTGACCATAACAGAATGTGCTTATACTGATTAAAATAATTATAATAAAAACGGTTTTTTTCATTGTTTTTCCTCCATATCAGTTGAGTATATATTCTTATTAATTTTTTGTCATGTAATTCCTAGCAGCAAAAATGTCAGCCAACATTTACACTCTCTCTCCTCAACTTACGCAGTTCAAAGAAAATCATTATGCCGGTAACCAAAAACGCTCCGGTATCGGCTACAGGTACAGATGCGACTACTCCCCAAAGTCCCCAGATTCTGCCAAAGAGAAATAAACATGGAATAAGGATTATACACTGCCTGAGCATGGAAAGAAATATCGATATTTTTGGACGGCCTGTTACAATAAAAAGATTAGTCGAAACAATCTGAAAACCGGCCAAAGGCAGCAGTATTACGACAATACGCATCGCACGCGGAGCAAAGTTCATAAGCGCATCACTTGCCTGCGGCGTAAACATCTTTACCAGCTGAACAGGAAACAGCATGGCTAGGGCAAACCCTGCCGTACAAACCAATGTAGCGGCGGCAATTGCGCCAATATATGCGCGTAACACACGTTTGAACTTTTTAGCCCCGTAATTATAGCCTAGTATCGGCTGCGCCCCCTGATTGATCCCGAAAACAGGCATAAGGATAAACATAATTACAGCGCCAATAATGTTCATGCCGGAAAGAGCAATGTCGCCGCCGTTTGAAACTCCAAGAGCAGCCTCTCCATACCAACCCATGCTTGCATTCTGAAGAAGCTGCACGGCGGACATAATAAAATGAAGCAAAAATTGAGCCGAGCCAAATGCCATGATCTGCCTGACAATAACAGGGTCCAGCTTAAATATACGCAGATTAAGCCTTACAACTGCTTTTTTATTAGTAACAAAAATAAGAATATAAACAGCCGCAGCAAATTGAGAAATAATCGTCGCATAAGCCGCGCCTTCTACTCCCCACCCAAACACAATAATAAAAAAGTAATCCAGAATAATATTAAGAACCGCTCCAAGGATCATTGCAATCATGGTAATGTGGGGAAAACCCTGTGCTCTTGTACAGTGAGACATTCCAAAACTAACCATAAAAAAAATCATGCCGTAGAGAATAATCCTGAAATATTCCCTTGTATATCCAAGGGCTTCGCTATCTTTAGCTGCACCCATTAAAGAAAGAATTGGCTCAAGAAAAACAAGCCCGATTATAGTCATAAAAATACTGATACATACCAGCAGAAAAAAACAATGATTAAGCGCGTCTTCGGCTTCCTGCCGTTTGCCCTGTCCCAGCCGCATGGAAATCATGTTCGCCGCTCCAATTCCAAAGAGCATTGCAAACGCCATGCCGATAGTCATAAGCGGCAGGGCAAGAGAAATTCCGCCAAGTGCAATTTCATTTACGCCATGACCTACAAATATACGATCCACTACATTGTAAAGCGCATTGACAACCATTCCTGTTATCGCGGGAATGGAAAACCGCAGAAGTAATTTACTTACAGGCTCGCTGCCAAGTCGATCGGCAGCATCGCTCTTAGCGTCATTTTTGTTATACACAATCTCTCCTATTTTACTTTCGCCGCCAACTCACGCAGTTTTTGAGCAGCCCAATGGCTTATCATAAGACGCAGGCAGTTAAAAGAACAGAACTCGCTGTCTATAACCGTTTCTGACAGAGCATGCTTGGCAATAACTCCACTTACAAAAAAATCGTCTGGTAATTCAAAAATCCAACGGGAAAGTTCCTCGCCATTTTTATTCTTCATATATTCTTTTATGATATTCTGGAATTTTTCAGTATAACCCGATAAATCATGAATCGATTTTTTATTTCCTTTTTTCTTTGTCTCAATTATAGTATTGCAAAATTCCAAGGCAGCATCCGCTTCGTCTATCCCCAGGGCCACAGCAAGAGAATTATCCGCAACATATTTAACCATTACAGGATAAAATTGCTTTTGAGTGCCAAGGATCGCAGACATAGACAACACTACTTCGTCCCTTAAGAAAAAATGAGGCTCTGCATTCCGCAGAACATCAAGTAAAACTAAAAATGATTCAGGACAACAGTAAAGGCCAAGCGCTTCGACACCCATTATTTTTACACGCGGGTTTTTTGTTTCTATAATAATGTTTTCTATCTGAGGACGGTATTCAACATCGTTCATTTTAGCAAGAGCGATCATTGCTTCGCCTGCCAGCATGAAATCATTAGAAGCGGTAAATTCCCTAAGCAGCGGTACGGCGGCTTTGCACCCGTGTTTCCCAAGAATACGCGCGGAAATATACGCTGTGGTATACTGGTTTTGAGTAATGTCATCTATTAACGCCTTTTCCGCTTTTGCATTAAGACTCTTTAATTTTTCCAGCGCTCTGATTGCTTCAAGACGCGTTACAAGCCTTGGCGAACCGGCTCTTTCCAAAAGGCCGTTTATGGAAAGGTAAGAAGGGGTGTCGTATAACTCGCCAAGTAAAAATTCTTCTTCCTGAGAATCTTCTGCCTTGTTTAATTTATCCAGCAAATTTATAGCACGAAGATCTCTGGCGGAAAAAATTACTTCCAAAGCGTCTTTTAACGGAAGCGAACCCAAACTTTTCATTTTGTTTTGCATTGCAAGAGCTGTTACCGCAAAAGCAATCATAATACCAAAAAGAATCTTAAAAGAAATAAACGGCGAAACCCCTATAAATTGTAAAAAATCAAGAAAAATTCCGGCAAGAAATGTACCGCCCGCACCTGCCGCGCCAAAAATAAAAAAATACAAAATGCCAAGGTCAAGAGTTTTTTCCGGCGGAATTAAAGCAAGAAAATATGTCTGTGCAATTCCTTCCGAACCCAAAAAACCAAAGTTCAGCATAAAAAACAAAAAAACCATAAATAGAATACCGCTTACCATATTATTAATGGCAGACACCGGAAAAAATATAACAGGAACTACACAAACAAGACCGATGATCAGACAAACCAAAAAAAGCGGTTTTGCGCCAAGGCGGTCTACAAGAAACTTTACGCTTAACCCGGCAAGCAGATAGCCAAGCCCGCCAAATACCGAATACAAAGAAATTAAACCGTCGTTATGTTCAAACACCTCGCGGGCGTACACTACAACAAATGTTCGCGTAACGCCTGATACAAGGACAACTAAAAATAAAATATAGATAAAATGCTTAAGTGAATCCTGTTGAAAAGCATCTTTAAAAATTTCAAAGAATTTCATTCTTTGACCGTCCTGCTCTCTTGGCGGCTCAGGTAATTGCCTTATAATATTTCCGCTGATTATCCCGGTAATAATCCCAATCATGAGTAAAATGGAAAATACAAAAATCGGCGGCTCCATGCCCAAGATCATGGCAATAAAAAAACTGCCGAACATTCCAATAGAACTGCCAATAATCTGGATTTGAGTCATGTAACTGCCTCTGTCCGGGCCGGAAGCCATCATGCTCAAAACGGGATTATTCCCAATCATTCCAATTCCCCGGAAAAAGTGAAAAAAGAAAACCCCCAGCAAAATAAAAAGCAGCGCCAAGCTCCTGTGTCCTGCATATTCAAGAAACGGAGCGGCTACGGCAAACATCATGCCGAACGCCCGTAAAATCCATGTAATGCTGAAAATCCCAATAATAGAAAAACGCCTTGCAAGAATCTTCCCCAAAGGCAGCAAAAACAGCGCCATGTACAATAATGAACTCATAAACCCAATATATGTTGATGAAGCGTCCAGCCTCAGGGCAAAAAGAGTGATAATTATGCCAACCAGCAAATTCCAGGAGATAGAGTTGAGGATATTAAAGTAATTGTATTTATCCCGCGCTTTCCGCAGCTGATAAGGCGACAATACAGAGCTCATACCTGTTACTTTACCAATGCAGCGGGGAAAAGGCAAGATACAGAAAGAAAAGGGTAAAAATTTAACGGAATTTTATTGGTCTATCATTCTATGACAGACCAGCGTGGTATTTATTTATATATGAATATGAATTTTTCAGCCATTAAAACCAAATTATTCCCGGCAGGGACGGAATCCAAAAATGACATTCCTTTAAAGTACATGGCCATTCTGGATCATATCGAAAAAATAGTGGAGATTTCTTCCAAGGTTGGTATTGAAAAAAGCCTTATCAAGGGTAAAAATCATCTGGATTATATTACTAAAAAACTTGACATAAGCCCTGTGCAGGCTGTGTTGTTTTCTCATTTTCTGGAAAAAAGCGATAGTAGTAGAATTCTAATCAGCGAAATAGCTGAAACCATAAAGTGTAGCAATGTGAAAATAATTAAGTATATGAATGAATGTGAAGAACTGGAAAAGAAAAGATTGATCCGCTGCTGCAGGGATAGTGACGGTATTTCTTACAGAATAACACGCGAGGTAAGGGATTCGCTGAGGAAAAATAATGAATATCTACCGGAGAAAAATGAAAACCTGTCCATTTTTAGATTTTTTACTGTTCTTGAGCAGATTTTTGATGAAAAGAGTAAAAACGAATTAACTTATGATACCATGAAAATGGAGCTGCTGGATTTGATCAAACTGAATATGCACCTAACGTTCTGTCAAAAAATAATGGGTTATCATTATTATCTTAAAAACAAGAACTTTATCCTGCTTCTTTGCTTTTGTCATTTATTTGTTAACAATAATGATGATAATATATGCTTAAATGATATTGAGTTTTTGTTTGATGAAAAATACACATTTTCCTTTATTAAAGAGGCTCTTCATGACGGTTCACACATTCTTATAGAATCAAAGTTTATTGAATTTACAAATGACGATGGGTTTTTAAACACAGAATCATGGAAATTAACCGATAAGGCAAAAAAAGACCTATTGTTTGAAATCGGTAAAAGTAAAAATTACAAAAAAAATCTGATTTTATCTGAGACCATTAAACCAAAAAAAATGTATTACAACCCAAGAGAAACAGGAGAAATTCAAAAACTTATTTCTCTTTTGTCTAACAAAAACTATAAGAAAATTCAAGGCAGGCTTGAAAAAAAAGGCATGAGGAAAGGTTTTGCCTGTCTGTTTTCCGGCGGGCCAGGAACCGGAAAAACCGAAACTGTTTATCAAATTGCCCGTAAGACAAAACGAAGTATTATGATGGTAAATATTTCCGAAACAAAAAGTTGTTATTACGGCGAAAGTGAAAAAAAAATAAAGGAAATTTTTGATACTTACAGGACAGCCGTAGAAAAATCAGAAGTTACACCAATACTTCTGTTCAACGAAGCAGATGCAGTTATTAGCTCCCGCAGGGAAATTGACGGTAACAATTCTGCAATAAGCCAGACTGATAACAGAATTCAGAATATCATTTTACAGGAAATGGAAAATCTTTGCGGCATACTCATCGCTACAACCAATCTGGTACAAAACATGGATAAAGCTTTTGAAAGACGCTTCCTTTACAAGATCAATTTTGACAAGCCAAGCGTAGAAAGCCGCATTGGCATCTGGAATTCCCTTCTCCCCAATATTGCGGCAGAAACAGCCGGAAAATTATCTAATAAGTTTGAACTTTCCGGCGGCCAGATAGAAAATATCGCCCGTAAAACGGAAGTTGATGATATACTAAACGGAGACAAGCTTTCCATGGACACCCTTGTTGAATATTGCAAAGCAGAAACAATAGGTGACCCAAATACAGAAAAAAGGATAGGATTTACAAATGAATGATTTTATTACAATCGATTTTGAAACAGGAATAAATGCTGACAATAGCGCCATATCTATAGGCCTTGTAAAATACCGTAATTATGAAAAGGTTGATACTTTTTATTCGCTTATACGCCCGCCGGAATTGTATATCCGCCCTGATTTTACAGAGATCCACGGTTTAACGGTTGATGATGTAAAAGACGCGCCAGACTTTAAACAAATCTGGAATAACATTCTTGATTTTTTGGAAGATGATCTCGTCATACCGCTTGCTGCCCATAATGCATCTTTTGACATGGGCGTACTCAAAGCCACTCTGCAATGGTATAACCTGCCTATTCCCGAATTATCATATTTTTGCACCCGCAACCTTGCACGCAATACCTGGCCGGGACTTGAATACTACGGCTTGACTACATTGGCAAAAAAGTTTAACATTATTTACAATGCCCACAACGCACTTGACGATGCAGAAACCTGTGGAAAACTTGTGCAGATGTCCGCGGAGAAGTTTGGCAAGGATAAAAGTTTGGAGCAATTACTTAATGCTGCGAAGATTAAGATAAATATTTTGAATGATAAGGAGTAAAATAAAATGTCTAATAAATTAATTGATGAATTAATCAAGATAAAAGGGTTACAGATAGAATGTCCTGGATGTGGTGAGATATTACCAATAAAAAAAGTAGAATTATTTGATATAAATGATAAATACTCCAACCCAGTTGAGAAGAAAATTGATTATTTAATAAAAAATCAAAAAACTGAAGTTGAATCTATGAATGAAAGAAAAGCAGAAATTCTTGAACGGAGAAAAGAGATTAGGGCAGAACCGGCAATAAAAGAAAAAAAGATAACAACTTCCACAGCAAGCATAAATTTTGGTCAAATGATTGAAAATATTATTCCTTCAGTAGATATATTTCCATATAAACCAAAAGATTGCAGACCATTATTTGATCCAATTGATTATATTGTATTCAATGGATTACATAATAATGGTAATATTAATGAATTAAAATTTATTGAAGTAAAAAGCGGTAATGCTAAACTAAACTTACATCAAAAAGAAATAAAAAGTGTAATTGAAAACGGCAAATTACAATATTTAAATATGGAGGATATTTCAAATGAATAATCTAATTCTTTTTATTGACAGTTTGCAAAATATTCTGGGCATGTGTCCTTGTTGTGGTGATATTTTTCTATTGACTGATGCGAAACTAATTTTTTCAGAAAAAAAGGAAAATAAATCAAAATATGGTCTATTTTTGTTATCTCAAAAGAAAATAGAATTACAACGCTTAGAAATAGAAAAAATGGAAGCAAGTTTAGAAAAATTGGAAGAAAAACACTGGCAGGTTATAGAGGCAATAAAAGAAAAGTCTCAGCAAGCGGGGCGCAGAAGTGCAAATAAAACACTAAAAAAATTAGATCCAGTATTTTCCGGAAGGAGTATTGATCCAAAAGATGTTAAAGTATTATTTGATCCCATTGAATATGTAGTATTTGATGGTATGCGTAATGGTAAAATTAAAAAAGTAGAATTGGTAGGAAGAAGACCCAAATCAAAAAAAGAAGAAAACATTGAAAAATCAATAAATAAAGCAATTAAACAAGGTGATTATAATTTTGAAATTTTACGAATAGGTAAAGACGGTAAAATTGAATTAGAGTAATAAAACAAGCTAAAACTTCGCCTAACAAGCGTTTAGCATATACCGTTCTAGATTGACGACGTTTGGGGCAGGTAATAGGCAATGCGTGGCATCGACCCCTGCCTCAAATGTGGGTGGAGCATGGCGTGGGAGCGAGCGTAGCAAGCCTATCTTAAAAATTGTGTAAATGACCAAGATATGGTAGAAATACCAAGGGAGAAGCTATGGTCATGGCACGAAAAAAGAAAGAGAAGGAAAAAGATATTATCGACCAGCTGCTTGATAATATCGACTTTCGGGGTCTAACCCAGGATGAGGTAGTTGGACAAGACGGTCTCATAAAGCAGCTTACCGGGCGGATACTCCAGCGGGCGCTCGAAGCAGAAATGACGGAGCATCTCGGCTACGAAAAGAATTCCAATGCCGGAGACAACAGCGGAAACAGCCGCAACGGGCACACGGAAAAGACGGTTCTGCTTGAAAATCAAAGCGCCACCATCGAGGTCCCCCGGGATCGCAACAGCACCTTTGATCCGGTAATAGTTCCCAAACACCAGAAGCGTATCTCGTTATTCAACGATCAGATCATTTCAATGTACTCATTCGGGATGACTGACAAGCAGATAAGAGATCACCTGGAAAAAGTGTATAACATTGAAGTGTCGCCGGATCTGATAAGCCGCGTTACAAACGAGGTGTTGGATGAAGTACGGGAATGGCAGAACCGCCCTCTGGAAAAATCATACGCTATTGTCTATTTGGACGCGCTGCGCGTTAAAAGCCGCCAGGACGGTAAAAGTCTGAATAAGAGCGTGTATGTCGCTTTAGGGGTCAATTTTGAGGGCAAGAAGGAAGTTTTAGGGCTGTGGATAGCGGAAAACGAAGGGGCTAAATTTTGGATGGGGGTTTTGACGCAGCTAAAGAACCGCGGGGTTGAAGACATCCTGATCGCCTGCATGGACGGGCTGACCGGCTTCCCCGACGCATTACGCGCCATTTATCCGCAGACAAGGATACAGTTGTGCATAGTCCACATGGTCAGAAACTCGACAAAGTTTGTTTCGTATAAAGACCTCAAAAAACTGTGCGCCGATTTGAAGCGTATCTATTCCGCTCCCACTGAGGAAGCCGGCCTTGATGCCCTTGAAGATTTGGGCAAGCAGTGGAACCAAAAATACCCGATGATTTATGATTCGTGGCAGCGGCACTGGAATGATCTCAGCGAGTTTTTTAAATACCCTCCGGAAATCCGCAAGGCCATTTATACGACTAACGCTGTCGAGTCATTAAATTTTTCTTTACGCAAAGTCATAAAAAATAAGTTGATTTTTGTTAATGACGATGCTATATTTAAAATACTTTATTTGGCGATTCGAAACGCTTCTGAAAAGTGGACGATGCCGATAAGGGATTGGGGGCAGGCTTTAAACCAGTTTGCCATTGAGTTTGGAAAAGAGCGGGTTCCGTTCTTATGATATTCTGTCATTTACACAAAATTTCTGATAGGCTCAAAAAGAGCG
>Ga0099364_10010455_pt2 | contig 10544 bp, 8 predicted proteins | sample TergutTh196P3_FD_73070 | JGI IMG/M metagenome (GOLD analysis project Ga0099364, IMG submission 73070) | Microcerotermes parvus P3 segment gut microbial communities from Pointe-Noire, Republic of the Congo - Th196 P3 | ecosystem: Host-associated > Arthropoda: Insects > Digestive system > Gut ...
GTGGAGAAAGAGGTCAGGTGGACAAAAAGGTGCAAGGATAAGGCGCTTGTCGGCACGGTCAAGGAGATCATCCAGCAAATCAGCCACAGCAAAAAGTGGGCGTTTACACCGATATTCAACGAACAAGGCAAGCCCATTCTAACCCCATCTGGTAAGCAAAAACGGATACCCTCATACAGCTTGTTGCAGGATAGATTTTTCGAGCATATGCGAGATGCGGGCTATACCGGATTCGAGCGCGGCGTCAAGGGTAGTACGGATGAGCATCTGCCGGTGATAGACTAAAAATCAAGCAGGATATGGAGCGATTAACTGCTATTGGCGGGAAGATTACCGAGCAAAAATCTATACTGGAAGAAGTCGAGCAGGAGATTAAGGCCGTAAAGCCCGTTAAGGCCACCTTTGATGAAATCTCCACCATCGGCAGGAAAAAGCGCTTGAGCGATAAGGTCGAGATGAGCGCCGATGACTACGACAAGCTGCAAAATCTCGCCAAAGAGGGTTTGACCGCTCAAATGAACACAGCGGCGCAAAACCGGCGAATATCTGAGCTAAATCGGCGAATATGGGCGTTGCAAACGGAGCTTGACAGCCTCTACGCGAAAACCAAGGATTTCTTTACGGCTATGCGGTTAGCGCCGGATAGAGTTGATGCACTTTTCACCGACATTGCAGACCGCAGAAAGGAGGCGCAAAGGCAAGGTCAATCCAAATGGAGTATAAAACGTGGTAGGCAGGGCGCCCGCTGAGGCAGCTTGAAAATTGAATATTTGACGGGAAGGATGCTAATATGGGGACGATAGATTATGAAATCCCCGACAGGGAACTGGAGTTATTAGCGCGTATGTTACTGCCGGAGATTAAGAAATACTTTGCGGATGAGGATGTTAAAAGGGAATTTGAGTTATGGCAGGCACGACAGGAAAACAATATAGAAAAGGGTGAAAAGTAAAAAAACACAGTGGTGCGTCCGAAAAGACGCCGCCACTGATTACATAGACTGATATGGTCACGACAATAGCGAAGCCGGAGGTTTCAATATTCTTGAGCACACATTAATCTTTTTTTTCACCACCCAAAAGAGGGTTTTAAGCACACATACGCGCGATACTTGCTGTAGATAAAGATTATTTTTGACACCGAGCAAGACTATTACATATCACAACAGGAATTTGATTCTCTGACCTCTTTTCTGCCTTGTGTTACTCGCTCGAACATGCTACAATTAAAATGGTTGAATATGTGCAGAGGAAACGTGGGGTGTCAAAGCATGGGCAATAATTTACGAGGTATTGCAAGTCGTCAAAAAGACCTTTTAGCCGAGCTTGAAAATGAAGTCAAACACATTGAAAATAGTGATTTAGCTAAAGAAAACGAACGGCTGAAAGTCGAACTTGAAAAACTAAACGCAGAACACGCAAAGTCTGAACAAACCGCGAAAACATTATCCGAACAGAATGCAAGCCTGAAAAACGCTTTGTATGAACAGGTTTACAACGAAAAGGTCAAGATGGTTCATATAACAAAAGAAAAACTTGAAATTTTCTTTAAGAATACATTTGAAGCCGAGCAAAACCGGCTAACCGCCCTTGAAAACAGTATTAAGAACAGAATGAACAATATGACAACCGCTTTGCGCAATAATAACGTTGGTCTTGATGCGGAAATATCCCAAAAGCTTGGCGAATTGGCGACGCAAGTTAATAGTCAGATTACACAAGCGCGTACCAGCTACGCAGAGGCTCACGGAGCGTTTTCAGAAAATGAACGCGCTGAATTTGAGAATCTTAAAAATGAGCAAATTACCGACGAACAAGTCATTGCCGCCACAAAGAAAAATAATATAGAGCGGTTTGTAGGGCTTAATTTGCTGAATATAATCGGAATATTATTGATTATTATCGGTGTTATTACCGCCGCGCATTATACATATGTTCAGTTGTCCGATACGCTTAGAGGCATTATGATGTTTGCGTTAGGTTCGGCTATGCTTGTAGCGGGCGAGCTCTTGAACAGAAAAAAGCCTAACATATTTTCGCTCGGCATAACCGCCGGAGGCGTGGGCGTACTTTACGCCGCGCTTGCCATAAGTTATTTCGGACTTGAAATCCTCGGCATGTATCCGGCGCTGGCTTTATGCGTCCTGATAACAGCGGCCACATTTATTCTGTCAACACGTTATAATTCACAAACCATACTTGCCTTTGCGCTTGTGGGCGGATACTTGCCGATATTCTCGATTGAAGGCAGAGCAATGATTATCGGCTCAATGATTTATTTTATTGTGCTGAATATACTTGCGCTGACAGTAGCGTTTAAGAGAAAATGGACAATCGCAACATATGTTGGAATGTCGTTGAATATTGTCGGAACGGCATATATACTTTTACAGGGAAGCAATTCCGGCTTGCCGTCCAGAATCGGAGCCGTTTCATATGTTATATTCGCATTTTTAATTTATTCGTTTATACCGATCGTAAGTACATATAAAGAGAAGCTGCGGTTCAAAAAATCTGATATTGTTTTGCTTGCCATAAACACATTTTTCAGTAGCTTGATTGTTTATATTTTGTTTTACTCCTTCGGGTGGGATGCCGCGACAGGAGTATTGGCGATTGTTTTCGCCGCGATTTATCTTATGCTCGGTTATTTTATTGAAAAGAAATTTTCGGGAGAAAAACATACACAAGCCCTGTTTTACCTAACAGGGTTGACATTCGTGATTTTAATTATCCCGTTCCAATTCGGCAGGGCATGGCTGACACTCGGTTGGCTCGCACAGGGCGTCGCACTTACGACATACGGTATATTAAAGGACGAGAGGAATTTCAAGTGGGCCGGATATGTTATAAACGGATTATGTTTGGGAGCCTTCTTGTTATTTGATTTGACATGGCACATAGACTTCCTCTTTGCATGGAAATACCTTGCAATAACTTTTGGCAGCTTGATTGTTCTCGGCGCGTATATATACAAAAAGATGATGGCAAGCGTGTGGCAAAAAGCCTATAAATACCTTGCTATCATAAACCTGTGGTTTTACACGCTGTATATTTGCAATCAATTAAGAGATATACTGATTGATAAATCCTCCCAAAGCGGATTGAGATTTTATGACGTAACTTATTTGGTTATGGCATTGGCGATATTATTAACATTCTTAATCGCTTATGCCGCGCCGCGAATGAAAATATTATCAGACTTAGGGACTAAAATAATATCAATTGTTTTATATGTAATAGGGATTCTTTGGCTGTTCGGTTTAAACGACATGGGTTCACCGTACTATGGAGAGGTTCCGATAATCGTAACAATACTTGGCTCAGCGGCGCTCGTGATCATTTCTCTCCTCTCCGTTTTTGCAATGCGCGACTTGATAAAGATGATTGTTATGGGGCGCAGGTTGGGAGTGGAATGGTATCCGCTGATTATTTCGGCATATTTTGTAATCATACTCACGCAGAATTTAATTACACAATACAACCTTTCCTTTGAGAGCGCATGGATTAGTATAATCTACGTTTTAACCGCCCTTGCCTGGATATTATTCGGGTTCGCTAAAAGATATTCCTTTATAAGAAAAGCCGGATTAGGGCTCGCGTTATTGGCTGTTGTGAAATTATTTATTATTGACCTTGCGGCTTTAACGCAGGGCTACAGAATCGTGTCATATTTTGTGTTGGGAATAACGCTTGTAGCGATTTCGTTTGTGTATCAGTATTTTAATAAACGCTTGGAATTGAAGATAGGGGCGGCAGATGATGTTTCGCAGGATAGTTAGTATTTTATTCATTTCGGTACTGCTTTGCGCAAACGCACTTGCGGCAGACGCATTAAGAAACACCGCAACCATCGAAAACAACGGAGAAAGCAGATACAAATCCGTCAGGCTTACGCCTGAAATTTACAATGCTGCGAATAGTGATTTGTCTGATCTGCGGATAAAAGACAGCGCCGGAGAATATGCGCCGTACTTTATCCGTGCCGGAGGTGGCACGGAATACGAAACCGTCGGTCAGACACACCCGATGTCCTTAATCAATTCTTACACGCGGGACGATAATTTTTACTTCGACTATGTGATTACCAACATTCCAAATCACGATATTGCCGCTACTTCTATCGAACTTACAACGAAAAATACCGGTTTTGCCAAACACATTGAGATATTCGGAAGTTATGACAATATACATTGGGAGTTTATTCAAAATGACTCGATTTATAGAATTGACGATAAATCAAAGCTGAATATTGAGTTTAACCATCTTCAAAAATTCACACATTATAGATTTAGGCTTGGCAATAACTTAGAAAGAATTTCGTTTGATTCCATCACTTTGATTTATAATTTCATCACACAGGAGGACATTTATTTTATTGAGGAAATTCTGCCGGGGTTTAATGTGGAAGAAAAAGAAGGAATCACCCATATCTACATTGACGGGCTAAAAAACTTACGGCTGGCAGAGATAACAATTGACACCGATAGTATGTTCCAGCGAATTGTAAGCGCGCCTTTTGGCGTCAGCAAAGAATTATACAATCTAACTTTCAGCGATACAACTTATACTGACGCCATAATACCTTTTAACCGCCAAATTGTTCATGGCGATACTTTTCTTTTAACTATCCGCAACGGTGACGACAGCCCTATAAGCATTAACGAAATTAACGTGCGATATTACGCGGATGAGTTGGTGTTTGAGAGCAGGGGAAGCGACCGTTACACCCTGCATTTTGGCGCGGATGACACTGTCAATGCGCCTGTATATGATATTGTAAGGTATAAGGACGAGATACTAAGAAACGATATTGACCGGCTTGAAATAACAGAGATTTTCTTTGCAGAACCAATTGAAACACCGGAACCGCGTGATTATACTTTGATTTTCAATATTATGGTTATTATAGTTGCTGTTATTTTAGGATTCGTTATTTTGCTGAAACTGAGGAAAAAGTCGTGATAATTGCGTTGAAGAATTTAAAGAAGCCATAAACATTGCTGACAACAAACAAGGCGAGCAAGGGTAGTGACAAATACGGCTTAAGCATCTAAAATGATTTCAATAATAACCCCACTAGCCAAACAAAAATAGTTCGTATTTGGGTCGGCGCACTCGACCATTAATTCAAATTCCAGCTTAAAAAATCTATCCATCAATCAAAGCAAAAAACGCCGTTATTCTGCGCAAGAGAAACGGCGATTTTTCCGATTGTGCCGTTGCCAGCTAAAACCACAAACTGCATTATCCCGTTAGAAATATGGGCAATTTAACGGCAATCGGTTTTAGAGCAATCAGAAATCTTTGTAATGCGGCACGAATATATAGTTGGAGAACCGGTAGGCTGTATTCCGCTACGCCTATCCGTACTGTCAATGGATTGAGGCTACGTGCCACAACCTCAAACAAGAAACAAGGTAGGACTGGAATTGTAGTGGGGCTTGTGGTAAAATTATGATAATAATGCACATTAGGGTGATAAGGTAAACGCAGGTAATTTATATGCTATGTAGGAGAGGTTTATATGCTGACAACACATATTTACTTAAATGGTAATTGTAAAGAGGCTATAGAAATGTATAAGAGCGCTTTAGATGCCACTGTAAAAACACTCTTTGAGGATTCCAATTCAAATCTTGTTGTTCACGCTGAAATTGTGATTCACGATGAGTTGCTAATGTTAAACGATTTTGGAGATAACGATGGGATTTCTAAGTCGGGAGGATACCAGCTTTCTGTTCGTTTTAACAATGAGGATGACCTAAAAAACGCCTATTCAGCTATGCAGCTTGAAAGTATTACGATTAGTCCAATGCAACCTACGGATTACAGTCCTTGTACCATTAGGTTTATTGATAAATTCGATGTTAGATGGGCATTTTGGGTTTAGTCAATCGTAGAGTACATTCATTAGCAATGTGCTAAAGGAATTATAATCAGGCACCCCAACCATGTTCGCAATTTCAGAAACCGGCAAATCGCTGTTTATCAGAAGTTGCTTGGCTTTTTGCAAACGAAGATTTTGCAGCAACTCGTTAGCGCTCATGTCATAATCTTTCTTTATGGTTGAACATAAAGTGGTCTTGCCGATATGTAACGGAGCAATGGTATAAAAACTTCTCAAAAGGCAATACAATTTTGGCTGATTCAAGATTATATTCATCTTAAAACCTCCTATGCCTATTCCCTATTGAGGATATTACTTGGATTATTGTACGCACTCGGCGAACGATTATGCTATCCTTTGAACATTATATACTATTTTTACAGATTTGACAAATTTATAATGTATACAAAAGAAAAATGATTATCACACATTTTAGAAATGGGGTAAAGCAAATGAATCGCAGAAAAATAGTTTGTGATGCACTAAACCATAAACCTACAACGCCAATCCCGTACAACATTGGCTTCACCGAACAATCTCTGAACAAATTGATTCAAGCAACCGGCGATACAATGATCGAGGAAAAGCTGGGAAATTACATACATTATACATATTTTTGGGGTTGGCCAACTGAAATGCCCGAAAAACCAGAACATTATATCGACAGTTTTGGCGTTGAGTGGAACCGCAGTGGCGCGGATAAGGACATAGGTGTTGTGGACCACCCGCAAATCGAAGATTTAGAAAGCAGTGGCTATCGGTTTCCGGTACCCGATATCGGGCGTTTGCGACGCGAAATAACGCAGTCCCTTGCCAAAAAAGAAGATCAATTTGCCATTGTGGGCTTTGGTTTTTGTATGTTTGAGCGTTCATGGACGCTTATGAGCATGGAAAATGTGCTGATGAGCATGATAGCCTGCCCGGAAGAGCTGGAAGCGCTATACGACAAAATCTGCGACCACTATATGCCTCAGCTGGACGCAATTTTGGAATATGATATCGACGCCGTTTTATTCGGAGACGACTGGGGGCAGCAGCAAGGACTGATTATGGGTCCCGACCATTGGCGGCGTTTTATCAAGCCACGTATGGCCCGCTTATACGACCGGGTGAAATCTGCGGGCAAATATGTGATGCAGCACTCTTGCGGCGATTGCAGGGAAATCTTCCCGGATTTGATAGAGATTGGCCTTGACTGCTACCAAACCTTTCAGCCGGAAATTTATGACATTGCTTTAATGAAACGCCTGTATGGCAGCAAGCTTACATTTTGGGGCGGAATATCCACCCAGCAATGCCTTCCCCAAATGACCCCGGAACAGCTCAAGGCAGAAATTATCCGGGTTGTGACTCTTCTTCGTGAGGACGGCGGGCTTATTATTGCTCCGACTCATTCGATGCCTTTCGATATCCCGGTTGAAAATATTTTAGCTATGATTGATGTTTTTCAAAATCAGGAGCGTTATTTCTAAACCTTTGAGGCTGCTCCCTCTGGCGCTGTAAAATAACTTCGAAAGGATATCACTTGAAATGAGCTTCGATTACAATAAAATGAAATCTCCGGGGTTTTTCAGGGAAAACCGGCTGGACGCGCATTCCAGCCACAAGTATTTTCGTGATGAAAGCGAGGCGGCGGCAAACGAAAGCAGTTTTAAGCATCTCCTAAATGGGTGCTGGAAATTTCATTACGCAAAGAATTACGCCCTTGCGCCGAAAGGCTTCGAATCCCCCGGCTTTGACTGCAAATGCTGGGACGATATCATGGTTCCCGGGCATATCCAGATGCAGGGGTACGACGTGCCGCAGTATGTCAATATCCAATACCCGTGGGACGGCACTGAGGAAATCGAGCCCGGCGAAATCCCGGAGGGCTTCAATCCGGTGGCAAGTTATGCGAAGCACTTCATCGTGCCTGAAAAAATGCGCGGAGAAAAACTGTATATCTCCTTCCAGGGAGTTGAGAGCGGCTTTGCGCTATGGCTGAACGGTACATACATCGGCTACGCCCTTGACAGCTTTACTCCATCGGAGTTTGAGCTTACGCCATATCTGAAAGACGGCGAGAACAAGCTTGCCGTGCAGGTGTTCAAATTCACATCGGGAAGCTGGATCGAAGACCAGGACTTTTTCCGCTTTTCGGGGATATTCCGCGACGTATACCTGTTCACCGTACCGGACATACACATTTGGGATTTGAAAGTCGAAACCCATCTCGAGGAGGATTTTTCCTCTGCTGTGCTGTGTGTTTCCATGAAGGTTTCCGAAGGCGCGAAGTGCAGCGTTGAAGCGCTGCTTGAACGCGAGGGCGAAAAAATTGCTTCCACTACGGCGGATGTAACCTGTGATGCACAGATAAACCTGCCTGTCAAATCCCCGGCGCTATGGAGCGCGGAAAAACCGAACATCTACATGCTGACGCTGGTAGTCCGCAACGGCAAGGGAGGCATTGAGGAAATCATTGCGCAGCACGTAGGATTCCGCCGCTTTGAGCTTATTGACAATATCATGCACATCAACGGCAAGCGGATTGAGTTTTACGGCACGAACCGCCATGAGTTTTCCTGCTATCGCGGGCGTTCAATTACAAGAGAGCAAATGGAATATGATGTACTGGTCATGAAGCAGAACAACATCAATTCGGTCAGAACGTCACACTACCCCAATGCTTCCTATTTTTACGAGCTTTGCGACAAATACGGACTGTATGTGATTGACGAAGCTAACCTGGAATCCCACGGTTGCGGGGAACTGGTCATGAACGGCGACAGAGATATCAGCTACGCCTTGCCGGGCGACAATCCGGACTGGCACGACATTGTAATCGACCGGGTGGATTCCGTTTTTGCGCGCGATAAAAATCATCCGAGCATTATAATCTGGTCATGCGGAAACGAATCCTTCGGCGGTAAAAACATACTGGATATGTCAAACCGCTTCCGTGAACTGGACAAAACGCGCCTTGTACATTACGAGGGCGTTGCGAAACGCTTCAACCGCGACCCGCGTTACCTCGATACCACCGATATTTACAGCGAGATGTACACCAGCGTTAAAGAAGTGGAAGGTTACCTCAAAGAAAACCGCGACAAGCCGTTTATCCTGTGTGAATACGCCCACACCATGGGCAACTCCGGCGGTGCGATGCACAAATACATTGAACTGATGTCGAAAGACCCATTATACCAAGGCGCGTTTATCTGGGATTTTATCGACCAGAGTATTGCGAAAAAAGACCGCTACGGCAAGGAGTTTCAGGCTTATGGGGGCGACTTCGGCGACCGTCCCTGTGACTACAATTTCTCCGGCAACGGCATTGTCTACGGCAACCGGAAAATCTCGCCGAAGATGCAAACGGTAAAATATAATTATCAGGGCATTACTATCAGCTTTGCAGGCGGCAAGGCCAAAGTAACCAACAAAAACCTGTTTACAAACACCGATGAATACGACTGTATCGTAACCCTTGAGAGAGACGGCATTGAAATCGCGAGAAGGCCGCTTGAAACAAACGTTCCGCCGCTTTCTCATGCGGAATATGATTTGCCCCTTGAAATTCCGGCGGCGCCGGGCGACTATGCCGTGACTGTATCGTTTATGCTAAAGGAAGACACGGTTTGGGAAAAGCGCGGCTATGAAATTGCGTTTGGGCAGCATGTTGTGAAAAAGCAGGCGCCGAAATCCGTGTGCGATATGCCGGTCACCATCATCCGCGGCGGGCTGACCTTTGGCGTCAAGGGCGAACATTTCAGCGCGATATTCTCAAAACCCAAGGGCGGGCTGGTATCGTACAAATATGCGGGGCGCGAGATGATTGACAAAATCCCTATGCCGAATTTCTGGCGCGCGCCCACGGATAACGATATAGGTAATCTCATGCCCGCAAGATATGCTCAATGGAAAATAGCGAGCCTTTATGCGTCGCATTTGCCGCCCAGCTCACATAAATCACTGGAAGGCGGCTTCCAAAATCCTGTTTTAGAAGAAAAGGGTAACAGCGCCGTCATCACGTACACATATTACTTGCCGACAACTCCCGCCGCCGAATGCGAAGTCAAGTACACCGTAACAGGCGACGGCACGGTGAAAGCAGACGTCACCTGCGCACCGAAAGGGTTGCCGCCAATGCCGGAATTTGGCATGATGTTCAAGCTGAACGCCGATTACGACAACTTGGAATGGTATGGCATGGGGCCCGAAGAAACCTATGTTGATAAGGAATCGGGCGCGAAGTTCGGCGTTTACCGGAATAAGGTCGCCGACAACATGGCGAAATACTTAGTTCCCCAGGAGTGTGGCAATAAGGTCGGAGTACGGTACGCGAAGGTCACTGATAACGCAGGCAGAGGGTTCATCTTCACAGGCGACGAGATGGAATTCTCGGCGCTTCCGTACACGCCACACGAGATTGAAAACGCAATGCACCACTATGAGCTGCCCGAGGTGCATTATACCGTTGTGCGTGTAAACATGCGGCAAATGGGTATCGGGGGCGACGATAGCTGGGGCGCTTTGACCCACGAGGAGTATCTGCTCCCAGCTGATAAAAAGCTTGCTTTTTCGTTTTGTTTTAGAGGGTTGTAACTTTTTCACATGGCAATACGGTTGCCTCTATATGCAAACGAAACCTCTCAAGCGCGAATAGAAAGGAGAACCGT
>Ga0099364_10014361_pt1 | contig 10544 bp, 10 predicted proteins | sample TergutTh196P3_FD_73070 | JGI IMG/M metagenome (GOLD analysis project Ga0099364, IMG submission 73070) | Microcerotermes parvus P3 segment gut microbial communities from Pointe-Noire, Republic of the Congo - Th196 P3 | ecosystem: Host-associated > Arthropoda: Insects > Digestive system > Gut ...
TAGACCCTGATACAGGGCTTCCGATGTTCGACAAAGACGGCAATGTCATTGTCAAAGAAGTGGAAGTTACAATTCCTTTTTTCAAGCCTGTGAGCGTGTTTGACGTGTCACAGACATACGGCGAACCGCTCCCCTCTCTCGGCGTTGACGAGTTAAATGGCAATGTGCAAAATTACGATTTGTTTTTTAATGCGCTGAAAGAAATATCGCCTTATCCGATTAATTTTGAGAAAATTGACAGCAGTGCGAAAGGTTATTGTGTTCATTTGGAAAATGACAAGCGGATTGCGATTAATGAGGATATGAGCGAGGTTCAGACGGTCAAGACTGCCATTCATGAAATTGCACATGCAACGCTTCACGACCGCGATTTAATTAAAGCCGGTCTTGCTGAACCCAAAGACTGCTAGCCCGGCCCGGGTCGAAAGACTATGGAAGTTGAAGCGGAATCCGTTGCCTACACGGTTTGTCAGCATTACGGAATTGATACAAGTGAATATAGTTTTGCATATGTTGCCGAGTGGGGAAGCGGAAAAGAAACGCCGGAATTAAAGGCTTCGCTTGATGTAATTCGTGGGGCGGCGAGTGAAATTATTACTAAAGTTGACAGCCAAATTCTTGAAATGACAAAGGAAGCGACACAGGATAAAGCCGCTGAAACACAGGGTATTTCCGATAAACCTGAACAGACCGTGCAGTCAAAATTCTTCGGGAATACACCTTACAAAGACATTCCCGAAAAAGCATATTTTAATGTAAGCACGGCAGTCGCGCCGAAAATTATTGCGGAACTTGAATCGCAGGGCTTGAAATTCAGCGGCATGAACAACGATAATAGCATGACTACTTTCACGCTTACTAAAGCCGATTCGGAGAAATTCCGAGAGATTGAAAAGTCGGTCACTGCGCCGGAAATGTCAGTTATAGAGCCAAAACCGCAGGCGCAAAATAACATTATCGGAAACACGTCTTTCAAAGACATTTCCGAAAAATCCTACTTCAAAATTGACAATGATTTAGCGGTCAAAGTTGCCGCCGAATTAGAAGCGCAGGGTATAAAATTCAGCGGTAATATTAAAGATGATAAGACTACTTTTACGCTTGAAAAGGCTGATTCTGCCGCCTTTAAGGCGGTTGTAACGGCTGTCAGAACCGCCGAATCAGAGTTGAAAGTTGCTGATAAGTTTCCCGAAAAAGCTGTCATTGAAAATAAAGATGAACGTGAAGCAATTATCAGCGCGTTATTAGACGATATTCAAAACAGCGAACCCGAAGATTACGGCGGTGCGGTAGGGCTTGCGGTGATTGAGGCGAATCTGCGTGAGAAGTCAATTGATGAGTTGCGCGCGGATTATAAGGAAATGCAGGCGTTTGACATTCACGAGTATGCCGACCCCGGCGCGGAAGTCGTTGAAGCCAATCACAGAGCAAATATTTCTGCACTTTCGGAACTTGAAACTAAAGCGGCTAAAGTTGAAAAAACAGCCGAAAAAATCGAGAAGAAGCCGTGCGAGAAAAAATCAATTAAAGCGCGTATTGAAGCGGATAAACAGGAACGTGTGGCGGTAAAAAATGTTGGCGTTCCCGAAAAAGCTGCAGGCAAGTCAAAAACAACCGATTTTGAGCATTGAGGGGGAAATTAAACATGGATAAATTCACAGTTTCAGAGGTTAATTTAATCAACATTTTCGCGGGAAATTCAGTCGCAGAAACGATTAGCAACATACTGACGGCGATTCCGGATTTCGATGAAAATGACATGATTGCGGAGGCAGAACAGGCGATTATTAAACTTGACAAACTCTCCGATTCGGAATTTTTCAACATGAATTTTGCAGAGAATTTCACAGATTTCGAGCAAGGAGGCGAGTGACATCAGCGTTTATGATATGATAAAGGAAAACCTTTCAATCGTAGATGTGGCGCGATTTTACGGACTTCATGTTAACAGGGGTGGCTTTACAAGCTGCCCCTTTCATGATGATAAAAATCCGTCCATGAAGCTCTACGAGAAGCAGGGCGAACCCGATGATTTCTACTGTTTCGGTTGCGGCGCGGGCGGCGATGTGATTAACTTAGTGTCAAAATTATTTAACATTCTGCCGCTTGAATCGGCGAATAAATTAGCACATGATTTTGGGATTGAAATTCACTGTAAAATTAAATCGGTGCGCCCGCAAAAGCACTCTATCAAGGCGAAAATCGAGCGTTACACCTACGAGTTACAAGAGAATCGAGCGTATAAGTTGTTGGCTGATTATTGCGATTTTCTGAAACGCTGTCGGCACGATTACGCGCCTGCGGCGGACGGCGAACCTTTGCACCCGCTGTTTGCGAAAAGTCTTTCGGATTATGGCAAATTTGAGCATTACAAGAACATATTTGTTGATGGTTCTAAAGGTGAGCGTGTGGCGTTTATGCGAGAGTTTGGTGGGGTTTTGGCAGGGGTTGAGAGGACTCTTGGGAAGCAACATAAACCGGCGGTTAAGTCGGTCGGGGGGCTTGAATAACGATAAAGCAAGGTTTTAAAGGGGTTTATGGGCGATTCTCGAGTACATTTTTTGTGTTTTAGTGGTATGATATGCGCTATTTAACATTTGATGTCGCATAGTATGCGTTATTTTTGAAATTTAGTTGACAAACACATTCTTTATAATGTATACTTAATCAAATGTAGAAATTCGCGGTGTTTTGTCGAATTTGAAAAAACGAAAGAGTTTCCCTACAAAAGAATTAAAATATACTTTCACTACGTGTTTATGTGGGGACGGTGTAGAAAGTTTTTAAATGGAGAGGTTGCGGCGATGAGGCTGGTCTGAGAGATTGAATATAACGGGTAGTTCAATAATATAAGGCGCAGACAGCGATTGAGAGCGGCAATTAAGCTTTGTCGATTGCTTACCATTGCCGGATAGCTTTTTTGAACAGTTGTTGGAAGAGAAATTAAAAGCATGGTGACTGTAGGCTAACTGCACGACACCGCACGAACAATAATCGACGACTCTGAAACTATTTGAAGTGGAAGCGGGAAAGAAAGACTTGTTCCTCAATAGATTTTCAGAATAAGGGACATTTTAGGAGTTTCGGCTGATTGGTTGTGTAATGAGGTTGAGCGAGGGGTGGAAGATTAGGGTTGTGAAATTAACCGTAACCCAAAATACACAGAGTCTTTGTCATCTTGTGTTACATTAAAGGGTCACTTAAATTTAGAAAAGGGAGTAAATGTATTATGGCTGTTGAAACACCTACGAGACCGGAAATATCCAAAAACAAGCAAGGTAATAGGAAATTTGCCTCTATGTTATTTGTTGATATTGTGGATTTTTCTAAAAAAGAAGGAGAGAATCAAATTGAACTCCTTAGATGTTTGAAGAACGCAATTCAAATGTTACTCCACGAATATGAAATTCTTGAAAAAAACAGTATTTTAAAACTAACGGGTGATGGGTTTTTATTAATATGTCATGATAATGTTAATGAGGACATTCTCAAAATTGCAATTGATTTACAATTAAAACTAAAGGAACAGGGAGTGCTAATTCGCCAAGGTATAAATGTCGGGTATGTATATATCTACGATGATATAAACGATGCTATAGGCGTTTGTATTAATAATTGCCAAAGAATAATGGATTTTGGAGATGCAAATCACATATTGCTTTCAACAAGCACAAAAGACACAGAATTAATTGAGTCAAAACAGCTCAAAGAAAATCGTCATAAGATAGGTTGCTTTTATGACAAACACAAAAATGAAATTGATGTATATAATTATTATTGTATTGATAATGAAACTAAAGTTGGCAACCCAGACACTCCGCAGAATTTAAGCTTTAACTATAAAGGTGTAGCAGAATTTTCGAGAACTGGTAGTTGGAAAAGATTATTATCTGATTGCGAAATCGTTGATTTAACACATGACATAAACAACGAATTGCCAATGACATTCAAGTCTCAAAGATTTTGTCCGGTTACTGTTAAAGTTGAACGTGGAATGAGCATTGGCATAACCTTTAACACTACACGAATTCTTGATATATCCATGAATCACGGAACACATATTGATTTTCCATCACATATTGCAAATTTGAATGACGTTGGAGGTCCAATAGGAAAATATCCTGTTAAAAATTTTATCGGAGAAGTGCTTGTGTTTGATGCAAGTGAAAAAGTTAAGAAATTCGCAGATTGTATGGGATTTAGTGAAATAACAAAAAGTTTGCATCTTATACAAGACGATATGTTTTACGAAAAGTTGGACAAGTCCCTTGATATTTTGGCTATCAATGAAAAAGAATTTACTAAAGAATGTGGCAAAGACATAGAAGGCAAGGTTATAATAATTTATACCGGCTTAGATAAATTATGGACATACGGTGAAAAAAACGCTTGGGAATATTTATATTTTTTTAATCCGTATATTGAATATGAATTAGCTAAACACTTTGTTGATAAAAAAATATCACTTTTAGGTGTAGATGCACTTCAAATCGAAGACCCAATTATCAATTTTGATATTCCAGATGAACCCGATGAACTCACCGAAGCATTAAAAGTTAATCTTACATCAAGAGGAGAAGAACTAATTGGTAAAAGGTTAAAAAAGATTAAAAAAATTTTTATTCATAAATTATTATTATCAAATCAAATATTATTAATAGAAAATATGAAAAATGTAGATAAATTACTTAATAAACAATCGCTGTTTATCGCACCCCCTCTTAAACTTACCCTGCCTAACTGTTCCGATAATTCAATAACAAGAGCATTTGCTATAGTGTTTAAGGAGAAAAACAATGAACAATCTATATCTTAATGATGCATATTTAAAAGAGCAAAAAACAATAGTAGAGCAACAGCGCGTTGTGAAGAAAAAAACTGCTGTTGTACTAAAAGACAATATTTTCTATCCAAGCGGTGGCGGTCAGATATTTGACACAGGAAACCTTGTTGTTGAAAACAAAACGATTTTTGTAACAAGAATAGTAAAAATAGACGGATATTCATGGCTTTGTCTTGACACAAAAGACAATTTACCCGAAGGTACAGATGTTATGTCTGAAATTGATTGGGAGCGAAGATATCGATTCATGAAAAGTCACACTGCGGCACACCTTGTAATGGGAGCAATCAAAAGGAATGTAGCAGACTATTCACCAGAGGGAATTGAAATAAACGAGGAATGTAATATAGAATTGAGATTTGCCGGTGATTGGGATGCAAGTGAGCAATCAGCTAATAATGTAATACAAATTTCTAATGAAACAATTAACAAGAATCTTTCTGTGTATGCCGAAGATTTTTCCGATATAAATAATGCTGTTGGAAAACACCAACACATATTTAGAGGTTCAACAAATTTTAGCGGTAATATTCGTATAGTTGTAATTGAGGATTGGGATGCTAATCCTTGTGGGGGAACTCATGTAAAAAACACGAATGAACTTTCAGAAATAGAGCTCGTTGAATTTTCAAAACACACATTCATTGTTCGATTAAAATAAGGGGGATAGGTTATGAATACCGGTATTTTTTTGCATATTCAAGAATTAAGCAAGCATACAAGGTTTGTTGGCTCCGATGGAGCTGAAAAAGCGAGGAATTATATAACATCTTTTTTAGAACAATGCAATATTTCTTATAACTATTCCTATTCTGAGATACCGAATTGGTCATTAATAGAAATGCCGCAAATTGAAATATTATCACCCGAGAGCATAACAGTAAAATCACTTCCCGCAATATTCTCGTTACCTTCTGATGGTTGGATTGAAGGCGAACTTGTTTCATCGGGAACAATAAAGATGTTAGATTCTTTTTATTGTGATAAATACTCTATTGTAATTTGTGGTTATGAAGTTGCTTATATTATCTCTTCTAACGTAAGGACGGCAATGCAACCTCTCCCTTTTGGAGAATTAGATTTACCGTGTGTGATTGCTGATTCGAGTGTAAACGCAAAGATTAAAGCCTTGCTCGAAAAAGACGAAACCGTAATAGTGAGATTGTTAAATTCCACCAAAATGGATGGCAAACTGAAAGCGACAAGTGTTTTTGGGTCAAGTTTACATACAAAAAAACTTCCTTTGATTTGTGCTCATTACGACACTGTATATAATAATTACGGTGCTCACGATAACGCAAGTGGTGTTGCTATCTTATTGAAATTAATAGAGATTTTCAATAACGAATTTCATTTTGCGTTTTTTGACGGAGAAGAATGTAATAAAGTTGGCTCTACTGCGTTTGTGAAAGAGCTGAAGAAAAACGGCTTATTGAATAATATATCGTATGTTTTAGAAATTGATGCAGTTGGCGTGGGGGAAGAAATTGCCTTATTATCATCAAAAAAGGCATATAAACCTTTAAAGCACATTGAAATAGAAAACGTAAAATTAGACTCTAATAAAGTTAGTCACAGTCAACAAACAAGAATTGCTTTTTCTGATGTTTGGGCGTTTATGTGCGAAGGTATTCCTGTTATTAGAATATTAACTCGTGGAGAAACTTCAAATAGAATAACACATTTTCCAGAAGATACAATTGATAAAATTGAAATTACTACAATCGAAAACACATATAAAGTGGCTGAACATATTGTTAGAAATCTTCAAATATAGGGTGGTGATAAATATGGCTCATTTCAAAAAACAAATGATAACAATTCTTTCTTCTGCTACTTGTAATCTTAACTGTGAATATTGTTATGTTCCTCGAATGAAAATCAAGAACGAACATAAGAAAATCGACGTCGATTTTGCTTGTCTTGCCATTAAAGATTATTTTGAACAGACTGGAAATTACTTTGTTAGATATTTTGGGGCGGGCGAACCAACTATTGCTTTTGATGAAATAAAGGGAATACACGAATATGCATATAATTTGTCTGGCGGAAAATTGAAAGCAGAGTTGCAAACAAACGGATATTTTAACGAGGAAATAGCATATTGGGTTAATGAAAATATAAATATAGTATGGATTTCTTTTGATGGGATGCCTGAATTACATGATAGGCAACGCCCCACAATTGATGGTCATATATCAAGCGACATAGTCTTAAGAAATATTATCGAATTACAAAAAAACCCGAATATCCAATTAGGAGTAAGGGTTACAATTACAAACGGAAATTTTGACAGACAAATTGATATTATTAATTTTCTCTCATCTTTGGGAGTGAAATATGTTTGCGGAAGTCCGAGTTATAGTTCAACTGTAAATGAAAACACCTCAACACCTGAAATTATTGAATTTTCGCGGCATTTTGTAGATGCTTATTATTATGCTCAAAAACATGGAATGTTTTATCAAACACATTTAATGGTTAATTTTGATGAAGAGGTTGACTTTTATTGTAGAGCTTGCATCCCATCACCACACGTAACTACCGATGGATATATATCGTGCTGTGATTGGGCTTTGCTCGGGGCAGAGTATTTACCGGGTGTTTTACAGCAATTAATTTACGGGGAATATGATTCGCAACTTCACAAAATAGTATACAATAATGAGCGCATAGAGATGATACAAAACAGAAAAACCGAAACATTGGATAAAGCTGCTTGTAGTGGTTGTGTTGCTTTAAATCACTGTGCGGGAGGCTGTATCGGCAAAACTATTGTCGTCTCAAATGACTTATATACACCTTCCGATGAATGGTGTATGGCAACAAAATATCTGTTTGAAAAACTTCCTGTAAATCAAGGCGCAAACCCTTGCTTCCATTCGTAAATTTGATTAGGAGTGTTTAAATGATTAAACATATAGTAATGTGGGAATTTCTTGATTCAGCCGAAGGGAAGTCAAAGAGCGAAAACATACAGATTATAAAAGAAAAGCTCGAAAGCCTACCCTCAAAAATTCCAGAAATAAAATTTATGGAAGTAGGGGTGAATGTAAATCCAAAAGGGTTTGATGCTGTGTTATACAGTGAGTTTTATTCGTTAGAGGCGTTAGAATTATACCAAAGTCATCCTTTGCACAAAGAAATTTCAATATATTGCTCCAAGGTCCGCAAATCTCGTGTTGTCAGTGATTATCATGTCTAAATTATATATATATCTTGATTTGTTGCAGTAAAAAACATAGAAAACAAAAATATAATATTTTAGATATCCGTTGTTGTTCCACATCTCTCCAAAAACACGAAAGGAAATATAATGCAAGTATAACTTCATTATATACTAAGCGGTTATGCAACAGCAAAAAAATAAATATTTAAAAATCATAAATAAAATATTACCAGTAATTGACATAATTGCGGGTAGTGTTATTATTGTATTGTTAATATTAAACACAATATTTTCTGGCATAGGTTTTTATTTGGATATAAAGCTTGCTTTGGCATTTATTATTTTATTGATTTGTGTACTAAGCATAAAGGTATATAAGTTATGTGATAACTCGGAACAATATAAAGTTGAATTTGATAAGCATTGCGAGGCATTTGAGAGATTATGCTCTGATGTATGTGAGAACGAAACGCAGTGTTGTCAAAGCATAATTAAAGCTTATCATGATATTTTTAACGGAAACAAAATTGATGAATTAAGAATTTATACTGACAACACAACAAGAATTGTTGGCTCGTTTAGCGGAACAAATACTTTTATAGACGAATGTTACATTTTGGTGAGCAAGATTCCTACGCAAAGCAAATTATACGATAAAGAAAGTTATTATGAATTAATTAATAATATAAAGAAATGGAAACGATTGCAAGATGATGGCCGTATTAATAAATTAACAATTTGTTATTATGAGGACCTACCTGATAGCTATTCAATAATTGTTAACAATGAACGTTTAATTACAGATTCATTTCACCGCACTTATGGAAAAGGACAAGCTGACATTAACGGGTTGGAAGTAATGAAGAATCCGGTAGTATTTTATTCTAAAAAGGACATTAATATAAAAATTATCGAGAAAAAAATAAAGCAATTTGATAATAATTTTAGATACTATATATCCAACGGTCAAATTTTATTAGAGGATGGAGAAATAAAAGTCTGCCATGAAAGTTCTATTTGAGGTTTCGCCCATCCCGCAGTAATAGTTCCTATATCCTTTAAAAAGTATATTGTGATGTTTATTATTTGAGTAAAAACGTATAAACAAAAGAGGTCATACGATATATTCTGTCTAAAATAGAACAAACAACAAATATACTAAGAAAGCGAAGTGTAAAATGCCATCTGTAACTTACCCTATAAGTAAAAAAGAAAATGACGTTGAATCCAAAAGCGGATTATTATTAAATCTTTTGTGCTCCAACTGCGGAGATGACAAGGTGGTTTTTAAAGAGCGCACCTCTACTGCGGGAATGGGATATTTTTGTGCTACGTGTGGTGAGTACAGGTACTCTGGCTGTATTTAAACTTATTATAACCAAAACCTCTACTATCCCCCATCACCGCATTAGAAAATTCACCCCGCCCTTAGCGAGGTGAATTCACTTGATTTATTCCTAACTCCGTCATCAGCGTTGACTGCAAAGCCTGTGAAAAGTTAATCCCCTTTTCAAGTGCGGCGGCATTCAGCCACGCAGGAAGTGTCACGGTGCGGTTAATAGAGCGGGTTTGTTGGGCGAGCCTAATCGCGGGCATATAAACGGCGACTAACGCGGCTTGCTCGTTTTCGTCTAAGTCAACATCGCACAGGCGAGTAGGAACGGGAATATCGTCGCCGTCTTTTTCAAGACACCACAAATGCCCGCCCAAAGCATCTTTAGCCATTTCCAACGCCTCGAATTCATCAACACCGCTTGTTGCACAACCCGGCAAATCGGGGAAAGTCACTGCGATTTCGTATCCGTCCTCGTAGGTGAAAACGGCGGGATATAAATATTTATCTTGCTTTTTCATAACAAAACTCCTTATATTATCTGAATTTAAGCCCGGATTGCTGTTCGATTGAACGCAATGTTTTCGGCGGAATGTCCTTGCAGGGGTGTTTCATGGTTGTCTTGCCTTTTTTCGTAGGATGCTTAAAGTGATGATGACTTCCCACGACCGCAACAAGAGTCCACCCGTCCGCTTGCAATGCCGCAATTATTTCTCTCGATGAATAACTTTTCAATGATTCCGTCCTCCTGATAAATTCATTGTAACACATATTATTATATTTGTCAAGAGTTTTTTGAATTCCCGTTATGACCATAGCACTAAACCGCTACACGGTGGTATTTTTATCCCCTGACAAGCACTGCGCAATCACCGCGCCACTTCCCCCAAAAAGTATCATCTCAATCCTCGACAAACATCACATGCAGAATTGCTGATATGCTCAAACCACATTAATAACACCCACCAAAGAGCCTGCAAAGCAGGCTCTTTTTTCACGCCCAAAACCAAAAAGAACAGGAGGAAAACAATGCCCACACAAATGAAAATATCCCACTACACCGAGCTTTTAGCCGGGACTGTCAGCGAATTGAACGACACCGCCCAATGGCAGTCGTTCCTCGAAACGTCGGCGCGGCTGTACAAGTACAAATTCGCCGACCAAGCCATGATTCATGCACAACGCCCGACCGCGACCGC
>Ga0099364_10014362_pt1 | contig 10544 bp, 8 predicted proteins | sample TergutTh196P3_FD_73070 | JGI IMG/M metagenome (GOLD analysis project Ga0099364, IMG submission 73070) | Microcerotermes parvus P3 segment gut microbial communities from Pointe-Noire, Republic of the Congo - Th196 P3 | ecosystem: Host-associated > Arthropoda: Insects > Digestive system > Gut ...
TGCGTCACCGTCTCCGCCGTTGCGATTGCCGCCTGCTTAATCGACAACGACATTTTCCGATTCGGTGAATCAATGCTCAATACATACACATCGACCCAGTCCCCTTCTTTGACGACTTCCTTGACATTATTAACCCTCTTGGCCGCCAGTTCGCTGATATGCACCAATCCCTCCACACCGGGCATCAATTCGACAAACGCACCGAACTCTGCCGTCTTCGTAACCTTGCCGCGTGCCAACGATTTTTCCTGAAAACGTTCCGTAATGTTCCCCCACGGATCGGACGCATCATCCCGATAAATCAATGAAATGCGTTTTCCCGCCTCATCCATTTTGGCAATGCGGACTTTGATACGTGTTCCCTCGGTCAACACATCGCTCGGATGCCGAATTCGTCCCCATGACATTGCTCCAATCGGCACGAAACCATCGACTCCGCCGAGGTCGATGAATGCCCCGTTGTCGATAATTTTCCGCACTAATCCTTCGCGGACTTGCCCGACTTCGAGTTCCGACAGGAGTTGCTGACGTTGCTCTTCTCGCTCACGGAGCAACATGGACTTCCGGCTTAACACCAGATTGCGGCGTTCCACGTTAACCTCTTCGACGACGCAGGTTAACTTCTTGCCTACGTACTGTTCCGTATTCTCAACGCGGAAGAGTTCGATTTGGCTGATGGGGATAAACCCGCGAAGCCGATTGACTTCGCACTCCAACCCTCCGGTGTTCGTTTTCGTGATGAGGGCTTCGACAATCATCCCCGTTTGGATCTGTGCCCAATCGCGGACATCGGCTGCGGCGAGCGGGACGGTAACTTCGTAAAGCCCATCGGCCCGGGAAAAACGGACGACCGTAACTTCGATTTCGTCTCCTTGTTTCGGCTCTCCGTCTGGTGGAAACATTTTGAGCAGCACGACGCCCTGCTCCCTCGCACCGAGATCGAAGAATACGTTGTCTCCTTGCACGGAAAGAACTTTTGCTTTAATCTTGGTATCCGATTCGAGGAGTTGATTTCCTGCCGTCTCTTCGGATTGTTTCAGGATGGAATCGACATCGCCGCCGAAGACGGCCTCGAATTCCGCTTCGAGGTCATCGGTCAATTTGCCTTGCCGATACTTGGGGATGGCCACGGCGTGTACGGGCTTGATGGGGACGTCTTTGAGTTTTTTTTCACCGTCTCGTGAAAGGTGGTCGGGCATTTCGTCGTCGGGGTCATCGAGAACCGCAACGTGTGCAACGGGGGTATGAGCCGGGGGCGTAAGCCCCTGAGTTTCTTCGGGCGGATAGGTTTGTCCCACGACGGCGATGGTCGGTTTGGGCCGATAGGCTTCGGGATTGCGTTGAGAACCGATGAGACGTTTTGGTTTAGCGGTCTGTTCGGCGGTTGATTCCTCAACGGTTTCGGTCGGGATGGTTTCGGTGATAATATCTTCGGACATATCGAAGGATACGTAAGGCATTGGGGGACATTTTATCAGAGTATGCGTGCGGTTTCAAGAGCCTCCGACGCAGCGCAACGTAACTTGGGTGTGCGGCGTTACCGCTCGCATGCCAATGCCCGCTGTGTCGGTGATTCTCCAACGAAACGCTTTTGCTATAATAAACGTCATCATGAGCGAACCCCTTCGTCCCGTCTGCGAAAAAACTGTTTCCGAAGCCTCAAGCCCTATCTCCCTGAGGGTGCGTCTCATGTTCGTTCTCGGCAGCATTCTGATTGTCGCTTCGATGGTTCTGTACACTCCGCCGATTGCGAAGCACATCGCCTATTCATGGAACATCGGCGTCGAGAGGGCTCGTGCTGAAGTTGCCCGACAGTTTCCCGCCGACCAGCCTCTGGGAGAGCAGCGGGTTGTTTGGGTTGCACGAGCCGTCGCACCCTCCGTCGTCGGGCTCCGTGTTATTTCGAACAATGCGCTGGAAGGATACACAAGGCGCGGCGGCCGCGGGACAGGTATGCTCGTATCCGATATCGGCAGCGGAGTCATCGTCGATGACCGGGAAGGATACATTTTGACGAACTATCATGTTATTGAAAACGCCTACATCATTCTGGTTCGTTTGAGCGATGGGCGCGAATTCGAAGCCGAAGTGGTCGGACAAGACAGCGCCGCCGACCTTGCCGTATTACGAATCGATGCGGAAGACCTCGAAGCGATTCCCTGGGGGGACAGTCGGCAAGTTGCCGTCGGGGAACAAGTTGTTGCGATCGGCAGCCCCTACGGGTTGCAACAGACGGTCACGGCAGGGATTATCAGCGCCACGGAGCGCTATTCCGCGACATTGACAGCTCGCGGCACCCGGCGGGGAGCAAGACCTATCCCGCAAGATTTTTTGCAGACCGACGCGGCGATCAACCCCGGAAACAGCGGCGGGCCCCTCGTCGATATGAACGGCAAACTCATCGGTATTTGCACAAAAATTATTGCAATGGACGGCGGGGGGAACAGCGGTATCGGTTTTGCGATTCCCAGTTTCACGGCGGAGCGGATCTACGAAGAAATCGTATCGTTCGGCGAAGTGCAGCATGGTTGGCTCGGAATCGAAATGGGTGACGTTACAGCGTTCGAAGCCCGGCAAATGGAACAAACGCGGCCGAAGGGTGTCATCGTAACGAATCTTATCCGGGGTCATTCGCCTGCGAGAGATGCCGGTCTGCAAAGGGGGGACATCATTGTGCGTTGGAATGAAACGGAGGTTAATGACCCGTTGCATCTTGCGCATTTGACGGTCTTGACTAGGCCGGGTACGTCGGTACAGATTGAGATATTCCGTCGCGGGGTATTTTTGACTTTGGACATTATCATTGGTATTCGGCCTACGGATTTGACGTAACCTGGAGGCGGTGCGGTTTCGATTTGCCCTCCGGTCGGCCGGCGAACCGACCGCCCCAAAATTCCGAATCACTCTATTTTCTAAAAAAATCGATAAAAAACTAAAATCCCTCCTATTTTATGCCGATACGTCAGGAACAGGGTTTTATCCCCAACCCTGCCGGTTCCTATGGAGCATATCCCTCGGGTCATTATGAGCGATACACTTTTCCCCAACGAATGCACGTTATGTACGTCGGAAAACCGTACCCTTTTCAGCGATTGGGAATTGCCGGAAAAACTCCCCGCCGAGCCATACACCCCTCTCGACGGGAAAATCATTGCCCGAATGCCCGACCTCGGAGGAGATTCCTTTATTAAAAATATCGGATATCCAAGCATGACATCACCATGTCCCACCCCGGTTTGGAAAAAAACTTGGATGTCCCTGACGACAACTATTCAACAAAACATCCCCAAAACTCTGTACACCGCCGATGGGACCCGGCAGCGTTTTTTCCTGCGTCTAACAGCCTTCGGCAGCGCTGTACTGCTGTGCGGTATTGTTATGCTCTTTTTAGAGAACAACAACGATACGCTGGAACATGTTCATACAGCACAACCCGCTGCAACGAGAGGCGTAAAGCCCGAACAACAATCGGCCCCCAATGAACCGCTCGTTATTCTTTGCGAAACGTCGGGACACGTTCCCGTCTTCCAACCGATACCGGGGCAACCGATGCCGGGCAGTGTCAACGACGCATTCAGTCCGGTTGACAATACGGCGCTGGTTCAGAGCGAGTCTGTTTGGTATCGTTCTTCGTCTGTTTCCTATTCGCCTTGGGATGCTTCTTCGAGGCAACCCGATGCGCCCGCCGTTGCATCACATTCGGTTGCTCAATCGGCACCGCACGTCGTGATGACTCCGATGGTTGATATGTCGATGCAGATTTCACCGTACGAACAACAACTGCTTGCTCAAGCCCAGCAACAAGCGCAGCCGGTTTCTCTGCCGCATCATCAGATAGACCCGTTCGTCCAAGCGGCGGGACACGTTGTGTCAGGACAGGCTGGGACGAGCATACCGGAGGCGGTTTCGACTCACAATTCTCGTCGTGCCGTTTCTCCGCCGTTGCATCCGCAATATGTTCCGGCTTCGGCGATGCATGGAGTTCATCCGGGTTCTGTTCATCCTAATGTTCCTTTGGTACCGTCTCATTCGCCGATTCCTAGCGGTACGTCGACATTGCCGGTGCAGGGCGGCCCGGCGCAGTACAGCACGATACCTCAGAGTCAACAACCGCCGAGTCATCAGACGAACGGTTTTTACAGTTCTCCGCCCATGTATCGCGGATTGTACTAACCATTCTCCCCGGACTCTGTTTGTTCGTTAACGTTGGGTTTGTGCCAACCGCGAACTAACGTCGATGGGCGATTGCGTGGCATTCAAGTGAATGCCTCCCGTCAAACTGCGGACCCTGACCGCCACAAAAAACGGGTTCAAATCTTCCGGAGTCAAGAACCACCAATACTCGCCGCTGTTTTGCAAGTTAATCGCGATCGGTATCCAAGGCCCCGTGCCCGTATTGCTGCGTAAAATGTCAATTTGAGCATCACGCCAAGATTCATTGCCCTGATTCCATTGTACGAGAACTTTCGGCCTTGCGGCGTTGTCGATTAAATCAATGTTGGTGATGTTTCCCGCCGGACTCTCGGCGGACATTGTTGTCAATGATTGTACAGCGGACGGCGGTACAGCGGACGGCGGTACAGCGGTTAACGGTTGCAAAGAAGCGAGTCCCGGACCTCCCGAAGAAGGATGGGATAAACTCGCTGGACTTGGCATATTTCTCTGGGGCATATTCCTCTGGATGGTAACAGGCTGCACATCCATAAAGGGGCGCATTCCTGTCATTAAATCTTCGAGCAAATCCGATTCGTGCCTCCGCGCTGCTTCGGCCGGTTCGAAGCCGGGCAGTTTGGGGCCGAATGCCGGCCGGAATTGTTGTTGAGGTTCCGGTTGATGTACCTCGGCAACCGGTTCGATGTTTTCCGATTCAGTGCTTGTTGTCTGTTCAGTTATCGTTTGTTCGTGTTGCTGTTTTGGCCGATGATTGCCCCTATCTTCGGGTCGAAATCGTTCCGGTTTTGGCGGCGTGATCGGCTTCGGTTCACTCGGCTGGGACGGAGTGGCGATGCTCGATTCCGTTGTATGCACCAACACCCGCAAACTCGGCTGGCCGATGTATTGTTGAGCGTTGGGAGCATGATTCCCGGCGGTTGGCACTCGGCGAAAGGCAAACCAGTATTCCCCGTCGGCGTCGGCCCGGAATGCGAACTTGCCCGCCCCAACCGGTTGCCGGGCAACAATATGCCAGCGTTTGCCTCGGTCTTGGGACACGAACAGTTCGACATCGCCGTGAGGGTTGGCGCCGTCTCCCAATTCAAAAGGAATCGTGAAGTTTCGAACATGAATCGGATGCAATACCGGCAGGGCCGGTTGCCCGAAGCACATCGTCGGCAAGCCGAGCATGAACGCTCCGCAAAGAAGCCGTGCAGCAACAGATTTGAAGCAGCGAATTGTTCGAGTCATGGCATCAGGGAATAGGGCGTCTCGGTGTGGGGGATGGGACAATACATTGTACCCTGCCTCAAACAGGCCGTTACGTACCTGCATGCACGTATTCGTACCTCTTTGCCGATTTCTGCGGACAATCGGCGTATTTTATTGAAGTTTTTCGGAACAACGACCGTCTTTGCCATTCGGAGCGGTTTTAGCGAGGGGCTCTTAACGATTACGGTTACATAACCTTTCCAATACATCTAATGCCGTCGTTTCCGATAAAAAATGGACCGAACCGTCGGCATACAATCCGAATGCCCCTGCCGGATGAAAACTGCGAAAGTCATGCTGATACTTTGAACATTCTTCGCAGCCTTCCGACCAATGCGCAACCGCACCAAATCGGCTGCTAAAATGTCCGCACTTCGGTACAAAATTGATCGACTGTTCGTTTTTTACGAAGACATTTTGCCCGCTGATCCATTGTCCGTTGGCATATTGTTTCGGATTGGCCGCTTCGTAAGACGACGCTTCGGCAACCATAATGGTGTTGCTGGTTCCCCCCGTGATGTTTGCGAAGCCGATACTCGGCGGAAGAATGTATCCGATCACTTCCCAATTGGAATTGTGTCTTTCCGAGGGCAACGGGAAAATGCCGTTGGCCAAATGATGCGTCATATTATCGTTGTGTTCCTTACCTTCAGGCGAAATTTTTTCCCCCGCTATTCCGCTGTAATGGGCGGGTGCCCGTTTGTACGCACTAACCCAGTCTTCCAAAGTTTTGGAGCCGGTCGTCCAATAGTCGCCGGTTTCATTGAGTTGCCTGTCGTTGTTACTGGGACAAAGATACACCGGCACCAGGGTTGCGGCAAGCAGCGCATTGCCGGAAATGGGATTCATATCGGCATCGACCTCCCTGACGATGGTGCAGTCAAAGTCAATTTGCGCCCCGAGATTCGATTGCTCAATGAAGGGGAGCGTCAAGGCGCCCCAGCCGAATCCCCGGCAGATGGTATTGGTCGCCGCCATAGCGGTCGGGAAGTTCCCGAAGGTATCATGATAATTGTGCAAAGCGATACCGGTTTGCCGGAGATTATTGGAGCAACTCATCCGCCGGGCGGCTTCCCGGGCCGCTTGAACAGCAGGAAGCAACAAGGCGATGAGCATACCGATAATTGCAATAACGACGAGAAGTTCAACGAGAGTGAACGCATAAGGTTTACGGGACATAAAGGGTTGGATTTTTTGTGTCAGCCGCTCCGCTTACGGAGTGCGTCGCAGCGGACACGATGTACATTTCCCTCGTCCATCGCTCGAAGAAATGTTAAAGGGGCAATCGGTAGGTCTTCTGACTTTCGGCCCCAAGATTCTCGTATAAAACATTCTTGGGTAAAACGTCTGCCTTCTCGACCGGGTAGGTCAATGGCTTATAGAATAGACGTTTTTAAGCCGATTACAGCGGCGAGGACCGTTCCAGACTGGGCGGAACTCTATTGAGTAACACTTTCACTGGATTCCCTGTTGTTGCTTTCCGACGAAATGGAGAGCAGCACCGTTGCCTGACTTCGGGTGATTGTAACATAGTTTCGGCAGGTGTCAAGGCGGCTCGAATGTCGGCGCTCCATCACCCGAGCGGCAATTCGGGTCCCTGCTCTTTATGCCGGCCGCGACGCGTCTTCGGGAACTGCGTCGTTCGCTTCTTCGGCAGATATTCCGAAGACAAGCAAGGCATGTCAGGATTCTGACGCATCCGTTGAAGTTCCAATACAAAATCGTCCGCATCCTTAAATTGACGATACACACTCGCAAAACGTACATACGCAACCTGGTCGAGAGCATGAAGATAGTACATGACGCGTTCGCCGATGAATCGGCAATCGACTTCGGATTCAAATGCTGAATCGATATCTCTTTCAACTTGGGCGATTAAGGCGGTGATCTGGTCGTCGCTGATATCCCGTTTCCAACAAGCGCGTTCGATGCCTTGTTGGAGCCGTTCCCGGTCGAAGGGCACCCGGGTGCCGTCCCGTTTTATGACGGGTATTCGGGGCGATTCGACTCTTTCGTATGTTGTAAATTTCCCTCCGCAGGCGCAACAGAACCGCCGTCGGCGCACAACGAACCCGTCTTTGCTGGTCCGTGTGTCGCCGACCCGGTCGTTCTCCTGCTGGCAATAGGGACAGCGCATATCGGAATGTTTGAGGACATTATCAAGATACCAAATGGGCGGGAAAAGGCAAGCGAGCGGGGCGGCAGCACCGTACCCGAAAGTCGCCGACCCGAAAGTCGCCGACTTTGTCGGCGAGCCTGCCCCCTCAATTTTTATACCCCCTCATGATATAATCCCAACATGGACGGCTTGACAAATCGCGAATTCGGTGATTATCATATCATCCGGCGTATCGGCAGCGGAGCAACCGCAGACGTCTTTCTCGCCGAACAACGCTCCCTCGGAAGGCGAGTCGCCCTCAAAATACTCAAAAAAGATTTGGCCAACGACGAAGTATATCTCCGGCGATTCGTTCGGGAGGCCAGAGCAATCGCCGCCCTCAATCATCCCGGACTCGTTCAAATCTATCAAACCAACTGCATCGACGGATATTGGTTCATCGCCCAAGAATACATCCAGGGGGAAACTCTGCAACAAATCATTCAACGCTCCGGCGCCTTGCCTATTACGCAAGTTATTGATATTCTCTGGCAAATTGCGGCAGCCTTCGAAACTGCCGCCGGAGCCGGAATCGTACATCGGGATATCAAACCCGAAAACATCCTGCTCGGCCCCGATGGTCAAGTTAAAGTTACCGACTTTGGTTTAGCCCACATCAAAGCAACATCGAGTCAATCAAAACACGCTCTCACCGAGGCCGGAATGACGCTCGGTACGCCGCTCTATATGAGTCCCGAACAAGCCCAAGGACTCAAACTTGACCATCGCAGCGACATCTATTCTCTCGGCATCACTTGCTGGCATGCCCTGGCCGGCACGCCCCCTTTTTCAGGCGATACCGCTCTTTCGGTTGCATTGCAGCACGTGAATACGGCTGCGCCGCCGCTCCTTAAAAGACGTACCGACATCCCCGGCGCTCTTGCCGATATCGTCGAGCGGATGATCGAAAAAGACCCAAAAAAACGAATACAAACGTTTCACGATATCTTGCTGGAACTCCAAGAGCAAAACTTGCTGCCGAAAAACAGTCCGCATGTCCCGAATACCCAGCCGAATAATTTATCCGCTCGGCGTTCGTTGCAGCAAATTTTGAAAAGGCATCGGGAAGTACGCCGGACTCGTTCATTTATCTTTATTCTCGCGGCTCTTTTTGTGCTGTTGGGTTCGTCGTTCGGCTGGTCATCGGGATATATCTACAAAAAATGGATTGCCCCGCCGACGCTAGGCGAAGTGTCGTTGCAAGTCCCCAAAAAAACAACGGTCGAAGAGCAATGGATTTATGCATGTTTTGTGAACACGCCGGATGCCTGGCATGCGGTCATCGACTATTTCCCTGAACAAGAGTATTATTGGGGGAACAAGGCGAAGCGGCAGTTGGTACGGTACTATTATTCGCAGGGAGACACGATTAACAGTTCGCCTCTCTTTCAAGAGTTTGTCGGTTTGAGCGAAGTGGATTGGGACGACAAAATGCTCGGCATTGCGGGGCTTGCATGGTGTGCAGCGGAGGGACTGTCGAACTATCAGAAGGCGAAAGATTGGTTAAGTCAAATACCTTTATCTCATGTTCTCGATTCGGACGAATTGTTTCGTCAAATTTTCGACGCCGCCGTGAAAGCACTGCGATAGGCCAAACTCCCAAAATTGCTCTTGCCCGATTCCGGGTTTTTTGCTATCATTACCAACATGCAAGGCACGGAGAAGCCATGCCGATAAATTAGGGCCGATGAATTAGGTCGATAGGATATCACCATGACCCCAACTCTTGTTTCCCATTGGAATAAAACGGCGTTAGATAACGATTCGAAACGAGTCCGATTGTTTTATCACGATAATCCAACCCATTGGGGTGCTTTGGAAAACCTTCGCGATGACATCCTCGAAAACGAAGGGCAATACATCTCACTCAACTTGGGCGAACCAATACCGGAATCATTGCCGGAAATGTTCTACGACGCTCTAAAAAATACCCGTTGGGATCAGACCCTGCAATTCAGTTTGCCCAGCATATTACAACACAATCCTCGGGCACCGCACGCCTTCATCAACAGGGCGATCCTTTGGCAACGCCTTTGCGACCTCCTCGTCATCGACGATGAACCCTACCGGGAAACAGTGTTGGTATTGGAAAATGTTGACCAGGCTTCTCCGGAAACTCAACACGATGTTGCCCGATTGATACGTTTTCACGAAACGCATTCCATCGAGAGGACTTTCATTTTTACGTTCTCACGTAACGCAGGTTAAAGAGACCAGACGCCGTAATCTCCAAGTGCCGATTACGGATTGTGAACTATCGAACCTGCCGGCGGAGACGGTGTTGCGATGGCCGGTCCGCCGACACGCAATACGCCGTCCGAATGGGCCGTTTGCCGAAATTCCTCTGCCCGAGCAACGAGCTCCGAGCCCGATACAATCTGCTCCGGATGCAATTCGAATTCATAATACTTATGGTCGGTTAATTTACCGGGCAACACGACTTCGGCCACGAAATCGATTCCGGGCCATTGATACCAAGGTGTCCGAACCGGCATCAAAACCGTCTTCGTTTCGTATCCTTGTTTCACGACTCGGAATTCCCTTTTGCCGTAGTGTGTAAAGTTCGTTGATATCGGCGTGCGTCCAAGTTCTTTCCCATCGAGATAGACCATTGCACCGGGCGGATTGCTCATGACGGTCATTCTTCGGCGCACGCAGCCGGAGAATGTCGAAAGAATCAACAAGGCGACGATAAAAAGGCAAAACCCTCGGGACATGCCGAATGGTATCAAAATTGGTGTGCGGAGTCCAGAGCAATTATTGGGAATCCCCCCTTGACACCCCCCGCTTGCATGACAATGCTCGATGTGGTATAATACCGACACTTCAAACTCAAAGGAGATTGTCATGGCAAACAAAATGTTAACTTGGGGGGGGGGGGAAAAAAGGGGAATCCGAAACCCCCACGACATTGGCCGCCGGGCCCCGCCCCCGCCAAACCCGGGCCCTTCGGCTTAATCCC
>Ga0099364_10014363_pt1 | contig 10544 bp, 9 predicted proteins | sample TergutTh196P3_FD_73070 | JGI IMG/M metagenome (GOLD analysis project Ga0099364, IMG submission 73070) | Microcerotermes parvus P3 segment gut microbial communities from Pointe-Noire, Republic of the Congo - Th196 P3 | ecosystem: Host-associated > Arthropoda: Insects > Digestive system > Gut ...
GGTTATTTCAAAGTCATTCACTTCGGAGTGTCTTCGCAGCAACATACGACTGATTAAATCTACCGTAGGATTTATCTGTTCGCTTTCGTGCACTTGTACAACAATTCTATCCAATTGGTGGTAATTCCTGCTTGTTTCTGAAGTAGCCGTTGAAGCGACAAATCCGCCGCCGCCGGCGCGCCGTACTGCATCGTTGATGGTTCGCTGTGTAACCAATGCACGATTTCTGAAACGCATCAACATGGTTTTTGTGGGGATATAAACATTGTCGTTGATAACATTTACTCCCGTCTGTTGATGCCCTGTAATCGTAACATTACTGCGCTCAAGCACGCCGATAACTTTCAGCCACACATCGCCAAATTTGATGTATTGTCCGATAGGATCCACCTGATTGAAAAAACGACTACGGATATTTGCGCCAATGACACATACTGCATGACCGTTTTCTTCATTGTGTTCGTCAAAAACATAGCCATAACTTAACGGCAGGTCGTACATCTGGAAATATTCTTTGGAAACGCCTATCAGTTTTGCCTGTTCTCTAATTCCGCTTTGGACGACAAACGCATTGATTGAAATTTCGGGACTTAGCATTTTAACCGATGATACCATGCTTTGTATCGCTTCGGCATCGGCAATGGTTAATCCACGCGAAAACTTACTGCCGGCAGTCTCTTCGGAATCGCCGCCAACGCTTTCTTCGTCTGCTTGAGGTATTACCGGAGTTATGATGATGTTGTTTACCCCTACCATTTTTATTTGTTCAAGTATTTCCTGCTGCGCTCCGTTTCCTATTGCCATCATACTGATAACAGCGGCAACGCCGAATATTATACCCAATGCTGTAAGCACGGAACGGAGTTTGTTTGTAAGAATGGATTCGATGGCGATATTTACGTCATGCATGTATCTTTTTAGAAATGAAAAGAGCATGTTTATTCAAGTTTTATATTAAACAATATTCATTATAAATAATAATTATCTACCGCCGCCGCCGCCACGTTGTCCGCCATCGCCGCCGCCACGTTGATCGCCGCCACCGCCGGGTTGACCGCCGCCGGGGAAACCGCCACCGCCCGGAACGCCGCCGGGTTGTCTTTGACCGCCGCCGCCACCGCCGCTACTGCCCGGGTCCCACTGCTGTTGACGACGCGGTCGCCTACTCTCTTCTGCGAGTTGACGTTCACGTTCTTCCTGTTCTCTCTTTCTTTCCTCTGCACGCAGTTTGATAATTGGTATCAAGTCTACGCCGGCCATCCTCCAGTTTGCCGAGTTTTCGGGAGTAGAGACATATACTCTGTCGCCCGGCGATAAGCCCTGTTCGATAATAATTTCATTATCGTTAGCATCGCCAAGAACGACTATTTGCTTGGTATTGTTTGTAGTATATACGTATGGTATGCTGTCTTGAGTGTATATGGCGTCAATAGCAACGTAAGTAACATCTGTCAATTGGGATATAACTATCGTATTACTTGTTGTCATTGCAGGACGCATAATAGGGTCGGATTCGTTTACTTCTATTACTACCTCAAACATTTTAGCGTCGGTATTAGCCAACTGTTCGCCAATATCGGCAACCATTACTATCGTGCCTGTATATCTTCTTTCGGGAAATGCGTCTACGCCAATACGTACTTCTTGTCCAACCTTCACTTTGCTTATGTCTATTTCATTGACATAAGTTCTTGAAATCATTGACGAAAGGTCCGGCAAAGTTGCAATAATATTGTCGAATGCATTGATAGACGAGCCTACTCTACGTTTTTGTCCGGTTCTTTCACGACGATAAATCACCATTCCGTTTCTTGGCGCCCGGATTGTAAAACCGGCGAAAATTTCTAACATCGACTGATAATTGCGTCTATCGCGCTCGAGTTGGATTTCAATATTTAAAACGCTTGTTCTGAACTGCTGTACCCTAAGTCCGTACTGGGCTTGCTCCTGTTCGAGTGCGCGTACTGCTTTGTCTGCGTCAATTTGTGCCTGACGTTGCGTAGCCGGCGGTTCAAAAATCGACTGCTCTACTTTTATATTAGCCTCTTCAACGGCAAGCTCCATGTTGAGCAATCTGTCACGCAATCCTTTCAGTTGCACCGTAGAATCCAAAATCGCTGTTTCAAGCCTTTGTTCTGCTAATTCTATCCGCTCTTCCTGATCCAATATTGCATTACGCGCTTGGGTACGGTCAAGTTCTGCGACATAGTCGCCCGAATCTACTTGAGTTCCTTCGGCTACCAAATCCTGAATTCGTAACTCATTGATACGAAATACTCCCGAACGCATATCAGGACCCAAGATATTCTCGGCTCGCGCTGCCTGCAATTCACCTGTAACGGCAATCAAAACTTCAAAGTCGCCCTTAGCAACTCTAACTATTAACTCGGCTCCGGACTTACCCTTATTCCGAGAAAAACCATAAAAAACACTTGCGATAAAGATTATCGCTGTTACTATCAACCAAATATACTTCTTTTTCATTTTTAAATTCAAATTTTTCTATTAAAAAACGTATTACAAAAAGCGTGCAAAAATATTATTTTTTTATGAAAAAAAATAACATTTAACGTTATTTAACATGCCGCATTATTACTTTTTTCTTAAAACGTACAGCCCGTCCCGATTTTGAATAAGCGCCCTTTCTACGCGGTCGTCATTGCTAACGAATTTATTGAACTCACGCAACTTCACCGTCGTTTCATCCTGAACCTGCCGGTCGGCTACCTTGCCATACCACAGTATGTTATCGACAATAATATAGCCGCTATGCCGCAATTTGTCAAATACTGCATGATAGTAATCCAAATACTGTTTTTTGGCTGCATCAATGAATACAAGGTCAAAAACGACGTCTAATTTGGGTATGATTTCGAGCGCGTCGCCAACGTGAAGGGTAATTTTGTCAGATAATCCTGCCTTTTCAAAAAAATACAATGACGTTTCTGTCAGTTCGTCGTCTTTTTCAATGGTATGAAGATGTCCGTCGGCGCTTAATCCTTCGGCAAGACAAAGCGCAGAATAGCCGGTGTAAGTTCCTATTTCGAGAATCCGGTCGGGTCTGACAAGATGGCTGAGCATACTAAGCAATCGCCCCTGTTGATGCCCCGAAATCATGCCCGGATACAGCGCTTTCAGATTGGTGTGGCGGTACAATTCGTTCAAAACGCTGTTTTCCGCGCCCAAAAGGTCTGATATGTATTCTTCCAACTGTTGCATGATGTTTACTGTGTAAAGTACTCCAATTCCAATGCTGCGCGATTATATAATATAATGTATTCCAAATGCTCAAGTTTGGCGTAAACGGCGGCGCTCACTTTCGTCAATGCCTCTGCATAGTCGGTGATGCTCCCTGCAGAAAAATCCTTTTCAATTTCTTCCAAAATCAATTCGGCTTCTATTAACCGATTTTCCCTGCTGAAACTTATTTGCACGAAATATTCGTTCAACAGCGATTTGAGCGTTTCAACGTGCTGCCGATCGGCAAACTGACGATATTCCGTTTCATACTCTTTTTCAATTACATCTATTTCCGCCTGCCGGATATGCGCCCGTTGCGGTTGCGTCCACAAAGGAAGCGACAGACCAACCATCCAACCCTGATAATTGTTCATTCCCTCAACATTATGATAGATATATCCGGCATGAACAGAAGGAAAAAGTTTGCTTTTTTCGAGTTTTACTGCCGATTGGGCTTCTGCCATTTGTGCTGCATCAAACGCGTCGTGTTTCACAGGAACAAAACGCTCGTTGAAAGGCTTGTATGGATGAATTTGATATATTAGAAGTTCCGTTTGACTTGTTTCGATTATCCCGTCGGGAAGGTACAAAAGTTGGCGGAGGCGCATTTCGGCGCGCTTAAATTCTTCTTCGGCAATATACATGCGGCTCTGATATGCTGCATAGCGCGCGCCCGCCGAAACCTTTACAAGATCGGAAATACTGTCTACAAACAGATGAATTTCGGCAACGCTTATGAGCGCTTCGAAATAATTGGAGTGTTCGTGCATGATTTGCAGACGTTGACGATAGTAAACCAAATCCATATAAGCCGATTTCACTTGACGGGCAAGTTCGTCAAGCGTTAAGACCTGCTGGGCTTGCCGCGTTGATGTTACGGTTCTGTAATGCTGCGTCCGACGCACATGTTCGGCTATGGAGCCAAAATCCTGCGTAACCGACAAAATCCGGTCGTTACCCGCCGAAGCGGCATTACGTTGCCAGTATTTTAGATGCAGCGGAGCAAGTTCAAAAGCCTGCTGCTGCATCATAGCGTCTTTTTGTTCCGAAACGGCAATACTGCGGGCAACAGGATGATTTGCCATAGCAATAGAAACGGCTTCATCCATGCTAAAAGGCTGATGTTCCTGTCCAGATACGGATAACGAAAAAAGTAGAAAAAATATAAGCATTTTTGATTTTTGATTTTTGATTTTCGATTTTTACTCAAATCAAGGTTTGGACAGCCATCTTTTTATTCCCTTTTCATCTTTGTTGAACTCCACGCCTATTTTCACTAACCGTCTATGGTCGGCTGAATATGGTATCAGATAACCATTGTCGTCAATTTGTTTGAGCGCTGCTTCGGCAGTGGCGTTTGTGTCCATTTTAAACTCGAAAACGTATATATTGTCGGCTGTTTTTACTACTGCATCGCATCTGCCTTGGGCGCTTTTTTCTTCCGTTTCTATAAATTGCCCTATCAGCTTGAAGATAAGATAGAATACATGCTGATAATATTGCTCGTCGCGATGTTCTTTTTTAATTGCATCATAGGGAATAGATGCAAAAAATGCAGTTAGTTGCGTCATAAAATCTTCTACATCGCCTTTTTCAAGCGCTTTTGCAAAACGGGAAGTAGAAAATCTATTGCTCAAAATTGGCGGTGCAAAGGCTGGCAACAGTTCTTTGAGAAAGCCGTATTTTACCTCCTCATTTGGAAAACCTAAAACAAGCGCGTCATATTTTGGAATATACGACTTTATAGTCAGATACCCGCTTTGGTAGAGCAACGGCGTGAGGCTTGTTTCGTTTGCGCGATATTCGTCGAGGTCGGAAATTTCTATTGTAACATCATCATCGCCAAATTCCCTTATGTCATTATTGTTGTATAATAACGTTTTGGCTAAAAAAGTGGTTGTTCCGGTTTTGAACCAGTAATAATTATAATCCCAGTGAAAAAAGGTTTTCAACAGGCTAAACGGATTGTACATATTTGCTCCATTTTTTGAAAATCGATACCCATCGTATCGTTTTTTTAGTTCTGCAACTGTTTCATCGTAAGTTTTGCCGGTTTTCTTTGCTAATGTGTGCAATTCAGGTTGAAACTGTTCTAAAAGCTCGGTCTCTGATATACCGCATATTTCCGCAAATTTTTCGTCTAAACTTATGTCCGTCAATTGGTTCAAATCGCTGAAAACGCTAACTCGCGCAAATTTGGTAACGCCTGTGAGAAATATAAAGCGCAGCGCGTAATCCATTCCCTTGAGAACGCCGTAAAATCCCTTGAAAAATCCAATCAGTTCGTCATTAACTTTCCTGTCATACATGGTATTGACCAATGCCTTATCGTATTCATCAACCAAAACCACCACGCGTTTCCCCGATTTTGCATAAGCGGTTTTTATCAAATCAGACAAACGTACGGACAAAGTGTTGGCTATCTCGGTTATTCCCCATTGGCTTTCATAGTCTTTAAAAATGGTATTTAATACTTCGTACACTGAATTTAAGCAATCGCTGCTTCCAATATTGAAATCAATGTATATGACAGGATACTCAATCCAATCCTTCTCCAACTCTGCTATAGCCAAGCCTTCAAAAAGTTCCTTCTTTCCCAGAAAATACGCTTTCAAGGTAGACACAAAAAGGCTTTTACCGAAACGGCGCGGACGTCCCAGAAAATAAGGTCTACTTTTGCGCGTCAATGTATACACATATTGCGTCTTATCAACGTAAATACAATTTTCGCTGCGCAACTTCTCAAAATCCTGAATGCCAACAGGCATTTCCCTTGATAAAATATCCATAACAATTTTGATTTTTTGAATTTTCGGCAAAAGTAATGAAAAAATATATATTTTTGAAAAATTATATATACTTTTGCAAATAATCATCAATCATCAATCAAAAATCAAAAATAAATGAAGTCAATGACAGGTTTCGGCAAAGCCGAATGTTCGAACGGTAACAGGAAGATTACTATTGAGATAAAAACGCTCAATAGCAAGCAGTTCGATTTGATTATCAAGATGCCCAACGCATGGAAAGATAAGGAGTTGGAAATACGAAACGAACTTATCAATCATCTGCAACGCGGTAAGATTGAATTATTTATCACATTGGAAGAAGCCGTTGAGGGAATGACGATGCAATTCAACGAAACAGCCGTCGCAACCTATTACCTGCAATTGGTCAATATCGCCGCACAAAACAATATTCCGCTTCCGTCCGACGTACTGAACCATATTTTGCAGATGCCCAATGTGCTGATATGCGAACGTAATGACCCCGACGAAAAGGAATGGCAAATCGTTCTTGAAGGTATACGACAGGCGGTTGTTCAGGTAAACAGTTTCAGAGAACAGGAAGGTCGTGCCATTTTGGAGGACATTTCAAACCGTATCAAATTCATCGAAACATACATTACAGAAGTAGAAAAAATTGAACCGCAGCGGATTGAAATCATCAAAGCTCGTCTGCAACAGAACCTGATTGAGTATGTGGGCGAAAATACAATCGACCAGAACCGTTTTGAACAGGAATTGATATATTTTCTCGAAAAAATTGACATAAACGAGGAAAAAGTACGCCTGCGAAATCATTGCTCGTATTTCACTGAAACAATGAACGACGGCGACGGAACCGGAAAAAAACTCGGTTTCATAGCCCAGGAAATGGGACGCGAAATAAATACCATCGGTTCAAAAGCCAACAATGCAGCGATGCAGATATTTGTTATACAGATGAAAGACGAATTGGAGAAAATAAAGGAACAAATCTTGAATGTATTATAGCGCAAGGCATGGCAGAAGATTTTCAAATATTTACCAAACCCGTAGGAGCGCGCTGCAATCTAAAATGCAGTTACTGTTATTATTTGGAAAAGGGCGATATATACGAAACCGACGCAAAATCGGTTATGAACGATGAAACATTGGAAAACTTTATCAAACAGCATTTTGGGGTTTCAACCGGCGATACCGTTCTATTCACATGGCATGGCGGAGAACCGATGCTGGCTGGTATTGATTTTTATAAAAAGGTTTTGCGCTTCCAGAAAAAACATCTCCCGAAAGGAAAAAATTTTGTAAACGGCGTTCAAACTAACGGTACCCTGATAACGGAAGAATGGTGCAAATTCTTTGCTGCAAACGGATTTGCGGTAGGAATAAGCATTGACGGTCCCGACGTTTTTCATGATGCTTTGCGTCGTGCTTCCCATCAATGCGGAAGTTTTGAAAAAACGCTCGGCGGCTACCGACTACTTCGCGAATATGGCATAAATGCAGAGATTTTGTGCGTTGTAAGTTCATATAACGTTGGACATCCGTTAGTTGTTTACAATTTCTTCAAAATGCTTGGCGCAAATTTCATAACTTTTCTGCCATTGGTTGAAAAAAATAATAGCGATGGTTTAGTTTCAAATAATTCTGTTCCTGCTCTTGAATTTGGACTGTTTTTGTCTGCTATTTTTGACGAGTGGGTAAAACATGATATTGGCGCAGTCAAAATTAACATCTTTGAAGAAGCGTTGCGAACGGCGTTCAATCAGGAACATTCGTGGTGTATTTTCAGAGAACGCTGCGGAGGAACGCCGGTTATTGAACGTAACGGCAATTTTTATCCATGCGACCTTTTTGTCGATAAAAAACATTTTCTTGGGAATATTAACGAACGCGATTTGGAGTATTTTCTAAATCACCCTACACAAAAGGCTTTTGGCGATGCAAAGTTTAATACGCTACCTCAATACTGTATGAAATGCGACGTAAGGAAGATGTGCAACGGCGAATGTCCCAAAAACAGATTTATCAAAACACCCGATGGAGAACATGGACTAAATTACCTGTGCGAAGGATATAAACACTTTTTCAATCATTGCAAACCGTTTGTTAATACGGTAGCGGAGGTTTGGGCGGGTCAGAAATGAGTGTTTTTTATGCAATTTTTAGCGCTTTTTTCAAACAATCCACAAAAACGTCAGCCTGTTCCGGTTTCAGTGACAGCGGTGGCAGCAATCGCAGCGCTTTTTTATCAGACGATGCGCCGGTAAAAATTCTGTGTTCGCGTATAAGTCTGTCGCGCAAAGGCGCAATCGGTTCGGCAAACTCCATGCCAATCATCAGCCCGCGACCGCGCACTTCCTTGATTTGCGGAATTGTTTTCAACTGTTCAATAAGATAATTTCCTGTTTTCAAAGCGTTTTCGATGATCGCTTCCTGCTCCATCACTTCGAGTACGGCAATAGACGCTGCACAGGCTAAATATCCGCCGCCAAAGGTTGTCCCCAACATGCCGTATTTGGCTTCGTATTTTGGATGTATCAGTACGCCCGCCACCGGGAATCCGTTGCCCATCCCTTTTGCAGTAGTGATGATGTCGGGACGGATATCCGCATACTGAAAGGCGAAAAATTTACCCGTCCGTCCATAACCCGACTGTACTTCGTCGAGAATCAATTCCGTATCATATTGGTCGCAGACGGTACGCAGGGCTTTCAGGAACCCGATGTCGGGACAGTTAATTCCGGCTAATCCCTGTATACCTTCAATAATCACCGCACAAATATCTCCTTTGGCAAGAGCGGCTGTAACAGTGTCAATATCGTTCAACGGCACATATACCACATGGTCGCGGCTGTTTACCGGCGCACAGATAGTTGGATTATCCGTTACTGTTGCCGCGCCGTGCGTGCGGCCATGAAACGCCTTGCCAAAACTCAATACTTTCTTGCGTCCGTTGCGGAACGATGCCAGTTTGATGGCGTTTTCGTTGGCTTCAGCGCCCGAATTGCAAAGGAACAGGCTGTAATCGTCGCAACCCGAAATGCGACCCAGCAAATCAGCTAACTGTTTTTGCTGCGGAATCACTACATAATTAGAATAAAATCCTATTTTACCCAACTGTTCCGTGATGCGGCGAATATACTCGGGATGGCTGTGGCCGATGGAAATCACGGCATGTCCGCCGTAAAGGTCAAGATACTGGTATCCACTGTTATCGTACATGTAACATCCTTCGCCTTCTAAAGGCACAACGTCGATAAGGGGATAAACGTCAAATAATTTCATGATATAATGATATTGTGTGTTTTCTTACCCGTACAAAAATTTTATTTTTTCGGAAAATTAGCGGGGATTTTCTGGGTCACTTTACCGGTAGCCGTCCATTCAGTTCCCCTCTGGAAAGTAGCCTTGAAGCCGACACACTCCAAAGCCGGATACTCTGTTTGGTCGTTCCACACATGTCCAAGCGTGGTGTGGAAAATGCGTCCCTTTCCCCAGCGAATCGCCATCAGCACAGGTTCGTGCCGGTCGGATCCGCCGGTTGACTTATCTGAAAATGCGGTGGCCAATACTGTCATGTTCATGGCAGATCCGCGCATACGGTCGTCGTACAGTTCGTCCTTTGCGTGCGTCCATGAAACAGGCAATCCCCTGGTGATGGGGTGCTTTTTGTCGCGCACTTCTTTGCCATCCTCGAAGTACACATACGGCCCATCTTTTTCGTTACGCTCTCCCCAGGCTCCCAATCCAATGATCTCGTTATACGCTTTCCATTTCGGAAACGAACTGGCGGCAGCATGATACACCACTACGCCGCCGCCCATTTTCACAAAATCAAGAAAAGCGGCGTTGGCGGCGTCAGACCATGCATCGCCCTCGAAATCCGTATAATCCAATACCACTGTTTTGTATGCCGAAAAGTCAGGAAAAAATGACGACATATCCTCGCCTTCTTTGGGCGAAAAAGCTATATCAGCAATAAACAGACCGCTCTTATTCAGATAGTTTTGCAGTATCAAACTGCTTATTTGCCAGTCGTGATTGTTCTGACCGGTGACAATCAACACCTTAACAGGTTCTTTTGTACATCCCATGACGACTAAAAAGCATACAATCACAGTAAACACAAACAAGTTTTTCATCAGCATGACTGTTAGTCAGTCGATCTATCCCAACGTACACGCGACGACATCGGCTCCGTTCCCGGAAGAGGTACCGTATATTTGCTCATATCCACGTTGCCCAGGTGCCATTCGTCAGGCCAAAAATTCAGATCGGACTGTACCATTTCGTCCCATGTGTAAGCCTTACCTGTATAGGCCGACTCGCGTGCCATAACACAGGCCAGAGATGAAGTAGCCATACATTCGGCAAGATTAATTACCGTACCTTTACGGATATGGTTAATCAAGTCGACATGTTCCAACGTATACGGGTCATGTTGCTTGAATTGCTCTTTGGCAGTTTCTTCATCGTATTGTCAAACTACATTCCCGTCAAGGTCGGGTATGGTTAACTGATTGTTCAGGCTGTTCC
>Ga0099364_10014364_pt1 | contig 10544 bp, 12 predicted proteins | sample TergutTh196P3_FD_73070 | JGI IMG/M metagenome (GOLD analysis project Ga0099364, IMG submission 73070) | Microcerotermes parvus P3 segment gut microbial communities from Pointe-Noire, Republic of the Congo - Th196 P3 | ecosystem: Host-associated > Arthropoda: Insects > Digestive system > Gut ...
AGCGTCAACAGAAAGTATGCCCCCGGGAGAGGGGGGGGGGGGGGGGGGGAAAAAAAAAAAAGGGGGGGGGGGGGGGTTTTACAAAAAACCCCCTTGTTTATTTTCCCCCCCGACCCCCCCCCCCCCCCCCCCCCCCCCACATTTGTAAAGTAGTTTTAAACGAAACAATCCCTCAAAAATATAATTTTTTAGATTCCCCTTATAAAACAGCAAAAAATATTTCTTCGATAGCCGCCTTTTTTTTGGTATTTGCCCTTCTTTTTGCATCCTGCGATCCCGCTTCGACAATTGACCCCGTAAATCCGGATCCTCAACCCTGCACCTGCGAGCATTGCAACGACATAGGCTGCGAGTGCAACGGCGATTGTAAGGAAGTGATTATTGAGCCCAAACCTTGCGAATGTGGAGAGTGCGAAGATGAAGATTGCGAATGCAATGGTGATTGTAAGGAAGTGAACCCCGGGGATGAGCTGGCAAAGCCAACGGGTGTTGAAATCCACCGTGGCGATTCAGATGCCGACAAATTCGTGTTCCGAGTGAATGAGGTGCCAACCGCCACTGGCTATCAAGCACGCAACGGAACTCAAGTGGTAAGCAGCGGCAGCGAGGGCACCAAGGTGACCGTGCCGGGCAGCAACTTGGGTGCGGCCACCGCCACCATGACCGAGCTGACCGCTCGGGCCGTAAGAACCGGCTCCGACCCCGGCCCCGATTCCGACCCCTTCCCCGCCGGTGTGAAATATGCCCCAGAGAAAAACTTGGTCGACGGCTACTGGGATTGGTTTAATTTTTTAAATCCAGCACTAATTGCTTTAAGTTCGGTAAATAATGACGATGCTTTACCTCATAACAATACACGCAATGCTATAAATAGTAGTATAAACGATAAAGAATTCTGGGAAGATGCTGATAATAATGATATGGAATATTATATTATTAATGGAACAGGGCCAGTTAACCCTGCTTCTCTGAACGCTGCTACTGCAGCGGTGTTGGCTAATTATGAAGGGATTGTAGCTAAATTAACAACAGATGCTATTGAGCACCCCGTAGCTGCGGAACGCTTACAAACCATCCTTAACACCTTACCTCGCTTGTGGTTCAACAAGGTGACCGGCTACGACTCGGTTACCGACACAGATAATGATGAGGAGTTGGGCGAGTTGATAAAGAATATGTGGCCTGTAGTGGATGAAGTTTCGCAGGCGGGATATATGTATAGTTATGGATAAAAAAGGTGATTGACACCGATTAGAAGGCTGGTACATAAGTGCCAGCCTTTTTTTGTGGGCTTTTTTCGAATTCTCATCACACAAAGACGCAAAGACGCAAAGACACAAAGAAAAGAAAAAGGTAGCTGCTACCGATTTGGGGGGGAAGTGCCGAAAAAAAGATATTCTCAATAAACGAAAAATATACTATACTAAATATATGTATACAAACATCAAATTTAATGAAGCAGCTTTCAGGCATGGCATTACCGAAAATGACATTAGAAGAGTTTTGGCTTACCCTCGTTTTGATGGTGCTGTTGATGAAGATGATGATGAAAATAAATATTTAGTGCTTGGTTTTGACACTAAAGGGAATTTGTTGGAAATTATGTATAATGTCATTGATGATCAATCGATAAACATATTTCATGCAATGAAATGCCGAAAGGCATTTTTAAAATACTTAAATTATAAGAGGTAAATTATGCCGGAAATGACTGAAGAAGAAGCTTTTGCTCTTGATGAGAAATGGACAAAAACCACCCCCAAAATAAACCCTGACAAACCGGGTATTTTTGCTAGACAAAACGCTTTGCTGGGTGTACTGGATGCTGTTTCTGAGGATTATATCAGGACAAAAGCAGAAGCCTACCAAAAAACCCCTGCGGAAATCATTAGTGATCTGGTAATGGAAAAGCTCGCTATGGCAGTATAATAAAAGGATTATATTGTGGTGCCGCGACACCACTTGGTTTGTCTAAACACCGAGACTGTTTAGACAAATGAAGGGGTAGCAGCTACCTTTTTCTTTCCCCGCTTTGCGCCCCTACCCAGTGATGCAAACCTGAATTAACGGTAAACAATGAACACCTGAAGTATGGCTATTGCACGACCGATGCCGTGTAGTAACGGATCGTGCGGAGCTTGAGAAACCCTCTTGAGGGTTTGCTCAAGTCCGCAGTGTAAAACAAAACGGCATCGGTCGTGCGGGAACAAATTCTTCAGGGTGTTCATTGTTTGGCTTTAGTTCAGTTTTGCAAAAACACCCCCTTGCCTATAACTAGCCTTTATTGTACAATTTACATAGTTTAATAATTTGGAGTAATAAATGGGTGTTTTAGAGATAATACTTCTTGTTTTTTTTGTGATTTCAGCAATTTTACTTGTATTGCTGGTTCTTATTCAAACCGAGGAAGGAGACGGCTTAGGCGGAATTTTTGGGGGCAGCAGCGGGTCTGCTTTTGGATCCCGTTCGGGGAATATCCTTACAAAAGCAACGACCGTATTGGGGGCATTGTTTCTTATAATCAGTTTGAGTTTGGCTTTGCTTAATCGTACTTCCGTTGGAACAGGCGTTATTGAGGAAGGCTTGAAATTCAACTTTGAAGGCGGTCAAGGAACCGCTATTGAAACCGAAGCAGAAAACTGGATGGAAAGAAGAATGAATCCAGAAACCGACGCAGAAGAAGAATATACTGAAATTCTTTTTGATAATCAGGAAAATACCGAATAGAATTTGAAACAGGAGTCAATAAATGTTTCTGCATGATTTGTTTAAACCGGAATTTATAAAGATAGATATGGAGGCGGAAGATAAAGATGAAGCCTTTGAAGAATTGGTTGATCATTTTTGTAAGGCAAGTAAATTAAATGTCAGAGAAGAATGTTTAAAAGCCCTTTGGGAAAGAGAAAATAAGATGTCAACCGGCATCCAAAAAGGAATTGCAATTCCGCATGGAACTGTCAGTTTTGCAAAAGAAACCCATGTTATTTTAGGCATTTCCCGAAAAGGAATTGATTACGATGCTCTAGACGGCGATCCGGTTTACCTCTTGTTCATGCTCATTGCGCCTTATGATGATAAAGAACATCACCTTAGGATATTAAAACAATTATCCGATCTTATGCAAAACCCTCAATTTTATATTGACCTTCAGTCGCAAAAAGATGTCCAGAATGCATATAAAATAATTTATAAATACGAAAATATATTTAATGCTATGGATTAATAATGGATAATGATGTTCTGGATTATCTTTTAAAAATTGAATCTGAAGCGGCGGCATTGGTAGATGATGCCAAGGCAGAAGCAGAGAATAAAATAATTGATGCGGAAAAAAAGAACCGGATATTATACGAAGAAACATACCGCAAAGAAGCCGAAAAACTTGAAACCGAAATTAATAAATTAAAAAAGAATTTAAAAAAACAATACAAAAAAGAACTTGAGAAACACATAGAAAATATATCCGCAGTAAATGTAAACACAGAAAAATTTTCTGCGCTTTTAAGCAGTCTTGTTGCAGGAGATGAATAATGCAAGCAGAACTGGCTTATGCTTATGCCAAAGCAATGGGAATAACAAGAAATATTTTTATCGGAAGGCGGATTTACGAATTAAAAAAAATCAATTCACTTGTAGACCTGGAAAGGCTTTTATTTCCGGGGCATTACACAAGGCAATTGCCTAATGAAAGTTTTCTTGTTGAATTGGAAAGCCGCATAACAAAACGTTCTGCCAAGAATATTCTCTCTGTTGTAAATTCTTTTTCCAAGCCTCCTCAAGTACTTGTTCAGCAGCTTCGTTCCCGCGAATATCCCGAAAACATAAAAGATGCATCGGAAGATATTCTTTACTATAAATTGCTTTTAAAAAATTTGGATACGCTGCCTTCTGATGATCGTATAAACATAGGAAAAATAATTGCCGAAGAAATTTCGCTGCGTAATTGTGTAATAGCATTACGAATGAGGGTTTTTTACAATAAAACCCCGGATGAAATAATGGCTTATTTAATAAATTTAAAAATGACCATAGACAATAAAGACCACGACCTTTCAGAGGATGCCCGTAAAATTTTATATGTATCGCTTAATTCTTTTTCGGATTTTAATGCCTGGCGCTGGAAAAAACTTATTAACCATGATTATGACGGCAGATCATGGAAAATAGATCCCCGTCATTTTCAAAATATGGCTTCTTATTATATTTACCGAATGACTTATCGTTATTTTAGGCAAAAACCGCTTTCGGTTTGTTCTGTCTTTTGTTTTATAAAATTAAACCAATTTGAGCAGGATATTCTTACCAGTTTTGCAGAAGGGTTTTGGCTTGGTATGACAAGCAGGGAAGTGTTTAATTTACTGGAGGTTTCGAATGATTCGGCCCCGTAAAATGAAGCAAGTTAAAATTGTTGTATTAAAAAAAGATTTTAATACTGTTCTTGAATTTCTGGGCAGGCGTGAAATAATTCATTTAGATACAACTAAGGCCGACGAAAACATTAACAGCGAGGAAAGCAAAGAGCTTGTCCGGTTAAAGGATCTTCAGGATAAAATTTATTTTTGCGCAGAATATCTTGAAATACCGCTTCCTTGCGAGCCTTATGAAAAAAGCACAATTCATATCAAAACGGATGAGGATTTAATAGAAAAGCATTATACTGCCGCTAGCCTGCTTAAAACCAAAGAAACGGACCTAAAGCAGGAGAAAAAACGAATTGAAGAGACCTATACCGAGGCCAAGGCTTTTTCTAATTTGAACCTTAGTTTTTCTCAGATGAATCAATTATCGTATATTACCCTTAAGATAGGTTACCTCGATTCAAATGCACAGTCGGAATTTAAAAAACAAATGGGGGAGAGGGCAATTTTAATTCCGCTTGGCAAAGACGAAGACAACAGGGTGATAGCGGCAAGTTCCCGCAAGGGGCGTTTTGCGCTAGATTCTGAATTAAAAAATTTTTCATTTAAGGAAATTACAATTCCCGAAGATTTCCAGGGAGTGCCGGAAGAATTACTAAATGGAATTCAAAAACAAATTGATTTACTTAACCTTGAGTTAGACGATATCTTTGATGAAAAAGATAAATTAAAAGATAAAATTCAAATAGTGCTTAAAAGGCTTGCCTCCAAACTGCTTATCAGTACGGCTGTCGAAAAAATTAAATCGCAATGCAATTCTACTTCTAGCGTTTATTTTATTATAGGCTGGATACCTTCGGATTTAATATCAAATATCTCAGAAGAGATTTCGGTTCTAACTGATGGCAGAACGGCAATACAGACCTATAACACAAACGAGGTGCCTGAAACAAAAAAAGATCCTGGTAGAATACCGGTTTTACTAAAGCACAGTTCTTTTTTTAGAGGCTTTGAAAGAGTAGTTTTTTCTTACGGCACTCCGTTATACGGAACCATTGATCCTACGCCGGTGGTTGCAATTTTTTTTACATTATTGTTTGGCATTATGTTTGGAGATTTAGGCCAGGGTTTTGTGCTGTTTCTCCTTGGGTTTTTTGCAAGCAAACATGGGATAAAGTCCCTTAATAAAAAGTTTGGAAAATATTCCATGCCGTTAATGGCTGTGGGAGTCGCCTCGATGATTATGGGTTTTTTATACGGCGAATTTTTTACAAATGAACATCTTCTTATAACCCCTACAAGAGCGTTTACATCTGCATTGACAGGAACCCCAGTGGACAGGATTATAACAATTATGCCTCTGGCGGAAAGCGGAGGCAGTATAATCAAATTATTTTATTTTTTTGAATTTACAATTTCAATTGGAATTATACTTAATTCTATCGGCATGGTAATAAACATTATTAATCATATTACTTTAAAAGAATACGATGAAGCGTTTTTTTCAAAATTTGGTTTGTGCGGGCTGATGCTTTTTTGGTATGCAGTATTTATTGCGGTGCGATATATACTTGGCGGAAGTTTTGCATGGTTTGATTTTATCGGCCTTTTTATTCCTGTTATATTAATTTTCTTTGGACCTTTAATATGGCGTTGTATTGCCAGAGAAAAACCGGTATTAAAACACGGGCTTGTAACTTTTATTGTAGAAGGGTTTGTAGAGATAATTGAAACCGTATCTTCGTATATTTCCAGTTCAATAAGCTTTCTTCGTGTCGGCGCTTTTGCCCTGTCTCATGCGGTGTTGGCATATATCGTATTTAGGTTTACCGAAGAACTTGCCCATTCTTCAAACGGCATTGCAGGCACAATTTCTTCGGTTTTTATATTGATTTTTGGCAATTTAATTATTATTGTGCTTGAAGGGCTGATAGTTGCCATTCAGATAATGCGGTTGCAATATTATGAATTTTTTAGTAAATTTTTTACCAGTACCGGAGTGAGGTTTACACCTTTCCGGTTCAAAGAATAGGGGAGATATAAATGAAGCGAAAAGTTTTTTTTATCTTTGTAATGATGATGGTTTTATGTATGGCATTGTTTGCCAATGAACCCTCTGAACAAGCAGAAGGCATTGTTTCAGAGGAATCGGCTATTCCGGTTTCTGTATGGAAATATTTTGCCGCAGCGCTTGCAGTAGGAATTTCCTGCGTGGCAGGCGGTATGGCCGTCTCCAGGATTGGATCCGCGGCAATGGGGGCAATGGGTGAAAACCCGGAACTTTCAGGAAAGGCCCTGCCTTATATCGGCCTTGCCGAAGGTATTTGCCTTTGGGGTTTTCTTGTCGCTCTACTTATACTGATACTATAACCCGGAGTTCCGGTTGGATTATTATTTTATCGGCGATGCTGAACTGTTAACAGCCTTCCGCTTTATAGGCATTGACGGAACGGCTGTGCATAATGAAACAGAAGCCGCCGAGATATTTAAACAAATAACCGAAGGCAAAAAATTTCCAGACTGCAATATTCTTATCTTAACCGAAGAAATATCCGTCTGGCTTAAAGATATTCTTGTAAACTGGGAACTTTCGGGGCAATATCCCATTATTGCAGAAATTCCTGGCATAATGGGAAGAATCCCCGGGAAAAAAAAATTAACAGAGGCCATCCGTGAAGCAATTGGGATTCATGTGTAAAAACAAAAGGCATCAATATTGACAAATTGTCGTATTTAGTATAAATTAATAAAAAATGTGCGTTGCGCATTAAATAAATTTTTAACCAATCTGTTAGGTTGGTACTATAATTATTTTTAGGAGAAATTTTATGAAAAATCGATTAATTGCAAGTATTGGGTTATTGGTAGTTTTTGTAATAAACATCATACCTCCCAATTCGTTCTCAATGGGGCAGGTTCTTATGATAGCACCTGGTTTTCTTGCCACGCTTTACGGCATATTGAATTTTGCCGTATTCTTTGCTTCTATTGCCGGCGTAGTTATTTTTATTACATTATTAATAAAAAAATCAATTATTCCGGTAATTGTTGATTGGATTGCAGTTGGTATTGTCTTATTATTTGTTGTATTCCGCTTCATTTATGGTGGTTTGGGTACCCTCTATTTACCTACTACATATTTATACATAGCAGGTGCCGTTTTATCAGCATTTTTCATGATGAAATACAAGAAAAGCGGGGAATAGTATTTAATTCACATCCCTACTTAATAAAAAGCAAAAGGCTGTCTGGATTTACCGGGCAGCCTTTTTTAATCGATCCACATACTATTAAACTAAATTATGCATAAATGAGTTATAATTATTATTATGAATAGTTTAACGGATCGCATTCTCTATTGTGACGGATCATGCGTTGTTGTAAATAAAATTGCCGGGGAGGCGGTTGAAGGGGCGGGCTCTGGCATGATTGATCTCCCTCGCCTGCTTGCCGATGAATTAGCTGTACCTAACTGGCCTGCCGCCTTGCCCGAAGAACACATTCTTCCCCTGCCGACCGCCGTGCACCGGCTTGATGTTCCGGTCTCAGGCTGCGTGGTATTTGCCCGTACAAATAATGCCCTTGTTTTTCTGAACAATGCTTTCAGAAATAATGCCGTAAAAAAAACTTACAGGGCAATTGTTGAACCGCCGGAAAACAAAGATTGTATATTGCCCCAAACGATGGAAGAATTTGTCCACTGGATTCAATTTAACCCGAAAAAAAACAGATCCTTCGCGCATGATACTGAGGGGCTAGGACGGAAAAAAGCTATTCTCCGCTGCCGGCAAAGCGGAAGGGGCGAAAATTACCTGTTTTTTGAAATAGAGCTTGTTACAGGACGGCCTCACCAAATAAGGGCTCAGTTTGAACGCTTGGGGCTGTGCATCAAAGGCGATTTAAAATACGGGGCAAAACGCAGTGAAAAAGGGGGAGGCATCCGCCTTCATGCCCATTCAATTTCTTTTCCAAATCCCGCAGATATTAACAAGCGCATAACGGTTCAATGCGATCCTCCGCTAAAGGATAATTTGTGGCTGGCTTTTGAAAATGGCAATGCCAATGACATTGGCAATCCGTCTTGATTTGCGCCATCATCATCAACAGAAACCACCGCGAGAGTTCATATTACCGTCACAACACCTATTTTATTTGCCTTTAGGGTACTACTGTACATATCAATATTTGCAATAGCAATGGGTTCGCCATTTTTGTTACTGGTGATTTTAAGATACACATCATAGCTGCCCCTTTTAAGTGTAGCCGGAAGATTGATTGTAATATTGTACTCCCTGGGAACATTAATATCTAGTTCGTCTGAATTTAAATTTAACTCAACAGGAAACTCCAATGAAGTTTCTCCGCTAACCAGCAATATTGATGAACTTGCCGAAAAAAGCATTGGCGCAAAGCCAAGGTTTTCTATCACTCCTCCAAGATTTAAATTTCCCCCGGCTTTTGGGGCGGAGCTTAGTTGAGATTTTCTCATTACAAAACGGTATCCCATACGGTTTTCAATAAACTGTAATTCTGATGTTTTGCCGTAGTAAACAGGATCCGAACCCAAGTATGTGTTATCCCTCCAATATTCCAGCAGTCCTCCCATCCACACCGGCCCCCGCAAGTATGTTGTATGAGTCAGCCGGGCTTCATTTTCCATATATGATATTTTATGGTAATCGACAGTAAGATCAGTCCAGCCATACTCACCGCCAAAATAAGTATGGCGGCCCTGCTTTTCAAGCCAGGCAAGTGATTCTGTGCGTAAGTTGGCATAATAATTTACATCTCTTGCCGAGTATGTCCCGGAATCTGTTTCATTCGCCAAATAGGAATCATTCCAAACCCCTATTCTATACTCATCTGTGCCGGGAAGGGAAACAGGCATTTGGTGAATATTTGCGGCTAGATAATTTGTTCCATAACGCAGGTTATACCACCCAACAAAAATTGCAGGGCGGCGAACACTGATGGTTACATCAGATAGATTATCTCTTGTAGTATCAAGCCATTTTTGAATTACCAGAAAAAAGTTTTGGCGGGCACGCCTGTCACCTTCAATTCTGTCTCTGCAGTTATAATAATTCCTTGCTGCACACATGTCACAGACCCCGCACCAGCCTAAAGCAAGCTGTGTGCTGTGCTGCTCTCCCCATTGGCCAAGCATGCCGCTTTCGATGGCAAGAACAACATCAGGATATTTATTCAGAAGTTCACTTATCTGTTCTATATGGCGCAGTATAAGGTTAAAATCCTCAGGTTCGACTGCTATGTGCAATGGTATTTCATCCCATGGCCAAAGATAGCCAAAGCGCACGATAAGCCCTACCTTATGCGTTCGGGCAGCAATAAAGTATTGTTCCAGATAATCAAGCGCATGCTGTGTCAGCTCGGCATCGGTTGTTCCTTCAAGGCCGTCTATTTTGGTCTGTTGTGTTTCATGATGCGCCAAATACGCCTGTGCCCCTGCGGCGGAAAAGCGTACAAGGTTTACCCGTAATTGAAAGATTTTATAACTGCCGCTGTTGTTTGCAATGGCAGTGAGGTGCCATGCTGGAACACTGGCATCAGTTTTGGGCAGCAGCACTTCAAAAGGATAATGCCAGCCGCGGCCCGGATTGGCAATTGCGGCGGTACTTTCAATGTAACTAATATCGGCAAGGTCAGTATTATAGTCAGTAATATTGCCGTCGTTACCGAAAAATATCTGGCAGCCGCTAAGTGCGGCTACAACCACAGCACAGGTCAACAACAGCAAAAATATGTATTTTTTTTTCATAACCTTACCTCAATTAACCTGGTATACATGAACAAGGGGCTCGTTGCCGTGGGCAAATCTTACATAAAGATACAGTAATCCCGTATCCGGATCAAAACAGGAGCCTGTCACTGTCATGGAAGTGTCAATATTGGTAGACCTTGAAGGGTCCGCCCAGGTTGTGGGGTAGTTCACCACATTGTAACTGGAGGGAACAAGTCCGACACTTGAAATTTCACCTAACGCCGCTTTACCCAGGGTTTCAAAGTCATAAAAATACCAGAGGCTTTGACGCTGCGAGAAAAAACGCCTGCCGCCAAAATCATAAGCGGTACGCCCGATTGCCTGGTTGACAAAGGTAACATAGCCCTGTTTCCCATTATAGTCAATAAACACACCGGTTCTTATGGTATCGCCGCCTATCCATC
>Ga0099364_10014365_pt1 | contig 10544 bp, 3 predicted proteins | sample TergutTh196P3_FD_73070 | JGI IMG/M metagenome (GOLD analysis project Ga0099364, IMG submission 73070) | Microcerotermes parvus P3 segment gut microbial communities from Pointe-Noire, Republic of the Congo - Th196 P3 | ecosystem: Host-associated > Arthropoda: Insects > Digestive system > Gut ...
AGCGAGATGAATCTATACGCTTACGAGAAAGAATTAATATAATAGAAGATCCAGTAAATCAAAAAACAAGGAGACAGCGAAGAAGTGCCTATAACGCTCTTGCAAGAGAATATTTTAAGAAGTATAAAGAAAAAGAGAAAATTTTATCTTACTACATTCAAGCTCCGGAGAGCGGTCTTCCATTAAAGCACAATAGAAAAACAATAATAGTTGCCGCGGCAAATAATGTCCAGGACATTATCCCAGAATGTATTCCATACCAATATATAAACAGAAACGGAATAGTTGGTCACGACACAAGATTTGACCCTTTATTAATAGCAGTAAATGACTTTTACACAGTCAAAGAGGTTTTTATTGATAAGGGTATTCCAATCGGAACGGTTGTTTTTATCGGCGACAATAAATACAGGGACTTAATTTCTGATATTTCTTTCAATTTCATAAATGGGAAAATTAATCAGTGCATCTTTATTGGAACACAAGACATTGATACCGGAGATAATTTTGAAGTATTGAAATGGAACTGGACTTTACCGGAAGTAAAATTCTTTGACAAAAAGCAATACAAAAATCTGGAATCTATCATTGTCGCTCATCAGGATTTAAGCGATGCAACATCAAAATTCTTACAGTTTATTTCTGAAACAGAAATGCGTTTTCGTAACGAAATAAACCTTAAACAACTGTATTATAAGTTTGTTCGCAAAGTTTACACAATCACGGCAATAGGAAATGAAACCAGAATAAAAGAACGGGCAAATGAAATTTATTGCAATTTTGAAGATGAAGCCGAGAAATTGGTTGAAGATGAATACTACAATATAGATGCTGATTATGATGAAGATTTAGAAAAAATCAAAGAGTATATCAAAAACATTGTTGGCATAATAACAAGTTCAAACAAAAAAGAAGAATGTCTCAAAGAAATAAAAGGTGTTGATTACATTGTTGTGCCAAAATCCATAAAAAATTATTGTGAAGAGGAAATAAAATTCTGTACCAACAAAGGCAATTATGCAGGTTTGAAAGAGGCAAAAATACTGACGGTTACAGAATATATGAATAAAGATACAGACGGGAAAATTTATTTGTTTTTATCTTTGTATGGCAGTGGCTTTTATTCTGACGAACTGTTGCAGAAAATTCTCGCAAAAAATCACAACACAAAAATACTGTGCTATCAAGAGGAAAACAAAATGATGCAAGCGTATTTGCAAAGATTTCAGAGCGCAAATGAACAAGAGTTTAGTTCGGATGACAGGCAGCAACTTTGTGGATTAGAGTATAAACGTGAAGCGCAAAATATTCATTTTGATAATATTGATGAATGGATAGAGCAACTGATTGCTCTTGAAGAACAAAAATCAACCGTAAAATTTGAACAAAAGTATAAGATTCAATTTGTGGAAGAGAAATCACCAATTACAGTGAGAGAATCAAGAACGGTTCTTGTTGATGGATACTATGATGAATTGTACAAAGAAATAAACGAACTAAAAGTTGGCGACAAAGTTAGAATTTACAACAATCCTGACAAAGAAACGTTACACGATATTATTAAAGTGACCGATGAAAAGTCTCTGTTTGAAAAAGTTGATAAATATTCGAAATTATGGAAGAAGGCTTTAAGGACTTATTTATCAGATAATAATAATAGTATTGACCAACTTTTTCAAGAATTAAAAGCAAATGGATTGACTGTGAAACAAGCAAGATTAGAATCTTGGCTTAATGAAGATAACAGTATAAAATTTCCCCAAAGGCTGAAAGACATTAGGGCAATAATCAATACAGTTGACAATGAAGAATTAAATAGGGACTGGAAAAAGATTGTCGTTTTAAAAAAGGAGTATAATGGACGTTTAAATAAATCCGGAAGAATTTTTAGCGATGAAATAGACCGATACATACTGGAAAAAGAAAAGGGAACAATGTTGAATTGGCTTTCTGACAAAGAAATTGAAAAAATAATAGAAGACGGCGCTCCATTGCGCACAATAAAATCCATAAAACTAAAAGAAAATGATAATGAGTAATTACCGAGATACATTTAAGGAACGCATTTTTAAAGGGCTAATAGGAGCAGGTTCTGACAGTTTTGGTTTGCCGGACGAAGAAGAAATTCTGTCCGACTATCCGTTGCAGCGATATTTTTCTGCAATTATTTTCCCTGAAAAGGAATTTAGTGCAACACAGGAAGAAGAATACGATTCAGAACTTGCGTTGGAAACGGAAGAAGCAAATTTGCTTGCCCATGACGAAAATGAAGAAATAATTTTTGACGAACCTGAAGAAGGCGAACTTGAAGTTAAAAAAAGCAAAGAAAAAGACGTTGACGACAAACCAAGTTACGAGCATTTCTATCCAAACAATATAGGAATGACTTTCTGTATAGAGCAAGAGACGGAAGAAATTGAAATTGAATTTAGCGGCGGCTTTTATAATGCGCCCGAGCAATCAGAAATAAAAATCAAAATGCCTGAAGCTGGTTATAATGCCTTTTTAAACGAAAAAACAGACTTCCCTTTCAAAGATATTTTAGTTTACGAAGACGGTTTTTTATCGCTTTCGAGAAAATTAAAAGGACATATTGGAGGTAAAAATCCACGCAGCGAAGAGTATTTGGACTTTGACGAGTATAAAAAATCAGATAGTTACAAAAACAGTTCAGCAAAGAATTACATCGAATACTTCGAAAAACTTATTGGACGGACTTGGAAAAGACGGCAATTTCGTCATTCTACGATTATCAAAATCGAAGATACAGATAAGCAGCCGGTTGATATTCCAATTTCAGAAAAAACTCACGAAGACGTTAGTTTGGGATACCACGTAAAAACTTATTTGGTAAAAGGAAATAAATATGTAAAGATTCAATTGGTAAACACTTCAAAGAAACAATTCCCAAAGCGCTTCACACCCAAAACGCCTGAACTAAACTCTAAATCACTTTTCCAAGCGGAAATTAAAGTTAAATCAAATCAAATACTTCCGTACAAATCGAATCAGGACTTAAACCCTTTCGACTCGGAGATAGAAGAATTGAATTTTCTGTATCGTGAAATCGAAAGTTATGGTATCGGGCATAATTGTTCTGTGACCTGGAATAAAGAAGGAAATACATATATATTGCAAACTACTTTTCTTCCGGAATTTAATGTTAAGAACGTCATAAACGACTTTGGAAAAGACGATTTTGACGATCCTAATGATTTTGATAAACTCGATCAATCGCTTGATATAAAGAATCTTTCGTTGTTTAGCAAACTAAAAAAGGATGAAATCAATAAACGTTTGAAAAACTTTGTTGAACTGTACGGAAAATGGATTGGCGGACAAAAAGAGAAAAACAAAAAAGAAACAGAAAAAGAAATTGGAAATAGAATTATCGAAAGGCTTGATTACAACTACAACCGTTTAAAAGAAAATATTGAGAGTCTGACAGATGACAACGTTTTCCGAGCATTTCAATTCGCAAACACTGCGATGCTCATTCAGTTTATTATCTCAAAAGACAAAGATTTTGCCGAAAAGGAAGTTTCGAAAATCAATGTTGATATCCCTTACAATGATTTAAATTTTTTTAGCGAATACGATTATACGCGTCTGACGGATGGTCCACCTAAATACAGACCTTTTCAGTTGGCTTTCCTTTTATTGAACATAAAGGGAATTACAAAACCGAGATCAGACGACAGAAATAATGTTGTTGATTTGATTTGGTTTCCGACAGGCGGCGGTAAAACTGAAGCGTATTTGGCAGTTACCGCATTCACTATTGTTTGGAGGCGAATGACGAATAAAGAAAGTATCTCGAAAGGTGTATCGGTAATTATGCGCTACACCTTGCGTTTGCTTACTGCGCAGCAATTTGAAAGAGCCTCAAAACTTATTGCCTCATTGGAGTTTTTGAGAAAAAACCATGAAACGGAACTAAAAAAAGAGCCTATCAGTATTGGCTTATGGGTAGGAAATCAATTAACGCCGGGTAAGATAGATGAAGCACGTGTAATCGTTAATCAAATTCAAAACGAATGTACGCAAAAGGGTGGAAATCCGGAATCAAAAAACACTTTTCAAATATCTGCTTGCCCTTGGTGTGGCACAAAATTAATTTCAAAAAGGGAATCAGAATGGAAACTTGGTTTGGAAATAGTCAGGCAAAGCTTTATTATAAAATGTATAAATGAAGAATGCACTTTCCACGATAAAATTCCTGTTCAGGTTGTTGATGAAATGCTTTACAAGCAGCCGCCGACACTTTTGTTTGCAACTGTCGATAAATTTGCTCAATTAGCGCAGCAGGAAAAAGCGCACGGATTTTTCAACAGTTTGGACAAAGAAAAACTCCCGCCTGATTTAATCATTCAAGATGAATTGCATCTGTTGAGTGGTCCATTAGGTTCTATTGTTGGACTTTTTGAAAGCGTAGTTGAAAATATTTGCACAAATGAGAAAGAAGGCATTACTCCTAAAATCATTGCTTCCACCGCAACAACAAGAAATACAGCACAACAAATTCAACAACTTTATGGCGGAAGAAGGGTAAATGTTTTTCCGCCCGCCGGATTGAGCTACAGAGACAGTTTTTTTGCCAAAGAATCAAAATATAGCAGAAGAAAATATATTGGATTTATGCCAGTCGGAAAAACGCCTGTTGATACGCAACTTCAGGTAATTGCTCATTTGCTGGTAGCAAGAGTTGAAAACAAATCGCCAAAAGACAATTATTGGACAGTGGTTTCTTACTATAACTCGCTAAAAGATGTTGGCAAAATTGGAAACAAAGTTGGCGATGAAATTAAAGGCAATACAGCCGGTTTGCAATCAAGACTTTTTGGAAAAAACGATACTTACAAGTACAATCATTATGGGTTAGTGGAAAGAACGGAAGAACTTACATCAAGAATTAATAGCAGTAAAATAAAAACCGTTCTGAAACAGTTGGAAAATAGTTTAGAATTAACTGATAGAGTTTCAGAGAAAGGGAATAGTTACAAGATGGTTAAGTCTGGCGTAATTGATTTAGTCCTTGCTACAAATATGTTTTCCGTAGGAATTGATATTGGCAGGTTGAATCTGATGCTGATTAACGGGATGCCTAAAAACATTGCGGAATATATTCAGGCTTCAAGCCGTGTAGGACGAGAAGATGATGGATTAGTAGTTACCTTATTAAGTCCAACTCATGCAAGAGATAAATCATATTTTGAACACTACATTCCTTTTCACCAGGCATTTTATAAAAACGTTGAGCCATTGAGTGTGACGCCGTTTACAGAAAATACGATTGACAAAATGCTGACTACCCTAATGATTACTTATGTAAGGCATAAGATTCCGGGACTAAATGGAAATTCAGATGCACATAAATTCCAAATAAAACACATTAATGAATTGAAAACTTTCTTGGAAAAACGGTTTGGCGAAAATCATGAATACAAATATTTTGAAAAGCGTATTGATTTCCTCGCTAATGATTGGGCAAAAAGAGATGGAATAACATACAAAAATTTGATTAAAAAGCCAACAGATGAAGAAATTTCTCAAGATGCTGATTGGGTTGTAATGCAATCAATGAGAGAAATAGATTATGACACGTTCATTATAATAAGAGAATCATTTAAAAATTAAGATAAATAAAGATAGATATGGCAAAAAAAAATAGCAAATCACAGGTAAGACAGAAGCCTACGGCGTTAGAAAAGGCAAAATATATAAAATCGCAGCCAAGTAAAATGCTTTCGGCGTATGGAGGCGTAGGCTCAATATTAGAAACCCCGCAAGGCGCGATGATGGTAGAAGAATTTGATAAATGGAAGTTTTTTGAAAGCAAAGAATTCGAAAAAGACAAATATTTAATTGAAGATGAACGTTTATTGAAACGATTGAAACGGCATTTTCAAAATTTAGAGAAGTTTATTCGCGTGCCAACCAAGGTCGAGAAGTATATTAATCAATATGATTCTGAACCTGATAATTCAGACCAAATAGCAAGCGCAAAATATTTTCCTGAATGGATGTATTGCCCACGCTGCGAACGTTTTAAACATATAAAAGATTGGTGGGACAATTGGAGCAATATATCAGAAAAGCAGAATTTTAGAGACAAATTTATAAAACCGAAATGCTATCATTGCTATGAAAAAGCGATTGCAAAAAATGAGAAGAAAAAATATTATGAACTGGAACAGGTTCGTTTCATTATGACAGCGCCAGATGGCGAGATAAAAGATTTGCCTTGGGACCGTTGGAATCAGGTAGAAAGAAGCGAGAAAAAAGAAGAAGCGAACGGCGAAAATATCCGAATTAGTTGTAAAGAAAAATGTTGTAAAGAGCAAGATATGCGCTATTCGACTACTAAATCATTTACAGACTTAGCCGGTATTCGCATAAAATGTGTGAATCCTAAATGTGATTTAAAAGGCAGAGAAGTAACTCTTGTAGGTTTGTTTGGATATAAAGACCAACAATTAAAAACTGTAATAAGAACAAGTATCAGCGTTTATTATCCGCTTTGTTATAATAGTATTTATCTGCCAAAGATAAATCAGGAAATAGAGCAAGACGATAATGAAATAATCAGCCAATTATCTAAAAGATTGGAAGTTATTGACAAAATTCTGCAAGACCATGAAAAACAATTTTTTGACGATTTTGGATGTGAAGTTGAAGATCTCGATTATGAATCAGATTTTGAATCCGAATTGGAGACAGATATGAATTACGTTTTTGAGTCCGAAAATGAATATCGTTTGAAAGAGTATAATTTTATTTTGGAGAATCCAAACTATAAAGAAGAAGAAGAAAGTAAAGGAAATAAAAGTAATTTAACTTATGAAAATCAAAATGCAGATTCGCTTTCTTTTTTTGGTATTTCTTCGCTCATAAAAGTAAAACGTTTAAAACTCACTACAGTTCAAACTGGCTACACAAGACAAGAACCGTTTGATAAAGATTTGTTCCTTAAGGGAATAGGAGATGAGGAAACTACAATTGAGATAAGATACACTTCTTCACAAAAGGCGGAAACTCCTCATCTTTTAGCCACAGAGAGTTTTGGCGAAGGCATCTTTATTGCCCTTGATGAAGAAAAAGTGGATAAATGGTTTGAAATACATGAATGTGGGACTCCTGCATTTATGGAACGTATCAAAAATCTAGAAGGAAGGATTGAGCCTCATAAATTCGAGAGTAACAGGCATTTAGCAAAGTTTGTATTAGTTCATACGCTTTCGCATATTCTAATAAAGGAATTAGAGTTTTTATGCGGCTACTCCGCCGCGTCATTAAACGAAAGATTGTTTGTTGATAGCGAAAATATGCAGGGTGTTTTGCTTTATACCGTTGCCGGCTCAGAGGGCAGTTACGGTGGTTTAATTACTCAGTCGAACCCCGATTCATTCAAGAAAATTTTAGAATCAGCATTGTTTCGCAGCCGCGATTGTGCTTCCGATCCTGTTTGCTATCATTCAGATGGACAAGGAATTGGCGGAAAAAATTTAGCCGCTTGCTATTCTTGCGCTTTACTGCCCGAAACTTCGTGTGAAGAGTATAATAGTTTTTTAGACAGAGCGTTGCTGATTGATAAGGAATTTGGATTTATCGGGAGTGAATAATATTCCGAAGCCGAGAATCTTTACGAATTTCGCTGTGATGACACATCAATAGATGTACAGATAAAACCGACATTAACTGGGGTTTTGGCTTGAACAAGGAAACCCAAAAGTTAATTATAGTTACAGGACGGGATGATGATTTGGGCGCTTCCAAGTTTACAAATTAGAAAAATGAAACCTTTTTTGGATTAGTACGTATAAGTAGAAAAATTAACAAAAATATATATATGGATAGTAAAAATAGCGGAAAACAAATAGATGAAGGCGCCCTTTTTGCAACAACGGGTATAATTACGATGACCACAGAAGACAATGCGATTGTGTTGGAATTAAGGGGAACCCTCGAAGCAACGGTAGATTGGGGCGATGGCTCGGAAAGAGAGACGCTGACGCCGAATATGATGATTGATGACGAAGACGTGACACATTTTTATCATAAGTATCAAAATGTTTCGATGCATACAATCACTTTATACGGCGATAATATTACAGGGCTGGATTGCAAACATAATGAATTGACGAGTTTGGATGTGAGCAAAAATCCGGCGTTGAAAGAGTTGAATTGTTGGAGAAATCAATTAACAAGTTTGGATGTAAGCAAAAACACAGCGCTGACAGAATTGGATTGCATAGACAATCAATTAACGAGTTTGGACGTTAGCAAAAACACTGCACTGACAAGGTTTTGGTGCGACAATAATCAATTAACGAGTTTGGATGTTAGCAACAATTCTGCGTTGGAAAATTTTAGTTGCTCCCAAAACCAATTAACGAGTTTGAATATTAGCAAAAATACTGCGTTGATATTGTTATGTTGCGACAATAACCAATTAATGAGTTTGCGTGTTAGCAACAATACTGCATTAGAAGAGTTGAGGTGCCAACGAAATCAATTAATGAGTTTGGATGTTAGCAAAAATACTGCGCTTGAGGTTTTGATGTGCTTTAAAAATCAATTATCAAGTTTGGATACGGGCAAAAATATCATGTTGAGACATTTGAATTGCTCTCATAATCTATTAACGGGTTTGGATGTTGTCAAAAATACCGCGCTGCGATGGTTGAATTGTTCTGCAAATCAATTAACGAGTTTGAATGTCAGTAATATAAACAGGTTGCTTTGCTCCGATAATAACTTGACTAATTTGGATGTTAGCAAAAATCCGGCATTGGATCATTTGTATTGTTTTAATAATAAATTAGCGGGTTTGGATTTGAGCAAAAATCCGGCGCTGGAACACCTGTTTTGCTTCAATAATCAATTAACGAGTTTGGATGTAAGCAAAAATACTGCACTGAAAGAGTTGTGGTACTCCAATAATCAAATAACGAGTATTGACGTTAGCAAAAATCCGGCTATAGAGGTGTTGGTGTGCAACGCCAAAATAATGACTATGACCGCCTTTGCCATGCGAGTTGAATTTTTTCTTGGCGGAACCGGGACGGCGGTTGTGAACTGGGGAGACGGCACAGCAAGTGAAACACACAACATTATTCCAGCCGATGATAAGATACATGATTCAGGATATGAATTAAAACACGACTATTTCGATGATTTTGTGCGCACGATAACCATAGTAGGCGACGATATTACATGTTTAGAATGCGCGTGTAGTTGGGCATTAACGGCGTTAAACGTAAGCCGCAATACAGCGCTGACAACATTGAATTGCGGCAACAATTTTTTAACGAAATTAGATTTGAGTAAAAACACTGCGCTGACAAAGTTGTATTGTTTCAATAATAATTTTAGACAATTGGACGTGAGCCGAAATCCATCGCTGACAGAGTTGGTATGCTCTCAAAATCAATTGACCGCATTGGATGTTAGCAATAACCCCGCAATTAGAGAGTTGGAATGTGGACATAATAATCTAACAGAATTGGATGTGAGCAATAATTTTGCGCTAACAAAGTTGTGTTGCGAAAGTAATGGATTAACTCAATTGAATGTTAGAAATAACATAGCGCTGTCAGAGTTGAATTGCAGAGTAAATGAAATAACGGCGTTGGATGTTAGCAACAATACTGTGCTTGAAGTATTGCTGTGCAATGAAAATTGTTTAATGACATTGGACGTGAGCAAAAATACTGCGCTGACAGATTTGGTATGCGACGAAAATCAATTAACCGAATTGGATGTGAGCAGCAATACCGCACTGACAACGTTGCATTGCGGCAATAATTATTTAACGGCATTGGACGTGAACAAAAATACTGTGCTGGGGATATTGTATTGTGCGCAAAATCAATTAACGGCATTGGACGTGAGCAAAAATACAACTCTTTCATGGCTGTATTGCGAAAATAATAAATTAACTGCATTGCGTGTTAGTAACAACACAGAATTAGCGCTCTTGTTTTGCGAAGAAAATCAATTAACAGCCGATGCGTTAAATGCTCTTTTTGAAACACTGCACGACGAGACCATTCCAGATTGGGATAAATTGGATAAAACGGTAGTCATATACGATAACCCCGGAGCAGAACATTGCAACACAAGCATTGCAGAACGCAAAGGATGGACGGTAAATAATTGAAAATTGAAAATTAACAATGAATAAAGAAAATAAAATAACGATGACCACCTGTGCCGGTGAAATTCAACTTTATCTTTGCGGAACCGGAACGGCAGTTGTAGACTGGGGCGATGGCTCGGAAAGCGAAACGCACGACCTTATTCCTTACTTAGATTTGGGAACCTGTGACGATGTTGTAATAAATCACGAATATTCTGATGAAGTTGTGCACACTATAACCATAACAGGCAGCGATATTACATCTTTGAAATCATGGAGAAATCAATTAACAGCATTGGATGTGAGCCGCAACATCGCGCTGATAGGGTTGGCGGTTTGCCACGCAGATGAATTAACGGAACTGGATGTGAGTAAAAATACTGCGCTTGAAAAATTATGGTGC
>Ga0099364_10014366_pt1 | contig 10544 bp, 11 predicted proteins | sample TergutTh196P3_FD_73070 | JGI IMG/M metagenome (GOLD analysis project Ga0099364, IMG submission 73070) | Microcerotermes parvus P3 segment gut microbial communities from Pointe-Noire, Republic of the Congo - Th196 P3 | ecosystem: Host-associated > Arthropoda: Insects > Digestive system > Gut ...
CCACTCGGACTCGACAACAGTAGATTCAGTTTCATGTGTTGGCAACTGTGCAGCTGTGAGTGCCATGTGATGGCAGCAATGAAACGCGCTAATGCACTGCGTATTCACGTGTTTGTTGTTCCGACACGTGACTCTCGTAGCTTGGCTGGTTGCTGGTGGCTACCGGGGACGCTTGCCGTGCGGGTCAAGCGCCTGGGCCGTGACGTTGACAAATCAGTCTAGCGCCGTGTTTAAGAATGAATAGTGCTATACCTCCACTTCCCCATATGTTTCATAGCTTGTGCAGGACATGGGGAATCGAACCCACGATCTTCCCGCTTGTAGCGCAGTGCATCAACCACCTGCGCCACTGCGTGGCCATTTTAAACACGTATACTAACAATATTAACTATTCACATCCAATGAGGTGTGATTTTAAGTGCGATCGGGTCAATTCTGAAAATTTCGGGTTTCAAAAGTGTTTCAGGAACGGAACCCTTGCGTAAGTCAAACTCTAATAAGCTCTATATTTCATAATTTTTTGCTAAGTACGTATGGTCGATGGCGCCTAATACGTAGTTCTTGTCAGCGTCGCTTCAAGCAACATTAGGAATATCCAGCAGTCCGTGACTGACATCATCCACTCGTGATTCACAGTCGTTAAGGTTATGAGCGAGACTCTCTGGTCATATGCAATTTGTGCTTGCTTCCACGCTGACTTAGCGAAGTTGATGTTAACTACGCATAAGTGCAGCCGCTTCTGACAACGCTGTAGCATACCACGTGAGAGCTAATACAGCATATTGGGCAGGGCTATAAGGGGTGAATAAAATAGACGGACGGATAGATAGATAACTTTGTTGAATATGCTTTGAATGGCACTTTCATAACTGGGCTAGTTAGATTGGAAATCGTACCATAACGTTAATTCTGAGCGGCCAATTCCAAAGGTTATGGGAGAAAGCGGTAACAGGAAACGGGGGGAAAACTGTGTAATGGGGATTTCGTAATTAGTGGCAGATTTTTAAGGTGAAAAAATTGCGGAGTATGACGTGGGCTGGACATGCAACATGCAGGAGGCAGATAACAAATGCGTGCAGTATTTTAGGAAGAAAAACTTTGGTCGGGATAGTTGGTTTCCGAAGAGGCATGAAACACAAGACGTTCAGAGAATGTTGTACGCAGCATCACAGTATGGCCACTTGCCAACCATACAATCATTTGCGCAACATAATTCCTTTTCTTACATCCCTTGCAGGCCTGTTCGCACACTACGCATTTACCCCCTTCCCGTCTTATTCCAAATGTACGCTTCTTCCTTCGAACCTTACTCCTGCAGCGACAATCCACAGTATCAACTCCAGGGCGGCTTCAATATTACGTCGTTGCTTGGGGCCTCACGAAGGTTCTTCTGAAAGAGGGTTTGGCTGCGGTCAGCAAATTAAGGCGTCGCTAGCTAGTGGAAGTGCGCAATTTGAACGACAGAGTTTGCGACATTCGGGGGTGTCAAAACTGTCCCATGGTCTCACGCGCTTTCTCTTCATGAATTGGCTACAAAATGCCACATTAGCGCCTTCTTCGTCTAGACTGTTCTTGCCTCTTTTCGTATTTCTGACTTCATGTAGAATACTTTTTGAGAAGCTGGTAGTCGCTCATCTAGTCACTACATTTCCATTCTTATTGCATCTTACGCTCCAGTAACATTTCCACATTAGCGAGTCGCTTGACTTGATTTTGTGCCAGATGAATCCGCTTCATGTCATGTAATACTCTGTTTTAGATCCGTTTTAATATTGTACTCGTATCTGTGATATCCTTTCAGATTTTACTACAAGTACAATTTTGTATAAATTTCTTCTCTTTCAGCTGTCCACAGAGCTGTTGGAATCCCGGTGGGGGCAAGAGTTTTTTTCTGCTGCAAAACGTTCGGCCAAGCTCTTGGGCCCACCCAGCTTCCTACTCAATGGATACCGGGGTAAAGCATTCGGGTCGTGAGGTTCACCACTCGTCTCCACCTAGTGCCGAAGTTATGAATGAGTGGAGCTGCATCTCTGCTTCCTCCGTGTGCCTTCATGGCGTGGACAGGGACTTTTTTCTCATCTTTCACATGCCGCACCCATCGCGTCGTTGTAATGAGGTTGCTACACAGTGTGAAGCTTCCGTCATTCAAATTTCTGCCTGCTGCTACCTCCCGGGTCCACACATTCAGCCGCCACACCACTCTGCTCTCCGGCCCCCTCAGTCTGCTAGCACGACCCACCATGCAGCATTTGTGTATCGTGACAGGATACTTTTAAGTTCCACACTTGGCAAAGTTTAACTGTCCTGTAACTTGTTCTCTCGTATCGCCACCCTCGTAGTCCATATGCAAGCCACGAAGTAATGTAGGGGGAGTGGATTGCATAGCGCCACACATTCTTAAGGTCCGTCCTAGATAGATGCGAGTTCTGAGTCTCACCCTCCAGGAAACACCCCCCGCAACCCGGTAGACGCCTTGGAGATCTTTCCCGTAACGGAATTCGAACCCTGGACCGTCCGACCCGTAGCACAGTCATTATACTGAGCTATCCTTGCTGCTGAGAGCATATTTAAGTACAGAAACAGAAAAAACAGAACAAGTGGCAACAGCAAAGTTGTTCTGAGCGTATGCGGGATAAACAGAGAAAAAGCTCCACGCATCATGACAGTAGCACTAGATGGTGGTAGGTAATCAGCTTCGCGCTGCGGCCGCAGTGAGCCACTGGTGATCACCGGACAGGCGGCTAAGAGGGCCGGAGCAGTGTTGTGCTTGTCGGCACGGCCGAGCTAGCCAGGCTGCAGGATCCTAACTGCGCACAGCACGTATTTCGTTTTTACGTTCTGCAGTGTCGGAGCTGTTCAAACGCCGTAACGTATTAATACTGTAGTGAGTGTGAATTTACTAATAATTTCCTTTAAATACAATCAGCAGTCTTACCTTAAGTTAATAGTAGACAGCTTATCATCGTCGTATATTACAGTAGGCCTATTGTGTGTATAACTTATATCTTTCACTGTATTGTATTTCTTTTCTTTCTTTGTACGTGTCGCCGGATCGGTGAACTGTCGAGTATCTTTTCAAATCAAAAGGTGACAAAAGCGTGTACTGCCGTGGTGACGTAAATTATATAGAGAATTTCTGCAAGTTTGTACATTCTTTACAAGAGTAACGACCTTAGTGGCGTTACCGGGTTCATTGTCTACTTTATAAGGCTTTAACCTCATGGAATTGCTGAATTAAGAATATTATAACTAAACTCTTCCTGGTTTAACAAGTTTCAGCCTTCTAACAATTCTAAATGTATATCAAAAGTAGATTTTCAAAATTTAAATCGTTATATTCTTCATATTCGTCACAATACGACCCGTATCCTTCCCGTTTCCTGACCATCAGCACCTCTTCGTGTGTGACCCGAGCAACAGCACACGAAGTCTTCAAGCTGTTTCCGCTATTGAACTTACACAGCCTTCTCAATCCATCATGCAACCGACACTTCGATCTGGATACTCTGTAATTGAGTGACGCATGTTTTATTTATCCCATGCATGGCAGAAGGGATTAACTGCATCTTGCAATAATCCTCGGTTTTCCTCGTCTGTTCGATGGAGAAACACAGTGCAGATATTTTCCGTCTCTATTAGTGACGTTTGGGACTATGCGTCACTGAGATTTTCCGTCGCTATTAGTGACTGCGTCACTGCAAATGGCGACAAAGCGACATTTATTGAACTGCTGGTCACGACCGCCCCATTCCTGTTACAGGAACCATTTCTTCTTGATAGGCCTAAATCGACGCGTTCTTTCTTGGGGCATATGACACTCTTAACTGCCAGTTCATTATCGACATTTCAGAAGAGCGTACTGCATCCGTCCTCAAAATTAGTGTTGTTTTATGTATTTTGTGTGTGTGTGTGTGTGTACTGTGTTGGTTATTGAGGCACGTGGTGGTCGGTTGGTTGAGGCACTGCGCTACAAGCCGGAGGCCGCGGGTTCGATTCCCGATGGGGGTCCTTCCGGCCGCACTATAGCACTGGAGTCGACTCAGACTCTAACAGAAATGAGTACCATGTTATCTAATGGGGGGTGGGGGGTAAAGACTGCCGGTGTGTAGGGCTGACAACGCTGCCACCTACATGTCCCGTAAGGTATTCACCGATCCTTGCGTGCGCTAGGGGATCGGTGCAAATTACGTCACCATTCTCGTGTACTTTTAGCGTAGATTATGTAAAGCACCACCTTGTACGTGAGATAAGTTACGAAATTTGTTTTGTGAAAGAGGAATAATGACAAAGGAATACGGGCATTATTGCATTGGCAGGTTGTTTGTCCAGCGTTTCCTTTGTTTATTGCTATGTAAAGTACACCAAATTAAAGTCTCAATTTCTTGGGATAGTTCTACATGGTGACAGGAGTAAACGATATCGCAATGCACGCTTTAGATTATATCATTTTGTCTGCCTTTCACGGATAATTTTTCTCGTAGATCAGACAGCAACTATACCTAACTTACAAACCTGTTAGCCTTTCAAGTCTACCGTGTGCGTTTAGAAGATAAAATATAAATAAGCTTCAGTAAACAATAATTAATGGAATACAAATATCTTTGCCAATAATGCGTTATTATTATTATTATTATTATTATTATTGCTGTTGTTGAGGAGCTTAATGATCTGTACTCACCCAATACTGTTCAGGTGATAAAATCGAGAAGAATGAGATGGGCTGGGCATATAGCGAGTATGGGGAGAGGCGTATACAGGGTTTTGGTGGGGAAACCTGAGGGACAGAGACCACTTGGGAGACTCAGGCGTAGATGGAAGGATAATATTAAGATGGATCTTCTGAAAGTGGGATGTGGGAGTATGGACTGGATCGAGCTGGCTCAGGATAGGGACAGGTGGTGGTCTCTTGTGAATGCGGTAAAGAATCTTCGGGTTCCATAAAATTTGGGGAATTTCTTGACTAGCTGAAAACCGGTTAGCTTCTCCATGGAACAGTAAAGAACTGCGAAGTTAGTGCTTTTACAATAGTATTACGATTACGTTAACGTGCGTACGACAGTTGGAAGGGGATAGAAATGAGGGGACGCAATTTATTTTGATTTTTATCACTCTATGCCTGACATAACGGAGAAACTTCATGAAGATACTGTTTCAACTGCTTATGGCCTTCTGGTAAATATATGTACCGTGTTTCATATGATTCCCGCAATCGCACTTTTTTATAGTACGACAACCCCCCAAGTTTGCCAGGCCTCGTCGTTGTCGAGGCTTCACGATCACACCCCGACACACACACACACACACACACAAAAACTCGGTAGGACTCCTCTGGACGAGTGATCAGCCCGTCGCAGAGACCTCTATAACACCCAACACTCACGACATCCATGCCCCTGGCGGGATTCGAACCCGCAATCCCTGCAAGCGATGCTTGTCGCACATTACTGATCTCATTAACTCAGCAGTGGAGACAACGTACTTTGTGTGGCAGGAACTGGCACATTACTTATAAATTAGAGAACTGTACGGAGTTAAAATAGTTTTCACATTAAAAAAATTAAATCCTGGGTTAGATAACTCACGCAAGACGGACAGAGGCACGAGTCGTGACGTCATCACTACGCATTCCGACCGCATGTTGATAAAACTGCGTGACGTGTTGGTTGTTTCGCATGAATCGTCTGCAGGTGCGCCGTGTGACATCTTATTTTTCATTAAAATGTTTCAAAATGTGAGCGAGGCATCTAGTAGTGAGGATCGTAATAGTTCCTCCACAAGATCTGGGTTCATAGCGTGGTGCAGGGACAGTCCCTCACCGATTACCGTTTGCGTGTACAGTAAGGTAGCTGCGTGGGCCGGGAAAGCGCAGTCCGTATAGCGAATAGCTACAGTCCGGGGATCGAATCCCGAAGGGGACAAGATTTTCCGCACCCGTGCAGACCGGCCCTGGCCCCCACCCAACCTCCTATACCGGGTTTATTTCCTATGGTTAAATCGACAGGGGCATGGCGTTCAACACCCAACCCAATCTAGCGCTGAGGTTAAAGAGTACAGCTGTACCTCTACTCCCCCTCTGGAACGTCATGGCCTGTTATAGGGTGATATTCCTAGCCATCGTTCCATGTTATTATTTTAAACTGTCTTGATACGGAGGTCCTCTCACACCCATTCTGAACTCTGGCAACATTTCCGTTCTGTTTTTATGTCCGCGTCTGTTGGACCAATAGAAACTAACAAGGGCACAGATTGGCCCAGTCGAATTTGGGGGGAAAAATATGCCTTATGAAGAATAAAGTGCTTGCTGCGTAATAATAATTTCATGTCAAGGGGACTTCAAAGAGCAAGTACAAAAACTGGTAAAATTTTTACTCTATACCACCCAGAACTGATGAAAAAAGACCAATTCTGTGTACGTTCTGTTCGCAGTCTGTAACCCGAGGGTTACGGCGTCTTTTGAGCTAACAAACCCTTCTCGAATCAAAACACAAACACTTGCTGTCTTTGGATAACTTCTACAGCTTTTGTTACAGGTTTGGGCTAGTTCATACATATTATAAGCTGATATAATTCACATACATAAATTTTGTTGCTGTTTGCTGCTAGTGAAATGCTCATATGCAGAAGGCACTGATTAATACAGGTGCTATCTATCGCTGTATTGGTCATATCAACTGCACGCACTCGCTCCAGGTACAGCTTTTTTTTTCGCTACAGGTACCACTAATGACTACGTTCCAAAAAGTCCGTCCGATCGCCTAGAAGAGCGGTTCCCTAACTGTGCTCCGCGGGTCCCAAAGGATCCGCGACCAATTCCCAGTGAATCCGCGGATACATTTCTGTAATGGTTATTGTGAAGTTTATGTATTTTTTAAATAAAGAAAAAAGTGTTGTTAAAAAATCGTAGAATTTCTTTAATTGGCGATGTGTTTACTTCGTATGATCGTTAGAATATCTAATTAAGAAACTTCCTGTACCCACGAAGCGGGCGACAGTTTAATTAAGGTCAAATCATGCAGTGCATTATTACGTATGCAACTGGTATGCATTTGTGACTAAAATCAGTTCTGAGATACCAGTTTTTAATATTGGATACCAGTCAGCCGGACAATCCATACCTTCGTGAGCAAGGATATGAGGATCCGTGGTTATTTTTCGAAGCCAAAAGGGGGTCCGCGAGCAAACATGTTTGGGAAACAGTGGCCTAGCCAATCAGCAAAAATTACTATGATATCACTACTAAAAGGAAATTTGTCTTAATGTCTAATTGAGTTTCGACTGACGTTCTACGACAATCGTTATGGGAAACCATCAACCAGTGCTTTGTCAGCCTTATTTCCTCACGTACCATTATGACAATACAAAGCATGTACGCTTACCGCTGGTACGAAAGTATTAATAACAACGCATACTTCGAGGATACAGATGTTCCGGGAGAAAAACGCAGTGGAAATACTCAAATTTTGCAATTGCTGCTTTTGTAGTTTAACGTATTGCACAGTTAATATTGTGGGCCGGGATAGCTCTGTCGGTATAGCGAGTCGCTACGGGCTGGACGGTCCGGGGGATCGAAACCCGGTGGAGGCGAGATTTTCCGCACCCGTCCACACCGGCCCTGTGGGCCACCCAGCCTCCTGTACAGTGGGTATAGGGTCTTTCCCGGGGGTAAAGCGGCCGGGAGTGGCGTTGACCACCCACCCGCATCTAGCGCCAAGGTTAAGGACAGAATCGAGCTATACATCTACTCCACCCCTGGGCCTTCGTGGCCTGTTCTGTCGTGAACTTTACCTTTTAGTTAACATTGATTGCACACCACTTTAATTTACGAGAATAGCGCTCTTCTGGGTTATTACGCAGACTACGGGTAATTTCGTACCGTTTCGGGACGGCCTATCGGTCCCCTCTTGGACCCCGAAGATGGGACCGATAAGTTGTCCCGGAACGTCGGCAAGAAATTACCACTGCTCGCTGCATAATGACCCAGAAGAGCGCAGTTCTAATCTACTTCGTCCATTTGCGATTTTAAGCCCTGCTTTGGAATAACTATATTTTCCCTTGCCGTGTACATGAATGCTGAAAATTCGACTCGGGTCTGCGCACGGCCACGGGCCCAGATGTGTGCACCCGTTGACGCAGCTCGAGAGCCCTCCCACTGACAGAACAGTGCCAGTTGCGATGCAAGTCTTAGGGCTGGGTTTAGTTCCTTTTTGTACTGTTCATGTAAGTGATTACGCTCGCCCCACTCGGACTCGACAACAGTATATTCATTTTCATGTATTGGCAGCTGTGAAGCTGTGAGTGCCATGTGATGGCAGCAATGAAACGCGCGAATGCACTGCGTATTTGCGTGTTTGTTGTTCCGACACGTGACACTCGTAGCTTCGCTGGTTGCTGGTGGCTACCGGGAACGCTTGACGTGCGGGTCAAGCGTCTGGGGCGTGACGTTGACAAATCAGTCTAGCGCCGCGGTTATTTATGAATGGTGCTATACCTTCACTTCCCCATATGCTTTCATAGCTTGTGCAGGGCATGGGGAATCGAACCCACGATCTTCCCGCTTGTAGCGCAGTGCATCAAACACCTGCGCCACCGCGTGGCCATTTTAAACGCGTATACTGACAATATTCACGTATTCATATCCGATGAGGTGTGATTTTATGTGTGATGGGGTCAATTCTGACAATTTCGGGTTTCAAAAGTGTTTCAGGAACGGAACCCTTGCGTAAGTCAAACTAACAAGCTTATATTTCATCATTTTTGCTAAGTACGTATGGTCGATGGCGCCAAATACGTAGTTCTTGCCAGCGTCGCTTCAAGCAACATTACGAACATCCAGCAGTCCAGGACTGACATCATCGACTCGTGATTCACAGTGGTTAAGAAGGTTATCAGCGAGACCCACTGGCCTATACGCAATTTGTGCTTGCTTCCACACTGACTTAGCGAAGTTGATGTTAACTACGCACAAGTGCAGCCACTTCTGACAACACTGTAGCATACCACGTGAGAGCTAATACAGCATATTGGGCAGGGCTGGAAGGGGTGGATAAAATAGACAGACGGACGGACGGATAGATAACTTTGTCGAATATGCACTGAATGGCACTTTCACAACTGGGCTAGTTAGACTGGAAATCGTACCATAACGTTAATTATGAGCGACAAATTCCAAAGGATATGGGAGAAAGCGGTAACAGGAAAAGGGGGAAATTGTGTAATGGGGATTTCGTAATTAGTGACAGATTTTTAAGCTGAAAAAATTGCGGAGTATGCGGTGGGCTGGACATGCAGCATGCAGGAGGCAGATAACAAATGCGTGCAGTACATTAGGAAGAAAAACTTTGGTCGGGATAGTTGGTGTCCGAGCAGGCATGAAACGCAAGACGTTCAGAGAATGTTGTACGCAGCATCACAGTACAGCCACTTGCCAAGCATACAATCATTTGCGCAGCATAATTAATTTTGTTACATCCCTTGCAGGCGTGTTCGCACACTACGCATTTACCCCCTCCCCGTCTTATTCCAAATGTACTCTTCTTCCTTCAATCCTTCCCACTCCTGCAGCGACAGTCGTCACTATCAACTCCAGGGCGGCTTCATATTACGACGTTGCTTGGGGCCTCACGAAGGTTCTTCTGAAAGAGAAGGGTTTGGCTGCGGTCAGATGATTAAGGCGTGTCTACCTAGTGGAAGCGCGCAATTTGAACGACAGTTTGCGACATTCAGAGGTGTCAAAACTGTCTTACGGCCTCACGCGCTTTTTCTTCATGAATTGCCTACAAAATGCCACATTAGCGCCTTCATTGTCTAGACTGTTCTTGCCTCTTTTCGTATTTCTGACCTCATGTAGAATACTTTTTTGAGAAGCTGGTAGTCGCTCATCTAGTCACTACATTTCCATTCTTATTGTATCGTACGCTCCAATAACGTATCCACATTAGCGAGTCGTTTGCCTTGATTTTGTGCCAGATGAATCCGCTTCATGTCATGTAATATTCTACGATCCGTTTTAATATTGTACTCGTGTCTGTGACATCCTTTCAGATTTTACTAATACAATTTTGTATAAATTTTTTCTCTTTCAGCTGCCCGCACAGCTCATTCGGAATCCCGGTGGGGGCAAGAGTTTTTTTCTTCTGCACTTCTTCTTATTCACGTAGCACTCAGGTCCAACTGACAGTTTGACCTGAGTGCTACGTGAATACGCAACACAGCTCTCTCTACTGCATCCCCGAAGGTCAACCACCCCCAGCCTCGGCACACTTCCGGCCTTCACTTGCCGAGCTGCAAAAAGCGCCGCTCCCTACCCGAGGGAAGACAACATCTCATCCAGTGGAATTTCTACACCAAATTATTCTATCGACAAAATCCAATACGATAGGCCAACACACACGACACACCTGTCTCATCAAGCCAAGAAGATATTCTCCACGCCACCACAGCAGCCACCAACCCAACCCTCTACAGCACAAAGGGCCGTCCCACCACTGTGCCAGCGACGAGACATGTACACGCTGTAATCTGATACCTGCACCCCCCCCCCCCCC
>Ga0099364_10014367_pt1 | contig 10544 bp, 11 predicted proteins | sample TergutTh196P3_FD_73070 | JGI IMG/M metagenome (GOLD analysis project Ga0099364, IMG submission 73070) | Microcerotermes parvus P3 segment gut microbial communities from Pointe-Noire, Republic of the Congo - Th196 P3 | ecosystem: Host-associated > Arthropoda: Insects > Digestive system > Gut ...
GCATGTACATGCGCACGGGGTCGGTTGTGCGTCCGAACTCGGAATCGACCGTGGAAAGCGCCTGTTCGGCTTCTTCTTCGGCAACGTCTTCATCGACCGGGTTGGCAACGCCATCGGTCATGAGCAGGTCGTCCGTCGCGGGCGCGGCATCATAGACCTGGATGCCCAGGCTGTTGAAGGTGGTGATGATGTCTTCGATCCGCTCGGCGTCGGCAACATCGTCGGGCAGGTGATCGCTGATTTCGGCGTATGTGAGGTAGCCGCGCTCCTTACCGAGCGTAATCAGGGTTTTGAGCTGCGTGCGGCGTGCTTCGGCGTCGATCTGTGCGGCTTCGGGACTTTGTGCAGCCAGGACGGACTTTTCTTTGGCTCGTGTGTCCTTCTTGGCGCTACGCTCCTTGGCGGAGCCGGTCTTGCGGGCATCCTTGGCTTTTTCGCGGGCCATGACACTCCTCGGATGGGCGAAAGAACTAAAAAGGGAAGAATCCTACTACGAGTCAGGGGCTTTGGTAAAGCTCAAGAGCGTGTTTTTTTCTTTCAGAAGGTCAGCCAGATGGCGCTGCCCGGAAGATGAGAGTGTGCCCGCGCGCATGTGTTCCCCAAGTTCGGAAATTTCCTGGGCAATAGCGCTGGCCTTGAGTTTGCGCAGGGTGTCTTCGAACAAGGGTTCGATGGCGGAAGGGTCGAATTCGGTCTCGATCAGGTTGGTGGCGATTCTGTTCAATGTGTCGCCGTGAGGCGTGTCACGGAAGCGTTCGCTCAGGGCGCCGAGGCCGGTGACGGACTCGCCCAGTTCGACGAGGTCGATGATTGCGATCAGGGCGCGTCCTTCATCGGTGTTGTCCGGGATCAGGTTGATCGGCAGTCTCGCAGCCAGTGCCGGATGCTGGAGAACGAGCCGCAGCAAGGTGGAGGTGGTCGAGGGGGGAGATCGGCGCGTGAGGGGAGGCTGCCGCGAGCCGTAGGCGGAGTGCGTTACGCCGGCGTCTGTGCGTCGCGCGAAGCCGAGAGCCTGCTCGACTTCGTCCTGGGTCATCCGGCTCGCGCTGGCAAGGGTTTTGATCAGTTGTAGGCGCAGGATCGAGGCGGCTTCCGGAATGCGGGTGATGAGCGGCCTGGCCTCGAAGATCAGGCGAGCACGGCCTTCGGCGCTTGTGGTGTCGCAACGCTGTTTGAGGGTATCGAGCAGGAAAGAGGCAAGCGGAGTGGCGTTCGTCGCGGCCTCGCGCATGGCGTCCAACCCCTTTTCGCGGATGAAGGTATCGGGGTCGTGATCGAAGGGCAGGAACAGGAAGGCGAGGGTGACATCGTCGCGCAACACGTCGAGCGCGTTTTCGAGCGCCCGCCAGGCGGCGTGCCGTCCGGCTTCGTCGCCGTCGAAGCAGAATACGACCCGGTTGGTTTGGCGCAACAGGGTTTGAATGTGATGCGGGGTGGTTGCGGTTCCGAGCGTGGCGACCGCGTTTTCCATGCCGAACTGGGCCAGCGCAACGACATCCATGTAGCCTTCGACCACGAGGGCGAAACCGGCGGCGCGGATCGCCTTCTGGGCGAGAAAAAAGCCGTATAGCTCGCGGCCCTTCTCGAAGAGGGGGGTTTCAGGCGAATTCAGGTATTTGGGTTCGCCGTTCTCGAGTATTCGGCCTCCGAAGGCGATGACTCGCCCCCGACGGTCGTGGATCGGGAACATGATCCGGTTGCGGAAGCGGTCGTAACGCCGTCCCTGATCGTTGTCGATGACCAGTCCGGCGCTGTTCAGGAGTTTGTCCCGGTAATCGGGAAAGACCCGTTGCAGCGATGTCTGTGCGTCGGGGGCGAAACCGATGCCGAAGCGCGCGGCCACTTCGGGCGACAGGCCGCGTTTGCGCAGGTAGGCAGCGGCCCCCGGTGCGTGTTCGAGCGTCTCGCGATAGAACTTCGAGGCGGCGGTCATGATTTCGACGAGGCGCTCAATGTTGTCGTCCGTCCGGCTGGCGCTACGTCCGTCTTCGGGAACCTGTATTCCGGCTTCCCGCGCCAGTTCCCGGATGGCCTCGACGTAAGTCAGCCCGTTGTACTGCATGAGAAACCCGATGGCGCTGCCGTGTGCGCCGCAGCCGAAACAGTGGTAGAACTGCTTGGACGGGCTGACCGAAAAGGAGGCGGATTTTTCCGAGTGGAAGGGGCAGTTGGCGAAGTAATTGACTCCGCCCTTCTTGAGCGGCAGGTAGCGTTCGATGACGTCGACGATATCGACGCGGGCGAGCAGATCCTGGATGAAGGATTGTGGAATCATCGGTCGCCAAAAGCATCACGCCGGAGGAGACCCTGATGGGTTCTCACCCGGCGTCGTCCGGTTGCAGGCGGCAGATACGATGCCGCCAGAAACGGGAGGAAAGAAACAGACTCAGTACAGCTTGGGCGGCAACATCTGGCTGCGCAGGCGCTTGTGGTTGCGCTTGATCGCGGCGGCAAGCTTGCGCTTGCGCTCGGCGGTCGGTTTTTCGTAGAACTCGCGCACGCGAAGCTCGGTCAGTACGCCGGTTTTTTCAATGGTACGCTTGAAACGTCGGATGGCGACTTCAAACGGCTCGTTTTCTTTGACGCGGATACCCGGCATTGCCTGTTTCCTTCTGGGTTGCTAAAGGGTAAAACGTTAAATATAGGTGAATCCAGGCAGGATAGCAAGGCATCCGGGGGAGAATTTCTTGCTTCAGTGCGCCAGCGGGTAGAATTCAACACTTTTTTACCACATGCGCTGGGCGAGGGCACAAGCCGTGAAAGTGTTGGGAATCGAATCTTCGTGCGATGAGACCGGGGTGGCCGTCTTCGAGAGTCGGCGCGGCTGTCTCGCGCAGGCGTTGCATACGCAGGCCGATCTCCACGCCGTCTATGGCGGGGTCGTTCCCGAACTGGCTTCGCGCGATCATATCCGGTTGTTGCCGATTCTCGTTCGGCAGACTCTACGTGAAGCCGGACTGGAGGTGACCGATCTCGACGCGATTGCCTACACCGCCGGGCCGGGTCTGGCCGGTGCGCTGCTGGTCGGGGCGAGCGTGGCCGAAGCGATGGCTCTGGCCGCCGGTATTCCGGCCTTGCCCGTGCATCATCTCGAAGGCCATCTTCTTTCGCCGTTGCTCTCCGACGATCCCCCGGCGTTTCCGTTCGTTGCGCTGCTGGTGTCGGGCGGGCATACCCAGTTGATGCGGGTTGTCGATGTGGGCGATTACGAATTGCTCGGGGAGACGCTCGACGATGCCGCCGGGGAGGCGTTCGACAAGACGGCCAAGATTCTCGGCCTCGGCTATCCGGGCGGGCCGCAACTGGCCGCGCTTGCCGCGCACGGTGAAGCGGGAAGGTTCCGTCTGCCGCGCCCGATGCTGCATTCCGGCGATCTGAATTTCAGTTTCAGCGGCCTGAAAACGGCGGTGCTCAATGTGGCGTCTTCTCCGGATTGGCGTCCGGAATACCAATCCGATCTGGCCGCCGGTTTCCAGCAGGCCGTGATCGAAGTGCTGACGGCCAAGGCAATGGCCGCGCTGGAACGCACGGGGATGCGTTCCCTGGTGGTGGCCGGGGGGGTGGGAGCCAACCGGGCCTTGCGCGCCAGACTCGATGCCTACGCCGTGAGGCTTGGCGTGCGTGTGCATTACCCGGCCCCGGAGCTATGTACCGATAACGGGGTAATGATCGCGTTTGCGGGGGCGCAACGGTTGATGCGCGGGGAGCGCGTGCGCGTCGATCCGGTGATTCGTGTGCGTCCTCGCTGGCCTCTGGCAGAGCTTCGCCCGCCCGGATTGGAAACGGTGTAGGGGCGTTGCGTGCAACGCCCTTGCCCGGAAACAGCAAGCATCCTGCACGAGGGCGTTGCGCGCAACGCCCCTACGAATGTTTGCCTATTTTCTTTTCGGTTCCGGCCAGCAGGCGGCGGATATTGGCGGCGTGACGCCAGATGAGAATCGTGCTGAGGGCCAGTACGATCAGCGAGACAGCCACGCTGCCGGTGACGAAACCGGCAACGATCGGCGCAACGAGCGCCGCCATGATCGCGGCGGCAGACGAATAACGGCTAATCAGGGCGACCAGGAGCCAGGCTCCAAGGCTGATGAGCGCAATGCGCAGATCCAGCCCCGCTGTAACGCCGAGCGCGGTGGCGACCCCTTTGCCGCCCTTGAAACGCAGGAAAACGCTGAATACGTGGCCGATGAAGGCTGCCAGCCCCGCGAGCGCGACGGCGACGGCATCGAAGCCGAGTTTTCCTGCAATCCATACCGCCAGCCAACCTTTCAGACAGTCTCCCACCAGCGTCAGCACGGCGGCGGCCTTGTGGCCGCTACGCAACACGTTGGTGGCTCCGGGGTTGCCGGAGCCGTAACTGCGCGGATCACTGAGTCCGAACACGCGGCTCGAAATGATGGCAAAAGGGATGGAGCCGACAAGGTAGGCTCCGGCGAGCAGCAGCGCGAGAGAGATGGAGGACATTGTTTCTCCGTGAGTTGCGCACGCCAGGGCGTGGACAGTTAGAATCGTATCAACTTGCTGGCCTTATTGATAACTGACTGCAATGAATTTCATCTTTATCGAGGGTTTACGTGTCGATGCCTGGGTCGGGATATATGCCCGTGAGCGCGTCGCAGCCCAGACCGTTGAATTCGATCTGAACTTTGGGTTCCCGGAAGCGGCTGCCGTACATGATGATATTGCCGCAAGCGTTGATTATGCGGAAGTAATTGATGTCATCCGTGCAGAGCTTGCGGAGCGACACTTCAATTTGATTGAGACCCTGGGTGAATTTGTTGCCGATCTGTTATGTGTGCGGTTTTTCACACCCTGGGTCAGGGTATGGGTCTCAAAGCCTGGAGTGGTGAAAGGAGTACGCCGGGTGGGCGTATATATACAGCGTGGTAAACAGGATACTGCTACTACTGCAATGCCCGGTTGAGCGCAGGTCGAACGCAATCCACGCCATTTATGGCGGGGTGACTCAATATGTGACATTGAAGGTGAATATGAGAGACAAAAAACCCGGCTATGCCGGGTTTTAATCGTGAAGGACTCACTTTTATGCTACCACATCGCCATGAATAACAAGGATTGGCGAGCTCTGTGTTTCTTTGTGTTCAGACGGCGAGTTTATCCAGCGTGCCGCCATTGGCGAGGTAATCGATCACCCAGCCTGGTTTGCGGCCATGCCCCGTCCAGCCTTGGGCAGGATTGACCGGATTGCGGTACTTGATCGCAGTGCCGGAGCGGGAAACCGTCGGAATTTCATCTGAACTGCCTGCGACGGTGAGCAGTTCGTTGAGGGATAAACCTTGATCGGCGGCCAGTTTTTGCACGCGCTTGATCAGGCGCTGAGTTGCGGAACCGCGCCGACGAATTTCTGCTTCGATTTGAGCCCGCAAGGTGCGTAGTTCAGGCAGAGGCATGGTTTCGAGGTCGATCATTTTGTGCTCTCCATGAGTTTTGTGATTCATGTTCCATGTCAAGAAAAGCGCCACGGCAATGACGCTACAGACACACAATAAACGTTGCGCTCAAGACTACGAGTGCAACAGCCCAACAAAAGGTGGTACGGGCACTATTCTGCCAGCGTTGATTCACAAAAGCAAAACTTTTCTCTCATTTTTTTGAGTCACCTTGCCATAAATGGCGAGGATTACGTTCGATCTGTGTTCATGCAATCCATAGTCTGGGATTATCCAGGCATCTATGGGTAAAGAAAAAATGTTTGGTGACATTGGTTTGCATGTCAAAAATCCCATTCTGTGTTCGTGGTTATTGCGCGCATAAAAGGTACTCGAACGGGTGAATTCGGCGTTGGCAGAGAAAAACGGAAAATGAGAATGCGCGGCAGTTTTTGTCGATTTTACCGGCTGCGTGGATGATGTCGCTGGTGCAGTTGCTTGAGCCGTTCGCGGGCAATGTGGGTATAAACCTGGGTGGTCGAAATATCGGCGTGACCCAGTAGCATTTGTACAACACGCAGGTCTGCGCCGTGATTGAGCAGATGGGTTGCGAATGCGTGACGCAGGGTATGGGGGGAAATCAATTGCGTGGCAATCCCGGCGGAGGCGGCGTGTTGTTTGATGATGACCCAGAATCTTTGCCGGGTCATCGCTGCGCCCAGGCGGGAAACGAACAGTTCGTCGCAAACGCGTCCATTCAACAACTGCGGTCGTGCAGAGCAAAGGTAGCGCCGTACCCAGTCGGCGGCAATTTCGCCCAGCGGCACGAGGCGTTCCTTGCTACCTTTTCCGAGGATGCGCACGACGCCATCCATAACATCGAGCGCGAAAATCTTGAGTCCGGTCAGTTCCGAGACGCGCAGGCCACTGGCGTACATGACTTCGATCATGCTGCGGTCGCGCAGGCCGAGCGCGGTGTCGGTATCGGGCGCGGCCAGAAGGGCTTCTACCTGGGCTTCGCTGAGGGTGCGCGGAAACCGGGTTGTGGGCAGAGGCGGGTCGAGTTTTAGCGTTGGGTCTTCGGTAATGCGTCCGTTGAGCAGCAGGTATCGGTAATATCGCCGCCAGGAGGCGAGCAGGCGGCGCTGGCTGGCAGGTCTTGCACGGCGACTGAACTCGGCGAGCCAGGCGGAGAGATCCTCGTCACGGGCCGCATCGAGGTTTCTGCCGCGTGCATCAAGCAGCCAGCGTCCGAAAAGCGCCAGATCGCTGCGATAGCTCGCCAGGGTGTTGAGCGCCAGCCCGTGTTCGAGCCACATCGCGTCGCAAAAGGCGTCTAACTCGCGCGCAAGCGCGGCGGGCAATTCGGGCGCGGGGCCGGAATCGGGCGGTGATGCCATCGCTTTAGGTATCACTTGCATAACCCCTCCTGTTATTCTGCGCATCCCCTCTCCTGTCCTTGCAGCGCGTCCCCCTCCTGTCATTCTGCGCATAGCGAAGCGAAGTCGCAGAATCCACACATCGCATGGATCCTGCGACTTCGCGCAGGATGACAAGCCAGGGCAGGATGACAAGCGTTGGATGCAAAATTATGCAGAGGTTCTTTAGCGGCGCACTTCGCCGTTGCCGAAGACGATCCATTTCTGGCTGGTCAGCCCTTCGAGGCCGACGGGGCCGCGCGCGTGGATCTTGTCGGTGGAAATGCCGATTTCCGCGCCAAGACCGTATTCAAAACCGTCGGCGAAGCGGGTGGAGGCGTTGACCATGACGGAGGAGGAATCCACTTCGCGCAAAAAACGCATGGCGCGCGTGTAATTCTCGGTGACGATGGCCTCGGTGTGCCCGGAACTCCAGGTGTTGATGTGGGCAATGGCCTCATCGAGTCCGGCGACGATCCTGATCGCGATGATCGGGGCCAGGTATTCCTCGCCCCAGTCTTTTTCGCACGCGGCGACAAGCTTTGAGCCAGGAATGCCCGCTTGCCGCAAGAGGGCGAGCGATTCTTCGCAGCAGCGCATTTCCACGCCTTTAGAGGCCAGCATGGCGGCAATTTCCGGCAGCGTCGATGAACTCACCCTGCGCGCTACCAGAAGTGTCTCAGCGGCGTTGCAGACCCCGTAGCGTTGCGTCTTGGCGTTTTCGACGATGGGCACGATCTTTCCCGGATCTGCTTCATCGTCGATATAGACATGGCAGTTGCCGTCGAGATGCTTGATGACCGGCACGCGCGCTTCGTTCGAGATGCGTTCGATCAGCCCTTTTCCGCCGCGCGGGACGATGACGTCGACGTACTCCGGCATCGTGATGAGCGCGCCGACGGCTGCCCGGTCGGTGGTGTCGACGACCTGCACGGAGGCGGCAGGCAGTCCGGCGGCGGCCAGTCCGGCCCGGACGCAGGCAGCAATGGCGCGGTTGGATTCGATGGCCTCAGAGCCTCCGCGCAGGATGGCGGCGTTGCCCGCTTTCAGGCAGAGCGCGGCGGCGTCGGCGGTCACGTTGGGGCGCGCTTCGTAGATGATGCCGATCACGCCGAGCGGCACGCGCATTTTGCCGACCCGGATGCCGGAGGGGCGCTGGCGAACGTCGGTGATTTCTCCCACCGGGTCGGGGAGAGAGGCGACTTGTTCAAGTCCGGCGGCCATGGCTTCGATGCTTTTTTCGTTCAGGCTCAGGCGGTCGAGCATGGCCGACTCCAGTCCGGCTTGCCGCGCCAGAGTAAGGTCTTTGGCGTTGGCAGCGATGAGGGTGTCGCGTTGCCGGCGGATTTCTTCCGCCGTGGCGATGAGCGCCGCGTTTTTGGCCTCGGTCGTGGCGGCTGCGAGCACGCGCGATGCTTCGCGCGCCTGGCGGCCCAGGGTATGCATGATGTGCTGGATGTCCATCTGGATGAGGGGGAACAGGAAATAAAAATAGAATTAGAGCACCGAATGCGAAAGCCGTGTTTGTCGGCGCCTATCGGAGGTTGTAAGCCGGTGCCTCGGAAATTTCCAGCAGCCGAAAAGCGCGCTGTGCGAAAACCCTGAAGCTACGGCGTCTCAATCCGGCACCAGCGCCGACAAACCACGGCCTGCAAGCAACTTGACAGCTTGCTTGTCGAACGAGGCGAACACCGCCGGGCCGCTTGCCATGCGAGACCCAACATAGGCGGTTACGCCATCGGCAAAATCTCCGCCATCATCCATCATCAGCAAGCCAGCTTGAACCTCATCATCGTTTACGACTATTCGATCCGTCGCCACGATTGCCCGGATCGCTTCCGCGATCGCTTCCACAGACTGCTTGTAACCGGCTCGCAAAGTCCAGACGTACTCACAAAAAACATGAGTCGGTATGACAATCTCGGTTGAGGTTTCCATGATTTTTTCGGCGATTGCCGCCTGCGCGGCATCATCCCCAACGGTGTAACGCAAAAGAATATTTGTGTCGATGATGACGTTCATTCCAGACCTTTCATGCCTGCCTCGGCATAGCACCTGGCAATTTCATCGTTCATCTCTTCGATGGTGAGCTTTACGTCGGTCTTGATCGTGGAACGAAGGGTAGCCAACAGTGCCTGGGGCGACATTTTCTTTTTCCTGGCCTGAATTTCTATCTTCCCGTCGGGAAGTTTTCTGATTGAAATCTTTTCGCCAGCACTCACCCCCAGATGTTCCATGAGGGATTTGTTGAACGTGAACTGGCCGCGTGCAGTAAGCGTCAATTCCATGATGGCTCCTTTTTAATGAACCTCTGAACAACCCCTCCTGTCATTGCAGCGCGCTGCGAAACAAAGTCGCTGCAATCCACACACCGCATGGATCCTGCGACTTCGCGCAGGATGACAAGCAGTGGCTGCAAAGTTATGCAGAAGGCCCCTAAGTAATCATGATTATACATCATCATTGATAGCGATCAAGCCGAACCTCGGGGTGGGGTTGGAACTGGAGTGACGAAAATTTCCGGGGTTCCGGCTTGCAACCCCTATCGACGGCACACCCGCAGGGCCAGATGCAGGAATTCGTCCCAGACTTCGCCACGAACGAGCCCCTTGACCATGCGGTCGACGCGGGCGGCATGGAGCAGGGCGGTTTGCAGGGAGGATCGGGTTAGGCGGGCTAAAGCGGCGCGGAGGGTTTGCTGCCGGGCAGAGTCGAAAATGCGCTCGGCCTTGAAAAGCGCAGCCAGCGGTTGCCCCGAGTCGGTTCCGCTGCGCAAGAGGGCAAGCGTGCGTATTTCGTTGGTCAGCGCCCATAGCACCAACGGCGCGGGCGCGCCTTCGCCGCGTAGGCCGTCGAGCAGGCGCGCGCAACGGGCCGCGTCGCCTGTAAGCAATGCCTGCCGTAACATGTCAATATCATATCTGGCTACATTGAGCACCGCTGCTTCGACCTGGGATGTCGTCAATTCGCCTTCGCCGTACAGCAGCCCGAGTTTGAGGATTTCCTGGTGCGCGGCGAGCAGGTTGCCTTCGACGTGGTTTGCGATGAATTCCAGCGCCTCGGCAGGTACGGACTGGTGTTGCGCAGCCAGGCGCGCGGTGATCCAAGCGGGCAGACGTTCGCGCGGCGGCGGCTCGAATTCGATGGTGATTCCGGCCTCGCCAATGGCCTTGAACCAGGTGGCCTTCTTCGTTTGCCAGTCAAGTGCGGGCAGGGTGATCAGGGTGACGGTGCCGCTGGGCAGCGCGGCAGCGTAACGCTGGAGCATGTCGCCGCCGTCCCGGCCGGGTTTGGCGGTAGGAATGCGTAAGTCGATGAGTTTCGCGCCGCCGAACAGCGACAGGTTGCCGGCGGCCAGTGTCAGGGCATCCCAGCGGAAGCCTTTGTCTACGACCAGCGTTTCGCGCTCATCGATCCCCTGCCGACGGGCGCAACTGCGTAGCGCATCCGCCGCTTCCAGCGTCAGCAGTTCGTCTCCATGCAGCACCCACAGGGGGGCGAGTGGCTTTTCGAGTTGGCGGGCGAGGTCTGCCGGGCGCAGGTTCACGGGCGCTGCCAGGCAACCAGCCGCCGCATGAGTTGGCGCACGATTTCGCTTTCCATGTCGCTGTAGAGCAGGGCTTCTTCCTGCTCCTTGCCGAGAATGAGATCGTCGCTAAAGGTGTACTCACGCCGCGCGGAAAGCGTGGTGGGTGGAATCAGTTCGTTGTTGTCGCGGTCGGTGAGGCGAAAGCGCAGC